>Ga0299914_10000893_pt1 | contig 18900 bp, 17 predicted proteins | sample RVTome_10_FD_201361 | JGI IMG/M metagenome (GOLD analysis project Ga0299914, IMG submission 201361) | Soil microbial communities from uranium-contaminated site in the Upper Colorado River Basin, Wyoming, United States - RVT153D57 (version 2) ...
GTAGTAGATCCCGCCGAACACGCCGAAGACGAGGCCGCCGAACAGCACGTAGTGGAAGTGTGCGACGACGAAGTAGGTGTCGGTCTGCTGGGTGTCGGCAGGGACGATCGAGTGGAGCACCCCTGACAGCCCCCCGATCGTGAACTGCGCGATGAACCCGAGAGCGAAGAGCATCGCTGTGCCGAGCCGGACCGACCCGCCCCAAACGGTGCCGAGCCAGTTGAAGATCTTCACTCCCGTCGGGATCGCGATGAGCATCGTCGACAGCCCGAACGCGGACACCGCGACCGGGCCGAGTCCCGTCGCGAACATGTGGTGGGCCCACACTCCCCACCCCAGGAAGCCGATCGCGATGCCGGAGAACACGACGACGGCGTAGCCGAACAGCGGCTTCTTCGAGAACGTGGGCAGGATCTCGGACACGATGCCCATCCCCGGGAGGATGAGGATGTACACCTCCGGATGCCCGAAGAGCCAGAAGAGGTGCTGGTAGAGGAGCGGGTCTCCTCCCACACCACCGACGAAGAACAGCGAGCCGAGGTTGCGATCGGCGTACACCATGATCAACGCCGCCGTGATGATCGGGATAGCGAAGAGCGTGAGGAAGGCGACCACGAACATCATCCAGGTGAAGACCGGCATACGCATGAGCGTCATGCCGGGGGCGCGCATGTTGATGATGGTGACGATGAAGTTGATCGCGGAGGTCGTCGAACCGATGCCGAGCATGATGAGGCCGATCGCCCAGTAGTCCGGTCCGTGACCGGGGAGCGCACCACTCGAGATCGGCGAGCTCGTGAGCGGCGTGTACCCGAACCAGCCTCCGTCGGGTGCGCCCCCGAGCAAGAAGCTCGAGTACAGGAAGATGCCACCGGCGAGCAGCACCCAGTACCCGAACGCGTTCAGCCGCGGGAACGCGACGTCGCGTGCGCCGATCTGGAGCGGGATGATGTAGTTGCCGAACGCGATCGCGAGCGGCATGCCCATCAGGAACACCATCGTCGTCCCGTGCATCGTGAAGAGCTCGTTGTACTGCGCCGCTGTGAGCAGCGTGCCGTTCGGCCCGGCGAGCTGGAGACGGAGCAGCAGCGCCTCGACGCCACCCACGAGAAAGAACGCGAGCGCGGTGACGCCGTACATGATCGCGATCTTCTTGTGGTCCACCGTGGTGAACCAGCTCCAGAACCCCGTCGTCGAGCGCGGGCGGCGCAGGACGACCGGAAGTGGCTTCGTGGGTGTGGTCGTGGTCGCCATCAGGGCATCACGCTCATTGCAGTGCGAGGAGGTAGTCGACGATGGTCTCGGCTTGTTCGCGCGTCATCACCGGGTAGTCGCCGGGAGGCGTGTTCTTGGTGAACGAGGGCATCCCGACACACGTCGCCGGGGGTGGCAATCGGCAGTCCTTCGACTGCATCGGGATCATGCCCGGCGCGTCCATCACCCAATCGACGAGATTCTGGCGGTTCACCTCGAACGTGCCGCCTGCGAACGTGCTCCTCGACGCGAAGTGCGTGAGGTTCGGGCCGTACGAGCTCTGGGTCGAGTCGTCGAACGTATGGCAACCCGTGCAAGCGAACGTCGTCGAGACGAGATCCTGGGCCTCGCCTGCCGGAACGTCGTTGTCCTCGGCGTCCTTCGTCTGGAATGCCACAGCGGGCCCTGCCTGCTGTTGCGCGATCCATGTGTCGAAGTCCGACGGTTCCATCGCGATCACCCGGAAGCGCATGTTCGCGTGGCTCAGGCCGCAGTATTCGGCGCACTGGCCGAGGTACTCGCCGGCCTCGTTCGCCTCGATCGTGAGGCCTTGAGTGCGACCGGGGACCACGTCCTGCTTGCCTGCGAGCTCCGGGACCCAGAAGCTGTGGATCACGTTGCAGTACGAGGTCGTGTCCGGCTGACCGAGGGACTCGTCGCACGCGGTGAGGTCGAGACGCACTTTGGTGTTCACGGGGATGCGGAGCTCGTCGGCTGTGACCACCTTCGCGTCGGGGTACTCGAACTGCCACCACCACTGCTTGCCCACGACCGTCACCTCGAGCACGTCGTCGCCCTTGGGCACGTCGGCAAGCCGGAAGATCGTGGCAACGGTCGGCACGGCGATGATCGCCAGGATGAGCGCCGGGACGATGGTCCAGCCGATCTCGAGCGGGGTGTTGCCGTGCACCTGTTTCGGACTCTCGTCCTCGGCGCGCCGACGAAATCGAATCGCCACGTAGATCGTCCCGGCCAGGACGAGGATGCCGACGATGAACGCGACGACCACGACCGGCATGAACAGACCGTGGATCTCGTCGGCCGCCTGTCCCTCCGGGCGCAGGGAGTTCTGCTCGTTCTCGGGACCGCACCCGACTGCGAGGATCGCGACGGCCGTCGCGACGAGCCACCCGCTGTGGCGGCGGATTCGGTGCGCCATCTCCCCTTCCCTGCGACCGAACTACACGGACGCGAGCGCACTCTATCGCCGCCGATCGCGGGCCCGGGAACTCGTGGACCCCTCCCCTCACGTGCCGCGCGACCAGCCGATTCGAGGACGGATCACAGGCCGAGTCGGTTGAGCGCGTCGGGGGTGGTTTGCCAGTCGCGGTCCACCCTCACGAGAGTCTGGAGGTACACGCGGACGCCGAGGAGCCGCTCGAGCTCCTGGCGCGCGGCGGTACCGGCGTCGCGCAGCACGAGGCCGCCACGTCCGATCACGATGCCCTTCTGGGACTCCCGCTCGACTCGGATCACGGCGCGCAGCCGCAACAGCTCGTCGCGGGCGACACCCTCGTCGTCCTGTTCGTCCTGGTCACCTGGATCGTCGTCGAGCGCGTCGACCGAGACCGCGATCGAGTGCGGCAACTCGTCGCGCACGTGTCCGAGGAGCTGCTCGCGCAGCAGCTCTGCGGCCAGCATCGCTGTGCTCTGGTCGGTCACCGTTCCCTCGGGGTAATAGCGGGGACCTTCGGGAAGCCGAGACTCGAGCTCGGCGAGCAACGCATCCGTCCCGTCCCCGGTGGTCGAGGAGACGGGGACGAACGTCGCGTAGTCGCCCAGCCCGGTCGCCGCGACCAGCTGTCGGGCGACCTCGTCGCGCGACGCCAGGTCGATCTTGTTGACGACGAGGATCGCCGGTGTCCCGACTGCATGCACGTGAGCCGCGACGAATCGGTCACCGGAACCGATCGGCGCGGTCGCATCGACGAGGTGACAGATCACGTCGACCCCGTCGAGTGTGCCGAGCGCCCGGGTGTTGGTGCGCTCACCGAGTGGCGTCCTCGGGCGATGCAGCCCCGGCGTGTCGAGGAACACGACCTGCGTACGTGACGTGGTTCGCACACCTCGAATCTCCGTGCGCGTCGTCTGGGGATGCGCCGAGACGATCGAGACCTTCTCTCCGACGAGTCGATTGACGAGGGTCGACTTTCCTGCGTTCGGACGGCCGACCAGTGTGACGAACCCGGAGAGAAACGGTGACGCCCCGGGGGCGCTACTCACCGGCGGGTGCGCGCTCGAGCCCCGGAGAGATGCGTACCGAGATGATGCGCCTTCCCTGGACCCGCTCCGTGCAGAGCTCGAGCCCCTGGAACTCGACTTGCTCCCCCTCCTCGGGAACGTGGCCGAGGAGGTTGAAGACCAAGCCGCCCACCGTGTCCCACTCGGTATCGGGCAGGTCGATACCGAGCTCCTCGCTCACGTCGTGGATCGGTGTCCGCCCCGGGACGCGCAGCGCGCCGCTCGAGAGGCGTTCGACGCGTGGTTCGTCGAGGTCGTACTCGTCCGCGATCTCACCCACGATCTCCTCCAGGAGATCCTCGAGGGTGACGAGCCCGGCCGTCCCGCCGTATTCGTCGACGACGATTGCCATGTGGAACTGCTCCGACTGCATCTCGCGCAGCAACTCGGCGACACGCTTCTGCTCCGGCACGAAGTTCGCTTCACGCATGACCTCGCGCACCGGACGCTGACCCCTGCTCGACCGAGCCAGGCCGACGAGGTCCTTGAGGTAGACGAGGCCGACGATCGTGTCGGTCGTCCCCTCGAAGACGGGCATCCGCGAGAAGCCTCCCTCGATGGCTCGTTCGATCGCCGCCTCGATCGTCTCGTCAGCCTCGATCGCCACCATGTCCGTCCGCGGCTCCATCGCCTCGCGCACGACCATGTCCCCGAACTGGAAGATCGAGTGGATGAGCTTGCGCTCCTCGGCCTCGATGGATTCCTCCTCGGCAGCCTCGTCGACGAGCGCCCGGATCTCCCCCTCGGTCACGAACGGACCCTGCTCGAGCCCCTTGCCGGGCAGGATCACGTTGGCGAGCCCGATCAGCCCACTCGAGATGAGGCGTAGTGGCGGAAAGTTCGTGATGAGGTAGAGGAAGCTCGCGACACGTAGGGCAGCACGGTCCGTGTGCTGGATCGCATACGTCTTGGGAGCCACCTCGCCGATCACGAAGAAGACGACGATCTGGAGGATGATCCCGATGACGAGCGCGAGCACGCCGGCTGCGGCCTGGAGGAGTGCCCCGATGAGCGTCGCGCTCGCGAGCTGCGCGATCAGCACGAGCAGCAGCACGATGTTGAGGGTCTGCTCGGGACGTTCCATCAGCGCAGTGAGCTTGCGCGCCGCCTTGCTTCCCTCGTCGGCGAGCGATAGCGCGCGGATGCGGTTCATCCGTACGAACGCAGTCTCCGCGACGGCAAGGAACATCGAGAACAAGAAGAGGAGCACGACGATCGCGGCGACGATCCAGCTCGCGGCGCTCAACGTGTGCTCCCCTGCTCTCGGTCATGGAACCGGGCGATCAGCTCTTGCTCCCTGGCCTGCATCGCAGCCGCATCCCGCTCGGTTGCATGGTCGTAGTTCAGCAGATGGAGCACACCGTGGACGACGAGCAACGCCAACTCGTCGGCGACATCGGTCGAACGCTGCGACGACTGACGCTGTGCGACCTCCGGACACACGATCACGTCGCCGACGACGATCGGCGGATCAGTGGGGTCGCCGGGCGCTCCCGGTCCCCGACCACCGAGATCCGGCTCGCGTCCGCTCGCCACCACGTCGTCATCGATCGGAAACGCAAGGACGTCGGTCGGACCTCGGCCCCCCAGGAATCGCTCGTTGAGGTCGGTGATCGTCGGTCTGTCCACGAAGATCAGGGACATCTCTGCCTCGGGCGCGACTCGCTCCTCCTGGAGCACGAGTCGTGCGAAACCGACCCAGCGCAGGAGGTCCAGCTCGACGTCCGTCTGCTCGTCCGCGCCGAAGACCTCGGGCCGGTCGACGTATGCAGTCACCGGTTGCCCGGATGCGACTCGTTCTTCTCGTACGCGTCCACGATGTCCTGAACGATTCGATGCCGCACAACGTCGTGCGAATCGAGCTCGACGAACGTGAGGCCATCGATGCCTTCGAGTACGTCGCGCACGGCGAGAAGCCCAGATCGGCTCCGTCCATCCGGAAGGTCGATCTGCGTCACGTCTCCCGTGACCACGACGGTCGAACCGAAGCCGAGCCTCGTCAAGAACATCTTCATCTGTTCGGGTGTCGTGTTCTGCGCCTCGTCCAGGATGATGAACGAGTCGTTGAGCGTCCGTCCACGCATGTACGCGAGGGGCGCGACCTCGATGGTGCCGCGGTCGATGAGCCGCGTCACGTTGTCGGCGTCGAGCATGTCGTGGAGCGCGTCGTAGAGCGGCCGGAGGTACGGATCGACCTTCGCCAACATGTCGCCCGGGAGGAACCCGAGCCGCTCACCTGCCTCGACCGCTGGACGGGTGAGGATGATGCGGTTGATCGTCTTCGCCTGCAGCGCCTGGACTGCGAGCGCGACGGCGAGATAGCTCTTCCCGGTGCCGGCGGGTCCGATCGCGAAGGTGACGACGTGATCGCGCACCGCGTCCACGTAGCGCTTCTGGCCCGCGGTCTTCGGTCGTACGGTCTTTCGTCCACGCAGGACCTGGTCGGTGAGCACCTCGGTCGGGAGCTGATCGGACTTGACCATCGCGATGCTCCGGCCGACGCCCTCTCGATCGAGCTCGTGGCCCTGCTCCACGAGGACGACGAGCTCCTCGAGGAGGTGGGCAACACGTTCGGCATCCTCGCCCCTGACCGTGATCTCGTTGCCCCGCACGTGGATCTCCACCGGAAATGCTGCTTCCACGAGGCGGAGCAGCTCGTCGCGCTGGCCGAGCAAGTCCACCATGAGGTGGTTGCCGGGAACGAGGATCTTCACCTGGGTCGGCGACGGAACGCTCACGTCGTGATCACTGTACAGCGGGTCGCGACTGCTCCGCGCGCCGGAAGGACTATGACGCGGCCGCGCGCAACCCGAGCTGTTCGAGGCGCAACCCGAGCTCGTCCGGGCTACAGGCGAGCACCGCAGCGAGCACACGCAGGTCGTCGCGTCGAATGGTGAGCATCCGACCGTTGAAGTCCTGACGCTGGAGCTGGATCGTGGAGACGTAGCGCTCGAGGACCGAGGCGTCCGAGTCCTCGAGCTCGTGGAGCTTCACGAGGTCGATCGTGAACGTCCCGTCATCGGACTCTCGTCCCTGCGTCAGATCGATCTCGCCGGGTGTGTGCTCGCGAGGCAGCAGCTGCCCGGGCGGTACCGCGTAGATCTCCGCAAGGCGGATCAGACGCGGCACCGAGATGGCGCGCTCGCCTCGCTCGTACGCGCCGAGTACGGACGCCTTGAATTCGAACGCCGAACGGGACTCCACGTCATGGAGGGACAGGCCCTTCTGGCGACGGATCGCGCGAAGCCGTCCGCCCACACGTGTTGCTTTCTCGCTCATCCAGCTCCCCCGGTGAAGCACCCAGCCCGGCGAGGAGGCTACCAGGGCCACATTTTTCCGACCACGTGCATGATATACGGCAATTGCTCAAATATCACGGAGCGTAGCCAGAATTGTGCATGCAGCCAGGGCTGCCGTCTCGGTACGGAGCACCTGATCGCCCAGCCCGAGGCACTGTTTCCGGCGGAGCCGAGACGCCTCCTCGGGCGTGAATCCGCCTTCGGGGCCGATCCCGACCCACCAAACCTCCCCGGCCGGCATCTCCGGTCGTTTGGGTCCGCCGCGGTCGGCAACGATCACCCCGTCGCGAGTTGCGAGGTCGTCGACCGTGAGCGGCTCGCCGATCACGGGGAGGCTGGCGCGAAAGCTCTGGCATGCCGCTTCGAGGGCGACTCGGCGGAAGCGTTCGAGCACGTCGGCACCGCGGACGTCGTCCCAGCGCACGACGGTGCGCTCCGTCACGAGCGGATGGATGCCTGCGACGCCGAGCTCGGTCGCATGCTGCACGACGCGCTCGGGTTGGCCGCCTTTCGTGGGAGCGAACACCAACTCGATGCGAGGCAGCCGGACCGGCTCGGTCACGGGCTCACCGATCGCAACAAGGGTCACACGACCCTTCGCCGACGTTGCGACCTCGTAGGCGCGCCACGTCCCCACACCGTCGGCGGCGGTCATGCGCTCGCCCGGCCTGAGTCGTCGCACCCGCGCCAGGTGGTGCCCGTGCGCGCCCTCGACCGTGAGGTCGGTCCCGAGATCCTCGACGATCACATGGGCGACGGCGTGCGCGTCCCCAGCGAACGCCGTCGTCACGCGGTCGGACTCACTTGAACGCGGAGCGCAGGCGTGAGATCGGGCCCTTCCCGGGCTCTGCAACGTCTTCGGCGCGGAGCTCTGCCAGCTTGCGGACGAGCTCCTCTTCTCGCGGTGCCAGTCGTTCGGGAACGACAACGTCGATCCGCACGAGAAGATCCCCCCGACCGCGGCGTCGGAGCGAGGGCACACCGCGTCCCTTCAATCGCAACGTCGCACCTGGTTGGGTACCGGGCGGCACGGTGAGCACCTCGTCGCCGTCGAGCGTCTCGATCGTGCGGTCCACCCCGAGGATCGCCTGGGCGACCGAGAGGCGCACGACATGGACGAGGTCGTCGCCGTCGCGCGCGAAGTCCGGGTGGGAACGGACGCGGATCGTTACGAACAGGTCGCCCGGAGGGCCGCCCCGCGGTGCCGCCGCGCCGCGGCCGGGCACCCGGAGCCGCTGGCCGTCGTCGACCCCTGCCGGCACCTCGAGCTCGATGCTTCGCTGCGCGCGCACCCGTCCGTCTCCTTGACACTCGTGACACGGCGAGAGGATCTGCTGCCCCATCCCCTCACATGCAGCGCACGGCACGGCGGTCACGAGCTGGCCGAGGATCGAGCGCCGGACCTGTCGGACCTGGCCGGCGCCGCCACACGCGTCACACCTGCTCGGATGTGTCCCGGGCTCGCACGCCGAGCCGCCGCAGTGCTCGCACTCGACCGGCAGCGTGAGCTCAACGGTCGGTGTCGTGCCGAACGCCGCCTCCGCCAGCGAGAGCTCGATCGCTATCTCGACGTCCGCGCCCGCGACCGGGCCTCTCTGACGGCTCGCGCCCCCGAACGGGTCACGACCCCCGAAGAACGATTCGAACAGATCGGAGAATCCGAAAGTATCGCCCGGTCCCGGTCCCGCTCCCCCGGAAGCACGCTCCCCGAACATGTCGTATCGACGGCGACGCTCGGGATCGCGAAGCGTTTCGTACGCGACGGAGATCTCCTTGAATCGCAGCTCGGCTTCGGCATCGCCGTCGTTGGCGTCCGGGTGGTATTGGCGGGCGAGGGCACGGTACGCGCGCTTGATCTCGTCGTCGCGTGCATTGCGGTCGACCCCGAGCAGCTCGTAGAAGTCACGACTCATGAGGACAGGATTCGGTTGAGCTGTTGCGAGACGGTGTCGACCGCGGCGAGCGCCCGGCGATAGTCCATGCGCGTCGGTCCCAGCACACCGACGGTTCCCGCGAGCTCGCCGTCGACCGCGTACGGCGCGATGACGATCGAGCAATCTCGGAGCTCCAGCAGCTCGTTCTCGGAGCCGATGCGGACGGTGAGCCCGTCGTCGAGGAGCGCTCGGACCATCGAGACCACGACGAACTGTTCCTCGAGGATCTCGAGGACGCGCGCCGCTTGCTCTGCCGTCGCGAACGCGTCGGATTCTGCGGCCAGGAGGCCCGTGCCACCCACGTACACGGGCTCGGTCGAGTCGTCGCGTCTCGAGAACCTCCCGTGGACGTTCCGGACGAGGTCGTCGACGGCGCGATCTCCGGTGGGCGGGGGCGCCGGGATCTCGCGGAGCGCTGCACCCGGTGCCGTGGCTGCGAGGTGGGCCGACGCGGCCGAGACCGTCTCCTCAGTCACGTCGGCGTCGAGCTGGAACGTCTCCTTCTCGACCTGGCCGTCGGCGAGCACAGCGACAGCGAGCACGACGTCGGAGTGCAACGACACGAGCTGCATGCTCCGGAGCTCGGTCAGCTGGGGTGCCGGCCCGACGACGAGCGCGGCGTGCTCCGACACCCGGGCCAAGAGCTGGCTCGTCTCGTGGAGCAGATCTTCGATCGCGCGATGCGAGGACTGGAAGAACTCGGCGACGGTGCGACGATCACCGACTGAGAGCCCGGGGGCGGCGAGCGAGTCGACGAAGTACCGGTAGCCGCGGTCGGTCGGCACGCGTCCGGCCGAGGTGTGGGGCTGGCGGATGAATCCCTCCTGCTCCAATGCGTGCATCTCGTTGCGCACCGTTGCACTGGAGACGTCGAGGCCGGGGGTGCGTGTCACCGCCGCTGAGCCGACCGGTTGCGCGGTGGCCACGTGCCGTTCGACGATGGCGCGCAGGATTGCCTCCTTGCGTGCGTCCAATCCGTCGTCGGGATTGCGCGCGTCCGTCGCGGTCTTCGAGGTTTCGGTCATTGGCAGTCAATCCTACCGAGTGCCAATCGACGTCGAGGTCAGGGTTCGGGCGTTGAGCAAGCGTGCGGTGACGTCGGTTGCGAGCATGCGCCCGCGGCGCGTCAGCACGATCCGCGTGTCGTCGCGATGCACCAGGTCCGAATCGGCGAGATCTGCGACGAGGCCGGCGTCGATCCCGCTCGAGGACGCTCCCTCGCGAGTACGCAGCGCGAGCGCCCACGCTTCCTCGGCGCGCCGCGCTGGATCGAGAACCTCGCCCCCCGCCTCCGGTGACCGCCCCGACACGATGCACTCGATGTAGCGCTCGGGAGTGCGAACGTTCCACCATCGTCGGCCACCGAGGTTGCCGTGTGCGGCACAACCGATCGCGAGATAGTCACCTCCGCGCCAGTACGCGAGGTTGTGTCGACACGCTCCGCCCGGTCGTGCCCAGTTCGAGATCTCGTACCACTGGTACCCGGCAGCACCGAGACGGGCGTCGGCGATCGTGTACCGGTCGGCCTGGACGTCGTCGTCGGTCGGGTCTCGCCGACCGTCCGCGACCAGACGTCCGAGCGGTGTCGCGGGTTCGACCGTGAGGGCATAGCAACTCAGATGGTCGGGCTCGAGCTCGATCGTGGCATCGAGCGTTGCTCGCCAGTCGTCGTCCGATTCACCCGGCGTGCCGTAGATCAGGTCGGCGCTGACGTGGTCGAAGCCGGCAGCGCGCGCCCACGAGAAGGCACGTTCGACGTTGGCAGGATCGTGGGTGCGGCCGAGCGCGCGCAGCACGTGCGGCGCGAACGACTGCACACCGATCGAGAGCCGCGTCACGCTGGACGCACGGAGGCGCATGAGCTGATCGAGCGAGACGGCGTCGGGATTGCACTCGACCGTCACCTCCGCGTGGGGCGACCGGGGGATCGCATCGACGATCCGCAGCAGCGTCTCCGCAGGGAGCAGCGATGGGGTGCCACCGCCGAAGAACGCTGTGTCGACCGGGGCCATCCCCGCCGATCGCCAGCGGTGGAGGTCGGCGACGCAAGCGTCGACGTAGTCGTCGACGAGGTGCGTTCGGTCGGTCCAGGTTGCGAAATCGCAGTAGTCGCAGCGGGCCGCGCAGAACGGGATGTGGACGTACACGCCGACGGACACCCCTCGATGATCGCGCCTCCTCGGCGTTCTCGGCGCGCTTGCGCGCGAAATGTGCGACGCAGGCATCGGAAGGCGTGCGGTACCGGAGGCTACGGTGGCGCCCGTCATGCGTGGTCTGTCGATCACCTTCCCTCCCGAGGCCGAGGCCACTCGCGCCGAGGTGCGTCGCTTCATCGACGAACACGCTCCCCGGGGCGACTTCCCCACCGACTGGAATCGCCGGCTCGCCGGCGTCGGGTACGTCGCGCCGCACTGGCCGAAGCCATGGGGCCGCGACGCGTCGGCACTCGAGCAGCTGGCGATCGACTCGGAGCTCCGAGCATCCGGCTGCCCGCGTCCGGTCAACCCGATCGGGATCGGGTGGGCGGGGCCCACCCTCATCGCAGCGGGAACCGACGAGCAGCAGGAGCGGTGGCTCCCCGGAATCCTCGACGGCTCCGAGATGTGGTGCCAGCTCTTCAGCGAGCCCGATGCCGGCAGCGACCTCGCATCCCTCTCGACACGAGCCTCGCGTGACGGCGACGAGTACATCGTGAACGGGCAGAAGATCTGGACCACGTTCGCGCACCTCTCGACGTACGGGATTCTGCTCGCGCGCACCGATCCGGACGCGACGAAGCACGAGGGGATCTCCTACTTCGTCGTCGACATGCGCAGCGCCGGTATCACCGTCCGGCCGCTCCGCCAGATGAACGGCTCCGCAGACTTCAACGAGGTGTTCCTCGACGACGTCCGCATCCCCACCGAGCACCTCGTGGGCGACGAGCACGACGGATGGAGGCTCGCAAAGGTCACGCTCGGCAACGAACGAGTGTCACTGTCGGGCGAAGGGGCGCTGTGGGGCCAAGGGCCGACGGCCGACAGCCTGCTCGACGTCGTGCGGGACCGGGGCGGAGTCGCCGACCCCATGATGCGTCAGCGCCTCTCGAGGGTGTTCATCGAGTCGGAGGTGCTCCGGCTCATCCGACTGCGCACGGTCGCGGCCCAGCTCGCCGGGATCGAGCCCGGTCCGGAGGTATCGGTGCGCAAGGCGCTCGCCGACGAACACGGCCAGCACCTCATGGCCCTCGCGGTCGAGCTCGCCGGAACCCACGGTCTCCTGTCCGACCACGGCCCGTTCGGGGTCGAGAACGAGATGTGGCCACTCGGGTTCCTCTACTCCCGCGCGCTCACGATCGGTGGCGGCACGAGCGAGGTGCAACGCAACATCATCGGCGAGCGCGTGCTCGGGCTTCCGAGAGAGCCATGATGCGTCCCTGCGTCGTCACTATTCCGACCTGTGCACGCATCAGTCCTCGAGGCGGAGGGCAGCGACGAACGCATCTTGGGGAACCTCGACACGACCGATGTTCTTCATCCGCTTCTTGCCTTCCTTCTGGCGCTCGAGAAGCTTTCGCTTGCGGCTGACGTCGCCGCCGTAGCACTTCGCCAGCACGTCCTTTCGCTTCGCCTTCACCGTCTCGCGAGCGATGATGCGCCCACCGATCGCAGCCTGGATCGGCACGTCGAAGAGCTGGCGAGGGATCAGCTCACGGAGCTTGTCGGTCATCCGCTTCCCGTAGGCATACGACCGGTCGCGATGGACGATCGACGAGAAGGCGTCGACAGGCACCGAGTTGAGGAGCACATCCACCTTCACCAGATCGGACCCCCGCATCCCCGACGGCTCGTAGTCCAGGCTGGCGTAGCCACGCGTCCGCGACTTCAGCTGATCGAAGAAGTCGACGACGATCTCGGCAAGTGGCAGCTCGTAGACGAGCTCGACCCGATCGACGCTGAGGTACTCCATCTTGGCGAGCTCGCCGCGGCGCGACTGTGACAACTCCATGATCGACCCCACGTAATCGGTCGGTGTGAGCACGGTCACGGTCACGAACGGCTCGTCGATGACCTCGATCCTGCTGGGTTCGGGCATCGACGACGGGTTGTCGACGATCTCATCGTTCCCGTCCTTGAGGTGTGCGATGTACTCGACATTGGGAGCTGTGGCCACGAGCTCGACGTCGTACTCCCGCTCGAGACGTTCCCGGATGATCTCCATGTGCAGCAGTCCGAGGAACCCACATCGGAAGCCGAAGCCCAGCGCACTGGAGGTCTCGGGCTCGTACGTGAACGACGAATCGTTGAGACGGAGCCTCTCGAGCGCTTCGCGGAGGTCGGCATACTCGTCACCGTCGATCGGATAGAGCCCGCAGAAGACCATCGGCTTCGGGTCGCGGTAACCCTCCAGCGCCACGCCAGGGTTCGCGGCGGTCGTGACCGTCTCGCCCACTCGTGCTTCACCGACATCCTTGATGCCCGCGATCAGATATCCGACCTCGCCTGGTCCGAGCGCTCGCACCGGTTTCGGAACGGGAACGCGCACGCCGATCTCTTCCGCGTCGTGAGCGGCGTTCGCCTGCACGAATCGCAGCTTGGTCCCGCTCTCCAAGGTTCCGTCGAACACCCTGACCGCGCTGATGACCCCGCGGTACGCGTCGTAGTAGGAGTCGAAGATCAACGCCTGCAGCGGAGCGTCGGGCTCGCCGCCGGGTGCCGGCACGCGCTCGACGATGGCGTCGAGGAGCTCGGGAACCCCTTCGCCCGTCTTCGCGGAGATGTGCAGGATCTCGGCCGCAGGGATCCCGAGGACATGCTCGATCTCCGCAGCACGCAGTTCGGGCTCGGCCGCGGGGAGGTCGATCTTGTTGAGGGCCGCGACGATCGTGAGATCGTGCTCGACGGCCAGATAGCAGTTCGCGAGTGTCTGCGCTTCGATGCCCTGGCTGGCGTCGACGAGCAGGAGGGCGCCCTCGCAGGCGGCGAGACTCCGCGACACCTCGTAGCCGAAGTCGACGTGACCGGGCGTGTCGATGAGCTGGAGCTCGTGGTCGTGCCACTGCAACCGGACGTTCTGCGCCTTGATGGTGATACCCCGCTCGCGTTCGAGATCCATCGAATCGAGGTACTGCTCGCGCATCTCACGCGCCTCGACGGCGCCGCACAACTCGAGCATCCGGTCGGCCAGGGTCGACTTGCCGTGGTCGATGTGGGCGATCACCGAGAAGGCTCGGAGCCGTGCAAGGCGTGGGGCGTCGGCGGTCATCGCTCTTCATTGTCGCTCGCCGCGCCACCATGGCCGTACTCGCCGTCCGGTATGACACTCCGAGGACGGCTTGATAGCCTGCTCGTTCCTCGGCGAAGTGCCTGCCAGTCTCAACGAAGCGGGAGTCCCTGCGCGTCCATGGCGAACCTGAAGAGCCAGAAGAAGCGGAACCGCCAGAACGAGAAGCGGCGTGCGCGGAACAAGACGATCCGCACGGAGCTCAAGACGCGCGTCAAGACAGCCCAGGAGGAGATGGACGGCGATGCGGCCGACGCCGATGAGCACCTTCGTGCAGCGCAGCGCCGCCTCGCGAAGGCCGGCGCCAAGGGCGTCATCCACAAGAACCAGGCGGCCCGACGCACGTCCCGACTGATGCGCCGCGCTGCCAAGGGCTGACTCGACGACGGACGTCTAGCGACGGGCGCCGCTGCGTGCCCGCCCGGTGCGGGCCGAGAGCTGGGCGAGGCGTGCGACCAGGATCTCCATCAAGGTGTCGTCCGGGATCGCGCGCGCGCCCTTGAGGTCGAGGTCGGCTCGGTGCAACAGCGCGAACGCGCGCCGGAGGCCGTCGGTTCCCAACGCCCGGGTCTGCGCGAGCGCCTTCTTCGCCGGGTACTCCTTGACGCGGCCGCCGAGCGCCTCGATCGCGGCAGCAGGCGAGCTGATGTCGGGATCGTCGAGGCGTAGCAACCGCCGATAGTGCGATTGCAGCAACCCGAGGACCTGCAGTGGATGCATCGGCTTTCGCTCGCGCCCGCCGGCCGCGGTGAGCATGCGCTGAAGGGTCGCGAGCGCGCCGGCCACGTCGCCGGCCTCGATGGCATTGGTGAGCTGATAGGCCGGTACTGCACCCTCGGCGCCGAGGTACGGCTCGACATCGTCGATCGTGAGTGTGGCGTCCTGATCGAACGCCGCGCTCAGCATCGCCACGAACTGTGGGACGCGGCCGGCGTCCTCGCCGAGGTGCGCCTCCACATGTCTGGTCGCGTCGCGATCGAGCTGGACCCCCGTCGTTGCCAGAGCGTCGCCCAACACGTCTCGGGTCGATTCGGACGTCGGCACGATCTCGTGCACGACGCCCTTCCATGCCTTCGTGAGATTCGCCGGCAGGCGTCCACCGCCCGCCACCAGGACGAGCTCGGTGGTCTCGAGTGGCTCGTCGAGATACGCGATGAGCAGCTCGGCATCGGCGGCCGTGAGGTTTCCGGCGTCACGCATCACGACGACGCGGCGTGCGGTCATCAACGGTGGGCTCTGCGCGGCGTTGAGCGCAGCAGTGACCGCGAGCAGCCTGCCCTCGGCGCCACCGGGCGCGTCGCCTTCGCCGGCACGGCCTGGAACGATGTGCTCCTCGACAGCGAGTGACCGTTCCTCGCCGTCGAGGAGCTCGCTCACGAAGAGGCCGAGCGCGTCCTCACGCAGCGTTGGGTCCTCCCCACGCACGTAGTGCACCGTCATCGCCTGCGGATCCAAGCGCGCTCTGCCTCGACGAGGGCTTCGACCATCCGACAGACCTTCGCCGCAGCGGCGGTGTCGTGCACGTGCACGATCCGAAGTCCCCGAACGACGGCGACCGCCAGTTCGGGAAGCTGATCGTCGGAGAACTCCATCATCGCCGGTGGCGAGCCGGCGCCCGGCAAGCGGTCGAGCGCTTCGACCGAGACTGGACCGAGATTCGACACACCCGCGGCAACGATCTGGTCCGAGAGCGCGCGGTCGTCGGGACCGACGATCACGACGTGTCGCGCGAGGTCGACCGTCTCATCGCCGAGTCGCATGGGGCGCATCGATTCGCAGCCTACGTGCGCGCCACCACGCCACGACGAGGCCGACGAGGACAGCAATGATGACGGTCTGGGTCCCGTCGACGTCGAGTGGTACCCGCGCGGCGATCGCTGCGACGGCGCGTTCGTACCGCAGGGCGAGCCCGACGGGGACGGGGAGGAGCGCCGCGACCTCGGGCAGCCAGCTCCCGAGCAAGCCTCCGGCGACGCCCGCTGCGAGTCCGCCCACGGTGACGATCCCGACTGGTGGGGCCGCCAAGACGTTCGCCGGAATCGACGCGAGCGGAACCGTCCCGAAGACGGCCACGAGGACCGGAGCCACCCCGATCTCCGCACCCAAGGTCGCGCCGACGGCTTCGCGGGTCCAGCGCGGACCGGGCAGTGCATGCGCGATCGGCCGAGCGAGGATCGCGATACCACCGGTCGCTGCGCACGACAGCTGGAACGCGATCGAGTGCACGAGGAACGGATCGGCGAGCACGATGGCCGTCACCGCGATGGCAAGCACGCGTACGCCGCCTGTAGGTCGTCCGACCAGCATCGCGACCATCACCAACCCGGACATCACCACCGCGCGCAGCACCGACGGCTCCCAACGGGTCATGGTGCCGAACATGACGAGGATGCCGATCCCCGCGACGAACCGCGACCTGATTCCCATCCGCCGAAGGAGCGGCCCGAAGAGCGCCAGCGCGAACGCGACGTTCGAGCCCGAGACCACGAGGAGATGCGTCATACCAGCGGCGCGGAACTGTCCGAGCGTCTCGGGCGGGATCGCGCGGTCGTCTCCGAGGAGATAGCTCGACGCGAGCGCCCGCTCCGTCTCCGGCAGAAACGCCAGCCCGGCGACGACGCGTCGACGAAGCGCGTTCGCGACCTTCCACGTCGCGGCGCGCGGCGGCTCGAACCCGACGAGGTCGTCGGCACGGAGCACTGCCACGGCGTGGCGCCAGCGCTCGCGCCGATCCCAACCTGCAAGGGGCTCGAACCCTCCGGCGAGCGTGACCCGGTCACCGGCGTCGAGGACTCCCAACCGCATTGCCACATCGCCGCTGGCTCTCACGAGCACGACACGGTCGACGCGCACCTCGTGATGCTCGATCACCGCGGTGCCGACACGCACGCGCACCCTGGCCGAGTAGTGGAACACCTCGGGATCGTCGACGAGCTCGCCCGTGATCGCGCCATGCGCCGAGTGTTCGACGTGCTCCGTGAGTGCCGAGTGCTCGAGACCGTCGAGGGCTCGCTGCATCGATCCGGCGCCGAAGCAGACGAGCGCGCAGAGCACGAGCGGCATGCGGATGTGCCGCGACAGAAGTCCAAGAAGGAGCGCGAGCAGACCGAACACGAGAAGGGCTCGAGCCGACGACGGGCCGCGCCACTCCCCGAGGAGCACGCCGGCCACGACGGCACAGGCTCCGAGGAGCGCGACGATGTGCGTCACCCGACCGTGACCAGGTCCTTGATGTCCGCGAAACGCTTCTCCCCGATGCCGCTCACGCCACGAAGGTCCTCGACGGCTCGGTACCCGCCGCGCTCGTCGCGGTCGGTGACGATGGCGTCGGCGAGCACGGGACCGATGCCGGGAAGCTCCTCGAGCTGTGCCTTCGTCGCGGTGTTCAGATCGAGGAGCCCCCCATCGGCAACGACGTCGCCTGGGGCCGCGTCCTCGGCTGGGAGCGTCTCCCCTGCCCTCGGCACGAGCACGCGCTGACCGTCGGTGAGCGCGGCTGCGAGGTTGAGCTGGTCGAGGTCGCCCTCTGCGAGTGCACCGCCGACTGCCTCGAGAGCATCGATGACGCGACTGCCGGCAACGAGCTCGACGACGCCGGGCTCGGCGACCGCTCCGGCGACGTGCACGGTGAGGACCGCGGGCCCGTCGTCGGCAGTGGTCTCGACAGCATCCGTGACGTCGTCGGCGGGGTTCGTGACCGACTCGTCGGCTCGAGGGGCCGCGCCGTCGGAACGCAGCCCGGCCAGGTACCAGGCGACGCCCGCTGCGACTGCCACCAGGCCGAGTGCGACAGCTCCGACCCTCGGGTCGGTGAGCCGAAAGCGGAGCTCCTCGATCAGGTGGGTCCGCCGGTCCGGGAGCCGTGGACGCGGTACCGGTTCGCGAGCAACCGGTGAGGATGTTGCATCGGTCTCGACCATGACCACCTCCGGGCGCGACGGGGCTCGGAGGAAGTGGCCGGGGAAGTCGGTGGGGACGCTAGCTCGTCGTGTCCTCGGAGGCCAGCGCCCGCGCTTCTCGTTCGAACGAGATCCGGGCATACGCATCGCGGTGGCCGAGTCCCGTACGACGCCCCGCCACATACTCGCCGAGGTAGGCCCGCAGGAACCCGAGCACGCCGAGCTCGCGCCACTGGCGGACGTGCACGAGCTCGTGTGCGACGAGGACGCGATCCTCCTCGCGCCCACGCTTGACGACGACCAGGCGCCCAAGCGTCGTCGCGTCGATGCCGGGCAGCCAGGCCGGCACGACCACGATCCGTGCGCGAGCTCGGTCGAGGGCGGGCACGTGCGCGTAGCGGTCCTGCTCCCGGGCCGACAGCCTCCGGAGCATCGGAATCCTCGGCTACTCCGTCACGACGTTCACGAGACGACCGGGCACGACGACCACACGGCGCACGGCGGCGTCCCCCACTGCCCCGACGATCTTCTCTTCGGCAAGCGCGGCCGCCTCGAGATCGGCTTCGGATGCGTCGCCCGAGACCACGACGTGGCCACGGACCTTGCCGTTCACCTGCACGGGGATCTCGACCGTCTCGTCGACGAGCTCCGAGGGGTCGGCCTCGGGGAACGGCTCGTAGGCGAGCGTGTGCTCGTGGCCGATCCGCGACCACAACTCCTCGGCGACGTGCGGGGCGAGCGGCGCGGCCATGAGGACGAGAGGCTCGGCCACGTCACGCGGTGCCTGTCCGGTCTCGTTGACCACCTTGTGGAGTCGGTTGTTGAGCTCGAACAGGCGAGCGATCGCTGTGTTGAACGAGAGCGAGTCCATGTCGTCGCGGACCGCGGCGATCGTGCGGTGCAGGATGCGCCTGGTGTCGGGGTCGGGTGGCACGTCGGCGAGACGGATCCGGCCGGTCTCCTCGTCGACGACGTTGCGCCACAGACGCTGGAGAAAGCGGTGCACCCCGA
>Ga0299914_10000894_pt1 | contig 18900 bp, 14 predicted proteins | sample RVTome_10_FD_201361 | JGI IMG/M metagenome (GOLD analysis project Ga0299914, IMG submission 201361) | Soil microbial communities from uranium-contaminated site in the Upper Colorado River Basin, Wyoming, United States - RVT153D57 (version 2) ...
GATCGCCGACCTGCTCGAGCACCAGCTCGAGCGGCGGGCCGCTCCGGCGTGCGGCATTCTCCTCGTCCAGCCCCTTCTGCATCGCGCGGCGGAACACACTGTCGATGCGCTCGAGACTCGCGGGATCCTCCGAGCGCATGTCCACGGCCATCACGGCCTCGAACGGGATCGAGTTGACCGATGTGCCGCCCTCGAGCGTACCGACGTTGTAGCTGGTGCGCGGCCCGTCGCGCGTGATCGCGTCGGCATCCATGACGAAATGCCGGATCGCGCGACCCAGCGCATGCGCCGGATTGGCGAGGCCGAACGCACCCCACGAATGGCCGCCCGGACCCTGGAACCGCGGGCGGTACCGGTGCGAGCCGAGCCCGGCATTGACGATGCGGTCGATGCCGCCGCCATCGACCTCGATCCACGCCGCGATCGGGTGCGCGCCCTCCCGGAACAGGTGCTTCATGCCGCGCAGGTCGCCCAGCCCTTCTTCGCCCACGACGCCCACGAACCAGACGTCGTCCTCCATCTCAATGTTCGACTCCTCGAGCGCACGCAGCACCGTCAGTACGACCATCAGGCCCCGCGTATCATCGCCGATGCCCGGTGCGAAAAGTGTGTCGCCGCGCTGCTGCACCGTGACATCGGTGCCCTCCGGGAACACGGTGTCGAGGTGTCCGCCGAAGCCGACGGTCCGACCACCCGCGCGGCCTCGCCGCACGGCAATGACGTTGCCTTCCTCATCGATGAACGCAGAGTCGGCACCCGCAGCACGCAACCATTCCATGTAGACGGCCGCGCGCTCCGCCTCCTGGAACGGTGGCGCCGGCACCTGCGTCAGCGCGATGTGGTCCTCGACCGTGCGCGGCTCCAACTCCTCGATGATGCGGAACGCGCGCTGCACCGCCGGCTGCTGCGACAGCGCACGCACACCGGCCACATCCTCGGGTCGCTGTGCCTGCGCGCCGCCGGCCAGGCCCGTCGCGATCGCCGCGAACAACAGGGCAACAGCCGAGCCCGTGTACACGGGTCGTGTCGCGCGCACGGAACGCCGGTCGGTGTCCCGACCGCTACCTACAGCTCCAGCCATTGTCGATCCTCACAGGTGAAGCGTTTCGCGTCGAGATCACGTCGCGGCGTGTTCCGTACGCACTGACGTCAAACGATCTCGACGAGCTCCAGCTCGAAGCTCAGATCCTTGCCGGCCAGCGGGTGGTTCGCATCGAGCACGACGTTCTCGTCCGAGACATCCGTGATGACCACACGATATGCCTGACCGCCCTGGTTCAGCTGCAGCTGCTGACCCACCTCCGGGTCGATGTTGGGAGGCAGATTGTCGCGGCCGACCGTCACCACGTTCTCCGTCCGATGCGGACCGTACGCCGCTTCCGATGGCACCGTCACCGCCTTCGACTCGCCCGGCTCCATTCCGGCGACCGCTTGTTCGAAGCCGGGGATCACCTGACCCGCCCCCAGCTGGAACTCCAGCGGCTGGCGCCCTTCCGATGTATCGAAGATCTGACCGTCCTCCAGGCTGCCCTTGTAGTGTACGCGGACCGTGTCGCCGTTCTTCGCCGTTGCCATCATGCTCTCCTTCCGTCGCGGAAACGAAGCCGCTCACACCTCGCGGCGGAGCGGTTTTCCGCAAGGTAACCAGATCCGGCGAGCCGTGCTCGTCCAGCGCAGCGCTCGACCCGTGCATCCGTCCGGACGCGAAGCGACTTCGTGGAACGGCCGCCGCGAGGTCCTGCACTTCGCATGTTTCCGGTGCGTCCTGCCCGTCAACTCGCATTCTGCGGCAGTCCGGACCACGACGACAAGTTGCGAGATGCTTCGCGTCGCGAGGGCAGTGGCGCGTATAGTGGGCGTTTTGCTGTCTGGCACCGTTCTTGACCCTCGTACGCGGTGGCAGCCGCGGCGCCTGCGGACGCCGAACGGAACGTTTGCAGGACGGGAAGGAAGGACGATCGATGAACCGCGGCATGAACGAACGCGATCTCGACGTCATCGGCAAGGAGGATCGGATCCTGTTGTTGCGCGAAGCGGCGAGGCAGGCCTGGCTGGATGGCGATCATGAGTGGATGCAGGAATTGAACTGGACGTTGAACTGGCTGCGCAGCGGGAGCATGGAACCGGAGCCGCCGGCACAGTGGTCGGCAGACAACGTCCGGCACCGTGATGCGGCGCAGCGTGTCGTCGATGAGTTTCTCGCAATGGCGACGGCAGCGACTCCGTACCAGGGGTGTCTGTACCGCCCGACAGCAGAGTTGCCGTACGGCAGGCCGCAGATCGAAGCGTCCTTGCGGCTGGTGTTTGCGGCAGCTGTGCAGCGGAACGCATTGCTCGACGCGCTCGGTATGCTGCACGGCTTCGTGGATGTGCCGGCGGCGGAGCTGCCGACGGAGCCGGCGGCGAACCTGACGTACGTACACGGCCGCTCGGACGATCCGCTCGCGGCTTGAAGCGAGCTGTGGGAGTGCGAGCTGAGAGCGGGGCGGCACCGATGGTGCCGCCCCGCTCGTGAATCCTCCGTCAGCTGCGCACGTCGAAGCGCGTCTGCCGCCGGTACGCGAAGCCCGCGGGCGTCCGACCGTTCACGCTGATGTCGACGGCGTGGACGCCGGGTGTGGACGCAGGGATCGCGTCCGTGTAGCTCTGGGTGCGGGTGAGCACGAGCCGCTTCGTGCGGGCCTGGAAGATCGAGCCGTACCCGCGCGCCCGCACCTGCGCGTCGAGCAGCGGCAGCTTGGCCAGGTTCGGGTCGAGCCCGGGACGATCCAGCTTGACGTCGGCCCGGATTCGCTCCAGCTCCCTGGCGTGCTTCTCCAGCAGCTGGTCGGTCGTGATCTGTGCGATCAGTGCCTTCCCGGAAAAGCGGATGGTCCTCGCGTGATCGTCGGACCGATCGAGCGATACGGCCAGCTTCAGGGCCCTCGCACCGATCCGCTTGCGCGGTAGCTCGTAGCGGATCGCGAGCGGTGTCCTACCGTAAGCGCCCCAGGTATAACCGTGCGACATCCGCAGCGCCCCACCGGTCCGTGCGCCAGCGCGCACGACCATGAACCAGAGTCCGGGCTCCGGCTCTTCGATCCGGAAGTACTGGTAGCTGGAGCCTCGCGCGTTCACGTGTAGCGGCGTGCCGGCACGAAGCACCTGCCGCGAGGGCGTCACCAGGTCGAGCGTGATGGGCGCTTCGCCTCTGTGCCACGACGCCATCATCACGACGCTTCGCAGCGTCTCGTCGACCGGCACCGCGTGCACGCCCAGAGTTCGCAGCTGCTGGAATGCCTGAGCTTCGCCGGGGAACGAGCTGACGCTCACGAGGTTCTGCAGCTCCGAGCGCAGGGCACCGTCCACGCCACCGAGCCCGGCCAGCGAGCCTGCCGATGTGACGTCCGCGCGCTGGATGCTCAACCCATCGACCGCTGCGCTGCCCGCCGTGATGACCTCTTCGCCGCCGGTCAGCGCCTGGAGGTGAACGTAGATCTCGTGCAGCTTGCCGACGTCGGCGCTGCTGTGGATCGCCTGGAATACGCCGCCTGTGTTCGTGGCAATGTCCTGGAGCAGGACCTGGTCGCTCTGCACGCCGAGCGAGACCGTGTACACCTTCACTGCGGGCGGCAGCGTCGGCAGTATCTCGGTGAAGTCGGGCCCGCCGTACCACGACGGTGGCGAATCGGTGACGGCGCCGCCCACCCACGGCGGCGTGTTCTCGTGGCCGTCGCTGAGCAGTACGAGCGCCTGTGGATGCGATGCATCGCCACCCGTCGCCAACTCGTTGGCGCCGAGCTGCAGCCCGCCGCCGATGGAGGTCAGACCGGCGACGCCGATGCCGTCGATGCTGGTCCGGATTGCCACTTTCTTCGCGAATCCGTCGATGATCTCCATACCATGGATCAGCGTTGCGGTGGTATCGAATGCGACCACCGCGGTCCGGTCGTGGATGCGCAAGATATCCACCATCTGCTTGGCTCGTTCACGGACGGGACCGATGTAGCCGTAGAAGCCCATGCTTCCGCTGCGGTCGAGCACCTGCACGATGTCGACCGGTGCGGGTGAAAAGCCGATCCCGTTGATGACGGCGAGCGCAAAGTCCTGGCGGATGTCGGGCAGGTGCGCTGCGATTCCCGAGATGACGCTGACGCCATACACCTCGATCGTGTAGACGCCGGCGATCGGCGCATCGATATGAACGCGCTGCACGTTGTTGGTCACGGTCGGGAACGGCGTGACATCGCCGTCGAAGACCGTGCCGTTCGGATCGACGACCCGCAGATACAACCGGTTGTTCAGCCCGCCCACGTTGGCGGGTGCCGGTGCGTCGGTCCAGGCGAGAGTGGCGCGGAACGGATGGCCGGAATCGGCGAGCTGCACGGAGAAGGTGCGTACCTCCATCGTCCCCGTCGGAGCCGGCGGGCCGATGGCGAGATCGACGTCATCGGAAATCGCCTGGCGGCCCGTCGGTGATGGCGCGATGGTGTTCTCGATATCGAGCCAACCGAAGCCGCGCTGATTGTCGGGCGCCGGCGATGCACCGGCTGGCAGCGCCGCGCTATTCACGAGCAGCGCCTTCATGAGCGCTGCGGACGGCGTCGTCACTCCTCGCTGCTGGCGCAGGTACTGCCGGAGCAGAGCGGCCGCACCGGTCGTGATCGGAGCGGCCATGCTCGTTCCGGAGTCGTAGAAGTAGTTCTGCTGGGCGGCCGCGCCAGAGCCGGCGGGTGCATCGGGCGTGAGCTGGTCCCATGCGCCGAAGAAGGGTCCACCCGGCAGTCCGCGGCCCACGGCTTCGGCATGCGTCGCCGTGCCATCCGCATCGTCGGCGTAGAACGGGACGGCCGGCAATCCGTCCGGCCCCACATCGGCGGTGCTCACCTGCGAGCGGCAGGAGAGGATGAAGGTGCCGGGCGCGACCAGGTCCGGCTTGATCCGGCCATCGGACGTCGGACCGCGACTGCTGAAGGTCGCGATGTCATCCGCGTTGTCCGCCTGCTGATCGAAATTGTTGATCGCAATCGGCACGTTCTGCGGGGGCGTCGTCGGGTTGAAGTCGTGGTCCTGTGGATTCGTGTTCAGGGTGATCGTGGCCGGCAGCGGACGCACGCTTTCCGCCGCGCCGATCGTGAGACAGTTCTTTGCCGTGCCGGGCGGCGTCACCGTGCTCGCACCGGGGCCCTGATTGCCGGCGGCAATCACGATGAGCATGTCCGGATTGTCGCGAACGAACAGGTCGACGTCCTCCGAGAATGCGGTGTAGTTGCCGAGCGAGATCTGCGATCCCCAGCTGTTGTTGTGGAGCCGCGCACCATCGCCGTACGCATCCTGGAACACACCTGTGATGAGGTCGACCGGTACCGCGAGACCCGTACTGTTGTTCGGACCCATCGACAGCATCGTGATCTGCGCGGCCGGTGCCAGCCCCGCCAGGTTGCCATTCGAGTTCGAACCATCGCCCGCGATGCTACCCGAGACGTGCGTGCCGTGGTTGTTCAGGTCGGCACCGTCCGCAACGCCGAACGGCGCCTTGTTCACCGTTGCTCGGATGTTGACGATGCGGCCGGAAAAATCGGCCAGCATCGACGCATCGTTCACCCCCGTATCGAGCCCGCTGTCTGCCACGCCCACCACTTCCCCGCTACCGTCGAGCCCCAGTGTGGCCGCAAGCGGGTTGGCGTGGATGAGACCACGCGCGATGTTGTTCTGCGTTCTCGCATCCGGCTCGCGCTCGGCCGCCACCACGCCGGGCAGAGCAGCCAGCTCGCCGATGCGCGCAGGGTCGACCTGTACCTTCGCGCGGCGGGGACTGCTCTCGATCACATCGCCAATCTCGCGGATGGCGGGAATCGTCTGCTCCGATGTCGCCGGATCAACGGAGACGAGCACCGTCACGGCACCGGCCACACCGGCTGCCGCAGCGCCGCCGCGAACGGCATCGCGCGTCTGACGACGCAGGCTCTCGTCCAGCTTCTGCTCCGGATCGAAGTGATTCGCTCCAGCCACGTTGCTCATCGAACGCAAATCCTCGATCGTGGCATCCGTCGCGCCACGAACGCGGTAGCCATCGGATCCGACGGAGCCGACGACTTTCAGACCGAATCCTTCGAACTGTCCGATTTCCTCCGCTGTGAGGGGGTGCGTCGTGGTTACCACGCAGTCCAGCGTGTGCATACGTCACCTCCGGGTTGGCGCGTCAGAGCGGGACATCCAGTATGGTGGCTCGGGGCCGAAGGCAGGGTACCGGCACGAGAGCGGTGAACGAGTTCGGGAACCGGCGTCGGTGGCCGAGGAGGAGCGCGCGCGGCGGCACATCGGACGGGTTGCGACGGCGGCACATCGGCCGAGCTGCGACGGCGGGCGCGTCACGCGTCGTCGCGATCGCTCGCCGCACGCGGACGATCCAGTATGTCGTGCGCGCGAGCGCCACCGCAAGGAAAAACTTGAAGCGCGAGCCACCGGACCGCGCGCTACACGATTTCGACGTAGAAGTGACCGGTTGTACGTCGTCTATGCGCGTTAGATTGGGGGTGTGTGCGTGATGTGGAACGCGCTGTCGTCCACGCCCTCGCCTCGACGATCGCCACCACATCGACCAGCCGCTCGCCGTCGGGTGCTCGAGTCCATCCCACCACGAGGAGGGTCGTCGAATGGGCTGGTGGACAACGCTCGTCAATGCGGTCGCGAACCTCATCGTCAGTGCCGGAGATGCGCTCGGCGGCAACCTCGGCGCCGGCGTATTCGTCACGACCATGGTCGTACGCGTCGCGCTCATTCCCGTGCTCCTCCCGCTCGCTGCGCGAACGCGCGACCGCCAGCGGGTGGTGGAACGGATGAAGCCCGAGCTGCGGGCGCTGGAGCAGCAGCATCACGCGGATGCGGATCGGCTGCATCGCGAGATCGGTGCGCTACACGATCGTCACGGGATCAAGCTGGTCGACACGGCGGCGCTGCTCGTCGCGTTCATCCAGCTGCCCGTGCTGATCGCGCTGTTTCAGGCCGTCTACCACGTCTCACAGGGGACGCCGCTGGCCACCGGCGGACTGCTCACGGGGCTGGCAGCGGCGGGGCTATCCGTGCTCGCGCTCGTGCTCGGCGGACAGAGCGGGGCAAAGCCGCTGCTGGTGCTCTCCGGCGTGCTGCCGATCGGGATCGCGCTCTGGCTTGGAAGCGGCATCGGCATCTACCTGGTCGCGTTCTACGGCGGATCCGTGCTCCAGTCCGCGCTGATGCGGCGCCGACCGGTCGTGCTGCCGCCCGCTCCGGCTGCCCCGGATGTAGAGGCCGCGAACGGCACCGGTGACTGAGACGCGAGCGGGCGAGCACCGCCGGCAGTGAAGCCGGGGCGGGCCGGCGACGCCGGGCACCCCGTTCCGGACCCTTCGCGGCAGCCTGAGCCGCCGCCGGGCACCGCGTTTTGGACCCTTCGCGGCAGCCTGAGCCGCCGCCGGAATCGACGTCCGTTGCCGTGACTCCTGACGCCCCGTAGCTTCGTCGCACCTGCCATGCGCACACCGTTGCCGCAGTTACCGTTCGTCGGACGCGGCGAGGCGCTCGAGCGGCTCGACGTCACGCTGGACGCCGCCGCAGGCGCTCGCGGCGCCGTGGCGCTCATCACCGGGCCGGGTGGTGTGGGCAAGAGCCGGCTCGCTGCTGCCGCTGCCGAACTCGCTCGCCGCCGCGGCTTCACAGTCGCACACGGCCGCAGTTACCCCGTGGAAACGGGTGTGCCCTACGCGCTGTTCGCCGATGCGCTCCTGCCCGCACTGCGCGAGCTGGATCCAGCGGCGCTCGCCGTCCTTGCGCGCGGCGGCGAGGCGGAGCTGGCGTACCTGCTGCCCGCGCTGGCGCCGGGCGAACGGACGGCAGCGAACCCGGGCGAGGATCCGGCCGAGTTCAAGACGCGGTTGCTCTGGATCTTCACGGATTTCCTGCGCCGCTTCGCCGACCGGCGGCCGTTGCTGCTGCTTCTCGAGGACCTGCACTGGGCGGACGCGTCGTCGCTCGAGCTCCTGCACTTCGTGGCCCGTCAGACGACGGGCGACCGCATCGCGATCGTCTGCAGCTTCGCTGATGCCGAGCCCGACGGCCCGTCCGCGATCCGGACCTTCGAGCAATCGCTCGCTTCGACCGGCCTCGGGCGGGCGATCGAGCTCGGGCCGCTCGATGCCCACGCCACGCTCGATCTGGTATGCCGCGCGTTCGAGATCGATGGCAGCGTTGCAGGCGAGTTCGCGGCGTTGCTCTACCGGTGGACGCGTGGTAATCCGTTCTTCATTCAGGAGATGCTCCACACACTGGTCGAGTCGGGCCGGCTCGTGTATCAGAACGGTCAGTGGCTGGGCTGGGAGGTGGGTGAGCTCGAGTTGCCGCGGTCCGTCCGCGCGTCACTGCTCGGGCGACTCGACCGGCTGGGTGGCCAGGCCCGTGCGACGGCCGACCTGTCGGCCGTCATCGGCACACGCATCACACACGCCGTGCTCCGTTCGGTCAGCCCGCTCGGCCACGAGGCTCTGCTCGCCGCGCTCGACGAGCTGCGCGCGGCGCGTGTACTGGAAGAGCGCACCGCCGGCCGCGCCGTCGTCTACGACTTCACGCACCCCCTCATCCGGGAAACGCTCTACGTCGAGCTGGGGATTGCCCGGGCGAGGTTGCTGCATGCGGGCGTGGCGGAAGCGCTCGAGACGCATCACGGCGATGATGCGATGGCGCATGCCGACGAGCTCGCCTACCACTTCGCGCGCGCCGAGGCGGAAAGCCTGGCACCCAAAGCGATCCGGTACCTGGTCGAGGCGGGCCGCCGCGCACTGGACCGTTTCGCGAATCGCGAGGCCGCGGACTACCTGGCTCTCGCGCTGGAGCGGGTTGAACGCACGCCGGAATCCGATCCCGACGGACCGCCGCCTGCCGAACGCGACCGTCTTCGGATCGACCTCGCCCGTGCCCGCGCGCGCCTCGGCGACCACGCGGCAGCGGTCGACCTGCTGCGCAGTACGCGCGATGCCGCGTCGGTCTCCGGCGATGCAGTGCGTGTCGCGACGCTCGAACGCCGACTCGGGCTGACGCTCTACTGGAGCGGCCGGCCGCAGGACGCGATCGAGCACTTCTGCGCCGGGCTTGCCGCTCTGGACACCGGCCACGATCCGCTGCGCGCTTCCCTGCTGCTCGCCCGTGGGACGACGTTCCTCGATCTCGGCGATGCAGCGGCCGGCCTCGACGACGTTCAATCCGCGCTCGGCATCGCGGAACGGATCGGCGAACCGCCGCTGCTCGCGCGTGTGCACCGCGGCCTCGTGCAGCTGTACACCTGGGCCGGTCAGCCGCAGCTCGCGCGGGAGCACGGCGCCCGTGCCGTCGAGCTTGCCGACTGCGCCACCGAGCCGACTGTCGCGTTCGGCGCGCACTGGGCGCTGGCCGTCCTCGAGGGCCTGATCGGCGACACCGCAGCGATGCGGATCCACGTCGATGAAGCGGAGCGCCTTGCCAACGACCTGCGCTCGCCGCTGCTGTGGCTCGCAGTCGCGGAAACGTCGATCGAGTACTACGGCGCGATCGGCGAGTGGGACACCGCAATCGGCATCGGCGAGCGTGCGATCGCCCTCGGTCACTCGCTCAATGCGAACGTGATCCTGCCGCGACTCCTCGTCTGGACCGCGCTGCTCCACCTCGCGCGCGGCGATACCGACCGAGCGCAGCACCAGATCGACGAGGCGTGGACACTCTCCAGCGCCGACGATCCCGACCACGGCGATGTCCACGCGATCGTCTCCGCACACATCGGCCGCGCCGCGTCGCATCTCTGGCGACAGGAGTACCGCGACGCGATCCGGATCGGCGAAGAGGGACTGCGCGTGGCCGACCGCAGCGGCTACGTGTTCTGGGCCCTGCACCGCCTCCTTCCGATCGTGACGGAGGCGAACTGCTACGTGGGCGACCTCGAAGGCGCGCGTCGTGCCGGCAACCGGCTCCGCACCGAATCCCGACGCCTCGGCCACAAGCTCGGTATGGCATGGGCCGACAGCGCGGACGCCGTCCTCGCCTGGCTGGCCGGCTACCCGCACCGCGGCGCCGAACTCTTGCGAGGCGCGTGCGAGGCGCTCGATGCCATCCCCATCGTCGCCGATGCCGCGCGGCTCCGCCGCCAGCTCGCTGGCCGCCTGGCGGAGATCGGCGATCGCGAAGGTGCGATCCACGAGCTGCGTCGCGTGCACGACGTCTTCGCCCGCCTGGGCATCGAGCGCGAGCTCGACAAGACCCGCGGCCAGTTCCGAGAGCTCGGCGCCAAACCGCCCGGCCGGAGCACGGCCGAAGGCACCGAAGCGCTGACCGGCCGCGAGGTCGAGATCGCACGCCTCGTCGCCGCCCGAAACTCGAATAAGGCCATCGGCAAAAAGCTCGGCATCTCCGCCCGTACCGTCAGCACCCACCTCTCCAATGTCTTCAGGAAGCTGGGCGTGGAGTCGCGTGGCGAGCTGGCTGACTTCGTGAAAGCCGGTGGGCTGATCGAGACGTGAGAACCGACGGTGAGCGGACGGCCGGAGAACGGACGAGAGAGCTGCACCTTTCGGGCCTGGCGGCCGACTCCTCGTGATCACGGGCTACCGCTCCCGGACCAATCACAACGGACGGGATTCACCGCAGAGGCGCGGAGCTCGCTGAGGACGGAGTTGGCTTTGTTTGTCGCTCGGCGAGATCCTCGAAAATTTCATGCAGTCGATTCGTGCAGCCGAGGTGACTGCGATCCGATCCACCTGACCACCACTTCTGTCGTCACACACCCGTTCAGCTGGCTTCGCGAGCAGTACCAATCGATTTAACAGAGAGAAAGACAATTCTATCCAACGTGTTGCATAGACAGACAGATGATAGACAGACAGTCAGACAGACAGACGACAGACAGGGACGGAGGGACAGATGATAGTTCATAGGGAACAATAGACGAAGAAGCATCACTGTATAATGACAATCAAGAGAGGCAACAGAAGACGCCGAACAAATAAGAAAGAATAGCAATCAAAATCGGAAAACGAACTAAAGAAGGAAGCGAGACGAAGCCAGAATGGATCGGGAGAATAGAGACGAACGGAAGTCAAAATATCATTATCGGAACGACAGGCCGATTCGACGGAGCCTCACTCCGCGCCTCACCTCAGCGCCCTCTGCGAACTCCGCGGTGAATCCGTTCCGTGCCCGATTCCGCTTCCTCGCTGTTCAGCGGTGAATCCGTTCCGCGCCCGATTCACAGCCGTGGAAAGAACCGCCCCGTCCGGCGCATGTACTCGTCGTATTCTTCGCCGAATGCCGACAGCAGTCGCCGTTCCTCCCGCTTCGCGGTGCGGTACAGCTGGAAGGTGCCGTAGCCGAGGGCGGCGGCAGTCAGCGCATGCGGCACGGCCGCGAGGCACGCCAGCAGTGCCAGCACGAACGCCGCATAGAATGGATGTCTCAGGCGCTTGTACGCACCGCGCGTGACGAGAGCCGCCGGGGTGTCGCTCTGCTGGTGCCAGAGAGAGACCGGCCGCGCGTGTGTGCCCAGGGTGTAGCCGATCAGTCCGATGGAAGCGGCAGCCGGCAGCACCGCCGCCGTCGACAGCCAACCGGGTCCGCCGGCCGCAATGGCCGGCAGGCGTATGAATCCGGCAGCGGCAGCGAGCACGGCCAGCCCCGCGGCTCCGAACGGTGCGGCCGTCGCCCACCACGCGGCGTTGAGGCGGCCGGGCTGGAAGAAGAACCGGGGCAGCGCCGCAATGAGGAGCAGGTTGCCGGCGCAGAGGACGAGGGTCGCGTTGTGCACGAGGCTCAGTCCGGGCGGGGCCGGTGCGTCGTGGAATCCGGTGCTGTAGGTCCACCCGTCGGCTGGTCGGTGAGCGCTCCACCAGGAAGGGCGGCCGAGCCGGCGATGTCCGGATCGCCGTTGTTCAGCACCGTGCTGAAACCGTACTCGTGAATGAGCGATTCGTAAATGGCCGCATCGGCGCGCTCGTAGCTCCTGAGGATGCGGTCCACGACGGCGCCCCTGCGTATCGACTCTGCATCGAGCCAACGCCGCACCCACGACAGGTGGCCGCGCTCCTCCTCGATCATTCGGCGAAGCGTCGCGCGTACGAGCGGATGCGTGGCCGGCTGACGCGCGTGTTCCTGGAAGTGGCCGTACACCCGGCGCTCGAAGACGTGGGTGAGCGCGAGCACACGCAGGACGCTGTTGGGCGGACCGACGACGGCAGCGTACCGCCGCTGGTACGTATCCCGGGTCGGACGCGGCCGGCCGCCGAGCGCGAGCATCGTCTCCGTCCACAACCGGGCATGCTCGATCTCTTCTGCGCCGTGCTTCAAGAGGTCCGCTGCGAGCTCGCCGTCGCGGCAGCGCTGCGCGAGACGGGTCAGCACCAACCCGCCGTGCAGCTCGGACGCGCGGTAGAAGTCGAGGATCTGCATCTCGCGGTCGTGGCCCGTACCCGACCACCGGCCAGTCGGCGGCGCTGCCGCCGCGCTGGCGCTCTGCATCAGGATCATGGTGCGTCCTCCCACCGGTTCGTTCACAGGCTGGCCTTGAGGTGGTCGACGAGGCGGATGCCGCAGAGTCGTTCGATGCGGCGGGCGAACGTGCGGATGGCGAGCGGATCGCCCGGCTGCGCCACGGGCACGGCGCCCACGGCCGACTCGCCGTAGTGCCGGAAATGGACGGCCGCATCGAGCACGTGCGGCACGAGCGCGGGGTCAGCCGAGATCCGTTTTGCGATCAGGTCCGATGCGCTCTGGGCGTGGCGAACCTCATCCGCCGCGATCAGCTCGAGCAGCTCCGCGAGCACGGGCTCCAGCGCCTGCTCGCCGAGTCGGCGGAAGAAGTATGCGGCCAGGTGCTCGGACAGCATGAAGTCGACGAGCTGTGCGATCGGCGGTGCATCACCGGACTCGGCAGGCTCGGCCGCCTCGTTGCCGGTCCGTATGCGCACAAGCTCATCGTCGGTGATGCGCGGCTCGAAATCGATGGCCTCGAGGTAGCGCCTCAGCGCGTGAAAATGCTTGAATCCTTCGTACAGCTCGAGCGAGAAGGCGACGCCCGCATCAATGTCGTCGCGCGTGCTGGCGAGCAGCCGGGCGAGATGAACGGGGTGGTAGGACTCGATGAGTGCGGCGTCGCGCAGTGCAGAGAGAATGGCGGGGCGGGCGTACGCCTTCTCGCGGTCGATTTCGGTCCAGCGAATGTCGCGTTCGACGGACCACGCTCCGCGATCTGCCGCGGCGGCGTGACGGACGTAGAGTGGTTCGTCTACCATGGTCAGCTCCGTTCCGCGCGGGTCGCGATCGCGGCCGATCCGGCCATCACTTCGCTCACGTCGTGCGTATCCGTCGGATCCGTGGCTTCCCGCACTTCCGGCCAGTCGCGGGCTGACGGGCCGTGCGCGACGAGAAAGGCGAGCAGCCACCGTTCGATGCCGAACGCAACGCACGCACTCGAGGCGGCCGTGCCGTCCGCGATGCTGATGCCGAATGCATCGCCGAAGAAGCGTTCATGGTGGTTGAACGAGGCGATCGCGATCGGGGGCGCGCCGGGCGGTTCGATGACCAGCTCGTGTTTCAGCGCCTTCAAGCGCTGCAGGAGTGCACGGCCGCGCCCCGTCGGCAGGAAGAACGGATCCTCCGCGTGCACGGTCGCCGTGGAGAGACCGAGGCGCTCTGCGAGCGTGCGGACGGCCGCCGCGCCTGCCCGCTGGAACGCATCGGCTTCCTGCGGCGTGCCCACGCACACCGCTTCCCGCATCGTGAACGACCAGTCGCGGATCAGCGCCGAGAATCGCGGCGCCTCGTGTCGCCAGCACGTGCACTCGGCCGAGACGCGGACCGGGCGCGAGAGCTTCTGTCCTGCCAGCTCCGCGTAGACGTGGTAGCAGACGGCGGGTGCCAGCGCGACGTCGCTCGCGACCAGCGCGCCGCGCGCGCTGCTCGCCGGATCCGCAGCCCGCGCGACCGTTTCCAGGTCAGCCGTCGCACCACCCAGGTGCGACGCGGCCGTCAGCCATTGCGGGAACGACAGGAAGTAGTCCGCGCGGGCGAGCGTCCCCAGTGGCAAGCCGGGCGGCACGTGCCACACCTCGTCCGCGAGGCTACGGGTGAGCGAGGCGATCTCGCACGCGATGCGATCGCGCAACACGGCGGCATCGCCACGCAGGCCGACCAGCCCCGGCGAGGGCTCCCACAGCTCCCGCCGCGCACGCAACGCCGCGACCACCCGCTCAGGCGAACGCATGGCCATCCTCGCCGATGAACGTCTCCGCGATGCAGCGGACCGTCGCGAAGTGATCCATCCGGATCCACCGATCCGGGATCGGACGTCCCAGTGCGCGCTCCGTCCACGCGATCAGCTCGAGGACGCGGATGGAATCGATGCGGCCCTCGGCGAACAGCGGCGTGTCGGCATCGATCCCCTCGCCGCCCGGCTTGAATCGCGTACCGATCCATTCGACGAGCTGTTTCATGAACAGCTCCCGCTCGACGGCGCGCTGCGCCACGCGATCCGTCTCCGCGCTCTCCATCACGCGGCCCTCCGCATCCGACGTGCGCTCCAGCCAGTCGCCGCCAGGTGCTCTACCAGCCGCGGCCAGTAGCTCCGCACGGGTAGCGCGGCGCGCCCCAGCAGCGCATCCGCCGTTGCGGTGTCGAACGTCTTGGGGAGCGCGAGCTGCGGTGCGAAGTGCGAGAGCGAGCCGACCACACGCCGCAGTCCTTCGTCCGCCGTATCGAGCACGCTCCGCTCGAAGAGCCGGTACGTCTCGAGTGTGGCCAGCGCCGGCGGCTCGACGGTACGACGGCGCCACGCTTCGTCGCGCGACCAGACACGCCAGCAGATTGTGACCAGCTCATCGAGCGGCAGCGACGCCGTGCCGGCACAGAGATGGATGGTGCGGTTCCGGACATCGTCCCGCAGTGCGAGCGCGGCGATCGCGTCCGCCACGTAGTCCGCCGTGACGACGTCGACCGTCGCACCCGGTGCGCTCGGCAGCATCGGCGCACGGCCGTGCCAGCACAGCCGCAGCGCTCGGTGCACGGCGTTGTACTGGCTGACCTGGCCATCCGGCCCGTCGCAGACCACCGTGCTGGGCCGGAAGATGACCCGGTCCGGAGCGGCGTCCGTGACGACGGCCTCCGCCTCGGCCTTCGACTGCTCGTACGCGTTCACCCAGCCGAGCCTGGCGCCACCGTCCATCTCCGCGATCCGGCCGGTCCGGCGGCCCGCAACGAACGCCGTGCTCACGAAGGCGAACCGGACCGGCCGCCTCGCCTCGGAGGCGAGCGCCAGGACCCGGCGAGTACCAGCCACGTTGACGCCGCGTGCATCCTCGATACGCTGTGAGAAGCTCGTCGCGGCGGCCGCGTGAACCACGGCATCGAGGCGCTGTGTGATCCGGTCGCGCGTCGCGCGGTCCAGGCCAAGACCCGGCAGCCGCAGATCGCCGCGAACGGGAACGACCCTGGCCGGATCGATCCCCAGACGGCTCGCATGCGACAGCCACCTGGCCGGATCCCGCACCAGCACGTACGCACGCAGCACCGGACGCGCCGACAGCAATCGAGCCAGTACCTGGCCACCGATCAGGCCTGTGGCGCCCGTCACGAACACCTTCCCCGTCCTCGTCATGTCATGCCTCCAGCGCGAGCGCCGTCCAGTGCGCACCGTAGCCGTAGGCGAAGAGCAGCATCTTCGCGCCCGGCTCGATGCGGCCGCTGTCCAACGCGTCCGCCAGGTTGATGAAGTTGTCACCCGCCAGCGTATGTCCGTCGCGTGCGATGTTCGCATCCCACAGCCGCGCGTTCGGCAGACGCACGAGCCCCAGCAGCACGTCCCAGCTGCGACGGCTCACGTTGTGCGGGATCACCCAGTCGACGTCGCTCGCGCGCCACCCCGCTTCCTCCAGCGTCCGGAGGATCACGTGCTTCGCCGTGGGGAAGTAGGACGCGACGATCTCGTCACGCAGCGCGTCGCAGTCCCAGTAGTAGCCCTTCGTTACGGTCCGCCCCGCAACGATCCGGTTCTCGCCGCCGCCGCGCTCGATCAATACCGCACACGCGGCATCCGACGTGATGTTCCAGATCGCCTCGCGACCCGCCTCTGACGGTGTGAACTCCGCGCTCACGCAGAGGGCGCGGTCGATCCCTTCGGTGATGCACAGCGCGCGCGCGATCCGGACGGCCGCGAACAGCGTGGTGCACGCCAGCTGGTCGACGCCGACCAGCGTCGCATTGACGAGACCCAGCTCGTGGTGCAGCCGAGCGCCCGGGTACTTGAAGCGTGCCGTGGTGTGTAGTCCGCGCGCGACGTCCCCGGTATCTGCCCCCGGCTGGTACGCCAGCGGCGAGGGCGTACCTCCGTAGACCAGCAACCCGATGCTCTCCGGGTCGATGGCCGGCCGTGCGAGCACTGCTCCGGCCGCTCGCTGCGCCAGCGCGTACGGCGTCTCTGCGGCTGCCACGCGCACGCGATCGAAGCCGAACGTCGCGAGGAGTGCGGGATCGCTCTCGAGTGCGCCCGCCGCCGCCAGCTCGGGAAGCGTGCGCGACCCCGCCGGAAACGCATACGACACACGCGCGATGCGAACAACATCCCGCCGCCGTGGCTCTACCACGGGCCGACGTCCCGTGCTCATCGCACCCAGACCAGCGCCGCGATGAAGCCCGGCCACGGCCGCCACAGCGTTGCGTCCGCCTCCGCCACGCCCAGCGGCGAACGCAGCGCGCGAAGCGACCCGCCGTCGTCACAGACCAACTCGAGGCCGTGGAACGGCACCGTGTCGTCCAGCCCGAGCGCCTTCCACCCCGCCTCCTTCAGCGCCCACAGCGTCGCCGCCTCGTGATGCTCGAGCAGGGCACGCTCCGACGGCGCCAGATACAGCCGCTCCAGCCCGGCCGGGACCGCGCCCGTGCACTCGAGGTCGATGCCGACGCGGATCTGTTGCGGGCGAGGGTGCGCGATCGCCACAGCGCGACCGAGCCGGTGTGACAGCGAGAGGCCGACATCGAGCGTCCTCAGCCTGCCGCCCGGAAACATCCGTAGAACCGCCGGCGGCCGCTGATGACGATGTACGATCTCCAGCTCATCGGCACACACGCCCAACGCGCCCGAGACGGCTGACCGCGCTGCTATGCCCGCCGCCCGACGATCCGATGCTTCGCCCGGCGGGCCGATGACGCCGGCGAGCGCCGCGCCGTCCAATCCATTCGTCAGCTCTATCGTGCCAGTCACGGTAACCGTCCTCATTGCCGTTCCGTTGTCCATGGCTTTGAGGATAGGCTTGCGAGGGGCTGCTCGTGCTACGAGGGACTACGTATCCGCGGGGTCGGGATGACGTAGTGGGTAGGAAATGACGTACGCAGCACGGTCGCGGGCCGCGCTGGCTCTTGGCGTTGTCGCCGGGAGCCGATATTATTGACATACCGCGCAGCGGCGGCCGAGGGCGGTCGCGCCGAACCGCGGATTGCCCTGGACCCGCCTGGATGCCGGATCCCACAGCCCCCGATTCAACCGACCGGCCGGCGCTGGACGAGCTGTTCAGCGCGACGTACGAGGAGCTACGCCGTCTCGCATCGAAAGTCAGTCAGGATGATCCCGGCGCGACGCTGAACCCCACCGCCCTCGTCAACGAAGCCTACCTGAAGCTTGCGGACTCCCTGCGGTTGAAGCCTGCGTCCCGGCTCCACTTCAAGAGGATCGCGGCGCGAGCGATGCGCCAGGTGCTGATCGAGGCAGCGCGCAGGCGGAGCGCTCGCAAGCGCGGCGGCGGCTACGCGGTGGTCACCTTCGATGATTCGCTGGATGGGACGGTTGCCCGGTCCGACGAGCTGCTCGCTCTCGACTCGGCACTTGGCGATCTCGCGCGGATGAACCCGCGCCAGGCGACGATGGTCGAGTACCGCTTCTTCGGTGGTCTGGACCTCGTCGAGACGGCGGAGCTGCTCGGTGTCTCCGAGGCGACGATCACCCGCGATTGGCGCGCAGCCAGAGCCTGGCTCGCGCGCGAGCTGAGGCTGGGCCGGTAAGTGGACGCCGTCCGCTGGCAGCGGGTTCAGGCGCTCTTTCACGAGGCGCTCACACGGGATCCCGCAGAAAGGCGGGCCTTCCTCGACACCGCCTCGCAGGGCGATCCCGACCTGATCGATGACGTGATCGCGCTCCTCGCGGAGGACGCGCGCCGGACCTCGTTGCTGGACCGCGATCTGGCACATGTCGCCCACGAGGTGCTGGATGGATCCGTCCCCATCCTCGACCGCATCGGACCGTACCGTATCGTGTCGGTCCTGGGCCACGGTGGCATGGGCGTGGTCTACCTGGCCGAGCGCGACGATCTCGGCAGCCGCGCGGCCATCAAGGTGCTGCGGGATGCGCCGCTCTCGCCCGCGCGCCGCGAACGGTTCGCCATCGAGCAGCGCACGCTCGCCGGCTTGAACCATCCGTCCATCGCGCGGCTGTACGATGCGGATGTGCTGCCGGACGGTACACCCTACTTCGTCATGGAGTACGTGGAGGGCGAGCGGCTCACGACGTTCTGCGAGGCCCGCGCTCTGTCTGTCGCGAAGCGGCTCCAGCTCTTCCGTGCCGTGTGTGACGCCGTTCAGCACGCGCACCGTCACGCCATCGTGCACCGCGACCTCAAGCCATCGAACGTGCTGGTCACGTCCTATGGCTCGGTGAAGCTGCTGGACTTCGGCATCGCGAAGCAGCTGGAAGGGATCGAACCGGCGGCGGATCTGACACGCACTGGACTGCGGCTGATGACGCCGGCGTACGCTGCGCCCGAGCAGATCCTGGGCGAGCCGATCGGCACGTACACCGACGTGTACGCGCTCGGCGTGATGCTGTACGAGCTGCTGGCCGGCCGGCTCCCGTTCGACTTCGCGAAGCATCCGGCGGCGAGCGCGGCG
>Ga0299914_10000895_pt1 | contig 18893 bp, 16 predicted proteins | sample RVTome_10_FD_201361 | JGI IMG/M metagenome (GOLD analysis project Ga0299914, IMG submission 201361) | Soil microbial communities from uranium-contaminated site in the Upper Colorado River Basin, Wyoming, United States - RVT153D57 (version 2) ...
CCTCCGAGCGGCGGGCGATCGAGGCGCTTCGCGAGCGCGTGCCGGGGATCGAGATCGGCTCGCTGGCAGCCGCGCTCGAGCGCTCCCGTCGCTACGGCTCGCCGCTGGCCGAGCAGCTCCACGAGCAGGCGAGCGCGCTGCGCGCCGAGGGACGGCGAAGGGTCGAGGAGCGGGCCGCCCGCGCCGCGCCGAAGATCCAGCTCGTCGTCGCCCTCGTCCTCGTTCCCTCCGTCCTGCTGACGCTGGTCGCCGCGATCCTCGCCCACTCCGACTCGCTGCTCGCGGGATATTAGATTCGTCCACGGCGACGCCCGGTGCGCGTTCGAGCGCTGGCGCACTCCGGCGCGCGCGGCAGCGCCTCTCAGCGCCGGTCGTCGAGCTCGGGGCGGTCGCAGGTGGTCTCGCTGATGGTGATCTCCATCGGCTCCGACAGCTGCTCCATCCCCGAGGTCATGTTCACGTCCGGGCCGAAGATGTCGTAGGCGTAGCTCTGGGCGCCGACGATCGAGCCGACGACCGGCCCCGTGTGGATGCCGACCCGCTCCAGCTACGGCTCGCGGCGCGACGTGTTCCGGCGCTCCGCCCGCTCGTAGACGCACAGCGCCATCAACTGACCCCGGTCGTCGCGCCGGAGCGCTGGTCGCCGCGGTCGTCCTCGGGAACCGGTGTGCCGGACGCCTGCTCGCCGAGCAACTCGTGAACCTGCTGGATCACGGCCGACCCCTGGCCGACCGCCGACGCGACCCGCTTCACGGACCCTCGGCGGACGTCGCCGACCGCGAACACTCCGGGGAGGCTGGTCTCGAACATCATCGGCGGGCGCTCGAGCGGCCACCGGCCACCGAGGTTGGCGTCACGGGTCGCTTCGGCTCCGGTGAGCAGGTACCCGCCGGCGTCTCGGGCCACAGCCGCGGGGAGCCAATCGGTGTGGGGCCGGGCGCCGATGAGGATGAAAACGGCGGCCGCATCGACCTCGTCGGTCTCGCCGGAGGCGTTGTCGCGGATAACCAGGCGCTCGAGCCTGCCCTCGCCGCCGGCGTCGACGACCTCCGCGTTCAGGCGCACGTCGATCCCCCGGGCGGCGTCGATCTCCTCGCACAGGTATCGCGACATGCCGGTCGCGAGCGCCGGACCGCGGACGAGGAGCGTCACCCGGCCGCCGGCGCGAGCGAGGTGGACCGCTGCCTGGCCCGCGGAGTTGCCGCCGCCGACCACGAATGCACGCTGCCCGGCGAGGGCCCGCGCCTCGGAGATCGCGGCCCCGTAGAAGACCCCTGCTCCGGTCAGCGCCTCGAGCGACGGGATGCCGAGGCGCCGGTAGGAGACCCCCGTCGCGAGGACGACGGCCTTGGCCGAGACCGGACCGACCTCGGGGACGGTGATCAGCTGCCGCTCACCGTGATTCGCCAGCTCGACGGCTTCGCGCGCGATCAGGAAGCGGGTCCCGAAGACCCACGCCTGCTGGTAGGCGCGCTGGGCGAGGTCGCCACCGCTGATCCCGCGGGAGAAGCCGAGGTAGTTGCGGATCAGCGAGGTCGATCCGGCCTGGCCACCGACGGTCTCGCGCTCGACGACGAGGGTGTGCAGGCCCTCCGAGGAGGCGTAGACCGCGGCCGCCAGGCCGGCCGGTCCGGCGCCGACGATCACGAGGTCGAAGTCGGATTCGCCCTCGAGCTCCGTCCGGACCCCGAACGCCTCGACCAGCTCGGCATTCGACGGATCGACGATCGTCTTGCCGCTGTGCATGACGATCAGCGGGGGGTCGCCCGGGCCGGGAACGTCAGCGTCGGTGTCCTCGACCAGATCGCGCGCCTCCTCGGAGCCGCTGGCGTGGAACGCGTAGGGGACGCCGCTTCGCGTCAGCAGGCTCCGAAGCTCGTGCGCCCGCGCCGTCCACGGCTCGGCGACCAGCGATATCTCGCGCGACTGCTTCGAGTTGGCGCGGCACCATTCGTAGACGAACTCCGAGATCAGGCGGTGGAACTGCTCATCGGGGACCCGCCACGGCTTGACGGCGTAGTAGTCGATGTGCCCGAGCGCCATCGCCCGCAGCACGGCGGTGGCCGTGTCGGGGTCGCTCCAGGCCCCCCATTCGATCATCAGCGCCCGTTTCGCATGGGGGTGAAGGGTGCGAACCCGGATCAGGAAATCGGTGCCGGTCGTTCCCTCGAGCCACTGATCGGCGAGGACCACGGCGACGGGCTGTCCGGTGTCGCGCATGCGCTCCAGCGTCGCGACCGCCTCCGTCGCCGACCCTTGACAGATGACGCGGTAGTCCTCCCCGTAGCGGCGCGACAGCTCGCCGGCGATCCGGGAGCGCGAGTCGCTCTCGTCGTCGACCGCCAGCATCACCGGACGCTCCCCCGTATCGGTCATCGCGGGGGCGGGCGGGACCGGTGCTCCTCACCGGGCGAGGCGCCGGGGTCGGTTCTGAGTGGGGTGGCCACGTTGGGCGTGCTCCCTCCTTGGAGCCGGCTCCATCCTACCCGCCGCCGGAAGCGCTCCGCAAACGCGGCGAGCGCAGGCGAGAGGATGGGAGTGGGCCCCTGTCTGCAACGCGGCTTGCAGGAAGGCCGTCGGCCGAGGCCGAAGCTGCGGGTGCCGACCGTCCCCACAAATCGCTCTGCGATGCGGAAAACTGCTTCAGGGCACCGCCCGTAGCACTTCCGTCCGACGGATCGGCTGCAATTCTCGGCCAGGATCGTGTTGCGAAGTGGGGCATCGTGGGGTAGCGTGTCGATCGAGTTGACCCAAGGGACCGGGGTGGTGAGGTTCCTCCCACCTCGCCACTCCGGTCCAAACACTTCACGGCCCGGGCAGGGCCCAACCCCGGGCGGAGCCCGATGAGAGGACCTCCAGGTTGGCGTTTCGCGGTCAATACGAACACAGCCTCGACTCCAAGGACAGGCTCACGATCCCGGCCCGCTTTCGCGCGGCGCTCGACGAGGGAGTGGTTCTGCTCGAGAGCCTCGACCCCTGCGTCGCGATCTATCCGGTGAGCGAGTACGCGCGGTTCGCCGAGCGCTTCCTCGCCGGGCTCAACCCGCTCAGCCGCAAGGGCCGGATGATGGTCCGCCGGTTCCACGCCCACTCCCACGACGAGAGCCTCGACTCGGCAGGGAGGGTGCGCTTGCCCCGGCACCTGATCGAGCACGCCGGACTCGAGGGCCCCTGCGTCGTCGTCGGCGTCGACGACCACCTCGAGATCTGGAGCCGCGAGCGCTGGGCCGAGCACGACGCCGAGATCGATGCCGAGGCCGAGGGCCTCGCCGAGGAGCTTGCCGCCAGCGCGCTTGGCGCCGGCTGAGGGATTTGACCACCGGACCGCGATGGCCACACTGATCCACATGCCCACCGAGCACCTTCCAGTCCTCGCTCCCGAGCTCGTCGCGCTTGCCGACCCGCAGCCAGGGGACCTCGCGATCGACTGCACGTTCGGCGCCGGAGGCCACGCGCGGCTCGTCGCCGAGCGGCTCGGTCCGTCGGGGACGCTGATCTGCATCGACCGCGACGAGGCGGCCGAGGAGCGGTTCGCCGACCTAGCGTCGGAGGTTTCGTGCGAGACCCGGTTCCTGCGCGCCGACTTTGCGAGCGCGCTCCAGGCGATCGCGGCGGACCTGGCTCGAGCCGACCTCGTCTACCTCGACCTCGGCGTCTCCTCGCTCCAGCTCGACGTCGCCGAGCGCGGGTTCTCCTACTCGTATGACGCGCCGCTCGACATGCGGATGGACACCGAGCAGTCGCTGTCGGCGCGGGAGCTCGTCAACGACTGGCCCGCCGAGCGTCTGGCGAGCGTGATCCGAGACTACGGCGAGGAGCGCCATGCGCGAGCGATCGCCCGCGAGATCGTCGCCCGCCGGCCGCTCACGACCACCGGTGAGCTCGTCGAGGCGATCCGCGCCGCGGTCCCGCCCGCATACAGGTTCGGGCGCGGCCATCCGGCGAAGCGCACGTTTCAGGCGCTGAGGATCGCGGTCAACGACGAGCTCGGCTCGCTCGACCGTGCCCTCCCCGCCGCATGGCAGCTGCTCGAGACCGGCGGGCGACTCGCGGCGATCTCGTTCCACTCGCTCGAGGACAGGCGCGTGAAGCGCTTCCTCGCCGACCGCGCCCGCGCCTGCATCTGCCCCCCCGAGCTCCCCGTCTGCCGCTGCGGCGGCGAGCCCGAGGCCGAGCTCGTCTCGCGGCGCGGCGTCGTGCCGACCGACGAGGAGATCGAGCGCAACCCGCGCGCGAGCTCGGCGCACCTGCGCTGCGCGCGCAAGCTTCGGGGCGAGCGCTGATGGCCGGGCCGGTGACAGCCCCGAGGACGGCGCCCGGGACCGCGGGCGGACGGCGGCGCGCAGCGACCGGCCGTGCTGCCGCCGGCGCGACGGCGAGGGCAGCGGCGCCTGCCCGTTCGGGCGCAGCGGCTCCCGCGCGACGGGCTCCGGCACGGCGCGCGCCGGCGCCGGCCAGAAGGCGGAGCACTCCGGCAAGGCGTCCGGCTCCCCGCCGCGCTCCGGCGCCGAGGACCCGCCAGGCGACGCCGATCCCCGGTCGCATCGTCCCGGTCGCCGTCGGGCGCACCGCGGGCGCGGTCGGCGGCCTCGCCGACTCCGGCATCGTCAAACGACTGACCAGGGGACGGCTCTGGATCGCAGCGCTGGCGGCGCTGCTCGTCGGGATCGTCGCCCTCAACGTCGTCTCGCTGAGCCTCAACTCGCGCTCGAGCGACGCCGCCCGGGCGGTCGAGAACCTGGAGCGCGAGGCCTCGTCGCTGCGGGCGCAGCTCGCGCAGGAGCTCTCGACCCAGCGGGTTCAGAGCGTCGCCGCCGGGCTCGGGCTCGTCTACCCCGAGCCGGGCGCGATCAGCTACCTGCGCCCCTCCGAAGGCGACGCCGCCGAGGCGGCCCGGCGGCTGCGCTCCGGCGAGCTCGCCGCGGTGCCCGTGGCGCCGGTGGTCACCGATGTCACCGAGCTCACCCTGGAGTCGGTCGCTCCCGCCGAACCGGCGGTCGAGACCGCCCCTGCACCCACCGATGATGCCGTGGCGCCGGAAGCGGTCGAGACTGCGCCGCCGGCCGACGGCGCGGCTGCGGACACCACCGGCGGCGCGATCGCCTCGCCATGACGCGCCGGCCGGCCCAGCGTGGGGGGGCCCGGTGACCCGAATCGACCGCCGTCTAGGGCTCCTGTTCTCGGTCTTCGTCCTCCTGCTCGTCGTCGTTCTCGCCCGCTCGGTCTGGGTGCAGGGAGTGAAGGGCGGCACCCTGAGCGCCGACGCCCAGAGCCAGCAGGTGGAGAACGTCGTCATCCCGGGGCACCGAGGCGCGATCCTCGACCGTAAGGGCAAGCCGCTGGCGGTCTCCGAGGACGCCGTATCGGTGTTCGCCACCCCGTACCAGGTGGCCGATCCGGCGGCGGCGTCGCGCAAGCTCGCGCGCATCCTCGACCTCCCGCCCGATCAGATCCTGGCCTCGCTCGCGGAGGGCGGCTCGGGTTTCGCCTACATCGCCCGCAAGGTCGATCTCGCCGCCGCCGAAAAGATCCAGGGGCTCGACATCGAGGGGATCGGCGTCCTGCCCGACAGCCGCCGCCTCTACCCCCAGGGCAGCCTCGCCGGTCAGGTGATCGGGACTGTCGGGATCGACAACCAGGGGCTGACGGGCCTCGAGGCCGCCCACGACGACGTCCTCGGTGGCGAGGACGGGGAGCGCGAGGTCGTCCGGGATGCCACCGGCGAGGAGCTCGATCGGACGACGGTCGAGGGCGCCGAGCTCGGCGAGGAGCTGCGGCTGACGCTCGACGCCAGCCTCCAGGCCCACACCGAGGAGGTGCTGAAGGAGATCGGCCGCACCTACGAGCCCGACGGGGCGACGGCGATGGCGATCGATCCCCGCACGTCCGAGGTCCTGGCGATGGCGAACTGGCCCGCCGTCGATCCCGCGGACTTCGACGAGGCCGATCCCGACGACCTCGGCAACATGGCGACCGGGTTCACCTTCGAGCCTGGCTCGACGTTCAAGGCATTCACCGTAGCGGGCGCGCTCGAGGAGCGAATCGTGAATCCCGGTACGGTCTTCGATCTGCCGCCGACGATCACCCTGTTCGACCGCACGATCGGCGAAGCCCACGACCGTGGGCACATCAGCCTCCCGGTCTCCGACATCCTCGCCCAGTCGTCGAACGTCGGCTCGGTCAAGGTCGGGCTCGAGCTCGGTGCCGAGCGCTTCGACGAGTGGGTGAGGAGGTTCGGATTCGGCTCGCCGACCGGCATCGACTTCCCGGGGGAGGAGCAGGGAATCGTGATCCCGCCCGAGGACTATTCCGGATCGACGATGGGCAACCTGCCGATCGGCCAGGGCCTCGCCGTCACCGCGGTCCAGATGGTCACCGGCTACGCGGCGATCGCCAACGGCGGCGTCCTGCGTCCGCCCCACCTGGTCCTCGACGACGACTCCGAGCCTCCGGCCGGCGAGCGCGTGATCAGCCGCAAGACGTCGGGCCAGGTGAGCGAGATGCTCGAGGGCGTCCTCGCCCCTGGCGGGACCGCCGAGGAGGCCGCCGTCCCCGGCTACACGCTGGCCGGCAAGACGGGGACCGCGCAGAAGGTCGTCGACGGCACCTACTCGGACTCCGAGTACGTCGCCTCGTTCGTCGGCTACGCCCCGGCCGAGGATCCGCGACTGCTGGTCTCGGTGGTCGTCGACAACCCGAAGGGCGACTACTACGGCGGAACCGTCGCCGCGCCCGCGTTCAGCGAGATCGCCGGCTTCGCGCTCCCCTATCTAGGGATCCCGCCCGACGGCGGCTGACGCCTCGGTTGCGGCTAGGAGCTCAGCGGCTGCCGTAGCGGCTGTCGCGGACGAGCGCCCGGCCGGCGTAGAGCGAGCGCAGGCCGCGGACGTCGCCGCGCCCGAGGGTGCGGCGCCGGATCGATCCCGGCTTGCCGCAGGGCGCGCACATCGTCTGCGCGCTTCCTGCGCCGACGTGCCCGAGCCCGAGCTTGTGGCCGGCTTCGTGGGCGGCGACGGAGCCGACGTCGTAGCGCCTCGCCGGAGGCCGCTTGCGTCCAGACCACCACGGATAGGACTTGGCGAAGCGGATGTCGACCTCGCCGGGGACGTAGAGCCCCCCGTGGTCGATCCAGCCGCGGCCGGGAATTGCGCACGCAAGCGCCGGAACGACGCAGCCGGCGGCCGCCAGCGACCCGAAGTCGACGCCGTCGCGCCCGTCGCCCTGCCGCACGCGGCTACGCGTCGGTCCGGCAAAGGGCATCCGGAAGCCCGTTCGGTCGCGAAGGCCGCAGCGATTTCGGGTCCGGTTCCAGGCCGCGTGCCCGGCGACGATGCGCCGCATCGTCCGCCGGCCGTGAGGGAGCGAGCGCGTGTGGACCTCGTAAGCGGCATGGCGGTCGAGCCGCCACAGCTTCGTGAAGCCGCCGCCGGCGCACGGACCGCGGCCCGTGAGCTCGTGGTCGTGGTCGTCGATCGTCCCCGCGGCCGGCGTCGGCGTCGGCGGAAGCGCCGCAGCGGCAGCGTCGCGCCAGTCGGAAGCGTCGGTTCGCTCGGGGTCGGGGAAGGTCATGAAGGCGCCGGCGAGGAGCGGCTGCTCGCCTCGCGGGGGCGGCGGAGCGCTGGGATCGGGCCGCAGGACGCCGCCGAGGATCGGGATCTCGCTGCCATCGACTTCGACGATCTCGACCTCCTGCCACTCGACCAGGTTCCCCGTGGCGTCGCAGCGCGCGATCCGGTAGTCGCCGCCGGGGAGGTACTCCGTGGTCTCGCGACCGTCGGTCCACCCACCGTGCACGACGAGCTCGGCGTCGGCCGCCGGGGCGAGGACCTCGCAGCCCGGACCGGCCGGCTGCTCGGGTGCCGGCCCCGAAGCCGTGGCGGCGTCCGAGCCGCCGATCCCGGCTGCGAGGACGATCGCCACGAGCGCCGAGGCGAGAGCGGCGGCTGGGGCGGCGAGGACGTTGGCTCGAGGAGCCACAACAGTTGGATCGCCGGGGTCGGAGGATTCGGGCACCGTGATCTCCCGCAGCAGGCTTGCGGGCTTTCCGCACCCTCGAGGCCGCCCTCGGGCGGCGCGGGACGAGTTGGTCGGGTCCCCTCCTTAGAATCCGCGTCGTGAGATTGCGTGAGCTGCTCGCCGGCGCCGACGTGATCGAGATCGACGGCGACCCCGATGTCGAGGTCACCGGGCTCGCCTACGACAGCCGCCGCTCGGCCCCCGGCACGCTGTTCTTCTGCGTTCCCGGACACACCTCCGACGGGCACGAGTTCGCGCCACTGGCCGTCCAGGCCGGCGCCGAGGCGGTCGTCGTCGAGCGGCCGCTCGAGCTCGAGCCCTACGTCGTCCAGGCCCGGGTCGCCGATGCCCGGGCGGCGATGGCCCACGCCGCGGTGCGGTTCAACGACGATCCGACGGCCGAGCTGCGCGTCGCCGGGGTGACCGGGACGAACGGAAAGACCACCACCGCCTTTCTCGTCCGGCATCTGCTCGAGGAGCAGGGCGTCCAGACGGGCCTGCTCGGCACGGTGAAGCGAGTCGTGGGAGGCGCCGCCGAGGAGGTCGAGCGAACGACCCCCGAGGCGATCGACCTCCAGGCGACGTTCCGGCGGATGCTCGACTACGGAGACCTCGCCTGCGCGATGGAGGTCTCCTCGCATGCACTGGCGCTGCGGCGGACGCTCGGAATCCGGTTCGCGGTCGCGACCTTCACCAACCTGACCCAGGACCACCTCGACTTCCACGCCGACATGGAGGACTACTTCCAGGTGAAGCGCCGGCTGCTGGTCGGCGACGACGCCGAGCGCAGGGTCGTCAACGTCGACGACGCCTACGGGGAGCGGCTCGTCGCCGAGGTCGACTGCGTCACGTTCTCGGCCACCGGCGATCCCCGGGCCGACTACAGGGCTATCGACCTGAGCTTCGATGCTTCGGGGTCGAGCTTCCGATGTGCCGGCCCCGGCGGGGAGGTCGAGGTCGACTCGCCGCTTCCCGGGCGCTTCAACGTCGAGAACGCCCTCGCCGCCATCGCCACCGCCGGTGAGCTCGGAATCGCCCTCGAGGACGCTGCTCGGGCACTGGCGAGCGCCGAGCGGGTCCCGGGCCGGTTCGAGCCGGTCGACGAGGGGCAGCCGTTCGCGGTCCTCGTCGACTACGCCCACACGCCGGACTCGCTCGAGAACGTCCTCGCGGCGGCCCGCCAGGTGACCGACGGCCGCCTGATCGCCGTCTTCGGCTGCGGTGGTGACCGTGACCGCGACAAGCGCCCGTTGATGGGCGAGATCGGAGCTCGCGACGCAGACGCCTGCATCGTCACCTCCGACAACCCGCGCTCGGAGGACCCGCAGGCGATCATCGACGAGATCGTCGCCGGGGTCCCGTCGGGACGCCGCTCCGAGCTCGCGGTCGAGCCCGACCGCCGAGCCGCGATCGCCAGGGCGCTCGGCCTCGGCCGGGAGGGCGACACGGTCGTGATCGCCGGCAAGGGCCACGAGCAGGGCCAGGAGCTCGCGGGCGGGCGCAAGGTCCCGTTCGACGACCGCGAGGTCGCCAGGGAGGAGCTGCGACAGCTCGCCGCTCCGGCCGGCGGCGCGGCTGCTCCGAGGTGATCGAGCTCGCCGCCGAGCGGATCGCCGCCGCGGTCGACGCCGACGTGCTCCGGGAAGGGGGCGCGGGCCGCCCGGAGCGCGCGACGGTCGACTCACGACAGGTCGCGCCGGGTGACCTCTTCTTCGGGCTCCGGGGTGCGACCGCCGACGGCGGCGAGTTCGCCGCGGCGGCGCTCGAGGCCGGGGCCTGGGGGGTGGTCGTCGATCGAGAGCGCGGGCGCCTGCTCGCCGAGTCGGACGCTCCGGTCGCGGGCTGGTTGCTCGCCAGCGACGATCCCCTGGCGTCGCTGCAGTCGCTCGCGAGGACCTGGAGGCGCGAGCTCGATGTTCCGGTCGTCGGGATCACCGGCTCGACCGGCAAGACGTCGGTCAAGGACATCTGCCACGCGATCCTGCCGTTCCGCGTCCACGCCAGCCCCGAGAACTACAACACCGAGATCGGGCTCCCGCTCGCGATCCTCGCGGCGCCGCCCGAGACCGAGGTGCTCGTCCTCGAGATGGCGATGCGAGGCCTCGGCCAGATCGCCGAGCTGTGCGCGATCGCAGAGCCCGACGTCGCCGCGATCACGAACATCGGGCCGGTCCACCTCGGCCTGCTCGGGACCATCGAGGCGATCGCGGAGGCGAAGGCCGAGATCGTCGCCGGTCTCGGTGAGGAGGGCAGGGCGGTGGTACCGGTCGACGCCGAGGCCCTCGAGCCGCATCTCCACGACGACCTCGTGACCGTGACCTTCGGCGCCGGCGGCGACGTCCTGGCGCTGTCGGCGGAGGTGGCAGACGGCGAAACCGACGCCGTCATCGGGACCCCGCACGGCGAGGCGCGGTTCCGGTTCCCCTTCGACGAGCAGCACAACCTCGCCAATGCCGAATGCGCGATCGCGGTCGGGGTCGCTCTCGACGCCGACATCGCGACGATGGCCGATCGGGCGCCGTCGGTAGCCTTCTCGCGCCTGCGCGGCGAGCGCGTCGAGCTCGGCGCCGGGATCACCGTGGTCAACGACTGCTACAACGCGAACCCGATCTCGATGCGCGCGGCGCTCGACCACCTCGTGGCGGTCGGCGCCGGCCGGCGCGTCGCCGTACTCGGCGGCATGGCCGAGCTCGGCCCTGACGCGCCCGCCTATCATCGCGAGGCCGGGGCCCACGCTCGCCAGCTCGGCATCGCCCCGGTGATCGGCGTCGGCGAGCTGGCACGCGACTACGCACCGGACGAGTGGGCTGAGGGACCCGAGGAAGCGGTCGCGATCGTCGAGCGGCTGCTCGAGCCCGGTGACACCGTGCTCGTCAAGGGGTCTCGGGCTGTCGGCCTCGAACGCCTGACCGACGAGCTGGTCGCCCGGCGGGAAGCCTGACCCGGTCATCCCGTGCCCCCCGAGCCGATGCTGCCGCTCGCCCAGATCGATGATGTCGCGTCGGCGGCGATCGACCGTGGCGAGGTGCTGATCGGCGGGCTTGCCGCGATGCTGATCATGCTCTTCCTCGGCCCGAGGTTCATCGAGTACCTGCGGCGCAAGGAGTTCGGGCAGCAGATCCGCGAGGAGGGGCCCTCCGAGCATCACGCGAAGGCCGGGACGCCGACGATGGGCGGGCTGATCGTCCTCCTCGCGATCGCCGTTCCCTACCTCGTCCTGTCCGACCGCGACACAGCGAGCCTCGCCGTCCTCGGGGTCGCGCTCGCCTCGGCGGGCCTCGGCTTTGCCGACGACTTCGTCAAGGTCACCAAGCGCCGCTCGCTCGGGCTCTCGGCGCGGTGGAAGCTGCTCGTCCAGATCGGGCTCGCGGTCGGCCTCTGGTGGGTCGCGACCGAGGAGGTCGGCTTGGGCACGACGCTCGACTCGCAGTTCCTCGACCTCGAGATCGAGCTCGGCGCGATCGGCTACCTCATCCTCATCTTCCTCGTCCTCGCCGGGTCCTCGAACGCGGTCAACCTCACCGACGGTCTCGACGGGCTCGCCGCCGGATCGTGCGCGGTCGTGCTCCTGTCGTACACGGCGATCAGCATCACCGCCGGCGAGGGAGGCCTCGCGGTCCTCGCCGCCTGCCTCGTCGGCGCCTGCGTCGGCTTCCTGTGGTTCAACGCGTTCCCGGCATCGATCTTCATGGGCGACACCGGCTCGCTCGGGCTCGGGGCCGCGATCGGGGCGCTGGCGGTGATGACCGAGACCGAGCTGCTGCTGATCATCCTCGGCGGGATCTTCGTCATCGAGGCGTTGTCGGTCGCGATCCAGGTGATCTCGTTCAAGGCCTTCCGCCGGCGGGTGCTCCTGATGGCCCCGATCCACCACCACTTCGAGCTCATGGCCTGGTCGGAGACGAAGATCATGCTCCGGTTCTGGATCGTCGCCGCCGTCTGCTCGGCCGGGGGCTACGTGCTCTACCAAACCTCGATCGGCAGCTGAGAGCCCGCGTGCCGGCAGGCACCGCGCCGGGGGGCGCTAGGGAAGGGACGGCACGAGGTCGCTCTCGGTGACGACCTCGGTCAGGGTCTCGGCGTAGCGCTCGTAGCCGGCGACCGAGGGATGGATAGGGCTGTCGGCGTCGATGATCCACGGTGTCCCGGAGCAGAAGTCGATCGGGTCCTCGACCGGGAGCTCGTCCTGCGTCGGGTCGGACTGATGGCTCGGGCCGTCGACGTCGAAGATCCCGCCGCAGTCGTAGCCGCCCGACCACGAGTCGTGGATGCTCGGGGGCAAGCCGGCGTTGAACCTCGGCAGCTCGCCCGGATCCGGCTCGGCGGGATCGGCCTGGGCCTCGATGAAGGTCAGCCGGCTCGACTTCGGCGCCGGCAGCGATGCCTTCACGCTCTCGACGGCGGTCGCGATATGAGCGTTGATGTAGTTCGTCATCGCCTCGAGCTGCCAGACCGAGAACAGGTTCAGCGACGGGATCGCGAGGTGGTACTGGAACGTCACCACCTCGGAGTCGGGGGCTTCGAGCAGCCGCTCGCGGCGCTTGAGCGACGTCCCGCGATCAGCCGGCGGGGTCGGTCATGCGACCAGCTCGCGCTCGCGCTCGACGAACGCGGCCACCGACGCCCGCATCCGCTTGCGCCCCAGGAGCAAGGCGAAGAGCGGCCACAGCGGGCCGCGGACGTAGAGCCGGTGAGCGACCTCGGCATCGTGTCCCCGCGGCTTCAGCCGGTGCTCGTGCCCGAGCCTCGCGCCAGGGAAGCGGGCCTCGACGATCAGCAGCCGCTGGGGCTCGAGGGACACGACCTCGTACCGGACCCTGCCGCCGCGGCGGTACTTGACGGTCAGCGCGGCGCCGGGGAGGACGTCTCCCTCGACCCGCTCGAACTGCTGGTTCCACTCGGGCCAGCGCGCCGGGTCGGCCCAGAGCTCCCAGACGGCCTCGGGGCTCGCCGCGAGCCGTTCACTGTGGATTGCTTCGAACATGTGGTGACTAGCTCGGAAGCGGAGAGCCGGCGAAGGCGAAGAACCAGACGAGCATCGCGATCGTCGCGGCGACTGCGGCGATCACGAAGGCGGCCTCGATTGGACTCAGCTTCGTCGTCCCCGGCCGGTAGGGCTCGTCGCGCATGCTCCGGTTCCACGGGTAGCGCACCGGCGGCGGCAGGGAGTCGTCGCCGCGTCCCTGGATCCAACCGGCGACGTAGAGCACGAGGCCGTAGGTGAACACGATGCCGACGACCATCGCCAGCGCCGTGCTCGCCTCCACGCTCGAAGCGCCGCGGGCGCCCTGGATCTGCGACCCGATCCATACCCACAGCAGCGGCACCCCGGCGCCGACGAAGATCGCGCCGACGACCTCCCCGACGACGCGGGCGGTGCCGGTGGTCAGCGTGGCGAGCAACCTGCGCATCGCCTCAATGGTGCCGTACGGCGACAATGTCGCGATGTTCGAAGCGACCGCCCCCCGGCGTCCGGTGCCGCCGCCCGGCCCATACCTTGTGGTCGGCCTCGCCCGCTCGGGGCAGGCGGCCGCACGGCTGCTCCGCCGCCGCGGCGCGGAGGTCACCGGATACGACGCCGGCTCGCCGGCCGGCGCCGAGTCGCTTCGCGAGCGCGGGGTCTCGGTGTCGTTGGGGGGCGACGGCGTCGAGCTGCTGGCCGGGGCCGGATGCGTGATCAAGAGCCCGGGCGTGCCGCGCCAGGCCGCGGTCATCGCCGCAGCGATCGAGCGCGGTGTCCCCGTCATCGGCGAGCTCGAGCTTGCCTGGCGACTGCTTCCGAACCGGTTCGTCGGCGTCACCGGCACGAACGGGAAGACGACCGTCACCGAGCTGCTGGGACAGATCTGGCGGCGGGCGGACGAGCCGGTCGCGGTCGCCGGCAACGTCGGCACGCCACTCGCGTCGCTGATCGGGGAGGTAGACCCCCAGGCGACGGTGATCTGCGAATGCTCGAGCTTCCAGCTCGAGGACGCCGTCGCGTTCGCCCCCGAGTGCGGGGTGCTGCTCAACGTCGCTCCCGACCACCTCGACCGCCACGCCGGGCTCGACGAGTACCTAGCCGCGAAGCTGCGGATGTTCTCGAACCAGCGCCCGATCGACGTCTCGGTCATCAACCGCTCCGATCCGGCGCTGCGCCCGATCTCTCTGCCGGGGAGCGGGAGACGGGTCTCGTTCTGCCGCGGCAAGCCCGGGGAAGTCACCTGCGACGCGCTTGTCAGCTCCGGCGCGATCACGCTCGCGGGCACGCCACTGCTGCGGCTCGACGAGCTGTCGCTCGCGGGCCCGCACAACGCAGACAACGCCGCCGCCGCCGCGGCCGCCGCCGGCGCGTTCGGCATCGACCGGGCCGCGATCGCCGCCGCTCTGCGCTCGTTCCCGGGTGTCCCGCACCGGCTCGAGCGCGTCGGCGAGCACGGCGGGATCGCCTACGTCAACGACTCCAAGGCGACGAATGTCGCCGCCGCGGCGGCGGGGCTGCGCTCGTTCGAGCCCGGCACGGTCCGGGCGATCCTCGGTGGCTCGCTCAAGGGCGACGGGTTCGCCGACCTGGTCGATCCGGTCGCCGAGCGCTGCGCGTCGTGCTACCTGCTCGGAAACGCCGCCGCCGCACTCGACCGCGACCTCGAGCCCGCGTGGGAGGCCGGTGTGACGAGGCGGCGGTGCGGGAACCTCGCCGACGCCGTCGGGGCCGCCACGGCCGATGCGGTGCCCGGCGACGTCGTCATCCTCGCGCCGGCCTGCGCGAGCTTCGATGCCTACCGCGACTACGAGGAGCGGGGCGAGCACTTCCGCACCGCCGTCACCGAGCTGATCGGGCGCGCGCGCCACTCGGCCTGAGCGCGCCGGAGGCGCCCAGGCAGGCATTCGCGGCGCAGGCGCGAACTCTCCTCCATGAGCCCGAGATCGGGACAGTCCTCGCGTGCCCGAAGCACCCGCCCGATCGAGTACTCGCTGCTGCTGACCGCGACCCTCTGCCTGCTCGCGTTCGGCGTAGTGATGGTCTTCAGCGCCAGCTCGACGACGGCGCTCCTCGGCGACTCCGGCGACGGCGCCTACTACCTCAAGCGCACGGCGCTGTTCGGACTCGCCGGTTTGCTGATCATGCATCTGCTCTCCGTCCGGGGCGCGCGCCCGGTCCGCCTGCTCACGCCGCTGATCCTCGCCGGCTCGCTGCTACTGCTTCTCGTCGTCATGGTCCCCGGCATCGGCATCGAGGCCAACGGCGCCCAGCGCTGGATCGGCGCCGGGATGATCCAGATCCAGCCGTCGGAGATCGCCAAGCTCGCCGTCATCCTCTACGGCGCCCACGTGCTCGCGTCGCGCCCGAAGATGACCGCGGGGATCGGGGAGATGGCCCCATTCCTCGGCATCGTCGCGCTCGTATGCGGCCTGGTCGTGATCGAGCCCGATCTCGGGACGGCGATCGTCGTCTGCCTGGGCGCGGCGGCGCTCCTGCTCGCCGCCGGCTCGCGGGTCCGAGACCTGGCGCTGCTGGCGACCGTCCTCAGTGCCGTCGTACTGGTCGCGATCGTCGTCGAGCCCTACCGGATGGAGCGTCTCACCGGGTTCCTCAACCCCGGCATGGACCCGGGCGGGTCCGGCTTCCAGGCTATCCAGGCGAAGATCGCGATGGGCTCGGGAGGCATCTTCGGGGTCGGGCTCGGCGAGAGCCTGCAGAAGGCCTTCTACCTGCCCGAGGCGCACACCGACATGATCGCCGCCGTGATCGGCGAGGAGCTCGGGCTGGTCGGCATCGTCGGGCTGGTCGGCCTCTACGGTCTGTTCGGGTATGCCGGGCTGCGAATCGCTCAGCGGGCGCGCGATCGCTACGGCAAGCTGCTGGCAGCCGGAATCACCTCTCTGGTCCTGATCCAGGCTGTCGTCAACCTGTTCGCCGTCCTCGGTCTCGCCCCGCTCACGGGCGTCCCGCTCCCGTTCGTCTCCTACGGGAACAGCAGCATGCTGGTCATGCTCGCCGGCGTCGGCCTGATGCTCAACGTCTCGCGCGGGGGCACGGTCGGGATGACTTCGTCGCGATCCGCTCCGGCGCGCTCGTCGAAGTCGCGGCGCTCGACGCGAGCCGGGCGCGGTGGAAGACTGCGGGTCGTCGATGAGCGAAGCAGGGGCCGGACCTCGAGCGGCCGGACCCAACGAGCGAGGAGCGCTAGCAGCGGTGGCAAACCCAAGCGTCGTCATAGCCGCCGGCGGAACGGCGGGACACGTCGTCCCGGCACTGGCCGTCGCCGGCGCGCTGCGGGATAGCGGCGCCCGCGTCTCGTTCCTCGGCGCCCAGGACCGGCCCGAAACCGAGCTCGTCCCCACGGCGGGGTTCGAGATCGACCTCCTCGACGTCCGCGGACTCGATCGCCGCAACCCGGTGCGGGCGGCGGGGGCGGCATGGCTGGCGGCGCGGGCGCTCGGGACGGCACGCCACGTGCTGCGAGACCGGAACGCCGACGCCGTCCTCGGCGGTGGCGGCTACGTGTCCGGGCCGGCCGGCCTCGCAGCGATCAGCCTCGGGCTGCCACTCGTCCTCACCGAGGCCGATCGTCACCTCGGGCTCGCGAACCGGCTCCTCGCCTCTCGCGCGCAGCGGGTCTGCCTCGCGTTCCCGATCGCCGGGCGCAGCGACGAGCGCTACCTGGTGACCGGTCGGCCGGTGCCTCCGGCCGTGCTCGCGGCGGACCGCGGCAGCGCGCGATCGCGGTTCGGGATCGACCCCGCCGACCGCTGCCTGCTCGTCTTCGGCGGAAGCCAGGGCGCGCGGTCGATCAACCTCGCCGCCCTTGAGGCGTTCGCGGCCGGTGCCGGCGACGGCGGATCGGTGCGCGACTACCACGTCCTCCATCTCTCCGGCCATCGCGACCACGGCGAGGTCGAGGAGGCCCTCCTCGCGGCGGGCCCCCCGGACCGGTACACGCTGCTCGCGTACGAGCCCGGACTCGGCGACGCGCTCGCCGCCTCCGACCTCGTCATCGCCCGCGCGGGCGGATCGATCTTCGAGATCGCCGCCGCCGGCAGACCGGCGATCCTGGTTCCATACCCGCGCGCGTCGGGGCGCCACCAGCACGCGAACGCGGCCTGGATGGCCGAAGCGGGCGCGGCCGTGGTGGTCGAGGACTCCGAGCTCTGCGGGGGGCGGCTGCGCGGGCTCGCGGAGGGACTTCTCGGCGATCGCGAGCGCCTCGCCGCGATGAGCGCCGCATCGGCTTCCCTCGCCCGTCCCGACGCAGCCGAGGCGATTGCCCGCGAGCTTCTCGCCGCGGCCGCGGATCGCTCCGGCCGTAGGGGTGGCCAGAATTAGCCGATGACCTCTGAGGGCGCCTACCACCTCTCCGGCAGGGAGCTGCACTTCATCGCGATCGGGGGCGCCGGGATGAGCGGCCTGGCGCTGGTGTGCGCGCGACTCGGAGCCCGCGTCACGGGGAGCGACCGCGCCGACAGCTCGTACATGGCGCGTCTCCGCGACGCCGGCCTCGAGCCGCGGATCGGCCACGACGCCGCCGCCGTCCCGCCCGGGACCGAGGTCGTCGTCTCGACGGCGATCCCGCCGGAGAACCCCGAGCTCGCGGCCGCCCGGGAGCGTGGGCAGCGGATCATCCACCGCGGCGAGCTGCTCGCCGAGCTCTGCTCGCTCCGGCGCCTGATCGCGGTGGCCGGCACGCACGGGAAGACGACGACGGCGGGGATGGCCGTCCACGCGCTGAGGGCGATCGGTGCGGATCCGGCCTTCTTCCTCGGCGGCGAGCTCCCGGGCGCGGGCGGCGGGAACGGCGCAACGAACGCCGGCTGGGGGAGCGGGGATTGGGTCGTCGCCGAGGCCGACGAGTCCGACGCCAGCTTCCTCGAGCTGAGGCCGGAGGTGGCCGTGATCACGAACGTCGAGCTCGACCACCACTCGCGCTGGGGGTCGAGGGCAGAGCTCGTGGACGCGTTCCGCCGCTTCGCCGAGCCGGCGGGCGGCCTCGCCCTCCTCAGCGACTCCGGCCTCGAGGCGATCGCCGCCGGCCGCCGGGCGATTCGCTTCGACGCCGGCGCTCCGGGTCCCTTGCTCGACCTCCCCGTGCCCGGTCGCCACAACGTCCTCAACGCGCGCGCGGCGCTGGCCGCCCTCGAGCTCGCGGGCTTCGACGTCGACGCCTCGGCGGAGGCGCTGGCCTCGTTCCCGGGGATGCTGCGTCGCCAGGAGCACAAGGGCGACTGCGGAGGCGCCCGGATCTACGACGACTACGCCCATCATCCGACCGAGGTCGCCGCGACTCTCGCGGCGCTGCGCGAGCTCGGCCCCGAGCGGCTGATCGCGGTCTTCCAGCCCCACCTGTACTCGCGGACGAAGGCCCTCGCCCCGGCATTCGGCGCCGCGCTCGCCGCCGCCGACGAGGTCGGGGTCCTCGACGTCTACCCGGCCCGCGAGGAGCCCGTTGGCCGGCTCGCCGGCGTCAGCGGGCTCGACGTCGCTCGCGCCACCGCCGATCGCGCCGGCGGGCGCCCGGTGTGGTGGCTGCGCGACGCCGCGACCGCCGAGCGCGCTCTGCGGCCTCGCCTCGCCGGCGGTGACCTCCTGGTGACGATCGGGGCGGGGGACATCTTCCGCCTCGCCGACTCGCTGGTAGCAGGCCGATGACGGTCGAGCGCGATTACCCCCTCGACCGCCTGACGACGATCCGTGCCGGCGGCCGTGCCGACATGTTCGCCCGCCCGCGCAGCGAGGAGGAGCTGCTCGACCTGCTGCGCTCGTCGGCCGAGAGCGGGATCGCGGTCGAGGTCGTCGGCTCGGGCTCGAACCTGCTCGTCGCCGACGAGGGCTTCCGGGGGATGGTGCTGAAGCTCGACGGCGAGCTCGCGAGGATCGACCGCGACGGCTCGCGACTCGT
>Ga0299914_10000896_pt1 | contig 18884 bp, 19 predicted proteins | sample RVTome_10_FD_201361 | JGI IMG/M metagenome (GOLD analysis project Ga0299914, IMG submission 201361) | Soil microbial communities from uranium-contaminated site in the Upper Colorado River Basin, Wyoming, United States - RVT153D57 (version 2) ...
TCGGCATGCGCCTCGGCGCCGTTCGAGAAGGAGATGACCTCCTCCTCCCAGTCGCTGCACAGCTCGGCGAACTCGAACATGTCGGCGCAGATCGGCAGGTCGGTGCGGTAGACGCGGCCGAGCTCCTCGGGGTCGGGATGGACGTGGACCAGCAGCTGGCCCGGATGATCGGGCGGGATCAGCGTATAGCCGTCGGTCGTCGCCTCGCCGAGCCGCGGCCCGGCGACGAGCAGCAGGTCGGCCGCCTTGATCCGCTCGACCAGCTTCGGACTGGGGCCGTAGCCGAGATTGCCCGCATAGACCGGGCTGTCGTTGGGTATGGCGTCTTGGCGGCGGAAGGCGACGGCCACCGGCATGCCGATCCGCTCGGCAAACTCGCGGAAATGATTGGACGCGCCGCCGCACCAGCCGGCGCCGCCGACAATCGCGACCGGCGCCGCCGCCGCCTTGAGCAGGTCCATCATCGCGCCCACCGCCATCGGATCCGCGGCCTGGCAGAAGCGCGGCGCGCGGGGCCGGTCGATCGCCTCGACCTCGTCCTTCAGCATGTCTTCGGGAAGCGTCAGCACCACCGGGCCGGGACGGCCCGACACGGCCGTCGAATAGGCCCGCGCGACATATTCGGGAATGCGCCGCGCATCGTCGATCCGCCCGACCCATTTGGCGAGCGGTGCGAAGAAGGTCGCGAAATCGACTTCCTGGAACCCCTCGCGATCGCGGTCGCCGCGGGCGACGTCGCCGACGAACAGGATCAAGGGCGTCGAATCCTGGAAGGCGACGTGGACGCCGATCGCGGCATTGGTCGCGCCGGGGCCGCGCGTCACGAAGGCGATACCGGGCCGGCCGGTCAGCTTGCCGTCCGCCTCGGCCATATAGGCGACGCCGCCTTCCTGGCGGCAGACGACAAGGTCGATCCCCGGCGTGTCGTGCAGCGCGTCGAGCACGGCGAGGAAGCTCTCGCCCGGAACGGTGAAGATGCGGTCGCAGCCCTGCGCGACCAGATTGTCGACCAGGATCCGGCCGCCGCTGCGCTTGTCCGTCATGGCGCGGCCTAAGCACCTCTCGCCGGGAAATCCAATCCCGATCATACTGACACGGTTGTAAACGCTTGACCGGAAGGCGCCGGCGAGGCCAGTGGAAAGGGAAATCCAGTCGGGAGAGAATGGAATGCAGAAGAGCGAAATGGCGGCGAAGCTCAACGAGGCCAGTGCTTTCGTCCCGGGCAAGCGCGTGAAGCTCGATTTCGGCGATGCGGGCGTCGTCATGCTCGACGGAGTCGCCCAGCAGGTGACCGAGGAAGACGGCGCCGCCGACACGTCGATCAAGGTCGAATGGTCCGACTGGGAGGACATGGCCGCCGGCAAGCTCGACGGCATGACCGCCTTCATGCAGGGCAAGCTCAAGGTCGAGGGCGACATGTCGAACGCGATGCAGCTGCAGGGCGTCCTCGCCAAGATCCGGACCTGACCGCGAGAGCCGGGCGGTCGCCCTGGCGTCGGCAAGGGCGGCGCGAACTTGAAAGCTGATTCAAGTTCGCTTGACCTCCCCCGTCCCGCTTGACTATCGCCTCCCTATCCAAGGGAGCGGCTCATGAAGAAAATCCATCCCGACGCCGGCGCGGCGCTCGACGGCCTGCTGTTCGACGGCATGACCATCTGCGCCGGCGGCTTCGGCCTGTGCGGCATACCCGAACGGCTGATCGACGCGATCCGCGACAGCGGGATCAAGGACCTGACCGTCGTCTCCAACAATGCCGGGATCGACAATGAGGGCCTCGGCAAGCTGCTGCGCACCCGCCAGATCCGCAAGATGGTCTCCTCTTATGTCGGCGAGAACAAGGAGTTCGAGCGGCAATATCTGGCCGGCGAGCTCGAGGTCGAATTCTGCCCGCAGGGCACGCTCGCCGAGCGCTGCCGCGCCGGCGGGGCCGGCATTCCGGGCTTCTACACGAAGACCGGAGTCGGCACGATCGTCGCCGAGGGAAAGGAACAGAAGGATTTCGACGGCGAGACCTACATCCTCGAGCGCGGTATCCGCGCCGACCTGTCGATCGTGAAGGGGTGGCGGGCCGACGAGAGCGGCAACCTCCAGTTCCGCAAGACCGCGCGCAACTTCAACCAGCCGATGGCGACCGCCGGCAGGATCTGCGTCGCCGAGGTGGAGGAGATCGTGTCCGTCGGCACGATCGATCCGGACTGCATTCATCTGCCCAGCATCTACGTGAAGCGGATGATCCTGGGCGCGCCCTACGACAAGAAGATCGAGTTCCGCACGACGCGGCAGCGGGAGGTGGCATGATCGTGAAGCCGTGCCCCGGCGAAGGCCGGGGCCCAGTCCGACGTCGAAGCTGGGCCCCGGCCTTCGCCGGGGCACTGTCGGTCCTTGCGCTTTCCGCCTGCGCGACCGTGCCGGGGCCCACGAGTCAGGCAGCGCCGGCCACCGCCGCCGCACCCACGGTCCCGCCCGCGATGCAATGGCTGTACGGATCGGGCGAGGGCGGCGCGGCGAGCCTCCAGGCCTGGCACGGGTTCCGAGACTATGTCCTGCGGGTGGCGCGCGCGCGGCCCGCCGACAGTGTTGTGCTTGCCCAGGGCGCTACCCTGGCGACGCCGATTTTCGTGCCCTGCGGCAGAAAGCCGCTGGCGGTCATGCTCGACGTCGACGAGACCGCCATCCAGAATCTCGGCTACGAATATGACGAGGCGGTGCGCGGCCGCGGCTTCGATCCCGCCATCTGGAATCGCTGGGAGCGGACCGGCGCCGGCTCGGTCGCGCCGATGCCGGGGGCGGTCACCGCCCTGCGTGCCCTGCGCGCTGCAGGCGTCGCAGTGATCTTCAACAGCAACCGCCAGGCGGCCAATGCGACCCACACCGAGGCGGCGCTCAACTTCGCCGGGATCGGCCCGGCGCGCCACGGCGAGACCCTGTTCCTACAGGGCGACGTCGCCCCGGGATCGGGCAAGGATCCGCGCCGGGCGGCGGTCGCCGCGCGCTGGTGCGTGATCGCCATGGCGGGCGACCAGCTCGGCGACTTCTCCGACCTGTTCAATGCCCGCGCGCTGCAGGTGGGCGAGCGGCGCCGCGCCGCCGTCTCCGGCCCGTTTGCGGGCCTGTGGGGAAACGGCTGGTTCATGCTGTCCAACCCGGTCTACGGCCCCGGCCTGCGCGGCGGTTTCGACGAGGTGTTCCCGCAGGACCTGAGATGGTCCGATCCCGGCGATGGAGACTGACATGGCAAAATCCAGACCGCTCGACCTGACCGGCTGCGAACCGCTCCTCGACGGCGCCAGCGAGTTCCTGCGCATGTGGACGCGATCGGGCGGACCGGTAACCTGCTTCATCGATCCGGTGCCGCTCGGGGCCGATCCGTTCGGCTTCGGCATCGCCTTGGTCGATTGCGTGCGGCACGGCGCCAAGGCCTACGCCCAGGCGCTCGGCATCCCGGAAGAGGCCGCACTCGAGAGGATATGGGAAGGGTTCGATGCCGAGCGCGACCGCCCGACTGACGAACCCGTCTCGCTCACCGGCAAAGGAGTGATCAACTGATGCCTTGGGACCGCAACCAGATGGCCGCCCGCGCGGCGAAGGAGCTTCGCGACGGCTATTACGTCAATCTCGGCATCGGCATCCCGACCCTGGTCGCCAACAACATCCCGGCAGGCATGGAGGTCACCCTCCAGTCGGAGAACGGCATGCTCGGCATTGGCCCGTTCCCTTTTGACGACGAGGTGGATCCCGATCTCATCAATGCCGGCAAGCAGACGATCAGCGAGCTGGATTCGTCCAGCTTCTTCGATTCCGCGGCGAGCTTCGCGATGATCCGCGGCGGCCATATCGACCTCACCGTGCTCGGCGCGATGGAGGTGTCGGAGAAGGGCGACATCGCCAACTGGATGATTCCCGGCAAGATGGTGAAGGGGATGGGCGGGGCGATGGACCTCGTCGCCGGGGTGAAGAAGATCATCGTCGTCATGGAGCATGTCTCCAAGAACGGCGATCCCAAGTTCATTCCGGAATGCACCTTGCCGCTCACCGGCAAGAATGTCGTCGACATGATCATCACCGATCTGTGCGTGTTCCATCGTCCCGATCATGACAGCGCGTTCCGGCTGATCGAGCTGGCGCCGGACGTCACCGAGGAGGAGGTGGCGGCGAAGACGGCCGCCCGCTACGAACGGCTGGCCGCCGCCGTCGAGGCCTGATGACGGGCGGGGCCTTCACCCCGAAACTGATCACGACGCTGCGCGAGGGCTATGGCCTCGCCCGGCTTCGCGCCGATTCCGTCGCCGGCCTGACCGTCGCGGTCGTCGCCTTGCCGCTCGCCATGGCCCTCGGCATCGCCAGCGGCGCCTCGCCGCGCGAGGGGCTGGTCACGGCGATCGTCGCCGGCTTCCTGATCTCGGCCCTTGGCGGCTCGCGGGTCCAGATCGGCGGACCGACCGGCGCCTTCGTCGTGATCGTTGCCGGCGTGGTCGCGGCCCACGGCTTTTCCGGCCTGGTCCTTGCCAGCCTGATGGCCGGCATCATCCTGATCGGTGCCGGTTATGCGGGCGTCGGCCGGTTGATGCGCTTCGTGCCGATGCCGGTCGTCACCGGTTTCACCGCCGGGATCGCGGTGATTATCGCATCCAGCCAGGTGGGCGACTTTCTCGGGCTCGAGGCCGGCGATGTGCCCGCCGAGTTCGTCGAGAAATGGATCGCTTATGCTCGCGCGATCGGCTCGACCAGCACCGCGGCCCTCGGCGTCGGTCTCGGCACCTTGCTCCTCATCATCGCGCTGCGGCGGGTGACGCCGCGGCTGCCGGCCTACCTGCTCGCGATCCTCGCCGCCACCGTCGCCGTCTTCCTGCTGGACCTGCCGGTCGACACGGTTGGCGATCGCTTCCCGTCCATGCCGACCGGCCTGCCGGTGCCGCAGCTTCCGTCTTTCTCGCTGGAGCTGGCGCGCGACGTGCTGCCGAGCGCCTTCACCATCGCCTTCCTCGCCGGCATCGAGGCCTTGCTGTCGGCCGTCGTCGCCGACGGCATGACCGGCTATCGCCACCGCTCGGGCCAGGAGCTGGTCGGAATGGGCGTCGCCAACATCGCCTCGGCGGCATTTGCCGGCCTCCCCGCCACCGGCGCCATCGCCCGCACCGCGACCAATGTGCGCGCCGGTGCCCACACGCCCGTCGCCGGCATGCTCCATGCGCTGTTCCTGCTCCTGTTCATGCTGCTGGCCGGCGAACTGATCGCCTTCGTGCCGATGGCCACGCTCGCCGCCGTGCTGCTGATGGTCGCCTGGGGGATGAGCGAATCCGACCGGTTCCGGGCGCTGCTGCGCACCGATCCGGGCGAGCGGGCGCTTCTCCTGCTGACCTTCCTGCTCACCATCTTCGTCGATCTCACCGTCGCGATCGGCGTCGGCGTGACGCTCGCGGCCTTGTTGTTCATGCGCCGGATGAGTGAGCATGCCGGCCTGGTGCCGGTCGATCCGGACGAGGAGCCCGAACAGAGGGACCGGCTGCCTCCCGGGGTCGAGGTGATGCGGTTCACCGGTCCGATCTTCTTCGGGGTCGCCAGCGAACTGATCGAGGCATTGCGCCGCCTGGGCCAGCGGCCGAAGGCGATCGTGCTCCGCATGGAGCAGGTTCCCTATATCGACGCGACCGGCGCCAACGCGCTCGAGACGTTCGTGCGCCAGGCCAGCGGAGGCGGCACCCAGGTGTGGCTGTGCGGCATGCAACGCCAGCCGCTCGACTTCCTGGCGCGGATGGATCCGCCTTATGCCGGAGCGCGGCGCGCGCTCACTTATGACGGGACGCTGGAACGCTTGCGGCGCGCCGGCGAGGCCGCGATATAACCGCACCCTGTACGGGCGTTCAGGCGAGGAAAGAGGCCCCCCATGAGCCCGGTTCCAAGAACGGCAACACTCGTCGGGCCGCTATTCGAGCGCAGCCACCTTGACCACGGCGCATCGGCGATGATCGCCGCGAGGGAGCGACGATTGCCCATGCGGGAATGCCAGGGATCGATCACAAGATTTCGTAGATTTCATAGTGCACCGAGTTTTCGGTACGCCGTTCCCCGACGCCCACCGAGGCGATCCGGTTGAGCCAGCCATATTGTTCCGACGCAGTCTCAAAAAGGGGGACGGTTCGCAAATACAAGGGCCCGTGCTCCAAGTGTGCGCGGCCACGATAGGTCATGAGGATCTGTGCGCCGTCCTCAGTCAGCAGCAATAGCCGGACGTCTTGTTCACGCGAGCCATCAGACCGCTTGAGCAGGAGATCTGAGCCGGCATAAGGCGAGACGATTCCCTGCAGGCGCTCGCCGACGAATCTTCCGCCCGAGACCGGGAAGATCCTGCGTTCGCCCGCGGGCGTGGTCCCAAGTTCGATGAAGGGATGCAGATCGATGTCGAGGCTCATCAGGTGCTGCGATTTTAGCAGGCTCATTGGCTCCGCCGATATATTGATTCCGGGACCTGTCATTTGACGGCGATTCTGGTGCCCCGAACAGCGAGCAATGTTCGCCATCATGTGAATCCAGGCTTATGGTTCAGAGATGCGGAAGCGATTGCCAGCCCTCGAGTCACTGCGCTTTTTGGAAGCTTGCGTGAGGCACTCCAACTTCGCACGTGCTGCGGCCGAACTTGGGGTCACCCCGACCGCGGTCAGCCTTCGTATCCGCGACCTTGAAGCCGACCTTGGAACGCGGCTCTTCGAGCGCTTCGGGCCGAGGGTATCGCCGACCGATGCCGGCACTGCGCTGGCCGAGCGGCTTGGTGAGGCGTTGCAGCTGATCCGCTGCGCTGTCGACGAATGCCGCGGCCTGCAGAGCGTGCTCAGGATTACGGCCCCACCGACATTCGCCACACGTTGGCTCGCACCCCGGCTTTCAGCTTATCATTTGCTCGAGGGATCGGCGTCTATCGAACTCGACGTGTCGGACGAGGTCCGGGCACGCGACGAGTTCGACATCGCCATTCGAACCGGTCGCGGAGATTGGCCGGGGCTCGACGCCGTTCAACTGATGCCGGTTGAAGCAACGCCGATGCTGAGCCCAAAGCTCGCGGCAACAATCGACCTCCATGCTCCATCAGATCTTGCTGCTTTGCTCCTGCTGCCGCACGACGAATGGCGCCGCTGGTTCCGTGAGTTTGGCAAACCCGGCCTGTCTTTGCGCTACCTCGCCGACAATTTCCCGACCCACGATCTTGACGCGACCGCCGCAATTGAAGGGTCGGGCGTCGCCCTCCTCTCGCCATTGCTTTTCGCCGCTTTGCTCGATGAGAAGAAGTTGATGCAGCCGTTTCCGCACGTGCTTTCCGGGCCCAATCACCATTGGCTGCTGTTGCGCCCGGGCGAGCAACGCCTGCCGGCTTTGCGCTTCAAGGAGTGGGTCCAATCACTCGCGGCCCCATCAGAATTGGCGAGCGCGCCCGCTTAAGCATCCACCGCCGGCGAAGTATCGCCACCGCTTGGGGTGAAAGCGGGACGAAGTGCTGCTGCGGACTCTTCATACGCCGCCTCTTCATACGCCGCCTCTTCAAACGATGGCCCGGGATCGACCAGATTGACTTCGAGGTCCAATTCGGGCCGTCTCGGCTTGCCCTTGGGACGCTAAAGGTACAGACCTCGCATCGTAAAGTTCTTGGCTGCGTTCTGGTCGGCGGCGCCGGATTCGCTCGTCATGAGCGCCAGCAGGGCCTTCAGGAGCGTCGACGGCGAGGGCGGGCATCCGGGAACCCTGAGGTCGACGGGCAGGACCGTCGCGACGCCGCCGGCGCAGGCATAGCTGCCGGCAAAGATTCCGCCGTCGCAGGCGCACGCCCCCGCCGCGATCACCCACTTGGGCGCAGGCATGGCGATGTAGGTCCTCTCCAGCGCCTCGCGCATGTTCAGCGTCACGGGCCCGGTGACGAGAAGGATGTCGGCGTGCCGCGGCGAAGCGACGAACTTCAGCCCGAACCGCTCGAGGTCGTAATAGACGTTGCCGAGCGCGTGCAGCTCGAGCTCGCAGGCATTGCAGGACCCGGCATCGACGTGCCGGATGGCGAGGCTTCGGCCGAGCCGCGCCTTCGACGCCGTCTCCAGCTGGGCGGCGAAGGCGGCGAGCTCGGGGTCGAGCGCGTCGGGGGCCGGATCGGTGAGCGGCGGGCGGACCAGGGCCCGGATCAGGGTCTCGCGCATCGCCGCCGCCTCACAAGTCGTGCCCCGAATAGGAACAGTTGAACGATTTGTTGCAGAGAGGGAAATCGGCAACGATGTTGCCGTCGATCGCCGCTTCAAGCAGGGGCCACTGAAACCAGGATGGGTCGCGCAGGTGGCAGCGCTCGACCCTGCCTTCCGCGTCGAGGCGAAGCCAGCAGAGCAGGTCGCCGCGGAAGCCTTCGACCAGCGCCATCCCTTCGCCTGCCTCGCCGGCGCCGATCTGAAGATCGATCCGGATGTCGCCTTGGGGCATGAAGTCGAGCAGCTGCACGATTAGTCGCATGCTCTGCTCCACCTCGCGGATTCGGACCCACAGGCGGGCATTCACGTCACCTTCGCCGAGGACCGGCACGTCGAAGTCGAGCCGATCATAGGGCGGGTAGCCGATCGCGCGACGGGCATCGAAATTCCGGCCCGAGGCTCTGCCGACGAAGCCGCCGCAGCCATATTGCCGCGCCAGCGCATGGGAGAGCGTTCCGGTGCCGACGGTGCGGTCCTGCAGCGAGGCGGTGTTGTCGTAAAGCGAGACCAGCCGGGGAAAGGTCTTCCGGAGGTGCGCGATCAGCTCCCGAATCGCCGCGTCGCCGGCCGCATCGACGTCCAAGGCGACTCCGCCCGGAACGACCCTGTCCATCATCAGGCGGTGGCCGAACACCGCCTCCGCCAGGCGCAGCACGCGCTCGCGTAGCGCGCCGCAATAAGCGTGCATCAGCGCGAAGGCGGCGTCGTTGCAGACCGCGCCGATGTCGCCGAAATGGTTGGCGATCCGCTCCAGCTCCGCCATCAGCGCGCGCAGCCAGTGAGCGCGCGGCGGCACTTCCACGCCGAGCGCCGCCTCGCTCGCCCGCGTAAAGGCGATTGCATAACCGACGGTGCTGTCGCCCGAGGTCCGCCCGGCAAGGCGGGCCGCCTGCTCGAGCGACGCGCCCTTGATCAGCGCCTCGACACCCTTGTGGGTGTAGCCCAGCCGTTGCTCGAGCCGCACCACCGTCTCGCCATTGGCGATGAAGCGGAAATGGCCCGGCTCGATGATTCCGGCATGGACCGGGCCGACCGGTATCTGGTGCAACCCCTCTCCTTCGGCGGTCAGGAAGGGATAGCGCCCGAGCGCGGCCGGCAACTCGCTCCTTCCGCTCAGCGGATGGCGTAATGTCCAGCGTCCGTGATCGAGCCACGGCCGATCGTCCAGCCCGTCGACCGGATCGAAACCGAACAGGTCGCCTATCGTCCGTTCCAGGCGGTGCGCCGGCGCATGGTGCCGCGCCACCGAAGGGAAGCGGCCGTCGGGACATTCCAGGGTTGCGACCGCCAGCTCGCTCGTGCCGCGGTCGAGCACGGCCATGTGCACGGCACCCTCGTCGCCCCACAGGCCGCTGAGGATCCAGCGCTCCTCGCCGAGGCCTACGGCCAGGGCCGACCATGTATCGGCATCGACGATCCGCCGCGGCCAGGGGCGGTGCGGGAGCGGCGGGGATCGGCCGGCAAAGTCGTTCATGAGGCTCAATGCAGCATCTCCGCGACATGCTGGAACCACGCGACCAGGGGCGCGGGCAGATAGATCCCGGCGGTCAGCACGAGCGCGAAATGGGCGATCATCGGCACATAGGACGCCTTGACCCGCTCGTTGCGCCCGACGGGTTCGCCGAAGGCCAAAGCGTGAAGCCGCACCATCAGGGTTCCGAAGGCGACCAGCAGGCCGAGGACCAGCAGGAGGGCAAGCAGGGGTGCCCGTGCGAAGGTCGAGCTCACCAGCAGGAACTCGCTCATGAAGACGCCGAAAGGCGGCATTCCGGCAATCGCCACGACGCCGACGACGAGGCTCCAGCCGAGCAGGGGGTGCGACACCGTCAGGCCTTTGATGTCGTCGATCCGCTGCGTGCCCTTGGCCTGGGAGATGTGGCCGACCGCGAAGAATATCGCCGATTTGGTCAGGCTGTGCATGGTCATGTGCAGGAGGCCGGCAAAGTTGGCCAGCGCCCCGCCCATGCCGAAGGCGAAGGCGATGATCCCCATATGCTCGATCGAGGAATAGGCGAACATCCGTTTGATGTCGCGGCGCGGGTAGAGCATGAAGCCGGCGAAGATCAGCGAGACGAGCCCCATCGCCGCCATCAGCGGCCCTGGCGCGATCGCCTCGGGGTTGGCGGCAAGCAGCAGCTTGAAGCGAAGCACGGCGTGCAGCGCGACGTTGAGAAGCAGGCCCGAAAGCACCGCGGAGATCGGCGTCGGACCTTCCGAATGGGCGTCCGGCAGCCAGGCGTGGAGCGGCGCCAGTCCGACCTTCGTGCCGTAGCCGAGCAGCAGAAAGACGAAGGCGAGATTGAGCAGGCCCGGATCGAGCGACGCCGCATGCTCGACCAGGACCGTCCAAACCATTCCGTTCGGCCCTTCGCCCACCACCGGACGCGCCGCCATGTAGACGAGGATTGTCCCGAACAGCGCCAAAGCGATGCCGACGCTGCCCAGGATGAAATACTTCCACGCCGCCTCGAGCGCCTCGTGCGTGCGGTAGATGCCGACCATCAGCACGGTGGTGAGCGTGGCGAGCTCGATCGCCACCCACATCAGGCCGATATTGTTCGCCAGCAGCGCCAGGTTCATGCCGAACAGCAAGATCTGGTACATGGCATGGTAGAAGCGCAGGTGGCCGCCGGTCAGGCGCCCGATCTCCAGCTCGTGGGCGATATAGCTCGCGCTGAACAGGCTGGTGGTGAAGCCGACGAAGGCGTTGAGGATGATGAAGACGATGTTGAGGTCGTCGACCAGCAGATAGTCGCTCGCCGCCGGCCGCGCCGCGAGCAGCGATAGCGACGCGAGCAGGGTCAGCAAGCTGGAGAGGGCGTTCAATCGCGCCGACAGCCGATAACCCCGCAGGAACAGCAGAAGCACGGCGCTCGCGAACGGAATGGCGAGGACTAAAGCGACGCCATTCGATCCGATCCAGGCGGCCGCACCGGTCATCGCCGGCTCTCCCGCACTTCATCGAGGGCCTCGAGGTCGACCGTGTCGAACCGCTCCCGGATCCGGAACAGGAAGATGCCGATCACGATGAAGGCGACGAGGACGGAGAAGGCGACGCTGATCTCGACCACGAAGGGCATGCCTTTTGCGCCCGTCGCCGCGAGGATGAGACCGTTCTCGAGCGACATGAAGCCGACCACCTGGCTCACCGCGTTGCGGCGCGTGACCATCGTCAGCAGGCCGAGCAGCACCACCGAGAGGGCGAAGGCCAGGTCCTCCCGCGCGAGGATGTCGGCGTCGCTGGTCACGCGCAGGATCACGGCCATGGAAAGGGCAACCAGCCCCAGCCCGGCCAGCATGGTTGGTCCGGTGTTGAGCGCGGTCTCGATCTCGCGGTGGATTCCGAGGATCCGGATCATCCGGTGAAGTGCCACCGGGATGACGATCGCCTTGACGGCGAGCGCGATGGCTGCGGTGAGGTAGAGGTGCGGCGCGTCCTGGACCCAAGCCTGCCAGGACACGGAAAGCGCCAGGACGACCGCCTGCATCGCGAACACGTTGATCAGGGTGTAGAGCCGGTCCTGGTAGAGCAGCATCAGGCTGAGCAGGACGATGCTCCCGGCCAGCAGATGAGCAACGTCGAAGGCGAGCCTTTCCATATCGGCCTACAGCCCCCTCGAAACGAACAGGAGCAAAGCACCCAGCGACCCGAGCATCAGGGCGGCGCCGAGGAAGTCCGGAACCCTGAACACGCGCATCTTGGCAATCATCGTCTCGAAGACGGCGAGCAGCAGGCCCGCGGCGGCGAGCTTTCCGGCATAGACGGCGGCGCCGATCAGGTGGACGTGGAACGGCGCGCCCGCCGGCGCGAGCCCCCAGGGCGTGAAGACGCAGGCGATCAGTGAGGCGTAGAGCAGCAGCTTGAGTGCCGAGGCTAGCTCGATCAAGGCGAGATGCCGCCCTGAATATTCGAGCACCATCGCCTCGTGCACCATGGTGAGCTCGAGGTGCGTCGCCGGATTGTCGACCGGGATGCGTCCATTCTCCGCGATCGCGACGATGATGAGCGCGACCAGTGCCATGCCGAGCGAGACGCGCAGGCCCACGCCTGAAAGGAAGATCTCCGCGACGGTCGACAACTGGGTCGAGCCGGCGACCAGCGCCAAAGTGAAGACGATCATTATCAGCGCCGGTTCGGCGAGCGAGGCGATCATCACCTCGCGGCTCGACCCGATTCCGCCGAAGCTGGTGCCGACGTCCATCCCGGCGAGCGCGAGGAAGAAGCGTGCGCTGCCGAGCAGGGCGATGATCGCGATGAGGTCCGCCGACCAGCTGAACAGGAGGCCGGTGGCAAAGGTGGGCACCAGGGCCGCGGCCACCCAGGTGGCGGCGAACACGAGATAGGGGACGACCCGGAACAGCCAGGACGCGCTTTCGGCGACGACCGCTTCCTTGCGGGCGAGCCGCGCGATGTCGCGAAAGGGCTGCAGCACGGAAGGGCCGCGGCGGCGCAGCAGCCGCGCCTTGATCGCCCGCACTATGCCCACCAGCAGCGGCGCAAGCGCGAGAACCAGGAGCATCTGGGAGATCTGGATCGAGAGCCCGTCGATCATTGCCATGACGCGAGCACCAGCAGGAGGAAGACCAGCACGGCAAAGACCAGGCTCAGATATTGGCGGATGGTGAGGAACTGGAGGTGATTGAGCCGCTCGGAGATCCAGGCCGCGCCGCGAACGATCGGCACGTAGATCAGCTCCCAGGCGAGGTCGCGCACGGTGACGGTCAGCCGAGCGGGCCGGCCGTCGCCGGGCGGCGGCATGTTCACCTCCTCGCGGGCGCGGAAGATCGAAGTTCCGAAGACGCGGCGGATCGGCTGGGCGAAGCTCGATGCGCTATATTGCGTCGCCGGGCTGGGATCGGGAAATCCGCAATCCCAGGCCGGTGCGCGCCTCAGCCGCGTGGAGGCGAAGCGATGGATGACCAGCGCCGCGAAGGTGGCGGAGGCGGCGACGAAGGCGAAGACGAGCAGGCCGTTATAGGAGCTGCGGCTCTCCGCGATCGGCACGATCGACAGCCACCTCACGCTCGCCTGGACGGGCATGCGCTCGTCTATCAGCGAAAGGGTCGTCGGCCCCAGCGTGTCGATCACGAAGCCGGGCAATATTCCCGCCATCAGGCACAGGATCGCGAGCGCGGACATGGCCGCGAGCGAGAAGGCGTCCGTCTCGCGAGCCTCGCGCGCGGCTTCGGATCGCGGCCGCCCCAGGAAGGTCACGCCATAGGCCTTCACGAAGCAGGCCGCCGCCAGCGCGGCCGACAACGCCAGCAACCCGCCCATTGCCGGTGCCATGATCTTGAGGGCCCATTGCGGCAGATCCGGGCTCAGGAGGATCGCCTGGAAGGTCAGCCATTCGGAGACGAAGCCGTTGAGCGGCGGCAGGGCCGAAATCGCCACGCAGCCGACCAGGAAGACGAAGCTCGTATAGGGCATGTTGCGGGCAAGCCCGCCGAGCTTCTCCATGTCGCGCTCGCCGGTCGCCCCGAGCACGGCGCCCGCCCCGAAAAAGAGCAGGCTCTTGAACAGCATGTGGTTGAGGACGTGGAACAGGGCAGCGGTCATGGCGAGCGCCGCGGCTGCACCCATGCCATTGGCCCGGAAGGCGAGCGCGAGACCCAGGCCGATATAGATGATCCCGATATTCTCGACTGTATGGTAGGCGAGCAGCCGCTTCAGGTCGTGCTGCATCAGCGCGTAGAGGACGCCGAGCACAGCGGTGATCCCGCCCAGGAACAGGACGATCAGGCCCGACCACCAGCTCGGCTCCCCGAGCAGGTCGAAGACGATACGGACGAAGCCATAGATTGCGGCCTTGGTCATGACCCCGCTCATCAGCGCCGAGACGTGGCTGGGCGCGGCGGGATGGGCGAGCGGCAGCCAGACGTGGAGCGGAACGATCCCAGCCTTGGAGCCGGCGCCGAGCAGAACAAGGGCCAGCACCAGGCCGGCGATGGCGGGAGTGACTTCATGCGTGCGCATGGCGGCGAAATCGTATCCGCCGCCGGGGCCGGCGAGCAGGCCGAAGGCGAGCAGGAGCGCCAGCGTCCCGAACGTCGCCATGACGATATAGACATAGCCGGCGTGCGCGTTGCCGCGCTCGCGGTGGTGCGCCATCACCAGCGCCCACGACGTCAGCGACATGAATTCCCACGCCAGGAGGAAAGTGAAGGCGTCGTCCGCCAGCACGACCAGGTTCATGGCCGCCAGGAAGGCGGGGTAGAAGGGAAGCACGCGTTGCGGCTCGGGCTCCTGCGCGCCGCGGCCCATTGCGTACAGGCTTGCAGCGGATCCGCCCAGATTCGTGACAGCCAGGAAGAAGGCGGACAGCGCGTCGAGCCTGAAGCGGGATCCGATCCAGGGCAGGCCCAGCGGCAATCGGATCCAGGCCGGATCGGCGCCGCTGACCAAATGGTTGATCGCTCCACCGAGCAACAGCATCGAGAGCGCGAGGGCCAGGCCATAGAGAATCTTGTTTCCGGCGGGCCGTCGGGCGAGGGGGATGGCGGCAATCGAAAGTGCAAGTAGGGCGGCGGCGCCGGCCAGGAGCGGCGCGACCGTCATGAGGCGCCATTGGGCTTTATGGTGGAACCGTGGTCCGCTGCCGGGCCTGGCAGCTTTAGGCGAACGCCGCGCCCGCCCGCCGCGCTGGCGGCGCCTTCCGGCAGAAGCTCGATCCCGGCCGTCTCCAGCGCCGCCAGGAGTTTCATCAGGGAATCGACATTGCCTCTGATGACGCCATCACTGGCTTCCATGCGCTGAATGGTCGGCAGCGAAAGACCCGCGAGTTCGGCCAGCATGCGCTGGTCCATCGAGATCAGCGCGCGTGCAGCCCTGAGCTGCGCAGCCGTTATCAAGTCTCAGCCATCATATCTGACGTGTCAAACGGTAAAGCTGATGTAGCGAACGCGCAAGTTTCAACTATGATGCGGCGGGGAAGGAGCGAGGCTGTCGATGCGAATCCTGCTGACCGGCGCCTCCGGCTGGCTCGGCCGCTTCCTTGCGCCGCGCCTGCGGGAAGAGGGGCATGAGGTCGTCGGGCTCGATGTCGCGCCCGGCGCAGATACCGACATGGTCGGCTCGGTCGCCGATCGGCCGCTGGTCGATCGCGTCTTTGCCGAGCGCGGCATCGAGGCCGTCATCCATGCCGGCGCGCTGCACAAGCCGGACATCGCCCGCTATCCCGCTTCGGCCTTCGTCGATGTCAACGTCACCGGCACGCTCAACCTGCTCGAAGCGGCGGCGGCGGCCGGCAACGATCGCTTCGTCTTCACTTCGACCACTTCGCTGATGGTCTCGCGCGCCGTCCGGGCCGGCAGGTCCGGCGGCGCCCGCCGCGCGGCGTGGATGGACGAAGCTTTCGGCCCGATCGAGCCGCGCAACATCTACGGCGCCACCAAGCTCGCCGCCGAGCATCTGTGCCGGCTCAGCCATCTTCAGGACGGTCTCGCGGTCGTGGTCCTGCGCACCGCCCGCTTCTTTCCCGAGGAGGACGATACCCATCGCCATCTCTCCGGCCCGAACATCAAGGCCAACGAATTCCTCAACCGCCGCCTCACCGTCGAGGACGCCGCCGACGCCCATCTGGCGGCGATCGCCAAGGCGCCGGAAATCGGCTTCGGCCTGTTCATCGTCTCGGCGCCGCCGCCTTTCTCGCCGGGCGAGGCCGAAGCCTTGATCGACGACGCTCCCGCGGTCATCGCCCGACATTTTCCCGAAGCGGCGGGACTTTACGCGCGCGCCGGCTGGACGCTGCCGGCCCATATCGATCGGGTCTACGATCCTTCGCTCGCGGAGGCACGGCTCGGCTTTCGCTGCCGGACCGATTTCGCCGCGGTGCTGCGGGCGCTCCAGCGGAAGGAGGATCTGCCCTTCGCGCACGATCCGGACTATGTTTCTCCCAAGGAGCGGCCCGATGCGCTTGCGCGGGAGGATGCTGCGGCGCGATAGAAGCTCGGCGACCGATTCGGCTTGGAGGGGGACAATATGCGCGGACTGATCTCGATTCTTGCAGCGTCGCTGCTGGCCTGCGCGGGCGCCGTTCCCGCATCGGCGCAGGCGCCGACGCAAGCCGAGATTTCGCTCTGGCGACTCGACTGCGGCGATTTCGTATTCAACGATTACAACGCCTTCTTCTCCGACACCTCGGAATATCCGTCGGGGCCGAAGCGCCTGGTCGGCAGCTGCTATCTGATCCGTCACGGTGACCGCTACATGCTCTGGGACACTGGCATCCCGGCCTCGACGACGACCCGGCCGATCAGCTCGCCGGAACTCACGGCGCGTCTCGCCGCGAGCCTGACCGACCAGCTCGCCAGGGTCCAGGTCCGTCCCGACCAGATCGAGATCGTCGGCCTCAGCCACTATCATTTCGACCATGTCGGCCAGGCTGCGGACTTCCCGAGCGCGCGTCTGATCATGGGCGCCGGCGATCTCGCGGCCTTGCGCGGCGACGCGCCCGGGCTGCCGCGCGAGGCGCTTCAACCCTGGCTGCAGGGCGGGGCGCCGGTGACCGAGGCGCGCGGGGACGTCGACATTTTCGAGGACGGCAGCGTCGTCATGATAGACCTGCCCGGTCATACGCCCGGTCATTACGGGCTGCTGGTCCGCCTGGCATCCGGACCGGTGCTGCTATCCGGCGACATGTATCATTTCACCGAGCAGGTGGAGCGCCGGGGCGTGCCGCCGTTCAATACGAGCCGCGCCGAGTCGCTGGCCTCGATGGACCGGTTCGTCCGGCTCGCGCGCAATCTCGGCGCGCGTGCGATCATCCAGCACGAGCCGGGCGACGTGGCGAAGCTGCCGGCATTTCCCGAAGCGGCGCATTGACCGCCGCTGCGGAGCCACCTTTCTCGGTGCCCCTCGGGCGGGCGATGCGGCAAGCCGGGCTTCGCGGAACGATGGCTGAGATCGGCCTCGAGGGAGACGCGCTGATCCTGGCAGGCGACCAGGGCGGCAGGCTCGCAATCCCGGCGCGAGAGGTCGAATGCATCCGGATCGCCAGCTCTCCGGCGCGCTACGGTTCGGCCAGCTACGAAACCCGGATCTGGCGGACCGGAACGCCGGGAGGCCTGGCGATCGTGCCGGTGCCGCGGGCTCCGGGCAGTTACGGGCCGACCATGCGGAACTTTGCCGGCTGGGTCTTCGCCGACGGCGGGGTCGTGATTCGGGGTCCGAGCCTCGCCGCCGTGATCGTGCAGATGACATGGACCGTGGGCTCGGTGACGCTCGTGGCGGTCGTGCTGCTCGGTGGTGCGATCGTGGAGGGCAAATGGTGGATGTGGCTCATCGAGGCTTTCGTCGTGGGGCTCGCCATCCTGCTTTTCGTTGGGCTTCGCCGCAGCTACTGGCCGCGTCGCGTGAGCCGCCCTGACCAACTCGATGAACTGCTGCCCCCGAGAGAGGAGAGTCGCCGATGAAGGCCTTGTTGTCCCGAGAGCCGGGCGGCCCCGACACGCTCGAGCTCGCCGAAATCGACGATCCGGTCCCCGGTCCAGGACAGTTGCTCGTCCGAGTCAAGGCCTGCGCGATCAACTATCCAGACGTGCTCATCATCGAGGACAAATATCAGTTCAAGCCGCCGCGGCCGTTCGCGCCGGGCGGGGAGATAGCCGGAATCGTCGAGCAGACGGGTGACGGCGCGACCGGCTGGACCGTGGGCGACCGTTTGATCGCGATGCTCGGCCATGGCGGCCTCGCCGAGAAGGTGCTGGTCGCCGCCGCTTCGGCGCTGCCGCTGCCGCCCGAGCGCGGCTTTGAGGAAGGCTCCGCGCTGATCCTGACCTACGCCACGACGATCCACGCCTTGCTCGATCGCGGCCGGCTCAAGGAAGGCGAGACGCTGCTCGTCCTCGGCGCTGCCGGCGGGGTCGGCCTGGCCGCCGTCGAGCTCGGCAAGGCGTTCGGCGCCCGGGTCGTTGCCGCCGTCTCGTCGGAAGAGAAGGCCGAGGCGGCGCGCGAGGCCGGCGCCGACCATGTCCTCATCTATCCGCGCGGGCCCTTCGACAAGGATGGCGCCAGGGCGCTGGCGGCCGCCTTCAAGGAGGCGTGCGGACCGGATGGCGCCGACCTCGTCTACGATCCGGTCGGCGGCGACTATACCGAGGCGGCGGTGCGCGCGCTCGGCTGGGAAGGGCGGCTGCTGGTGATCGGCTTTCCGGCCGGAATTCCGCGCCTGCCGCTCAATCTCGTCCTCCTCAAGAGCTGCGACGTGCGCGGCGTGTTCTGGGGCGCCTTCGCGGCCCGCGATCCACAAGCGAACGCCGCCCATGTGAAAACGCTGTTCCGGCTCTGGGCGGAGGGCGTAATCGCGCCGAAGGTCAGCCGGACCTGGCCGCTCGAGCGCGGCGCCGAGGCGATCGCCCACATGGCCGCCCGCCAAGCGGTGGGGAAGCTCGTCGTCACGATGTGAATCGGCCGGACGGCAGGAGGTGTCCGACGCCAGACCCCCGTTGCGCATGCCCGTCCCGCCCCCTATCTCAACCCCGACACAGCAAGGGAACGCCATGACCACGTTCGACGACCGCGAAAGGGCATTCGAAAGCAAATATGCCCGCGATCAGGAGATGCAGTTCAAGGTTGTCGCGCGCCGCAACCGGCTACTCGGCCATTGGGCGGCGAAGAAGATGGGCCTGACCGAGGCGGAGGCCGACGCTTATGCCCGCGACGTCATC
>Ga0299914_10000897_pt1 | contig 18883 bp, 19 predicted proteins | sample RVTome_10_FD_201361 | JGI IMG/M metagenome (GOLD analysis project Ga0299914, IMG submission 201361) | Soil microbial communities from uranium-contaminated site in the Upper Colorado River Basin, Wyoming, United States - RVT153D57 (version 2) ...
TCGCCTTCGGTGGAATCCGGTGAACCTGGGGTTGTCGTCGTCGTGGCATTCCGAGCCGCCTCCTCCGCAGCGCGACGGGCCGCCTCCTCCGCAGCGCGACGGGCCGCCTCTTCGGCGGCCTGTTGTGCAACCAGGCCGTCGTACACCGCCTGCGCCTCCACCAATTGTTCCTGGAGATCCCCTGCCTTCGCCTCCAGCTCGGACGTCAGGACCTCCTGCTCGTCTGAGGCCTCCTCGAGACGTCCGGTTTGGCGATCGAGCTCGACCCGGAAGGATCGCAGCTGGTTGATCACATCGGCATCGTTGCCGGTCACGTTCCTCAGGTACTCGACACCGGCCCCGTAGCTCTCGTCACTTGCCGAGAACAAGACCTGCATCGACGCCGCGGTCGACGATCCCATGTACATCTCGACCGCCACCTCTTCGAGCTTCTTCTCGGTCTCGACGATCTTCACCCTCGCCAGTTCGATCGAGGCGGTGAGATCGGTGATCTCCCGGTCGAGCGCGAACTGGTGGGCCCAAGCATCCTGGACCTCGTCTCCCAGAGCCTGTGCCTGGGCCATGATCTCGTTGACCTCGCCACGGGCGCGGTCGATGTCCTCGTCTGATACCTGGGCGATGGCGGGGAGTGCCAAAGCCATGACGAGCAGAGCGACCAGGGTCCTAGCGAATCGTGTCACGTGGGTTTGGTGGGCAGTGCGACGAGTTCGTGCCCGGAAGAGGCTATCCGCCCTTCCTCAAACAGCAACACGAGGTGGGCGTCCACCGAGCGGGCGGCCAAAGGGTGCAGGGCCCGATCGACATCCCGATACACAACCTCGACGATCTCATCGATCGACCCGGCGCCGCCGCGGATGGCGTCGAGGATCTCCTCATGTCGCTGCCGGCGATGCGCCAGATACCAGTCGATCACTTGATCGGGATGGTCCATCTCATCGCCATGACCGGGATTGAGTCTGCTCAGGCCGGTCCCACGGAGTTTCTCCAGAGAGGCCAGATAGCTGCCCATGTCTTCCACCATCACCGAGGATCCCCCCATTATGTGATCCCCGGTGAAGAGAACGTCGGCCAATCGGAAACACAGATGATCGTCGGCATGGCCCGGGGTGTGAATCACCTCGATCCGGGTCTGGCCGATGTCGACCACCGACCCTTCGACGATGCGGAGGTCGGGGTCGAAGTCGGGGCCCGGCGCGTAGCCGTAGGCGGGAACACCCAACTCCCGAGCGAGCGGATTGGCCAGCGGAGCATGGTCGGTGTGGGTGTGGGTCACCAGGACTCCGAGCGGAATCAGCCCCGTCGCCTGCTCCAGGATCCTGTCCCGGTGGAGGTCGTCCACCGGCCCGGGATCGATCACAACGTATTCGCCGCCGTCATCCACGAGCCATGTGTTGGTCCCTGGCCCGGTGAATGGCCCCGGGTTGTTGGCGAGCACGCGCAGTATTCGCATCAGGCGTCGGCGGGAAGGTGGATCGGCACGAAACTGCCATCCTCCATGCGGCGGGGCTCGACGAGGGAGCGTCCATCGGCGCCCTGTGCGGCGGAAAGCGCATCGGGGACCGTTGCTCTTCGCTCGAGCCAGCGGAGATGGGCGATGGTGGGAAGGAACATCTCCAACCCCCCGTCGGCGTGAATCGCAAGGGCATCCCGAGGTTTGACCCACATGTGCTCAACCAACTCATCGCCGTCGAGGCGGATGTCCGGCGTGATTCCGGCGTCGGCCACGTAGAAGCGGGTGTCGTATCGGGTCGGAGCCTCCTCCGGAGTGACCCACCTGGAGATGAGAGTAAGGGCGGAGGCGTCCAGTTGGATCGCAGTGCCGCGCATGGCCGACAACAGACTCTCCCCGCGCCCTTCTGGGGCAGGCACCACTCCGTCCTCTGTCAAGGCGAGCCCGGTTTCCTCGGCAAGCTCGCGAAGCGCCGCGGCGCGGAACATCTGGTCTGGGTGTTCGCCCGGCACCACCTCGCTGGCGAGGTCGGAGTCGTCCACCGGGTCCACCGCCCCGCCGGGAAATACCGTTAGCCCGCCGAAGAACCCCCGTGGCCGACGGCGCACCATCAGCACCTCGATCCCGTCTCCGGATTCCCTGATCAGCATGACAGTCGCGGCCGGGCGGGCTTCGACCAAAGGCGCCTTCATTCCGGCATCCTACGGATAGGGATCGACCTGGCAGACTTGTCCGGTGGCTTTAAGCGACAATCCCTACCGGGGCCTCCCGCCTGTCGACCAGTTGGCCGATGGGCTCGGGGAGACCGGTCTGCCCCGTCCATTGGTCGTGGATTGCGCCCGATCGGCGCTCGACCTGGCCCGCACCGAGATCGCCAACGGCGGTGAGCCCAATGTGAATCGCATCGCTGCCGACCTCATTGCCGGGCTGAAACGGTCGGCAAGTCAGAAGGTGATCAATGCCACCGGAGTCCTCCTCCACACCAATCTCGGCAGAGCGCCTCTCTCGGCGCGTGCCGCCGAAGCGGCGCTGAAGGCGGCTGTCTCCTACACCAATCTCGAGCTGGATCTGACCGCGGGTGACCGCGGTGGTCGAGGGGCGTATCTCCGAGCCTTGCTGCGAACCCTCACCGGTGCCGAGGACGCTCTGGTGGTCAACAACAATGCAGCGGCGGTCCTGCTCGCCCTCGCTGCCACTGCTTCTGGCCGCCCAGTCCCCGTGGCCAGAGGCGAGTTGATCGAGATCGGCGGGTCCTTCCGGCTCCCCTTGGTCATGGAGGCGGGCGGTGCGCGATTGATCGAAGTCGGCACCACCAACCGCACTCGCCTGAATGACTACGTCACCGCGCTTCAGATCCATGATTGTGGCGCCGTGATGAAGGTGCATCCCTCCAACTACCGGATCGATGGATTCGTCACCGAGGTGCCAGTCGAGGACCTGGCCGCGTTGGCCGGTGACCGGGGGATCCCTCTGATCCATGATCTTGGGTCGGGCCTCTTGGATGCAGAGACCCCATGGCTCACGACCGGGAGACCCACCTGGCTGTCCGGCGAGCCCGGGGCCCGTCAGTCGATCGAGGCGGGAGCAGATCTGGTCACCTTCAGTGGCGACAAGCTGGTCGGCGGACCGCAGGCGGGCATCATCGTCGGCTCAACCGACCTCGTGGACCGGCTCCGGCAGAACCCGCTGGCCCGTGCACTGAGGATCGACGCCATGACCGAAGCCGCCCTGGCAGCGACCCTCGAGGCATATGCCGGCGGGGGGGAAGTGCATCAAATCCCGATCTGGCACATGATGACGCTGACCGAGACGGAACTGGCGGCCAGGGTCGAGGACCTCGCCTCCCGGGTCGGAGGACTGGCCCGACCCGGGGAATCCGTCATTGGAGCGGGAAGCCTGCCCGGAGTCGGCATTCCGACACCGCAGATGGTTCTCGAGGACGAGGACCATCTCCATGGCCGTCTCCTCGGCGCTCCGCAGCCGGTCCTCACGCGGCAAAGAGACAAAGACCTGATCCTCGACCTGAGGGCGGTTGCCGTGGAGGACGACGATGTGATCGCGGACATGGTGGCGGGTTGCCGCTGATCGGGACCGCGGGCCACGTCGATCACGGCAAGTCGACCCTGGTCCGGGCTCTCACCGGGCATGACCCCGATCGATGGGTCGAGGAGAAAAAACGCGGTCTGACGATCGACCTGGGGTTCGCCTGGACCACGGTGGAGCCCGTTGGCGAGATCTCGTTCGTCGATGTCCCCGGCCACGAGCGGTTCCTCAAGAACATGCTGGCCGGGATCGAGGCGATCGACGTCGCCCTGTTCGTCGTCGCCGCCGACGAGGGCTGGATGCCCCAATCCGAGGAGCATCTGGCGGTGATCGACCTCCTCGGCATCGATTCCGGCGTGGTCGCCGTGACCAAGATCGACGCAGTCGGCCCCGAGAGGGCCGGCGAAGCCGAGCGTGAGATCGCGCAGAAGCTGACGGGCACAACACTGCGAGACGCGGCGATCCTCCCGGTGTCGGCCAGGACAGGCGAAGGCATCGATCGCCTGTGGGAGGAGCTGGTGGTGCAACTGGTCGGGATACAACAAAGGGGTGACCGGCCCCGTCTCTGGGTGGACCGTGTCTTCTCGGTGCGTGGAGCAGGCACGGTGGTCACCGGCACGCTGACGGAGGGACCGATGAGTGTCGGGGACGACCTCGAGGTGCTGCCGGGCCGCAAGCGAACCCGGATTCGGGGGATGCAGAGCCACGAGAAGGAGATCGAAGTGGCCGACCCGGGTCGAAGACTCGCCCTGAACCTGACCGGATTGGATCGATCGGAGACGCCGCGGGGGACGATGCTCGGCCTGCCGGGACAGTGGGATTTGTCGGCCCGGTTCGTCGCGAAAGTGACGGTGGCCCGATACGTCGAAGATTTGCCCAGCAGGGGGGCATTTCAGGTCCATCTCGGCAGCGGCGCCCATCCCGCAGCGATCAAACGGCTGGAGGGAGGCTATGCCCTGATCGAGGTTCCGTCCGCCCTTCCCATCAAAACCGGTGATCGTTTCATCCTGCGCGAATCGGGTCGTCGTCAGGTAATGGCGGGAGGCGTCGTCGTCGACCCCGCACCAGGTGCCCCGGCCGCCCGGGCGATGAGGACCGCTCCGCTCATCGACCCTCTTGGCGACAAAGACGATGTGGCCACCGCACTCCTGGAGCTACGGGGCACGGACAACCTCGCGCGTCTCGCCGCTCACAGCGGTGGCGGGCGTCCCCGGGATTCGGTCGTGGTTGGCACGACCGCACTGACCCGCGAGCGGTTCGACGATCTCCGCTCGCAGGAGGAGGCGATGGTGTCCACCCACCACTACCAGCATCCGCTCCGGCCGGGGATTCCCCTGGCAACGCTCGCCACGAATCTGGGCATCTCCCATGAGCTGGCCGAGCGGCTCGTGAGCGAGAGCGAGGTAATAGTGCGCAGCGGCCCAAACGTCTCGGCCCGACATCATCAGCTGAGCCTGGATCCGGATTCCCAGCAGAGATGGAAGGGAGCTGGGGCCTTGCTCGGAGAGAGTCTTGCTGTGCCTCATCCCGACGAACTCGGTCTGGGACGTGAGCTGACCCATCTCCTGGTAAGAGACGGCATGCTGATCCGTGTCTCCGACGACCTCGTGTACCTCCCTGACCAGATCGTTGAGATCAAACACATGCTGGGCGAGATGACCGAGCCGTTCACGGTGGCCGAGTTTCGTGACCACTCCGGTCTGTCACGGAAATACGTGGTGCCCATCCTCGAGTGGGCGGACAGAGAAGGGCTCACCATCCGGCGGGGTGATGTGCGCCACCTTCGGTGAGCCCTGACTCCGGTGCCGGCGGTCAACCGACCAGCGGCATGCTCCTTCTCTCGACTTCGGTGAGACCTCCCCAGATACCGAACGGTTCCCGGATCTGGAGGGCGTGTGTGGTGCAGGGAACCCGCACGGGACACACCCCGCAGATCGCCTTGGCCTTCATCTCTCTGCGCTCCCGCTCGTCTTTGCGCTCGAAGGTCGAAGGCGGAAAGAAGAGGAAGGCATGACTCCCTCTGCAGAGGGCGCCGAGCTGCCAATCGTCCATGCCCGACAAACGGACTCCTCCCTGTCTAGCGACAACCGGCGCGAACCTACTCAAGGCAATGCCCGGCGGCAAGGAAGAAAATGGCGTTTTCAATTATCTGTTTTCGCGGGGCCGGTGGCGGGCTCGACCTCGAGGAACATCCCGTCGACGCCGGAGACGAGGATCTCGGACCCGGCGGTCAGCCCGGCCTCACGGTGAGCGGTCGCCCGCCACCGTGCGCCCCTGATCTCGACCACGCCATCCGGGTCGAAAGCGTCGACCGCGACTCCCCTCTCCCCGATCAGAACATCACGTCCGATCGTCCTCGTCGAGAACCGCGCTCGTTGCACGGTGGGCATGGCGAGCAGGAAGAAGAAGAGCACTGCCAACACCGAGGGTAGGACCAAATACCAGCGGGGGTCGATCTGGCCCGAGCCTTCGACGAAGGCCATACCCGCCACCTGGAGCATCACCGCCCCGATGATGGTCAGCACGATGACCCCGCCTTTTTGATAAGCGGCGGTGAGAAGGGCCCAGCCGAGCAGGGCGACCGCGAAGGCCCACCATCTCACCGGGAGGGTCACGATTCCCCAGCCGGCGAGGAGCAGGGACACCGCGGCCACACCGGCCGCTACACCGGGTCCGATGGCGAAAAACTCGAAGGAGGCGATGGTGAGCCCGACGACCAGGAAGAAGAACGCTGCCTCAGGGGTGGCGGCGAGCCGCCAAAACCGGGTTGCCGGCCCGGGCTGGCGAAAAGTGACCGGCTTCAAGGTGACCCCGTCCTCGAACGGCACCAGAGTCTCAACCGTGACCAGACCGGCGGCCGTATCGAAAGTCTCGCCGTCCAGATCTTGGAGATATTGACGGAGCGAGGGCTCGATGGCAAGACCCGTCTCCTCGACCGTGATCGGATGATCGAGAACAGGTGGCTCCTCCCCGGCAATCGTGGGAAGGAGGTCGATTTCGGAACCTGGAGAGATAGCGGCGTGCTCGAGGTCGAGGACGACCTGCCCGATTCCACCGTCCGCGCTCGCCGGAGCCGGGCCGACCCAGGCAGAGACCGGCAAGGGCGGGCTGTCCAGAGTCTGCTCCAAGGCAACTAGAGCTCCAGCGTCGAGCACGGCAGGAGAGTTGATCTGAAAGACGGCCAGGACCTGACCGTTGACCGCCGCCTCCTCGATCGAACTGAGCATGAACTCGAGAGCAGAAGCGTCGAGCGGGCCGCTGACGTCGATCACTTCGATGCCCGACTCACCTTCGCCCTCACCTCCGCAGGCGGCGACGAGCAAGAACAGACCAGTGATGAGAAGGGCACGACGCACCTTTCAGGAGGTTAGGGGGCTTCAGCCCCAAGAAGCCGGGGCCTGACACATCACTAACGTCCGGACGATGCCAGTGGCCCTCGTCATCGCCGACTTGGAATGGGTGGTCAACGACGTCCTTGCCTCACTGCCCCGGGGCGACTGGGAGGTCGAGGTGCTCGATGACCCCGTCCAATCCGGAGCCAAGGTCGCCGAGATCGACCCGGACGTGGTGATCGTCGACCTGCAGGTCAGGAACATGGGTGGCATGGCGGTGGTGCGTGAGATCAAGGCCTCGCTAGAAGGCGAAGAGCTGCCCCTTCTGGTGATCCTCCTCGATCGAGAGGTAGACGGGTTCTTGGCCAAACGCGCCGGCGCCGATGCCTGGGTGGTCAAACCCTTCTCTTCCCACCAACTGCGGCTTGCCCTCGGGGCCACCTCCCCGGTCTGACGCAGCAGCAACCTGATTGACAAATCGCAGATAGGGGTAAAGGGGCGCGCCGCTGTGTCGGTGGCCGATCCGGTCACAGGAGTCACCCGGATCGCGACTGCGAGAGGAGAAGACTTTGGCACCTCGCAAAGAGCTCTGGGTACCTCGCAAGGCGCCCTTCACCATCACCAGACGGGAATTCCTCTACCTCACGGGAGCCGCCGCCTTGGCTGCTGCATGCGGAAACGGCGACGGTTCCACCACGACCACCGCAGGCGGCACCACGACCAGCCTGGCTGCGGCCGGCGAGGGACCGGAGGTGTCTTTCGTCGAGCCGGCAGAGCAGCTGAGTGGAGAGCTGAAGATACTTCTCTGGAGTCATTTCGTGCCCTCCCACGACTCATGGTTCGATCCATTCGTCCAGGAGTGGGGGGAGCAAGTCGGGGTCGACGTCACGGTGGATCACATCGCCGTCGCCGACGTCCCGGCTGCGATCGCAGCCGAGATCCAGTCCGGGCAACCCGAGCACGACCTACTGCAGTACATCGCGGTGCTCAGCCAGCACGAGCCATCGGTCGTCGACATGAGTGATGTCGTGGAGGAGGCGGAGAGCCGCTACGGGGAGATGCTCGACCTGACCCGCCGCTCGTCGTTCAACCCGAACACCGAGAAGTACTACGCCTTCGCCCCGGCCTGGGCGCCTGACCCGGGAAACTACCGGCAGTCGCTCTGGGACGCGGTGGGTATGCCCGACGGGCCCAGCACGTACGACGACCTCCTCGAGGGCGGCTCGGAGATCTTCTCCTCGGAGGGGGTGCAGCTCGGCATCGGGATGTCCCAGGAGATCGACTCCAACATGGCCCTGCGCGCCTTGCTCTGGTCCTTCGGAGCTGGGATCCAGGACGAGAACGAGAACGTCATCATCAACTCCGATGCCACGATCGCGGCCATCGAGTACATGAACGAGCTGTTCGCCGGGGCGATGACGCCCGAGGTGTTCGCCTGGAACGCGGCATCCAACAACCAGGGAATCAATGCAGGCGAGCTCAGTTACATCCTGAACTCGATCTCTGCGTATCGGACGGCCCAAGAGGAGGGTCTGGAGGTCGCCGACGACATCCTCTTCACCCCTGCCCTGGAAGGGCCGGAGACGGCACTGGTCGCCTCACACGTGATGTACAACTGGATCGTCCCCGACGCCCCGGACGTGAATGTCGCCGCGGCCAAGGAGTTCCTGTTGCACTACACCGAGAACCTGGCGCCGGTGGCGTGGCATTCGCAGCTCTACGACTTCCCGGCCTTCCCCGACCAGGTCCCCGACCTGGCCGGCTGGGTGGACGATGACCCGTTCGGGTCCAATCCTCCGGACAAGCTGTCGGTGCTGAACACGGCGCTCGACTGGGCGACGAACATCGGCCATCCCGGCCCGGCCAACCCCGCGGTGGGCCAGATCTTCGGAGAGTCAATCATCCCCGTGATGTTCGCCGACGCGGCCCAGGGCAACAAGACGCCAGAGGAGGCCCTGGCCGATGCCGAAACTCAGATCAATGGCATCTTCGACGATTGGCGCGGACGTGGGTTGGTCGGTAGCGGATGACCGTTCCCGATAGCGAGTTGGCCTAGGCCGCCGAAATGGCCGTGGTGGAGGTCCGTGGGCTGAGGAAGGATTTCGGCGAGGTCACCGCGGTCGACGGCGTCGATCTACGCTCCGAGGAGGGGGAGTTCCTCGTCCTCCTCGGGCCTTCCGGATGTGGCAAGACCACCCTCCTTCGGATGATCGCCGGGCTGGAACAGCCGACCGACGGGAAGATCCTGCTCGGGGGTGAGGACGTGAGCGGCCTCCCTCCACGGGCGCGGCGCATCGCCATGGTGTTCCAGTCGTATGCGCTCTATCCCCACATGACGGTGGCCAACAACATCGCCTTCCCCCTCAAGGCACAGGGCATGGATCCTGAAGAACGGACGAAGAAGGTGGAGTGGGCGGCCGGACTGTTCGGGATCGATCGGCTGTTGCAGCGCCGGCCCCGCCAGCTATCGGGTGGGGAGCGCCAAAGGGTTGCCCTGGCCCGAGCCCTGGTGAGAGAGCCCACGGTGTTCCTCCTCGACGAGCCTCTCTCCAACCTCGACGCCAAGCTGCGGGCCGCGGCACGCGACGATCTCATGGAGTTCCAGCGCCGCATCGGGATCACCACGATCTACGTCACCCATGACCAGGTCGAGGCGATGGGGATGGGAGACCGGATCGCGGTGATGAATCAAGGAAAGGTGCGTCAGCTGGGGACACCAGAAGACGTGTATCACCATCCCGCCGATGTCTTCGTAGCTCAGTTCCTCGGCTCCCCCCCGATGAATCTGCTCGGGACGGCGACGTTCCTCTTCGGCTTCCGCCCCGAGCAGTTCCTCCCCGAGGGAATCGCCGCGGACGAGGGAGCCCGGGTTCCATTCACCTTCCATGTCAACCGGATCGAGTACCTGGGCTCGGAGCGGTATCTCTATGGGTTCATCCGCGAGTACGACGAGACGAGGGTGATTGCCATGCTCCCCGCGACCGTCACCCTCCCCATCGGCATCGACCAGGACCACAAGTTCTCCGTGGCCAAGGACCAACTCCGCTTCTTCGATCTCAACAGTGGGGAGAAGATCGCACCGCAGCAGTTGATGCGATGACCGCTGAGACTGCGACCCGGCGCTACTGGGCGGACAACCCCAGATTCCTCGCTGGGCTGTTCATGTCGCCGGCGGTCCTCTACATCATCGCCCTCGTCGGGTTCCCTTTCGTCCTGGCGATCGTCTACGCCTTCACCGACATCAGCACCGGTAACCCGGAATTGGAATTCGTGGGATGGGCGACATTTCGCCGGGTCCTCGACGACCCGGTCTTTCGTGAGGCGCTGTGGAACACTCTTCTGTTCGCCGTGATCGCCAATCTGCTGGTCGTGGTCCTGGCCACCGCCCTGGCCGAGATCCTGGTCAGGGACTTCAAAGGCAAATGGCTGGTGCGCTTCCTCGTTCTTCTCCCCTGGGTGGCCCCTGTCTCCTTGGCCACCATCACCTGGCTGTGGACCCTGGACTCGATTTTCTCTCCCATCGACTGGGTCCTTCGACAACTAGGCCTCCTGACCGACAACGTGTATTGGCTCGGCCGGCCCGGAACGGCGATGGCCTCGGTCATCGCCGTGCAGACATGGCGGATCGTCCCCTTGGCTGCGGTGATTGTGATGGCGGGTCTGATAGCAATCCCCAACGACATCACCGATGCGGTCGCCGTGGATGGGGCCGGGTTCTGGCGCAGGATGTTCCAGATCACCATCCCGCTGCTGGCGCCGATCATCGCCGTCGCCGTTCTCTTTGGGGTGATCCTCACGATCTCCGACATGAGCGTGGTCTATGTGCTCACCCGAGGAGGCCCGACCAACTCGACTCAGGTGTTGTCCACCTGGGCCTTCATCAAGGGCATCGAAGGCGGGGCACTGGCCCAGGGCGCGGCCGTAGCCCTCTTCCTGCTGCCGGTCTTGATCGCCATCACCGCAATCGTTTTGCGGCTGGCGCGGCGTCGTGAGGTGCTCTGATGACCTGGGGCGACACCGATATCCAGACGCTGCAGCGCCGGGCCGACCGTCGTCGCAAGTGGGGAACCTTTGGTCTCTATACCGGTGCGATCCTGTTCGCTTTCCTCGCCGCCTTCCCCTTCACCTGGGCTCTGATCTCGATGTTCAAGCAATCCAGTGACCTCTATGTCAAGGAGAACAACCCGTTCTGGTTCAACGAGGCGCCAACCTTGGAGCACCTCCGTTTGCTCTTCCTCGACACCAACTACCTCACCTTCATCCGGAACACGGTGCTGGTCGGTCTGGCCGTGACCGCGATCACACTCCTCATCGCTCTCCCCGCCGCCTACGCCCTGGCCCGCCTTCGGCTCCGCTGGGGCGAGCGCCTCGGAATCGCCATCTTCCTCGTCTACCTGATCCCGCCGACCTTGCTGTTCATCCCGATGACCCGTGTGATCACCACACTCGGACTTCAAGAATCTCTGTCGTCGCTGATCCTCGTCTATCCGACCATCACAATCCCGATCTCGGCGTGGCTGCTGATGGGTTTCTTCAAAGGGATCCCGATGGACCTCGAGGAACAGGCAATGGTCGACGGGCACAGCCGGATGGGGGCCATCGCCCGAGTGGTCCTGCCCCTGATGTTCCCGGGCATCATCGCCGTGGTCGTATTCGCCTTCACCCTTTCTGCCCACGAGTTCATCTATGCACTCGCCTTCAACAAATCCTCGGCGGTGAAGACGATCGCCACCGGGGTCCCCACCGAGCTGATCCGCGGGGATGTCTTCTTCTGGCAGTCACTCCAGGGGGCCGTGATCCTGATCGCAGTGCCGATTGCCCTCCTGTTCAATGCCTTCCTCGACCGGTTCATCAAGGGCTTCACGATGGGGGCGGTCAAGGGCTAGGCGGAGAGCCCGCCGATCAGATCGTCGATCACCGACATGAAGGCCATTAGAGCGCCGCCGTCCTCCATCACCCAGGTGTCGGCGCCCGGCAGCAGTTGGTCTCGGACATCCCGCTCCACGGCGCGCCAACGCTCCTCGGGGAGGAAAAGACTGGCCGGGGATCGTGGACGAGAGCCAGACATCGATGAGGTCATCGACCTCCCCAGAGCGCAGGCGCCTGATCATGACGAGCAGGCTCCGGGTCGGATAATCGCTGAGGCCAGTGTTCCCGGACTGCCAAGCTGGGCGGATGGATGCTCCTGAGCTGATCGCCATTGAACGAGCACTGGCTGAAGGCGTCAGTCCGAAAACGGTGGTCCTGGTCGAGGGAGTCAGCGATGGGGTCGCCTTGGAGACGCTGGCCGCACGTCGGGGCCGCGACCTCGACGGGGAGGGTGTGGCGGTGGTGCCGATGGGTGGGGCCACCACCATCGGGCATTTCCTCGACGTCCTCGGCCCAGATGGGCATGACTTCGGATTGGCCGGCCTGTGCGATGCCGGTCAGGAGGGTGACTTCCAGCGAAGCCTCGAGCGAGCCGGTCTCGGCGCCGATCTCGACCGGGCCGGAATGGAATCACTCGGGTTCTTTGTGTGTATCGAGGACCTCGAAGACGAGTTGATCCGGGCACTGGGACCCGAGGCAGTAATCGAGATCATCGCGGCCGAGGGTGAGATCGGCTCTCTGCGGATCATGCAACGACAGCCCTTCCACCGGGAGCGAACCGTCGAACAACACCTCCGGCGCTTCATGGGGACCCGCTCCGGTCGAAAGGCCATCTATGCCCGGCTCATGGTCCAGGCCCTGGATCTGAACCGGGTGCCGCGACCCTTGGACGGAGTGCTCGACCACGTGTGACGGCTCGGACTAGAGGATGCGGATGATCTCGAATGTCAGGTGAAGAAGGCCGACCAGTACTGCGCCGGCGGCGAAGCCCGACCCGAGTCGGTGTTGGAGCGGCGTCGGCTCGGTCTTGCCTCTGGCCCGATCGACCCACCACCAAAGCGTGACCAAGGCAGTGGCACACACGAAGACAGCGGTCCAGATCGGCGCGTAGGCACGATCGGCGAAGCCCGGCGTGAATTGAAGCACCAGACCGAGCGGTGCGAACAAGATTCCGATGACGGTCACCAGGGCATAGAAGACGACCGACCCCGCCCGGTCTCCTCGTGGCAGTCGATCATCGAGAAATCGATCGAGAAGATAGACAACGACCCCGAATACGAACACCAGAGCCAGAAGCATGACGAGATCTACTGCGGGCCCCTCGAGGATGACGAAATCCGGGTTGTCCGAGGCGACCAGTTGGAACCCGCCAATGGCGACCGTCCCGACTCCGACCACGGCCCACCGCTGTGGAATCCAGGGTTTCATCCCCACCCACACCGGTGCCGCGGCCAGCCCACCGGCGATGCCACCGAATATCAAGAGGCCCAGTGTGCCGTCGACTGTGAACACTCCGATCTCATTGCCATTTTCGGTCAGCCGTCGGATCGCTTCGGGGTGCAAGATCCGGCTGAAGAACATGACGAGCCGCCCGCCGAAGCCCAGGATCACGATCCCGGAAACGAGGCTGGCGATTCCCCCGACGGAGACGTCGCGGAGGATCTCCGTCACTGCCCGTCGCGCCCCCGCTCGCGGCGATGCGAGTGCGTGGGCTCCGGTCTGGTCAGCTTCCGCCATGTTCTAGACCAGAGACCAGCAACCCATCGACGACAAGCTATTCGCCGACAGACAAGGACGACGGACGCGAGCACCTTTTCCGGGGCGCCTTGACCCGCGGACTCGACCGATCCCGGTTTCGCCGCCATTGACAACTCGACGCAAGGGGGGCGTGGCTTGCCGCAAGCGACCCAAACATGTGACCATGACTCGTCCGCCGGGCCGATCACAGGGAGCGTCAATGAGCGAACACGCAGTGGTGATCGCGGGAGGCGGCCCGACCGGGCTGATGTTGGCGGGCGAGCTTGCGTTGGCGGGGACCGACGTCGTCATCGTGGAACGACGAACCAGCCAGGATCTCGACGGCTCGCGAGCCGGGGGCCTTCACTCCCGCACCATCGAGGTGCTCGATCAGCGCGGGATCGCCGATCGGTTCCTCGCTGAAGGCCAAGTGCATCCGTTCGTGGGCTACGCCGGGACCTTCTTGGACATCACCGACTTCCCCACCCGCCACAACTACATCCTTGCGCTCTGGCAGAGCCGCATCGAGCCCATCCTGGCCGGCTGGGTCGATGAGCTCGGGGCTCCGATCGTTCGCGAACTTGAGGTGACGGGCTTCACCCAGGACGACAGCGGCGTCGATGTCGAGCTGTCCGACGACACGACCCTCCGGGCGGAGTACCTCGTCGGGTGCGATGGGGGGCGCAGCCTGATCCGCAAGGAGGCCGGCATCGACTTCCCCGGGTGGGACCCGACGGCCAGCTACCTGATCGCAGAGGTCGAGATGGACGAGGAGCCGGAGATCGGGATGCGTCCCGAGGGTGGCGGCATCGGTCCCGTCAACCGAGAGAAGGGCGGAGGACCCTACGGGGTCGTTCTACTCGAAAAGCACATCGAACACACCAGCGAGCCCACACTGCAGGACCTCCGCGAGGCGCTCGTCGCCGCCTACGGGTCGGACTACGGGGTGCACAGCCCCACTTGGATCTCCCGGTTCACCGACATGACCCGCCAGGCGGCCTCCTACCGCGAGGGACGTGTCTTGCTGGCCGGCGACGCCGCGCATGTGCATGGCCCGCAAGGTGGACAGGGTCTCAACACGGGCGTGCAGGATGCCGTGAACCTGGGTTGGAAGCTGGCCCAGGTGGTCAACAAGACATCACCCGAGAGCCTGCTGGACACCTACCACGCCGAACGGCATCCGGTCGGTGCCCGGGTGTTGCACAACACCATGGCCCAGGTCGCCCTCGCCCGCATCGATGAACGCAGCAAGGCCCTCCGCGACACGATGATGGAACAGCTGAGCATGGACGAGCCGCGCAGGCGCATCGCCGGCATGATCTCCGGTCTCGACATCCACTACGACCTCGGCGAGGGACACCCGCTGCTCGGGCGGCGCATGCCCGACCTCGACCTGCGCACCACCGACGGTCCCACCGGTGTCTTCGCCCTGCTGCACGACGCCCGGCCCGTGCTCCTCAACCTCGGTGAACCCGGCGGTTTCGACATTTCTCCTTGGGCGAATCGACTCCGCTTGGTCGACGCCAAGCACGATGGCGTGTGGGAACTCCCGGTCCTCGGCGAGGTCGATGCTCCCGCGGCTGCGCTGATCCGACCCGACGGATATGTCGCCTGGGCGGGAGACCTCACGGACCCAGAGCTGCCTCGAGCACTCACCACTTGGTTCGGAGCGGCCACTCCGGCCGATTAGAAGACGAACTTCGAGCCCGGTATCGAACGCGCGATGGAGCCTGGACGCCGATCAGGGCCACTTGCGAATAGCCCTGACCTGGGTTTCTGAGTCGGGACGGCCGGATTCGAACCGACGACCTCAGCGTCCCGAACGCTGCGCGCTACCAAGCTGCGCCACGTCCCGATTGAGCCTCGAATGGTAGGCGAGGGAAGGAACCAATCCGATTCCGTTGCAGAAAGAACCTCTTTCCTCGCGGCAAACCCCGGATACTCTTATCTCGCTGGCGCAGACAGCTCAGGGGAGGATGATGACCGCCTATGACGCCCGGCTCCGACTGGACGGAACCGACGAAGCACCGATCAGTGTCCTGATCGACCTCAGCGACGATCGCCTCACCATGATGGCGGGGGAGATCGAGGTCGGTGATTGGGCGCGCGACGAGATACGGATCTCTGCTTTGCCCGACGGGTTCCACGTCCGTGCCGAAGGGGAGGAGATCATCCTCGACGTGACCGACGATGCCCGATTCGCCCTCGACCTGGGGTTGCGCAACGCCCCACCACTCCTGCGACGCCGCATGTCCGCCCTGCTCCGGGACGACGGACCGACCGACGGACCGCCCCCGGGCTAGAGCAACTCGGCGATCTGAACTGCGTTGAGCGCGGCGCCCTTGCGCAAGTTGTCGCCGACTACCCAGAGGTTGATGCCGCCCGGGTGACCCACCGTGGGGCGGACCCGACCCACCAGCACGTCGTCGATCCCGGCTGAGTCCAGAGGGGTGGGCACCTTGTCGGCCCAAACCCGGACCCCTGGCGCCGCCTCGAGGATCTCGATCGCCTCGTCCGGCTCGATCGGGCGCTCGAAGCGAAGTGAAGCAACCACACCGTGACCCACCAACACCGGCACCCGAACACAGGTCGGCTCCACATGGAGGCCCGGAATGTCGAGGATCTTCCTCGACTCATTGACCAGCTTCCATTCCTCGTCTGTGTACCCCTGCTCGGCAAGCGACCCTGCCAGCGGCAGGACGTTGAAGCCGATCGGCCTGGCGTAGAGCGACGGTCTCGGATCCTCCCACCCGCCGGTCATCAAGGCGTCGAGGTCGGGGCGGAGGAGATCGGTCTGCTCTATCAGCTCGACCACACCCTGCTGACCGGAGCCAGAAACCGATTGGTATGACGTGGCCACCATGCTGCGAAGGCCGGCCGCCCGATGCAGAGGGCCGGCCGCCATCATCAACGTCATGGTTGTGCAGTTGGGGTTGGCGATGATCCCGCGATGAGCGCCGACCGCGGCGTCGTTCACCCCGGCGACGATCAGAGGGACAAGCGGGTCCATCCGGAAGGCGGAGGAGTTGTCGATGACGACCGCACCGGCATCGGCAAATCGGCCAGCGTGAGCCCTGGAGCGATCACCACCGGCAGAGAAAAGAGCGATATCGATGCCCCACGGATCGGCGGAGGCGAGATCCTCGATCTCGACGTCACCCCACCTGGTGTCGATGACGGAACCGGCGGAGCGCTCCGACGCCATGAGACGCAAAGATCCCAAGGCGAAATCCCGCGACTCGAGTATGGCCGTCATCGTGCGGCCCACTGCGCCTGTCGCCCCCACCACCGCCACAACCCGGTCGCTCAAGCCCCCACCTCCTCATAGGTTGCCGGAGGGTCGAAAGCAGTGTGAAGCGCTTGCACCGCTTCCTCGACCTCATCGGCCCTGACCACACATGAGATCCGGATGGTGGAGGTGGAGATCATCTCGATGTTGATGCCAGCCGAAGCCAGGGTCTCGAACACCTTGGCGGCGACACCGGGATGGGATTTCATCCCTGCTCCGACTAGAGAGACCTTGGCGATGTCTGCATCCACGTCCACCGACTCGGCATCGATCTCATCCGCCACCTGCTTGGCGATCCGCTCCGCGTCGACCAGGTTGGCGCGTGGCACGGTGAAGCTGATGTCTGTGCTGCCGTCATGTGAGACGTTTTGAACGATCATGTCGACATTGACCCCCGCCGCGGCCAGCGACCCGAAGAGGGCCGCGGCGACCCCTGGACGGTCGGGCACCCGGTTCACCGTCACCTTCGCCTCGGACCTGTCGTGGGCGATGCCGCTCACGATGGCTTGCTCCATCGGGGACTCGCGGACCCAGGTACCTTCGCCATCGTGGAACGAGGATTTGACGTGAATCGGTATTTCGAAGTTGCGCCCGAACTCGACCGCCCGTGACATGAGGACGCCGGCGCCGCCGGCGGAGAGCTCGAGCATCTCATCGAAGGGAATCTCGTCGAGTTTCATTGCATCGGGCACCATCCGCGGATCCGCGGTGAACACCCCGTCGACATCGGTATAGATCTCGACACTGTCCGCGCCCAGCGCCGCGGCGAGGGCGACGGCGGTGGCGTCGGACCCACCCCGTCCTAGGGTGGTTATCTCCTTCGACTCGGGATCCACCCCCTGGAAGCCGGCCACGATCACCACCCTCCCCTGGGCCAGGCTGTCCCGGACTCTGGTCCCTCGAATATCGAGGATCTTGGCCGATCCGTGGGAGGAATCGGTGAGGATGCCGGCCTGTGAACCGGTGTAACTGACGGCGGGAATTCCTCGTGAATTGAGGCTGATCGAGAGCAACGCCATTGAGATCCGCTCCCCGGCGCTCAGCAGCATGTCCATCTCCCGCGGCGACGGGTCCTCGCTCACCTCGGCGGCCAGGGCCACCAACTGGTCGGTGGTCTCGCCCATGGCGGAGACGACCACAACGACATCGTGGCCCTCTCTGCGCGTCGACTCCACGCGGTCGGCCACTGCCCTGATTCGGACTGCGTCCGCCAAGGAGGTTCCGCCGAATTTCTGGACGACCAGGGACATGACAACAGTTTGGAACGTTTCCCCGCCAAACACGAACACCGGCCTCGGGATTGCACAAGGCTCGTGCCTAGAGTCGCTCCGCCATGACCGATAGACGCAGGCGTCAAAAGGAGCAGCGCGCCGCCAAGAGAGAGGCCGAGAAGAAGCAGGAGGCCCGTAAGGAGCTGGGGCGCCGGCTCGGGACTGCCCTGGTGTTCGGTGTGGTGGTGGTCGGGATAGTCGTCGCCGGCGCCTACTTCGGCAGCGACGAGGGCGACCTCCCCGGTGGCTATGAGGGGTTTCGCGACCAGCCAACGGCGTGCGGCGCCGAACAGCCCGATCCAGAGCCGGTTCTCACCTTTGCCGCCCCCGAGCCACAGACCGACGTCACCCCTGAGTCCACGGTCACGGTCACCCTGGAAACCTCATGTGGTGACATCGAAATCGAACTCGATCCGGCTGCCTCCCCGGTGACGGCCAACTCCTTTGTGTTCCTCGTTCGTGAGGGGTTCTTCGACGGACAGGTGTTCTACCGCATCGTCCAGGATTTCAGGGTCTTCTCCGGCGACCCCGAGGCAAACGGAAGTGGCGGCCCTGGTTACCGGATCGCCGACGAGTTCCCCCCCGACGATCTCGTGTTGGCCCCGGACATGGTGATGATGGACAACGTGGGCAGCGGGACAACGGGAAGTCAATTCTTCATCCTCATCGGGGACGCCGCCTCGGCGCTCAATCCCCAGTTCAATCTCCTCGGCGAGGTGGTATCGGGGCAGGACACCCTCGAGACGATTGCCGCCGTCGAGACAGCGGTCCGACCGGGTTCGACCGAGCAGAGCCTCCCGCTGGAGACTGTCTATATCGAGCGAGCCACGGTCGACGTAACCGGATCTTGAGGGCCCAGCGGGCCATCATCCTTGTCTGAGAATCAATGGCC
>Ga0299914_10000898_pt1 | contig 18882 bp, 11 predicted proteins | sample RVTome_10_FD_201361 | JGI IMG/M metagenome (GOLD analysis project Ga0299914, IMG submission 201361) | Soil microbial communities from uranium-contaminated site in the Upper Colorado River Basin, Wyoming, United States - RVT153D57 (version 2) ...
CGATCGCTCGTGATCCGTCGTGCACCGGGTGGCGATGGCGGATGGTCATACCATAACTGTATCGATAAAGTAAACCACTAAACCGATACAGTAATCGGCCGGCCACGGGAGCGGGTTCCGTTCAGCGGGGACGGGGCGCCGCGGGCCCCGGCGCACGGAGCGGCTCGCCGTCACCCTCCGTCACGGTCACGACCCGGTTCGCCGCGCCGCCGGGGAAGCGTTCCCAGTCGCCGGCGGGCCAGCGCACGTCGATGCGGTCGTAGCGCGAGGCCTCGCCGAGCCCGGCGTGCACGCGGAGATCATTCTGCGAGAGATAGCTCGCGCCGCCCTGGATCTCTCCGGAGACGCGGCGGCCTCCGGCGAACACCACCACCCGCGCGCCGATCGCGTCCCGGTTGCTGCGCACACCCACGCCGCGCACCAGCAGCCAGTGGCCACGTGGGCCGGTGTTCTTCAGCAGGCTCGGGCGGGCCCCCATGTTGCTGATGACGATCTCGAGCGACCCGTCGTTGTCGAGATCGCCGACCGCGGATCCGCGTGACGACCACGCGTCGGTGATGCCGGTGCCCGCCGCGGCCGAGAGGTCCTTGAACAGGCCGCCGCCCACGTTCCAGTACAGCAGCCTCGGCTGCGAGTACCGCAGCGAGGGCAGGCGTGCAGCCTCGGGATACACGTGCCCGTTGACCATGAGCACCTCCTTGAGGCCGTCCTGATCGACGTCCAGCAGGTGCACGCCCCACCCGACGTACTGCATGTGGCCGCCGAGGCCGGACTGAAACACGACGTCCTCGAACGTCCCGTCGCCCCGGTTCCGGTACACGTTGGGCACGTCGTCGCTGAAGTTGGTCTTGACGATGTCCGGGTCGCCGTCCTCGTCGTAGTCGCCGATCGCCACGCCCATCCCGCCCTGTTCCTGGCCGTCGTCGTTCAGCGCGACACCGGCCAGCAGGCCGATCTCCTCGAACGTCCCGTCGCGGCGGTTCTCGAACAGCAGGCTCGGGGTGGAATCGCACGCGACGTAGAGGTCGGACCAGCCGTCGCCGTTCACATCGGAGGCGATGACCGTGAAGGCGTAGCAGCCGCCCGCCCCGGCGAAGCCGCTCGCCTCGGAGACATCGGCGAAGGTCCCGCCGCCGCGGTTGCGGAACAGGCGGCTGCGGGCGAACGGCAGCCCGCGCGGCCCGCACATCACCGGCACCCCCTTCCACTGGCAGTAGCCGCTGCTGCCCGGGGCGGGCACGCGCGAGCGATCGAACTCGAGATAGCTGGTCACGGCGAGATCGAGCCGGCCATCGCGGTCGTAGTCCACGAAGGTGCAGCCCGTGTCCCATCGCGGCGGCGCGGCAAGCCCGGCGTCGCCGGTGACGTCGCGGAACGAGCCGTCGCCGTCGTTCTGGTAGAGGCGGCTCTGGCCGTAGTAGGTCACGAACAGATCCGGGTCGCCGTCGTTGTCGTAGTCGCCGGCGCACACGCCCTGCCCCCATCCGGGACGGTCGAGTCCCGCGCGCTTCGTCACGTCCGCGAAGCGGAGCCCTCCCAGGTTTCGGTACAGGTGGCCGGTCGGGGCGGGCGGGTCGCCCGGCTCGAGGCGCGCGGCGTTGACGAGGAACACGTCCATCCGGCCGTCGCCGTCAGCGTCGAGGATGGCGACGCCGGTACCGGTGGCCTCGAGGATGTACTCCTTTCGCTCATCGCCGCCGGACACCTGGCGGGCCGTCAGGCCGGCCTGTTCGGCGACATCCTCGAAGGCGATGTCCGGCGTTGGGAGGCTGGTGACGATTGCCGGGGTTGGCCGCGGGATCCGAGTGGTCCGACCCATTCCCTGCGAACCCTCGAGCAGGGCGAATCCCGAAGCGCTCAGGACGACGACGAACTGTAACGGTTTCCAAGGCTTACTCAACCGGTTCCTCCCGGCGCAGCGCGGCGAGCACATCCGACGATAGTGGAAAGACAGGGTCGTCGACCACCTTTTTACTTGACAGACCAAATTTTATATACAATATACGACCCACCTCGGTCACTGCTCGCGGCCCGACCGCGTTCGGGCCGGAAAGGAGCTCCGATGCCAGGCTCGAGCGTCTGGCCCGCGCGGTCACGCAACCGGGCATGGAGTGCCGTCAGGCGCGCCGCTCCCGGAACGTCCGTGTGCGCTCCAGGGGCCGCTGTCGCAGGACCGCCGTCCGCCCGCCGTCTGATTCCGCCCGGCCGACCGCGTGAGGTACCGGTTCCAGGAGGGCCGACCTTCGCGATTTGCCAGGCCTCTCCCCCGTGAGGACACCATGTTCACACGTCCGGGTCGATTCGCCGCCGCGCCAATCCTGCTGCTGACGCTCGCCGCCACGCCGGCTTCGGCACAGTTCGCCAGCTCCATCGAAGGCACGGTCACCGACCAGTCCGGCGCCATCCTGCAGGGCGCCACGGTCACCATCGTCAACGAAGCGACCGGCGCCACGCAGACGGTCCAGACGACCGGCGCCGGGTACTACCGCTTCCCCGCGCTGCCGGGGTCCCGCTACACGATCCGCGTGAGCCAGGAACGGTTCAAGACGGTCACGCAGGAGAACGTCCGGCTGCAGGCGGCCGAGACGAAGACGGTCAACGTCGTGCTGGAGGTCGGGGAGACCATCGAGGAGGTGACCGTGCGCGGCCAGGCGCCGCTGGTCGAGACCGCGCAGGGCCGGGTCTCGGCGCTCATCGAGCAGGAGCAGGTGAACAACCTCCCGCTGATGGGGCGCAACTTCTACAGCCTCGTCGTCCTCACGCCCGGCGTCGTGGGGCGCGCGACGGGAGGCGGACAGGCGTATGCGCAGTCGAACTCGGATCTGTACAACAACGAGTTCGGCGTCAACATGAATGCGAACGGCGCGCGGGCCGAGTCCAACAACTTCCTCGTGGACTCGTCGACCGTCAGTTCGAGCCAGCGCAGCGGCGTCGTGAACATCAATCCCAACAGCGAGAGCGTCCAGGAGGTTCGCGTCGCCGTCAACAACTTCTCGGCCGAGCACGGCCGCAACGGATCGGTGCTGGTCAACGTGATCACGAAGAGCGGCACCAACGCGCTGCGCGGTAGCTTCAGCTCCTACTACACCAACAACTCGATGCAGGCGAAGAACCATTTCCAGAAGCAGGCGACCGGCTTCCGGCATCCCGACTTCGGCCGGACCGAGGTCTCGTGGGGCGCGGGCGGGCCGGTCCGGCGCGACCGGACGTTCTTCTTCACATCGGGTGACGTGCTGCGGTCCGACGTCGCGGTGAGCGGCGCCCGCAGCGTGCTCACGCCGGAGTTCATCCGGTTCATGGAGCAGGCGCGGCCGAACAACATCTCCACGAACATCGCGTCCAGCTTCCCCGCTTCGTTCACGCCGGATCGCAACTTCCAGACGGCGGGCCAGCATCTCGGGGTGGCCTGCTCAGGGGCCACCCTCATCGACTCGCCCATCGGCCCGGTGCCGTGCAACCTGCCGGTGACGGGGGAAGGGACGTGGAACGAGACCTCGCCGAGGAACGGCTTGCAGTGGACCGCCCGTATCGACCACCACCTGAGCGATCGGGATCGGCTCTACGGATCGTTCAGCCGGACGACGACCGACAAGGTGGGCTTCGGCACGCCGGAGGTGTATCCCGGCTTCACGGCCTCCTCGCCGACGAGCAGCATGCACTTCGGCACCAACTGGACGCGCATCATCTCGCCCACCGTGCTGAATGAGGCATCCTTCGGCTGGGTGCGGCCGTGGGGTGAGTTGCTGAACCCGCGTCCCGACATCCCGGGCGTCTCCGTGACGGGGATCCAGGGGTACCAGGTCGGCTGGGGCCCCAACGAGTTCGTGCAGAACAGCTTCGAGTGGCGCAACGTGCTCACGATGACGCGCGGCTCGCACACGCTCAAAGTGGGCGGGCTCTACACGCGCGAGCACGCGGACAACGAGGCGTCGCGGGTCTTCAATCGTCCGACGTACGGGTTCAACAGCGTCTTCGACTTCGCTGCCGACCAGCCCTTCCGGCAGGATCAGATCGCCGTCGATCCCGCGACCGGTGAGCCCATCACGCGCATCATCCGCTTCCACCGCACGCAGTCGATCGCCGCCTTCGTGCAGAACGACTGGAAGGTGCGCCCGAACCTGTCGATCAACGTCGGCGTGCGATATGAGGGGTACTCGAACATCTACAACGCCAAGAACGACATGGCGAACATCCAGTTCACGACGGGCGGCGACCTGCAAGCGCGGCTCGCCAGTGCGCGGATGGATGCGCGTCAGTACTACCTGGAGGGCGGCCTGTGGGGCGGCGGACTGCACACGCTGGCGCCGCGCGCGAGCTTCGCCTGGGATCCGAGCAACGAGGGGCGGATGTCCATCCGCGGCGGCATCGGCCGATCCTACGACCGCATGTCGAACCAGATCTGGGACGGCGAGTACCAGAACCTGCCGCTGTTCGCCACGCTCAACGTCACGGTCCAGGATCCGGTCGCGCGGCCGGTCTTCGGCCTGGGACAGAGCACGACGGTGCCCTACGAATATCCGCGGCCGGCTGGCCTCACGGCGGGCCTCAATCAGCACAACGGGCTCCTCAACGGCGCCGGCCTCGTGCACGTCGTCGATTCCGACATCGACCCGATGTACCTCGACAACTGGTTCCTGGGGGTCCAGCGATCCCTCACCAGGCGGATCGTCGTCGAGGCGGATTACATCGGGTCACGGGGCCGCGACGCCTACCGCAAGTGGGACATCAACCGGTTCAACGGCGATCTGTTCGACGGGCGGCTCGATCGCATCCTGCCGGGCTTCGCCGCGATCAACTACACGAACTCGACGGATCGGAGCTCGTTCCACGGCGGCACGGTGGCCGCGAAGGTGATGGGGCAGGACCTGAGCTTCGGCGGCTCGTACACCTTCGGGCGGGCCACCGATTACTCGAGCACGTTCTCGGCGACGCAGCTGCCGGACGCGTACGGGCCTTCGTCGCAGGACAAGGGGCGCTCCGATTTCGACGTGCCCCAGAAGGTGGCGCTGTGGGCCTTCTGGAACGCGCCGGCTCCGGCCTCGGGCCTCGCCCGGGCGGTGCTCGGCGGCTGGCAGGTCTCGGGGGTGCTGATCGCGCAGAGCGGCACGCCCTTCTCGGTGTTCTGCCAGGGGCGCGCGTTCTCGGCGATCCGGGACGCCAACGGCGCCATCATCGGCAACAGCGGCTGTGACTACAACGCGGACGGCCTCTCCTTCGACCGTCCGAACGCGCCGTCCTTCGGGTCGTCGCTGTCGGGGCTGAGCAACGACGACTTCCTGGGGGGCATCTTCGCCGCCGGTGACTTCCCCACGCCGGCGCCCGGCGTCCAGGGCACGCTGGGCCGCAACACGTTCCGGGGACCGAGGTACTTCAACGTCGACTTCGCGCTGCTCCGCACGATTCCCCTGCCGGCGCTCGGGGGCACACGCGGCGAGCTGCAGCTCAGGCTGGAGACGTTCAACCTCTTCAACACCACGAACCTGCAGCTGCCGCAGTCGAACCTGACGAGCCCCGCGTTCGGGCGATCGACGGATGCGCTGCCGGGACGAATCGTTCAGATCGGCGCCCGCGTCAGCTTCTGATCGACGGGACCGGGCGGCGCCGCCGCGCCGCCCGGTTCCCCCTTACAATCGACCCGACGGCAGACGCCTGCGCCGTGCGGCGCTCGCGTGGATGCCACGGTCTCGACCCATGGTTCTACCCATCAGCGCGCTGCTCGCGTGCCTGGCCGCAGGCGCCCCCTGCAGCGCAGGGCCGCACGAGTGCGCGATCGCGCACATCGAACGGCAGGAGTTTACCCAGGCCATCGACCTCCTGAAGGCCGTCATCGACCGCGCCCCGCGGGACGTGCGGGCGCTGAACCTCCTGGGCATCGCGCTGACGAGTGCGGGGCAGGTCGAGGACGGCAGCGCCATGTTCCTGCGCGCGCTGGCCCTCGACCCCGCCTTTCATGCCGCACGGAAGAACCTGGCGATCAACGAGTTCACCCTGGGGCGGCATGCGGTGTCGGCGCGCCATTTCCGGCGCGTTCTGGCGGCGATGCCCGGCGACGAAACCGCACACCTGCACCTCGCGGAGATCGAGTTCGCACGGAACCAGCCGGCACGCGCGCTGCCCCATTACGAACAGAGCGGTGAACGCGTCCTGAGCAGTCCGGACTGGACGGTGCATTACGCCGCGAGCCTGCTGGCCGCGGGAGAGACGTCCCGGGCCGTGCAGGTGCTCGATCGGCTGCCTGCCGGCGCCGCGGTGCACCGGTTCGAGGGCGGCGTTGCACTCGGACGAGCGGGCGCGTTCGCCGATGCGGCGCGTCTCTTCGGTTCGGCGCGCGCGCGGCACCCCGATCCGATCGCGGCCGGCTACAACGAGATGCTGATGCTCGTCGAGGCCGGCGACCACGAGTCGGCGATTCGCGTCGGCGGCGAGCTGATGCGGCGTCCCGAGGCGGGCGCCGATATCTACAATCTCGCCTCACGGGCCTACGTCGCCACCGGGCGCATCCAGGAGGCCTACGACACGCTCCGGACCGCCGCCCGCCTCGAGCCGTACCAGCCGCATCACTACGTCGATCTGGCGCTGATCTGCGCCGATCACGAGAACTTCGATCTGGGGCTGGAGATCATCGCGGTCGGCCTGCGCTACCTGCCCGACGATGCGACGCTGCATCTGCAGCAGGGAGTCCTCCTCGTGATGAAGGGCATGGTCGAGGAGGCGGAGCCGGCCTTCGAGCGTGCGAGGACTCTGCGCCCCGACAGCGCGGCCGCGACGATTGCGCTCGCGATGGCCTGGATGCAGTCCGGAGAGATCGATCGGGCCGTCGAGCTGCTGCGCGCTGCGGCGCCTGGCGCGAGCGAGGCAGTGGTGCCGTACATGCTCGGCGTGGCGCTGGTCCGCTCCGGCGCCGATCCGGCCGAGGCCGCCGGCGCGGAGGCGGTCGCCGCCTTCGAGACGGCCATCCGTCTGGATCCGGAGCTCGCTGGCCCGCGCGGCGAGCTCGGCAAGCTCCTCCTCAAGCGCGGAGATGTGCAGGGCGCGATCGCGCATCTCGAACGTGCGGCGGCGCTGGAGCCCGACAACGTGGCGCCGGCGTACTCGCTCGCGCAGGCGTATCAGCGGGCCGGCGACACGTCGCGGGCGCGCGCACTGCTCGCACGCGTGAGCGCGTTGAACGCACAGGAGCGTGGCGATGACCCCGACCGCGACCTGAAGCGAATGGTGGTGCGCATCGTGCGCGAGGGATCGCGTTGACGAATGCCGACAGGTCAGGCAGGTCCCAGCGGGTTCTGACGGGTCCATCAGGTTCTGACAGGTCACCCAGGTGCCAATAGGTCAGCAGGGAGCTGGTGTTGCCGGGCGCGCAGTGTCGGTGGCGATGCTGGCCGGCGCACTCGTCCTCGTTCTGGACGCCGATCTGCTCGCCGGCACGCCGGCCGAAGCGGCGAGACACCGCGCGGAAGCCGCCGCTCACCTCGCTGAGGGCCGTACCGACGACGCGCTCGCCGCGTACCGCGCGGCGCTGACGGCGAGACCCGACGATGCGGCCTCGCACGACGCCATCGGCGTGATCCTCGGCGAGAAGGGCGACTTGGAGGGCGCGATCGCGTCCTTCCGCGAGGCCGTCCGGCAAGACCCGACGCTGGTGATCGCGCGTTTCCATCTCGGCCTCGCACTCGAACGCGCCGGACGTGTGGCGGACGCCGTGGCTGCCTATCGCCAGGCGCTGCGGCTGGCGCCGCCGCTGCTCGAAGCGCGCTACGGCCTCGCCTCCGCCTGCGCCTCACTCGGCGATCTCGACGGCGCTATCGTGCTGCTCCGGCAGGTCGTGACGGCCGCGCCGCAGCTGGCCGAAGCCCGCTACAACCTGGGCATTCACCTGTGGACGCGTTACAACGCCGCCGCCGGGCCGCGCGGGGCCGAGGACCTGGAGGCCGCCATGGAGGAGTTGAGGGCCGCTGCACGCCTCGCCCCCGCCGAGCCACCCGTGCAGGCCGCGCTCGGACGCCTGCTGGCCGAACGCCAGGACGTGGACGGAGCCGTCGCGCAGCTCAAGCGGGCCCGTGAGCTTGCGCCGGATCGCGCCGAATATGCCTACGATCTCGGCCTCGCCCTCCGTCTCGCCGGCGACCATGCGGGTGCCGCCACGCAGCTGCGTTCGGCTCTGAGGCTCGCGCCCGGCCACGGACTCGCCCGGCGCGCGCTCGGCCTCCTCCTCCGGACGGCAGGCGATCTCGCCGGCGCCGCGGCCGAGTTTCGGGCGGCCACCGAGGCGCTGCCGCTCGACGCGCAGGCCCATCACCTGCTCGGGTCGACGCTGCTGAAACTGGGCGACACCGATGCCGGTCTCCGATCGCTCGAGCACGCGATCGAGATCGAGCCCGGTCTGATCGAAGCCCGCGTGACGCTCGCGCAGGGCCTGGCGCGGGCCGGTCGAACCGGTGAAGCGAAGCGCCACCAGTCCGAGGTGCGACGGCTGAACGCGTTGAGCGCCGACAGCAGCCGGGCGCTGGTGCTGATGGAGGCTGCCGAGGAACGACGGCGCGATGGAGACACCGCGGGGGCCGTCTCACGGCTGTCCGAGGCGGTCCGGCTCGCCCCCGAATCGGGTGAGACGCACTACCGTCTCGCCCTGGCGCTGGAACAAGCGGACGATCTTCCGCGCGCGAGGGACGCCCTCCGGCGCGCGTTACACCTCGAACCGCGGCATGCCGCCGCACACCACGCACTCGCCCGCGTCGAGCGCTCCCGCAGTCGCGAGGCTGCCTTCGCCGCGCTGGAACGTGCCGTGGCGCTCGCGCCGGGCCTGCTCGCGGCCCATCGCCTGCTCGCGGAGCTCGCGGCTGAAGGGGACGACTGGCACGCGGCGACGGCCTCGCTCGAGGCGATCGCAGCCTGGGAGCCACAGGATCCCCGCGCTCATCTGGCGGTCGGGCGCGCCTTGTCGCGCGGACGGTCGTGGCCGGAAGCCGTCGTGTCGCTGCGGCACGCGGCGGCGCTGGACCCGGGGTCGGCGGAAGCGTTCTACGCGCTCGGAGAGGCGCTCGCCGCCGTGGGCGCGCGCGCCGAAGCCGAGCGGGCCCTCGTCACCGCGCGCCAGCTCGAGTCTGCCGCCACGACGACCCCATGACACGGCACCGTCGCTACTGGAACTGGCAGTCGGGAGTTGACCGCGCAGCGTCAGCGCCCAAGCAGGTACTGGTGCCAGTGATCCCGCCCCGACACCACCTGCAGCGGCTTGAGCGCGAGCAGGCCGGTCCGTCCGATCGACGCCTGGAGGTACGCCAGCTCCTGCAGGCTCGCCTCGAGGTCCCCGGTTACCGGTACCTCGAGCCCGGCCTCCCGCGCCATCAGCATCGCCTTCGCCTCCACCGACAGCTCCAGCTCGAGGCGCAGCAGGCAGAACATGTCGGCGACCACCGGCCCGGCGAATCGCCGCCGCAGTTCCTGGAGGTACCGGCCGAAGCGCGTGAACATGAACGCGTCGGAGCGCACCAGGTCGAGCAGCTGCATGTCGAGATCGAGGCCCGCGCCGACCCACTCCCGGGTCGCCGCCTCGCTGCGCTGGAACACCACGATGACGACGGGAGGCAGGACGGCCAACAGCAGCGCCGTCATCGCCATCGGGGGCAGCGGCACGTGATTGAACGCCGAGTGGATGCCCATCGCAAGCCACAGGCCGGGTAGCAGCGCGAGCGGCCGCGGCTCGCCGGATCGATCGAGCAGCGCCTTCGACACCATCGCGAAGACGGCCGTCGTCGCCCCGTGCAGCACCGCGGTGCCGAGGCCGCGCACCAGCCAGAGCGACAGGTCCGCACCCGTGAGGTGCCGCAGGTAGTCGATGTTCTCGACGAGCGCGAAGCCGGTCCCCACGGCGAACCCCAGGACCGCGGCATCGACCAGGAACCCGATCCGCCGCCGCCACAGCAGCCCGACGATGAAGGCGGCCTTGAGGAGCTCTTCGGTGACGGGCGCGACGTAGCGCGAGAAGGTGCGGACCTCGGCGGCCAGGACACCGAACAGCCAGTCGTTCAGCCACAGGCACGCCAGCGCGACCCCGGCGCCCGCCGCAATCGCCGCGAGGACCGCCGGCAGGCGCACCAGCTTGAAGCTGTCCATGAGCTGCAGCAGCGCGAGCAGCAGCAGCACCGGGACCAGCGCGAGCGCGATGCTCATTTCAGGATCTTGAGCGACACCATCGCCTCGCGCCGGGGCGCGGCGTCGTCCTCGACCGCCACGGCGCCGCCGACCGAGAGCGTCATGTCGAGGCGCGACAGCACCGTGAACCGGACGTCGAACTGGCCGCCGAGGCTCAGCGCCGTCCGGCGGAACCGGTCGGCCTCGAAGTCGGTCGTCAACGCCGTCGCGAAGAGCGCGGGACGCAGCCACGTCGCGTGCAGCCCCGGCGTGCCCAGGCGGCGGAAGCGCCAGGGCGGCAGGTTCCACTCGAGCATCACGCGGCCGAAGGTGCGCCCCGGGATCTCGTTCAGCTCGGCGCCGGGGAAGCTGTCCACCTGCCGGTAGCGCTTCTCCTCGCCGCGATCGACGTAGTTGTTGCCGAAGCCGCCGAAGAAGAAGTTCGCGAACGGGTGGGATCGATCGCGCGGGGAGAAGCCCGCGGCCGTGCGGACCCAGAGCGATGAGTGGCCGAGCGGCAGCGCGGCGCCGCGGTCGTACGTGCCGTGCAGCCGCGGGATGGCCTCGCCGTCGACGACGTCCGTCTGGAGCTCGAGGGACCACTTGCATCCGGTCTCCTCGTCCACCCACCCGAGCGAGTTGCGCACGTCCGTATACGTGAGGGCCGCATTCAGGGTCAGCAGCGTGTCGACGTCCACCGCGACGTTCTGATACTCCGGCAGGCGATCGAGGTTGCCGGCGAACGTGCCGCTCAGGTCGAGTGCCATCCGCCGCGGCTCGTCCGAGATCAGCGGCGTGCGGTGGCCGACCATGACGCTGTAGCCCTTGCGTCCCACCTTGGTGGGGCCGAATAGATCGTAGAAATCCGCCTTGTTCAGCGACGCCGCGGCACGCCAGTCGTATCGCTCGTAGGCGGCCGACAGGTGCACGCGCTCGGCGGCGGGAAGCGACCGATCCGGCGAGAACGCCGTCGTCACGCGCAGGCGGTTGAGCAGCAGCGGATCGGACAGGTTCAGCGCCACGCCGACAGCCGCAGAATCCTTGTAGCCCTGCACCACCGGGTAGATCGACTCACGGCGGAGCCCGCCCCCCAGGCGGTACGTGCCCGACTGTTTCTCCATCGAGTCGAACGGCACGGCCGCCGGCGATCCCGCCATCCACGTCTTGAGGACCGGATGCTCCTCCACGAGACGCTCGCCGAGGAAAACGATCGGGCTCACGTCCTCGAGCGGCTTCGGGTCGATCCAGGCCGGTACGAACCCGTGACCGGAATAACGGAACACGATCAGGCGGCCGTCGGCCAGCGGCACCGGCCGGAAGAAGCCGGTCTCGGTGTTGCTGACCGCTTCGAGCTCACCGGTGGCCAGCTCGTAGCGGAAGATGTTGGAGACGCCCGTGTAGTAGGAGCTGCCGTACAGGTAGCGGCCGTCGGGCGAGAAGACGAACCCGTTCGGCGTGGCCGTGCCGAAGTCGAACCGGGCGACGGGCGTCGCATCCCCCTCGAGCAGCGCGGCGGTATCGAGCACGCGCACGTCCTGGCGGCCGCTAATCTCGCCGAACGAGGCCGACAGCCGCCGGCCGTCGGGCGAGAGATCGATGTCGTAGGGCACGGTGCCGTACGGCCACGTCATCACGCCCTGCCAGCCGGTGAAGGGGGGCTTCATCCGGACGAGCGTCGCGAGGCCGTTCAGGTGCCGCACCCCCCAGATCGAGCCGTCGGCGGCGTTGAACGCGAGGTCGCCGATGCGGGCGTCCTTCTGCAGCAGCGTCGTGCGGCGGGTGACCGGATCGAGGCGCACCAGGTCGCGATGGTCGTTGTTGTCGGTCGTGTAGTAGAGGTGCCGGTCCGCGGGATTCCAGAGCAGCGAGGTCACGGTGTAGATGCGCGGCCCCTTGATGTTCACGAGGCGCTCGAGCGCGCCGGTCTCCGTCGAGATCCGGCCGACGTGCGCCACGACGCCCGGGTAGTTCAGGCCCGCGTAGATCGATTGCGTCGCGGGATCGTAGAAGGCGCGCGAGACGGACCCGAGCGCCCGCGGCGTGATGTCGGCCGCCGGCGTGACGGGGTACTGGCGCAGCGCCTCGAGGTTCGCGCGCTGGAACGTGTGCTCGTCGCGCACCCAGGCGGCCCAGGCGTCTTCCAGCGACGTCCCGAAGACGCGCCGGAACTGCGCGGCGTAGTAGCCGCGGCTTCCGGAACGGCGGGCGGTCCAGTCGAGGACCTGGCCGGGCGAGTAGCGCCGCGCCAGCCACGTCATGAACCGCGTGCCGTACAGGTACGAATTGGCCTCGACCTGGAAATCGATCTTCACGCCCTCCGACGCGAGCCCCAGCGGATCGTAGAACGGCACCTCGTCGCGCACCATGGACCGGAACACCATCTCGTCGTAGCCGCCCTGCGCCCGCCCGAGGCCGCCGGCCATCCACGTGTCCACGAACACGGCGATGCCCTCGTGGTACCACTGCGGCGCGGCCACGCGCGGCGCGGTCAGGTACCAGTACAGAATCGATTCGGGGTGCTCGGGGATCGGCGTGACCTTCCCGCCGAACAGCCGCCGGAACACCCGGTCCGGTCCGCTCGCCTGGTCCATCGTCGCGACGTGCACGAGCTCGTGCGCCATCAGCGTCGTCATGCGCTCGTTCGCCGCCATGGTCTCGAAGGCGAAGCTGAGCGGCGCGATGTGGATCGCCATGACGTTGCGCGGCACGGTCCCCGCGGCCGCGTTGCCCGAATCCTTGAAGTCGGTCAGCAGGAGCGTGATGCGGTCGGACGGATCGAAGCCGAAGAGCCGGCGGTTGGTCTCGAGCGCGTTCAGGAAGGCGCGCGCGCCGTGCGGCACCACGTAGTCCAGCGAGCCCTTGAAGTAGACGAGGCGAAGCTCGGGCATCTCGACCTGCCCCAGCTGCGCTGCCGCCGGCGCCGGCGCGGCGATCAGCGTGGCGAGAGCCAGGAGCGGCCAGCGGGCGCACCGGCAGAAGGCGCGCACGCGCGCGCCGGGAGCGGGGATGGACATCCGCGAGACCTTTCCGGAACCGTATGACGGGAGAGCGAGCCCGCGTGATGTTACCCGATCGGGAGGGATGGATGCCGTCGCTGGCGGGACGAACGAACGGGCCGGACGAGGGTCCGGGCGAACGGGAAAAGAGGCGCCGGGCGTCCGGCGCCTCTCGAGCGCAGCGTGTGCGGGGAGCGGGTCAGTTGTCGCGGTATCCCTGGCTGCTGAGCGCGTCGCGGAAGCCCTCGCTGGTCAGCGCATCACGGAATCCCTGATTGCCGAGCGCGTCGCGGAACCCCTGGTTGCCGAGCGCGTCACGGAATCCCTGATTGCCGAGCGCCTCGCGGAACCCCTGGTTGCCGAGCGCCTCGCGGAACCCCTGGTTGCCGAGCGCCTCGCGGAATCCCTGGTTGCCGAGCGCCTCGCGGAATCCCTGGTTGCCGAGCGCCTCGCGGAACCCCTGGTTGCCGAGCGCCTCGCGGAACCCCTGGTTGCCGAGCGCCTCGCGGAACCCCTGGTTGTTCAGCGCATCCCGGAAGCCCTCGTTCCCGAGCGCGTCGCGAAGGCCCTCCTGCCCGAGCGCGTCGCGGAAGCCCTGACTGCCGAGCGCCTCGCGGAACCCCTGGTTGCCGAGCGCCTCGCGGAACCCCTGATTGCCGAGCGCATCACGGAACCCCTGGTTGTTCAGCGCATCCCGGAAGCCCTGATTGCCCAGCGCGTCGCGGAACCCCTGACTCCCGAGCGCATCCCGGAAGCCTTCGCTGTTCAGCGCGTCGCGGAACCCCTGATCCTTGAGCGCCAGCAGGAAGCCCTGGTTGCCGAGAGCATCGCGGAAGCCCTGGCTGTTCAGCGCCTCACGGAACCCTTCGCTGTTCAGCGCGTCGCGGAAGCCCTGATTGCCCAGCGCCTCGCGGAACGCCTTGTCCTGCAGGAGGCGCGCGAAGTAGTCGCTCTGGAGGACCGCCTGCACCGACTGGTCGCCGAGCGTGACATCCTCGTCGCTCATCTGCTGCGCCCGGTGACGCTTCGCCGCTCCAATCGTGCCCTCGACGCCGTCACCCGACGGCGGAACGCCGATCGTCGCGAAGACCGCGATGAGAATCGCCGCCGCGGCCGCCAGTCCCCACATCACCTTCTTCGCCATCTCTCCTCCAGTGGCCCGCGGCGCTTCCATCGCGAGCTGTCTCACCCGTGCCATCACTTCGCCGGCGAGTCCCGGGGCCGGCGGGTCGCCAGCCTTGAGCTCGTCGAGCAGCCGGTTCAGGCGGTCGACGTCGGGGCCGCCGAACGGCTCGTCGAATCCGCCCTGATCTCGATCGGTCATCGTGTCGCCTTGTCGCCGGGCAGCAGCTCGATCAGTCGCTGCCGCGCCGTATACAGCCTCGATTTCACCGTCTTCGCGGGAATGCCCAGCGTCGCGGCGATGTCCTCGTAACTCAGCTCCGCGAAGTGCCTCAGCACGACCACCTGCCGATACTCGACCGGCAGCAGCAACAGCGCCTGCTGCACCCGCCGCCGCCGTTCCGTCGACTCCAGGTGATCGAGCGGGGTCCCCTCCGCGGGCAGCTCCGGCGCGATCGGCTCGTGGGGACGCCGATCGCGCTGCGCGTTCAGGCACTCGTTCAGCAGAATCCGGTAGATCCAGCTGAAGAACCGGTAGCGCGGGTCGAAGCTGCGGAGCTTCCGGTATGCCTTGATGAACGCCGACTGCGTGGCGTCGCGGGCCTCGTCGTAGTCACCCAGCATCCGGAGCGCCACGCCGAACAGCACTCCCTCATACCGGAGCACCAGGACCTCGAATGCCGCCGCGTCGCCCGCCGCCGATCGGCCAACCAACGCCGCGTCGTCCGAATCCTGTGTGAAATACACGAGAGCTTTGAAAAAGTTGGTCGGGTCGGGGACGAGTTATAGCACAGTCAGGACAAATGGTAGTGTTTACAGGGCTTAACGGTAGTGGAACGGTGAGGAACGGGAACGTGGACGGGGGCCTCCGGACCTGGGGGCTGAGGATCGCGACGGAGGTCTGCGGCGGCGTCCTGGTCGTCTCGGTGGCGGGGCGGCTGGCCAGCGTCTCCTCCGGCACCCTCATCGAGACGGTGGTCGCGGCGCTCGGGGACGGCCACCGGCTGATCCTCTGCGACCTGGGCGGCGTGGACTACGCCAGCAGCGCCGGCCTGCTGGCGCTCGATGCTATTGCGGGGAGGGTCTCGACCGACGCGGGGAGCCTCGTCCTCTGCAACCTTACCGAGCCGGTCCGCCTGGTACTCGATCTGTCAGGCCTGCTCCCCCACTTCGCGATCGCCCCGTCCCTGGAGGCCGGACTCGCCTGCCTCGCCGCGGACGCCGGGTTACAGAAATCGTCAGCCCCGCCCGAGTCCTGACATCAGGACGCCCGCGCCCGCGGCCCCGGGCGCCGAAACACGGCGGAAATCGCGGTCTCTTCCGGCACGGCTCTTGACGAGGGCGGTGGACGTGATGACGTACCTCGTCCCGCTGATCGTGCTCGCGGCCGCCACGCTCTACCTGCTGACGCCCGACGAACGCCGACGCCTGGGCCGGGCGCTGAACGAAGCCGCCGGCGACGCGCTCCGGAACACGTTGCGCGGCGTGCCGGAGGACGAGGCGTTCCGGACCGCCCTCCGCGAGCGGACCCGCTGGGCCGTCGTGGTCCCCGCGCTCATCGTGCTCGACGTCGCGGTCTTCGCCCGCGCCGTGTGGGCGCCGGGACCTCTCGGCGAGCCGGCCGCGCTCGTGGCGTGGGGCGCCAGCTACGCGCCGGTCACCACCAACGGCGAGTGGTGGCGCGTGATCACGAGCCTGTTCCTTCACCAGGGTCCGCTGCACCTGCTGGCCACGCTCGCCGGCCTCGTCCCCCTGGGTCTCGTCCTGGAGCGCTGGATTGGATCGGCGGCATTCGCCGCCACGTATCTTGCGGCCGGCATCATGGCGGCGCTCGTGGGACTCTCCGTCTCGCCGGTGGACGTGGTCGCCGGCGCCGGCGGCGCCGTGCTCGGCGTCTACGGCCTGCTCGCCGCCTCCGCGCTGTGGGCGCTCGTCCGGCGTCCGCCGTTCCGCGTCCCGGTGCGGACGCTGAAGGTCGTCGCCGTGAATGGCGGCCTGTTCCTGCTCTACACGGTGCTCAGCGGATCGCTGGGCCTCGAGGCGGCGCTCGCGGGTTTCGCCGCGGGGTTTGCCGGCGGCATGGCCCTGGCCCGTGGCGTCAGCGAGCACAAGCCGCCGGTCGGGCGCATCGCCGCGACCGCCGCCGCGACGCTCGTCATCGCCGTGACGTCGGCCATCCCGCTCAGAGGGCTGGTGAACATCCTGCCGGAGCTCGAGCGGGCCGCGGTCGTCGAGACCCGCACCGCCGCCGCATACGGGGAGGCGCTCGGGGCGTTCAGGAAGGGCTGGCAGTCGAGCGAGGCGCTCGCCGACCTGATCGACGGCACGATCCTGCCGGAGATGAAGGCTGGCCGCGCGCGTCTCCAGTCGCTCGGGAAGGTGCCGGAGGAGCACCGGCCGCTGGTCGCCGCTGCCGCGGAGTACTTCGCGCTCAGGGAACAGGCATGGCGGCGGCGATCGGAGGCGCTTCGCACGGCAAACCTGCGCAAGCTGCAGGAAGCCGAGAACATCGAGCGCGCAGCCCTCGAGGCCTTCGATCGCATGCGCGCCTCGTAGGCTTCAGGCTCTCCCGCGGCGCCAGGGTTCCGGCGCCGCGGCGGCCGCCGCCTGCGCAAGGCGGTGGTCCTTCAGCCGGATCATCTGTCGAAACATCTCGATCACGGCCACAACGATCCAGATCCCCAGGGCGACGCGGAGCCCGCCGTCGATGGCCTGCGCAAGGCCGGCCGGGTCGACGCCTGCGGGCCGGACCGAAGCCGGCGCCGCGACGAACAGGGCGCCACCGTTGATCAGCATCAGCGCAACGACGAGGCTCGCGGCGTTCACGGCGAGCCGCGCGTGGGCCCGCGCGGGCGTCCACGGCGGCCAGAGGGCGTTGGCGAGATCGACGGCAGCCGACGCCGCGAAGACGAGGAGAACCGGCACGTAGGCCACGCCCCACACGGGTCCCGGCTCGACGTACGCCGCCGCCGGACCGAGCAGCAGCTGAGGCATGCGCGGGACGAGCAGGAGCCAGACGACGCCGGCCAGCGCGAACAGGGCGCCGACGATGGCGTCGGCACGGGACGTGCGGGATCGGTCCGGTGAGACCTTCGCAAGGGAGCGCGGGTCCAACCGTGGAAACAGCTGCATCCGCCGCTGCGCGATCTCGAGCGCGGCAAACCCGATCGTCGTCCAGACGATTACCTGCAGTGCGCGACGGGGAAAAGCGAGCAGAGACTCCGCGATCCGCTGCACGGGGTCGGGCCCGGCCCAGCTGGCGAGGAAGGCGGCCACGACGGTGACGATGAGCGCGACGCCGAGTCCGAGCTTCAGCGCGAGCAGGTAGACGGGCAGCAGCTGCGATCCGGCGGGCTGCGGCCGATTCCGGTAGCGGCCGGCCACGTCCATCGGGTGGCCGTGCTGCCGCAGTACCTCCTCACGCTCTTCGGTCGTCAGCGGCCGTCCCCGCTCCTGTTCCCGGGCGCGCATCCGTTCGTGCAGCGCCGCCGCGAGGTCGCGGGCGATGGCGTCGCGCTGCGAGGTGGGCACGAGGAGCGTGACCGCCTCCACGTACGAATCGAGAGGATCCATCCCGGTCACGTCACGTCAGCTCCCCACTCCCCACTCCCCACTCCCAACCGCTGATTCCTAACCCCTATTTCCTTATCCCCGCACCACCCGCTCGGTCAGGTCGACGGCCAGCGTCGGCGCGATGTCGGCGGGCGGCGGCGCGGCGATTCTCCGGCGGTCGGCCCGGAACGCCTCCCACCAGCGGGCCGCATCCTCGGGCGGCCACGGCGTGTTCCGGGCGCAGTCGCGCAGTGTGTGGGCGAGCGCACGGGCGCTCGGGAAGCGCGCGTCCGGCTCCTTCGCGAGGCAGCGCAGGATCACCGACTCGAGGTCGCCGGGCACGGGGTTCGGACTCCGCCGGGACGGCGGCTCGGGGCTCGTGTGCAGGTGGTGGGCGATCACCTCGACGACGGTGCTGGCCTCGAAGACGGGAGCGCCGGTCAGCAGGAAGTAGCCGACGGCGCCGAGCGCGTAGAGATCGCTCCGGGCATCGACGGCGGTATCTCCCTTCACGGTCTCGGGCGCCATGTACATCGGCGTTCCGGTGAGCACGTTGCACGCCGTCTGGAGGATCGTCGCCTCCTCCTCGCCGAGCGCCGCGTAGTGGACGAGCCCGAAGTCGACGACCTTCGCGACATCGGGCATCCCGCCCCGCTCGCACAGGATGATGTTGGCGGGCTTGATGTCACGATGGACGAGGCCCGCCTCGTGCGCCTCGGTGAGCGCGCCGCTCACCTGTTCCAGGATATGGATCACGCGGCCGGGCGGCTGCGGTCCGTCGCGCTGGACGAGCTGCTGCAGGTTCAGGCCGTCCAGGTACTCCATGGCGTAGTAGAAGACGCCGGTCGGCGTACGGCCGTAGTCGAAGATGGCGATGGTGCTGGGGTGGCTGAGCCTGGCCGTGAGCTGCACTTCGCGCTCGAAGCGGCCGATGCTCTCCGCTCCCGCCTTGCCGGGGGGCAGCAGCTTGATGGCCGTGGGGCGGCGCAGCATCGCGTGGCTGGCCCGGTACACGATGCCCATGCCCCCCTCGCCGAGCTTCTCCTCGAGGACGTACTGGCCGAGCCGCTTCACCTTGCTG
>Ga0299914_10000900_pt1 | contig 18873 bp, 17 predicted proteins | sample RVTome_10_FD_201361 | JGI IMG/M metagenome (GOLD analysis project Ga0299914, IMG submission 201361) | Soil microbial communities from uranium-contaminated site in the Upper Colorado River Basin, Wyoming, United States - RVT153D57 (version 2) ...
CACCAGCGCCCCGGCCGACTGCATCATCCCGCTCACCAGGTGAAAGCGATTGTTGATGACCGCGCCGGCGATGCCGTGACGCGGCATCGGCATGGAGGGCAGCGTCATCCACGAATTCGTCAATGGGTCGTACGCCTCGACGCTGCGAAACGCACCGACGAGATCCTTGGTCGTCACCTCGCCGCCGGCGACGTAGATCCTGCGGCCGTCAGAGCCCGACGCTCCCCCGCTGCGAGCGGTGGGCATCCGTTCCTTCGGAACGCTCCACGAGTCGTTGACGGGGTTGTACTCCTCCACCACATCGGTGTTGGTGGCCGACAGGATGAAGCCGTGGCCGGTCCGGCCGCCGATGACGTAGATCTTGCCGTTGACAACGCCGCTGAACGCGTGGTTGCGCGGCACGGACATGGGCCGGCGGCTCTCCCACTTGTTCGTGGCAGGGTCGTAGACCTCATTGGTACTGAGAACCCGGGAAGCTCCGAAGAACGTGAAAAACGGGTCCTTGGCTCCGTCCGTCGTCGTGGCGCCGCCGATCACGTAGATCTTGCCCCCGACTTCGGCGGCAACCGCGGACCCGCGCTTGCCCGGCAGCGGCGGCAGCGACTTCCAGGAATCGGCCGCCGGGTCGTACTCCCACGCGTTGTCGATGGGTTCCCATGCGCCGCCGACGGGAATCGCGGTGTCCTTCGGCGGGACGAAGCCGCCCATCACGTAAATCTTCCCGTTCGCAGCCGCCAGCGCGGCATGGTGGGCCGGCCGCGGCATCGACGTCTTCTTCGTCCATCTGTCGGTGACCGGGTCGTATTCGTAGGCGACGCCCCGAGCCTTGCCTCCGTCCCAGCCGCCGAACACGTAGAGTTTGCCGTTCAAGGGAACGCCGTAGAGCTCCTCATCGGCCTCCGGGAACGGTGCGCCCTTCTTCCAGGGGGATGTAGGCATCTGCGCCAGCGCGGTCGTGACGAACACGACACTGGCCATCAGCACGGCCAGCATGGCGGTTCCTCGTTGCAATACTTTCGACATGGATTCTCCTTTTCACTGAGTGGACGATGGATGACGGATTAGCGCGTGTTGACGACCAGTCCGAACAACACGTAGTGAACGTCTCTACTTCCTTCGCTGGTCTCCCACATGTAGGAGGGCTGCACGAATACACTCTTGTTGAGTGGCAGGGTGACACCGGACCAGATTCGATCTCGGTTCCACCCGCCCGTGGGCTCATAAAAGGTTTCGTAGGCGGTGAACGGTTTCCAGATGCGGCCTCGCACCGCGACGGGATGCGCGATCGAAATTCGACCGCGATAGCGGTTCATATCGTCGACTGGCGTTGGACGAAACCTTCTGACATACATGTTGCGGGCGGAGATCTCGAACTTGCGAACGGCGAACGCCACGGTTCCGTCGATTCGAAACTGGTGCTCCTCGTAGCTGTCCGTGTAGCTGCCCGGCTGCGGCGGCAGCTTATTGAGTCCGCGTGCAGGAACCGAGTACCCCATATAGCTGGGAGTAACCGTCAGGAACCTCGCCAGCCGAATCGGGAGGTCAACCTGTGCGACGGGCACTTGCAATTCGCCGATGTAGAAACCGGAGAGTTTGAGAGCGATTTGTTTCTGTAGAGGGGTGCTCACTACGCTCCAGGCCGAAGGGGCGAAGATCGAGCCCCGTCCATCGCCTGCCGCAGGTGTCGTCGGTACGTCGACGTCCTGGGCAGCGCAGGGCGCTGCGAGCGAGATCACACAGATCACCAAAGCACTTCGCACCAGACACCGGCCAAACGTTGTCAGCCTTTGCATAACCATCTCCACGGACGTCGTCTTCGACGCGAGTCACCGTTTGGCGGACCTTGTTGTGAGGTCCGCACCGTTCACGCGTCGGGAGATGGCAACGGCGGTGCCGATGCACGATGCCTCGGAAAGTGGCCTGAATTCGCGTGTGTCCCTGCGGTCGCGGCGCAGCTGAGTGTGTGCTTTCGCGCAATGTGTGCGATCGCACGCAGCCGCCGGCCCGGCACGCACGGCGTTGATGCGCCGGCCACGAGAAGGCAACTACGTCGATGTGGCGGCGTTTCTCCGAGATTCCTTGTGAGCGAGTAGAGCGACTCTCAGTGCCGAGCCGGAGGCATCACCTTTGCCTTGCAGATGGACAGGAGGAATGAACGATGGCACGGCAGAAGGTCACAACGATTCTGGCAGGCGTTCTCGCATTTGCGTGCGTGGCGAACACAGGCTTTGCGCAAACGCAAGCAACAACCACCAACGGTGCACAGACATCAGGGAATGGGGGTCAGTCCGCCGCGACCCTGGCCCAGGAGGCGAGTAATCCGTTCGCCAGTAGTTGGGCTCTGCAGCTACAGCAGAACAACAATTGGGCAAAGATGCCCCGCGGCGACGATCACACTCGGGTGCGGAGCAATCTGCAGTTCCAGCCGTTGTTGAATGTGAGGCTGACCGAGAAGCAGGGGCTGATTATCCGCCCCATTGTGACAATCGTCAATTCCATCCCCCATTTCGATCAGAGCGGGCAGAATGAACGGACCGCCGGGTTCGGCGACACCGTTCTCGCATTTGCGCTGCCGCGTTCGCTCTTCGGCGGCCGGCTCATGGTCGGCGCAGGCCCGACGTTCATTTTTCCGACAGCATCGAAGGATCTGCTCAGCCAGGACACATGGCAGGTGGGGCCTGATGCGGGAGCCGTGGTGCTCGGTAAGCACTTCATCACCTATGGCTTCGTACAGCAATGGTTCAAGATCGGCGGCAACGGCCGTGACACGAACCAGATGAGCGGCACCTTCAACTTCACGTACTTGTTCGAAAACGGGTGGACCCTAGGGACGCAGCCGACCCTCTCGGTAGATTGGAAGGCCCGCGGAGGTGAGCGAGGGACGTTTGGGATCGGGCCACAGGTGGGCAAGATGTGCAAGTGCGGAGGCCTGCCGACGCTGCTCCAGCTGCAGGTTCAGTACTACCCGATTCGTCCAGACGTCGGCGGTCCGAAGTGGAACATTCAGCTGCAAGCGACTCCGACGATCCCGGCCCTCATCAAGAAAGCGCTCTTCTGACTGTGAGCAGGTCCCTTTGCAGCGATCCTGGTTCAAACAGCGACTGCGAGCAGGAACCGGCGCCTTCGCGGGTGGCGCTGACGATCCAGCGCCCGATGAGCAGTAGGCGTGGGCGCACGGTCAGCACGGTCAATTGACGCTAGAAATCCATCCCCAGCTGACGGCCGCCTTCGTGCGCCAGCATCTCGTGATCCCGATTCCGTCCTCAAGGTCCAGATCCGGTAGCGCCGCGCTCTCCGCGCTCGTTTCATTGCATAGCTGATCGCAGCTCACAGTTCGTGATATCAGGGGCAGAGTTCCCTTGACATGCCGATCGCGCTGAGCCCGGCCGCTGGATCAACAACAATTTCGCGCGCAACGCCTCGATCGTCGGCGACAACCATCAGTACAACATTCGCGTCGGCCACAACCTGAGCTAGACCAGCGCCTCCTCGGCCGTTACACCCGGTGGGAGTCGACGAACCTGATGCAGCTGCGTTTCGTCGACGTTCTGATTGGTGTGGTGGTTGATGGGTGTGGTGGTCGGTGTTGGTAGCCGAAAGTCCGGGGCGGGGCGCGGGGCAGACAAACGGCAGAATCGAGGTAGATCTTTATGCAGATGGAACCGACCCTGCTCGAGTGGCTTCTGGACTCCGACCCGGCGTTGCGCTGGCAGGTCGAGCGCGACCTTGTGGGTGTTCCGCGTGACGTGTGGGAGGCGACTCGCGCGCTCGTCGCGACCGAGGGCTTCGGCGCGCGGCTGCTCGCGCTCCAAGATCCGGATGGTCAGTGGGCCGGTGGGGCCTTCTTCCCAAAAGGGTTCGACTTCCAAAGTCCGGAGGCCGCCGACGGTTCGGGTCAGCCATGGGTCGCGACGACCTGGACGCTGAACTCGCTCCGCGAGTGGGGTCTCGATTCAGCAGCGCTGGCCGGGACCGCCGAACGGCTTGTCGTGCACAGCCGCTGGGAATACGACACCCTGCCGTACTGGGGTGGCGAGGTCGACTGCTGCATCAACGCGTACACGCTCGCCAACGGCGCGTGGCTGGGAGCGGACGTCGCCGGCATCGCGCAGTGGTTCCTCGATCACCAGCAGGCGGACGGTGGCTGGAACTGCGAATGGGTGAACGGCTCGACCCGGTCGTCGTTTCACTCCACGCTGAACACGCTGAAGGGACTGCTGGCGTATGAGGCCAAGACCGGCGGCAGCGACGCGCTGAGGGCGGCCCGACGCGCCGGCGAGAAGTATCTGCTGAAACGCCGTTTGATGCGGAGATTGTCGACGGCGAGGTTGTCGCACCGTGGGTGACCCGCTCCGCGTATCCGTTTCGCTGGTCTTACAGCGTGCTCAACGCCGCGGAGTACTTCCGTGCAGCCGCACTGAACGACGGTGCCGCGCCGGATCCTCGGCTCGCCAGGGCGATCGCGGTGATCCGCGCCGCCCGCCGCCCCGACGGCACATGGCTGCAGGAACACCGTCACCCGGGACGAGCGTGGTTTGAGGTAGACGTGCTACCCGGCGAGCCCTCGAAGTGGCTCACCTGCGCAGGCATCCGAGTTCTGGCGTGGTGGGACGATGCGACGCGTCTGCACCCGTCTGAACGCTGAGGTGTGTCGCAGGTCCAGCAGGACATCGCACATCGCGGACCGGACTGGCGATTCGCGTTGCGAATTACCGCTTCGGCGGGTAGTTCTTGAACATCTTCTCCGACGCCTTCGCGATCTTCTTGTCGCGATGCTCCGGCTTGTCCGTTGGCCTGATGTCACTGCTGGCCAGGCTCCGCCACACGATCGCGCTCGTCCGTGCGTCGGCGATATCGACGACAAGCGTTCCGACCAGAACCGGCTGAACCCTCGCCGACCCAAACCGGCCTCCGCCGAGGCCAAAGGGCCCCCACCCGTGGGCCGACCCGGTGATTTCCAGGTTCTTGTCAAAACTCGCGTGGTACGCGACGAGCACGTCGGGGTTGCCAGTGGGTTCCACTCGCGCGAGCCCCTTCGCCGCAAGGGCGGCATCGATGGCTCGTACCACGCGCGCGTGGTTCAGCTCGTCAGTCAACTCGATGCCGCGTGTCCACGCGTATGTCTTGTAGTTCGAGAAGTTGGCGGCGCGATCGTAGTCGTACGTCACGCTCTGCGCCAGCGCCATGGTGCCGAGCAGTGTCAGCCACACACTCGTTGCGAACGTTGCGATACGCATCTTCCTTGTCCTCCTGCGGTGAGTCATTTATCTATTCCGTCCGGCGTCAGGGAGCGCCACGTTTCAGGCGTCTCCGCTGCTCGCACAATTCAGTTGCGGGGAGTGTGTTCATGCTGCTTGCGGTCGAGCACCATCTTGTCCGACACCGCCACGAATGCGGCAGGCACTGGGCGGTCCAGACTGGGCGAAGAGCGCCGACATCTGCGGCTCCTTCAAAACCGGACGATGACCTCTAGCAACGTCGTCGCGTGCAAACGGATGGGAGCGTGATTATCAGGACCCACTGTCATGCCGTCCGGCGCCGTCTCGCGACGGGTGGTCACGCATCTCGCCGCGAACATCAAGCCGCACTCGAACCGCTCGGTGCTACGTCCGAGACGCCAGCACGATGCGCGAGAGTTGCGGGTACGTCGCGCGATAGCCGCGCCAGCGCGCGACCAGTGCGAGGGCGCCAAAGAGCGCGCGCTGCACCGCCAGCGGCGGCGAACGGAACACGATCACGTCGCTGAACTCCCGCGCAGTCAGGGCAGCCTGCAGCGGATACGGCATGCCCTTACCGTCTGTGTGCCCGAGCCGCGCGAGGCCGAAGAAGGTCTCGATCATGTACAGAAACCGTTCGCCGGGTGTGACCTCCACCCGTACGCGGGCGTCGCTGTCGCCCGCATTCCACCAGTCGTGCCATACGCCGGGCTCGATGACGGCCGTCTCGCCCCGACGAAGAATGCTGGTCTGCCCGTCCCGCTTCACGGTCAGCTCACCCTCGAGCACGGTGAATTGCTCGACAAGAGCGGGATGGCGGTGTTCCCCCATCACACGCGCCCCAACGAGCGCCGTTAGTTCGGCGGTCCCGCGGCCTGCCGGGTTGTCCCACGGACGCTCGAGGATCGTGGCGCGTTCCCTGGTGACGGGGTTCTCCCAGATTTCGCCGACTTTTATCGGTGTGCGATCCGGCGGGCCGTGCGGGTCGGGGTGCGACATGTGAATAATCCCCAAGGAATCCTCAATCGGCGACATACGCATTCCTTTCCTCCTCGTGCCGGTCATCCATTCAACGGGCGCGCAACTGAGACCTCTGATTGAACCGTTCATCAGTTACGGGACGTTTGTTCACTCTGCTTGCGGACGAGCACGAGCCGGCCGTTAGCATTACGTTCGAAGACGTGCCGCTCGGTCACGGACGAGTCGGTTCGCTTCTCCGCACCGTCGTCACGGTTCGCTGAACGACTTGCAGCGGCTCGCTCGGCGAGGCACGATTGCGCTCTTCGGTCTGCTCGACGGTCTGACTCCCGTCCTGCGTCACGGTTGTCACGCGGCGGACTCGCCGGTTCAGAGCGAGGCGATCCGCATATTCGGATGGTAAGTAGGTTTCAATGACGACCCGTTCCTCGTTGTCGGTTCGCGCGCGGTGCGTCACCACCTTCTCGGTCACGGCGTCCCTTCCATTCAGATCGCGGCGCGTGGTGACGGTCTCCGCTACCGTTCCGGCGCTTTGCTGAGCCATCGCGGTTGTGGCCGCCAGCACGATCCAGCCGCACACGGTGATCACACCACCCGGACGGATCAACCGTCTAGTAAGGCGCACTGTCGATGTCCGATCCCGCTCAATCACCTGAATCCTCCATCTACTGACCACGACGAATCGTTGAACCTGGCCGATGCCGAATCGCGGCCGCCGCTGCCGTCTTTGGCAAAAACGAAGCCAGCCTCGCTTGTCGCGCGAGTGCGTTAACACGGCGGGCATCACGCTCCACCGGATGCGCGGCGTTGCGTGAGATCGCGCATGGCGTGCGCTACCGCGCAGTACGGAATCACGCCCTTGCCGTCCACGACTGAAACCTGGCCGGTTCGGTGTCGGTGCTGCTTGCGCGGCGTGGCGTGGATGTTGCCGTAGCCGGTGCAGCTACGAAGGAGGCGACGCCATGTCACGAGCGAGCGTTGGAATGGTCATCGACAAGCTGCTCACCGATGAGAACCTGCGCATCCGCTTTGCGCTCGATCCGATCGAGACCGTCGCCGAGCTGTTTCTGCGAGGCTTCGATCTCACACGCGACGAGATCGATCTCTTGTGCCGGACCGATGCTGGTGTGTGGTTCCTGAGAAGCACCGTGAGAGGCGCACCGCAACACTGAGGATCGCCCATCGCCGGGGGCGAAACAGAACGGCCATGTCGATTGACCTTCGTTCCGTGCCCCTCACACCCGCCCCCCTTTGCCGCTTACTCCGCTTTTCTCCACGACGACCGCCTCGTGTGAAAACCCACGTACTGTGTGCCACGACGCACCGCCCGCGACGGCCGATGAGTGCTGATGCATCCGAGCGCGAGACCGAACCTGGTGGATCTGGGCTGTGGTCCTCGAAAAGTGGCTGCGGGACGCGAAGGGGCGCTCGGCGCTATGCGCAGGCATCACCTTTGCCCTTGCGTGTATCGACCGCAGCGCGGTGATGCGCGATCGGTCACACACACGCAAGGAGAAGTTGCTTGGAGGACGATATGCCCGCTGTTCGCAATTCCGCTGTCAGACCTATGCGCGGTGCCGCATTGCTCGCGGCGGCCACGATGCTCATGGTCCCTCCTAGTCACGCGATGGCGCAGGAGACCAGGACCGAAATCATTCGTCAGGAGCAGGCGGACAAGCTGCGCACGGTCACGCCGCCAGAGCTGAACCGCGCGGAGAAGATCGTGAACCGCCTCGAGGACTGGGGATGGCTCACCGGAGAACCCCGCGGCGTGTATCCGCTGCTCGACACTGTCTATCCCGGCGGCGGGTTCGCCGCCGGCCTCGGCGCGCGGAAGCCGTTCGGGGACGACGGCGCGATCAGTGTGATCGGCGCGTATTCGATCAACAGCTTCTGGCGGGCGCAGACGGACGTGACGCTGCCGTCTTTCGCGTCGAACCGCGGACGACTGTCGTTGACGGCCGCCTACCTGAACGCGCCCGACGTGAAGTACTACGGCATCGGCCAGGACTCGGACAAAGATGACACGACATCCTTCGGCTACACGCCCTTTGGAGGGGGCGGACGCCTCGACTTCGACGTCAGCCGCTATTTGTCCGTCGGCGGCGGCGTCAAATACATCGACGTCAAAACCGATTCAGGCGCCACCGGGCCGTCGATCGAGGAACGGTTCTCACCAGCCGACAGCCCAGGCCTCGAGCTCGACCAGTTCAAGTACGTCAACAGCACTGCCCGGGCGGTCGTCGACTGGCGGCAACCGCTGGGTTACTCGGGCACGGGCGGGCTGTACCGGGTCCAGTTCGATGTCTTCCGTGAGAGAGACAACGATCGGTACTCCTTCCGTTCGCTCGAGGCGGAGGTGACGCAGCTGATTCCGCTGACGCGGGCCAACTGGGTCATTGCCCTGCGTGGCCTCACCACCATCACCGACATCGACGATTCGGAGGCCATTCCGTACTTCATGCTGCCGGCCGTCGGCGGGGGCAAGACCCTTCGGGGGTTTCCGGACTTCCGCTTCCGCGATCGCCATCGCCTGGTCATGAACGCGGAGCTGCGGTGGACGCCCGCGCGCTTCCTCGACATGGCGGTTTTCTACGACGCCGGCAAGGTCGCGGCGCGGAAAAGCGACCTCGATTTCCGCGATCTGGAGAACTCCTTCGGGATCGGCATGCGGATCATCGGTCTGAAGGGCTACGCGTTCAGGGTCGAAGTGGCGCACAGCCGGGAGCACGCCGCGCGTCTCCTCGTCAGCGCCGGAGGAGCATTCTGATGATGAGCAACGCAAGCAGGAAACGACAGGGGCTGGTCGCGCTGGGGTGTGTCTTCGCCGTCGCGGTGGCGGCGGGGGTGGGCGCGAACGGCCAGAAGTTCTATCCCGACGATCCGATCACGCGGATCGTCGACGCAGCGGACGCGGCGGCCGTGCAGGAGCGGGAAATCGATCTGGAGTACGACACGCTCGAGAACCTGTTCTCATGGCCCGGCGACCAGACGCCAAACGTGCGCGCGCAGAACCTCAACACGATCGATGAAGTGCCAAACTCGACGTGGTTCACGAACCGGCTGGGGACTGTACCCGTCACCGTCGATGAACTCGTCAAGGGCCCGGGGGCCGGTACCGGCCCGGCGCCGGGCGGCTGGACGGTGATTTCGGCCAAGAACGATGGCGTGATGCCTGGGTTCACGGTGCGCGATTCCGCAGGGCAGGTCTGGTTCATCAAGTTCGATCCGCCAGGCTATCCGGCCATGGCGACTGGCACGGAGGTCCTCGTCGCCAGGCTCTTCTGGGGGCTGGGCTATCACGTGCCGGAGACGCACCTGGCAACGCTGCGGCCTGAGGAATTGACGATCGACGACCAGGCCCGCATCAAATCGCCGAGCGGCAACCGGCGTCGCTTCAAGGAATCGGATATCCGGCTGCTGCTGCGCAGAGCGCACCGCAACGACGATGGATCGTACCGGGTGGTGGCAAGCAAGGCGCTCGAGGGGCGGTCCGTTGGCGGTTTCCGATTCTACGGCACCCGGTCGGACGATCCCAACGATGTGATCCGGCACGAGCATCGTCGCGAGCTGCGGGGCTACGGGACCTTCTCTGCCTGGCTGAACCACGTCGACTCGAAATCGATCAACACGCTCGATACGGTCGTCGCGCAGGACGGGAAGCAGGTCGTGCGTCATCACCTGCTGGATTTCGGATCGACGATCGGGAGCGCGGGCGTCTACCCGCGCCAGGCGTTCGAAGGCTGGGAGTACCTCGTCGAGGGCAAGAAGGCGCTGGCCGGGATGCCGAGCCTCGGGCTCTACGTCAAGAACTGGCGGACGATCCCGCTGTATCGTGCGAAATCCGTCGGCGCCTTCCCGACTGACAACACGCAGTGGGATCCGGACCGGTGGAAACCCCGCTACGCGAATTCCGCGTTCCGATCGGCGCGCCTGGACGACAAGTTCTGGGCCGCGCGGCGGCTCCAGGCAGTCACCGACGAGATGCTGAACGCGCTTATCGGCGTCGGCCGGTTCAACGATCCGAAGTCCGAGGAGATGCTCTCGACGTTCCTGATCGAGCGCCGCGACGCGATTCTCCGTCGTTACCTTCCGGCCGTGAACCCGGTCGTCGACGTGCGCCTGTCGTTTTCGGGTACGTTGACGTTTCGGAACGCCGCGGTGGATGCCGATGTTGCCCCGGCGGCCGCCGAGTACGTCGTGGTCTGGCAGCGGTTCGACAATTCGACGGGGGCGACGACGACCCTCGGCGAGACGCGCGCATCGTCGACGAACGTGAATGCGCCGAAGGGTCTGCCTGCGGCAGCGGACACCTACATCCGTGTCGAGATCTCCACCAACGGGGGACCGGACAGCTGGACCGAACCGGCACACGCGTACTTCCGGCGTGAGCCGGCTGGCTGGACGCTGGTCGGCTTCGAGCGCGTGCCGGGCGGCAATCGGCCGGGAAGCAAAGGCAGCCAGCGCAGCAACTGAAGTGCTGCTACGGCACGACCTTGCCGTAGCGCGGACGACACACGAAGCGCGAGGCGGAGGCCCGCGCGCATCAACGAGGAGGAGCCATGCTACGAACAGTTACGTATTGGGGAGCCACCGGTCTGGTGGCGGTCGCGGCCCTGTCCGGGGGCGTCAGCTACCTGAGTGCCGACCCGCACGCGCTCGAGAATTTTCGGCACGTGGGATATCCGCAGCAGTTGCGTGTCCTACTCGGCATCGCGAAGGTAGCCGGAGCCACCGTGCTGCTTCTCCCGCGGCTGCCGGTCTTGAAGGAATGGGCCTACGCGGGGTTCACCTTCACGTGGATCGCGGCAACCGTCGCGCACTATCTGGCTGGCGACGGGGCCTTGTCGCTGGCGCCGGTCGCGCTACTCGGGTCGCTGGCGGTCTCGTACATGGCACGCCCGGCGAATCGCCGCGGCTTTGTCAAGTCAATTGTGGCACAGGGCGACCACTCGACCCCGCTTCCGGCGTCCGGGCCGTCCGGCGGCTACGGCGGTGGGGTCGAAGATCTTCGTGCCCGATGAGCAGTTGGGAACAGAGAGGGTCGTGGGCAATCTGATCTGAGATCCGCCATCCACGAAAGCAGCGCATGAAGGCCGCCGTGCATCGAGGCATCCAACCACACCGGGTCACGCCCGCCCGTCAGCTCACGGTGTCGCTACCCCCGGACACGATCGCTGAAGGAGTGCGGCGGCTCGGGTGGCTTGCGCTCGTGTACGCGATCGGGAACATCATGGGGCCGTTCGCCAAGCTGTCGCTGGCGGCGGTCGAGGGAAGGGTTGACGCATCCGATTTCGCCGTCCCGGACCTGTTCGGCCTGACAGCCGTGATCATGGCGCTCGCGGTTTTCGTGGCGGTGCGTCGAGGCGCCGTGTCCTCGCGACGCCTGCTGGATTGGGGTCTTGTCTTCCAGGTCGTCGGAGCGCTCGGCATGGCAGTACGCGAGTTCTGGCAGGGACTGCCGACAACGGCCGGTTGGTTCTTGGTTCCCGGTGAATGTGTGTGGCTGGTCGCCTACCCGCTCCTCGTGCCGAACACGCCGAGCAAGATTTTGGTCACATCGCTCCTCGCGGCGTCGATGGGTCCAGCGGGACTATTCATATCCGCCGCTGTCAATGGCGCGGCTGTCGGCCGGCCGATCGACGCCGTCGCCTATTTTCTCACATCAAACTACCTGTGCGCGATCATCGCCTACGTGATCGCGCGCATCGTCTACCGGGTCAACGTGCAACTGAAGAACGCGCGTGAGGTCGGCAGCTACCAGCTCGTAGAGCGGATCGGCGCCGGTGGCATGGGTGAAGTGTGGCGGGCACAGCACCGTCTCCTGGCGCGGCCGGCGGCGATCAAGCTCATACGCAGCAGCATGCTCGGCGAGAGCCAGCGGGCCCGCGAGGTGCTCGCGGGGCGCTTCGAGCGAGAGGCGCGCGAAACCGCCGCACTCGGCTCCATCCACACTGTCGCCGTGTACGACTTCGGTGTGACGGAACACGGCGATTTCTTTTATGCGATGGAGCTGCTCGAGGGCCTCAGTCTCGAGCGACTGGTGCACGAATTCGGACCGGTGGATTCGGGGCGGACGGTGTGCCTGCTGCGCCAAGTCTGTCACTCGCTCGGAGAGGCCCATGCTCGTAGTCTGGTGCACCGCGACGTCAAGCCCGCGAACATCATGGTCTGCCGGCTGGGTCCCGACAAGGACTTCGTCAAAGTGCTCGACTTCGGCCTTGTCAAACACACGGCCGCTGCGCAGACAGTCACAATGCTGTCCATGGCAGGGACTGTCGTCGGTACACCGACCTACATGGCGCCGGAAATCGCGCTCGGTCATACCAACGTGGACGGTCGCGCAGACCTCTACTCGCTGGGTTGCGTCGCCTATTACATGCTCACCGGGGAACACGTGTTCTCGGGTGACACGCCCGTCGCGAGTGCCCTTGCGCACGTGCACGCTGCGCCCATTCCGCCGAGACTCCGATCGGCATTCAACGTTCCTCCGGCGCTCGATGCGCTGATCATGGAGTGTTTGGCGAAGGATCCCGCTGCACGGCCCGCGTCGGCTGCGGTGGTGAGCGAGCGCCTCGCGGCGACGGTGGCGGCGGATGCATGGACGCTCGACGCCGCTCACGTCTGGTGGGAGCAGCACCAGCCGCTGACTCGTATGCAGGCTGGAATCGCCGAACCGGCCGTGCGGGACCGCACGCTCACAGGCATCGTTCGCCCACGCTACCGGTCGCGGCTGGAGACAAAGGCCCTAACATCGGTGAACGGTGGCTGAGGGTGACTGGCGTTCGCGGTCCGTTCTCCAGTATTTCAACTCGCTGTCAATTTCACCGCTGCATCCCAACGCTGGTCGTCGCCAAGGGCGCCTGATCCCGAATGGCAACGATCTACAGGTCCGGCAAGCTGCGCATCGATCGATCCGGATCTGTCCACGGAGCCTCCACCGCCTCGATCCCACACTCCCCCGAAGCAGCGTCGGACGCAAGTGCGCCTGCTCGGGATGCTTGCCCGGCGTTCGATGAGTGAACAGGCAGATGTCCGCAGAGGAGATTGCGAGGTCTTACACATTTTTGAAGGCGCGCGTCCGGACTGCGTCCTCAAACGACTGAATGCAAACGGGTTGGAACTCACCGCGCGAATGGTCAGGAACGTGTGGGATAATCGGTGGTCAACTACTCGCAAGTTATTGATTTCAAAGACGGAGAGATGTCCGAGTGGTTGAAGGAGCACGCTTGGAAAACGATTCCGGCGACGCTCACCGAGCGATACCGAAGCGCCTCTTCGCGCAATCTATTCAACTACTTCCCGCCAGAGCATGCTTCTCAATGTGAACCCGTAAACCTCGATGTTCTCCGGCGGTTTCGGGGCCACCTTACACGATTTCTACACAGTTCTCAGACTCACTTGCTGCTGGTACACCGTGGTGTTGCTCGGTACGTGTCGCCGTCAATTTCAGGGCGTCGAGAACCGGCGCGCGGCAGGCAGCGCGAGTTCGAATCCCACCCAGCCAGCCACGAAATTTATCCTGTGTTTTCAACGACTTGCAGCACAGGGTGATTTCACTATCGAACTTTCACACCGTAAGTTGTTGAGCTCCCAACGCACAAACGGGGCGTAATCGTTTCACGGCTTGCGATCAGAACCCTGTGCTCGCTGCGGCTAGAGGATCACGAGGCTGACGTAAACCGGCTCTTTTCGAGCTTTAACTGTTTGATCTTCGACTCCAACGTCGACCGTGGAATACCAAGTTTGGCGGCTGCGCCGCGTGGCCCCGCGACTCTTCCCTTGCCCTTGGCCAGCGCCGCTTCGATCATGTCTTTCTCCTGATCCTGGAGCGCATCCGGGAGAGCAACCGACCACCGTCGCGTCCGATAGCCGTGGAGCGCGTGCAGCCGATGCTCGCGCATCAGCCGCGCGACGCGGTGCTTGCTGCACGTCTCTCCGGCCTCGCGTAGATCGAGAAACACGCGAGGCGCCCCGTAGATGCTCTGGCTCGCGACAAACGACGCGCGAATCAGTCGCGGCAATCGCGCGTCCTCTTGCGCCCGGTTCGACCGCGACTGTTTCAGCCAGGTGTAGCAGCTGGGCGCGACGTCGAGCACGCGGCCGAGCACCTGGACGGGAACGTCTTGCTCTGTGCCTTGATGAAGTCATACGTTGTGCGGACGCGCGACGGCGGACGTGGACCTGGACATCGGCGCGGGTCCTCCCGTGCCCGAACTTCCTACTGGCCACGAAATCCTTGGATCTCCAGGTCACAACCTTGCTTGGTGACGTCGCGCTTTGCGCGCCTTGGTCTCCTCAGCCACCTCGCGGAACTGGGGCGCAACCGCCTTCAGCTTTTCCATCAGGTGCTGAGGCCTACGCTGTTGGACCCGCCGCCTTCCGACGTCCGCCACTAGGTGCAAACGTCGGGGCGATGACCTCAGACGGTCCGGACGGTGCCGCCGTCGATGATGAACTCGGCGCCGTGGATCGCGGCGGCGCGATCCGAGGCCAAGTAGGCAATGAGATCGGCAACCTCATCGGGCTCAGCCGCACGCCCGATCGGGATCCCGCCCAGACCGTCGAGGACGACTTGCCGCGCTTCTTCGATCGTGCCGCCATTGGCGGCCTGCAGACGCTTCAGAAAGTCGACGGACGACTCGGTCATGATCCAGCCCGGGGAGACGACATTGACCCGCACACCCTTCGGCCCCAGCTCCTTGGAGATCGACTTACTGTAGGTCCTGAGCGCGGCCTTTGCGGCGGCGTAGCCAGTGGTCGATTCGGGAAGCGGCATGATCGATTGGATAGACGTGATATGCACAATCGCGCCGGCGCCCCGCTCGATCATCTGCGGAGCCAAGAGGCGATCAAGGCGGACCGTGGCCAGCAGGTTCAGGTTCAGTTCGGCAAGCCAGTGATCGTCCGTCAGGGCGAGAAAGCCGCCGCCCGGCGAGGCCGAGCCGCCGACGACGTGGGCGAGGATGTCGACGCCGCCCATACGCTCGAGTGCCGCCTTGGCCAGGGTCTCCCCGCCTTCCGCCGTCGTCAGATCCACCCGGACGAACTCGACGCCGTCAATGGGCTCCATTGTTTCGCGGGCGGCGGTGATCACCCGGGCGCCGCCAGCCAGGAAGCGGTCGACGGTGGCGCGGCCCAGACCCTTGCTGCCGCCGCTGATGAGCACACGCTTTCCAGCGAACTCAGTCGGATCAGCTTTGATGTTCATCGCGTGATCTCCAGTGCCTTGATGGCGTCGTTTTCGAGCGTGAAGCGATAGGTGAAGCGGATCGGGCTGCCCTTGAAGTCGCCATGGGCAGGGCCTTCGACGACGACCTGACCGTCCTCGTGGCGAACGGCATCCGGCGTGAAGATCGCCTGACGGCGATCACCTCGTCTTCAAACAGGGTTCGCAGCTCGGCGTGGCCCTCGAGACGTCTTCCGTTGTCCGAGAGGACCGCATCGGCGGCAAAAGGCTTCAGCATGCCGTCCACATCGAGTTGTGCGTTCGCCCCGACATAGTCGGCTATCGGTTTGGGTAGTGCTGGCTTCATGAGTGTTCTCCTTTACATCGTTGAGTGCGGCATGCCGCGTCGCGCTGCATGCCCGCAGTTGGAGGCGCCCGCGCTGAGATCGCGCAGGTTCCGCCTTGATCAGGACTTGGCGAACTCCAGGAGGTCGGCGTTGAGCCGGTGCTTGTGCGTATCGGCAAGACCATGTGGCGCCCCCGGATAGACGACGAGCGTCGCATGTGGGATCAGCTTGGCCGCCACGTGCGCCGATGCCCCGATCGGCACGATCTGGTCGTCGTCGCCGTGGATGACCAGCGTAGGTTTGTCGAACCTCTTCAAGTCCTCAGTGAAGTCGGTTTCCGAGAACGCCTTGATGCAGTCGTAGGCGTTCTTGTGACCGGACATCATGCCCTGCAGCCAGAAACTGTCGATCATGCCCTGACTCGGCGTGGCGCCGGGTCGGTTGAAGCCGAAGAACGGGCCAGCGGCCAATTCGTGATAGAGCTTCGACCGATCGGCGATGGACGCGGTCCGAAGACCGTCGAACACCTCCGTCGGTGAGCCATCAGGATTCGCGGCAGTCTTCACCATCAACGGAGGAACGGCCGAGATCAGCGCGAGCTTGGCGACCCGACGAGTACCGTGTCGGCCGACATACCGCGCGACTTCCCCGCCACCGGTCGAAAAGCCCACGAGCATCGCGTCTTCCAGGGCCAGGTGCTCGATGAGTTGCGCCAGATCGTCGGCGTAGTGGTCCATGTCGTTGCCATCCCAGGGCTGGCTCGAGCGGCCGTGGCCCCGACGGTCATGGGTGACGACGCGGAAGCCGTTGGAGCTCAGATGGAACGCCTGCGACTCCCAGCTGTCAGCATTGAGAGGCCACCCGTGGCTCAGGACTACGGGCCGGCCGCTGCCCCAGTCCTTGAAATGGATCGTCGTTCCGTCCTTCGTGGTGATCGTGCTCATTTCGATGCTCCTGCCCTGGCGGCCCCCTGTGCGGCCTGCTCGATGGTGTCGGCAACGACTCTGGCCTGCGTGATGAAGACCGCGTGGCTGGCCCGTACCGTGGTGATCCGTGCGCCGATCCGCTTCGCCATGTGGAGCAGCATCGCCTGATCGAACGCCCTGTCCTCGGTGGCGATCACCGCCCAACTCGGCCTGGTGCGCCAAGCGGCATGCGTCAGCCTGCTCTCGAAGGCCGACATGTTGATCGGCACCTGCGCGTCGCGCAGGAACGCCGCCTCCGCGTCGCTGACATCGTGGGCGAAGCCAGCCTTGAATTTGGCCGGGCTCAAGTAGCCAAAGCCACTCTCGTGTGTCTCGATGACAAACTCCGGCGTGGGGGCGAAGCCCGCATACTGTTGCCCCGTCGTCTCTCCTGCGTCGGGAGAGAGAGCGGAGACAAAAACCAGCGCAGCTACGTTTTGGTGGACGCCCGCTTCGGTGATTACTGTTCCGCCCCAAGAGTGGCCGACGAGCACCGTGGGGCCGTCCTGCCGATCGAGGGCACGCCTGGTTGCGGCGACGTCGTCAGCGAGCGACGTGAGCGGGTTCTGCACGATGGTCACCTGGTAGCCGCGGCGGGTCAGCTCGTCGTACACGCCGCGCCAGCCGGAACCGTCGGCAAACGCGCCGTGCACTAGCACGACATTCTTGACGGCCGGCGTCTGGGCATTCGCGGAAGCCGCCATACTCGCGATAGCAGCCGCGCTCAGCATCTTTCCAACTGCAGTCATGGTCACCATCCTTTCCGAGCCCCAACTTTGGCAAATGTCATTTCAGACGTCCAAGATATTGTTCCTATTAGACCAATCGCGATAAGGTATCGGAATGGAGCTGCGTCATCTTCGCTACTTCGTAGCGATTGGAGAAGAGGAACACTTCGGCCGCGCCGCGCTACGCCTGCGGGTGGCTCAACCGGCGCTGTCGCGACAGATTCAGGATCTGGAACGGGAGATCGGTTTCGAGCTCTTCGATCGCCTTAGTCGCGGCGTGAAGATCAGTGCGGCGGGCAAGTTGTTTCTCGAGGAGGCGCGTCGAATTCTTCACCAGGTGCACGAGGCGACGGAGCGCGCGCAGCGTGTGGCGCGCGGGCAATCAGGCACGCTGCGGGTCGGGTTCACCGAGAACACCTCATGGCGGGGCGTGGTCCCCGACTCCTTCCGTCTCTTCCGAGATCGCTATCCCGACGCGGAACTGCAGCTGAACCCTCTGCCGAGTCTGCACCAGCTTGAGGCCGTTCGATCGGGCCGCTTGGATGCCGGGTTCATGTTGAACGCGCCGAAACCATGTCGGGAGCTGGATCAATTGCCGGTCGCGCTGCACAGCCTCGCATTGGCGGCTCCTGCCGCGCATCCGCTCGCTAAGATCAAGAACCTCCGACTGCGCGACATGACGGACGCGCGTTTCATCTGGTTTCCGAGGCGCGAGAGCGCGGCATTCTACGACCGCTTGATGTACGAATGTTTCCGTGGCGGTCTGAAATCACCTCGAATCGTTCAGGAAGCGTTGAACGAAGCGACGATCTTGACACTCGTCGCTCAAGGCATGGGCGTGGGTTTCGTCATAGAACCGGCCCGCTGGCGATGTCCGGACGGCGTGGCGATCTTGAAAGTCGCCGACCTCAAGCTGTCGTTGCCATTGGCTCTCGTCTGGAGAAAAGACAACCTGTCGCCGCTACTCGCCAAATTTGTGACCGACGTGGGGAGTTTGGTGAAACGGAACTCAGAACGAGCCACCTTCAAGCGGCCTTCAGGGTCGTGAGCCATCGCAGGCTACTGCTCACGCCCCACGGATGAGCCAGTTGCGGAAATCGTCCCGAACACCCAGCCTATCTGCATCGAAGCAAAGTCACAGATCATCCACAATCGCATCGTCAAGATATTCGAGCCAAGGCCGGAACGACCATGCTGAGCAACGGCACCGATTCTAGTATCTGCGTCGAAAGTGCGCACATCACGACGCGGGAGCGATTGGCCGATCCCGCATGCACGCACTCGCGCCTGGATTGCGCGGCCTCTCAGTCTCAGCTGCGGACGAACGCGAGCAGATCAGCGTTGATCCGCTCCGGATGCGTTGCGGCCATCCCGTGTGACAAGCCCGGGTAGGTCTTCAGCGTCCCCTTCTTTACCAGTTTGATCGCAAGCTTGGCCGAGTCGTCAATCGGAACAACCTGGTCGTCTTCC
>Ga0299914_10000901_pt1 | contig 18865 bp, 18 predicted proteins | sample RVTome_10_FD_201361 | JGI IMG/M metagenome (GOLD analysis project Ga0299914, IMG submission 201361) | Soil microbial communities from uranium-contaminated site in the Upper Colorado River Basin, Wyoming, United States - RVT153D57 (version 2) ...
GTCTTTCAGAGTGACACCGATACAGAGGTGGTGGCTCATATGATTGGTGACCTTTCCCACCTTCCCCTGACCGAAGCCGTGCGTCAGGTCATGCAAGAGGCCGACGGTGCTCTGGCACTAGCCGTGATGCGCCGGTCGGAGCCTGAGTTGATCGTCGGAGCACGGCGGGGGTCACCATTGGTTGTGGGTCGGGGAGACGGGGAGAACTTCCTCGCCTCCGATATCCCCGCCTTTCTCGAGCACACCCGGGAGATGGTGATCATCGACGATGACCGCGTCGTCGAAGTCCGCCCCACATCGGTGACCATCTTCGACCTCGACGGCAACGAGGTCGAGCCGGAGCACCGCAAGATCGAATGGGACTTCGATGCGGCAGAGAAGGGTGGATTCCCCACGTTCATGCTCAAGGAGATCCACGAGCAACCCCGTGCCATCGTCGACACGCTGGCGGGCCGGGTGTCCGACGGCGGCCGGGTGGTCCTCAACGAGCTCAACATGGACCCTGCCTTGTTGCGGGCCATCGACAAGGTGTTCGTCGTTGCCTGTGGCACGTCGTACCACGCCGCGATGATGGCGAAGTACGCCATCGAGCGCTGGACGAGGCTTCCCGTCGAGATCGACATCGCCTCCGAGTTCAGGTACCGCGATCCGGTGCTCGACGCCCGGTCGCTTGTGATTGGAATCAGCCAGTCGGGGGAGACCATCGACACCCTGGCCGCGGTTCGATATGCCAGGGCTCAGGGGGCCAATCTCATCGGGGTTAGCAACGTCATCGACTCGGCCCTGGCCCGGGAGTCTCATGCCGTCCTCTACACGAGGGCCGGTCTGGAGATCGGTGTTGCCGCTACCAAGACCTTCACCACCCAACTGGTCGCTATGCAACTGCTCGGCCTCTATCTTGCCCAGGTACGCGGCTCCCTGGATCCCGGGCAGATCGAGCTGTTGGTCCATGATCTACAGAAGCTCCCTGAGCAAGTGGAGCAAGTTCTGGAAACGTCGGGAGAGATCGAGACGCTGGTGCAGGAATGGGCCGACGTCCGCGACTACTTCTTCCTGGGTCGATCAGGAGACTTCCCGGTAGCCATGGAGGGGGCGTTGAAGCTGAAGGAGATCGCTTATGTACGGGCGGAGGGTTATGCCGCCGGTGAGATGAAACATGGCCCGATCGCCCTCATAGAGGAAGGCGTCGTGGTTGTCGGCGTCGCCACCGACAGCCACGTCAGAGCCAAGACCCTCTCCAACATGGAGGAGATGAAGGCCCGTGGCGGCACGATTGTTCTCGTCGCCGAGGAGAGTGACGATGTCAATGGTGTCGCCCACCATGTCATCCGGGTGCCGTCAGGGCCGGATCTGCTCTGCACGGTGACCGCAGTTGTTCCGCTACAGCTCCTGGCCTATCACGTCGCCACCGGGCGCGGGCTAGATGTGGACAAGCCCAGAAACCTGGCGAAGACCGTGACGGTGGAGTAGACGGCTAGTAACCCCGCCGGTGAAACATTGCCGCCGGTGTGCGTAACAGAATCGAGACATCCGAGGCGAAGCTCAGTGCCGCGATGTACTCGAGGTCGAGTTCCGTGCACTCGTGCATAGGCTTGCCGTTGTGGTGGGAGACCTGCCAGAGCCCGGTGAGGCCTGGCTTCACGCTGTGTCGCTGATGCTGCCAGTGGTCGTAGTCGGCGACGATCTCGGGCAGCTCGGGTCTCGGACCCACCAGGCTCATGTCACCTTTCACGACATTCCAGAGCTGAGGCAGCTCGTCGAATCTCACGGCCCGGAGGAATTTGCCAATGGAGGTCACACGGGGGTCCTCCCGGGACTTGTGAGCCAGGCGACGTTCCGGCCCGATGTAGTCCCTGCTACTGGTCCTGCGATCGGGGATCATGGTCCGGAGTTTGTACAGCTTGAATCCCTTACCGCCGAGCCCTACGCGATCCTGTCTGTAGATAACCGGTGTCCCCAGACTCATCGCTACCAGGAGGATCGAGGCGAGGAAAAACGGCGAAAGGATTATGAAGAGCAGCAGGCCACATACGACGTCCAGAGCGGGTTTGATCCGCTTGCGGTAGAAGATTGCGCGCGGCAATAGCTCAAGTGACGATTTCGGCTGCCCCACCGATTCTGAATCCAGAGCGCTCTGATACAGAGACTCCATGTCCCCCATTGCCTCCCAGATGAAATTCCCATTGCCCGCCGGTGTACCCGGTGTTCGGCGACACTACAACCACCCACAGTGGCCGTCAAATCAGATAATCCGCTCCTTTTCCCCCGAATCGACCACCTTTTGTAGTCATACACACAAAGGCTTTACTAGAGTGTGCGCCCCGAGGGAGGCTCGGGGATTCAGAACTAAGTGGGGTAGTGTGGCAAAGGTTGGGGGCAGCTTGTATTTGGTGCTGGGCCGTCATTTGGCGTGCTCGACCTTCGATTCGTTGGGCGGGAGATCATGACACGGGTCTACGGCGGCCCTGGCGTGATGCAGAAGGTGAATGTCCTTGGGGTGGAAGTATCGGCAATCGACCCTCAGGGGGCTATGCGTCGAATTCGAGAATGGATCGAATCGGATTTGCGTCACTATGTCTGTGTGCGAGACGTGCATGGCATCATGCAATCGCAGCGCGACCCCGAGCTTAAAAGAATCCATAGTGAGGCTGGCATGGTGACACCAGACGGGATGCCTTTGGTCTGGAGCGGGCGTCTCGCTGGTGCGACTTGGATGCGCCGTGTCTATGGGCCCGACCTCATGCTCGGCGTCTGTGGCGAGTCCGAGGTCGCTGGGTGGCGCCACTTCCTCTATGGCGCTGGAGAGGGCGTTGCAGATGAGCTCGCAGCCAATCTGCGAAATTGGTTCCCGGAGATCCAGATCGTCGGCACACACACCCCGCCATTTCGTGATCTGACCAATGACGAAGTTCGACACACCGCCGAGATGATCAACACCGCGAATCCAGACATCGTGTGGGTGGGTCTGTCCACTCCAAAACAGGAGCGTTGGATGAGCCGGTTCCGCGGGCTACTCAATGCTCCGGTCTTGATCGGGGTCGGCGCTGCCTTCGACGTGCATGCCGGGCGCGTACCGCAAGCACCAACGTGGATGCGTAGCTCTGGATTGGAGTGGTTGTTCAGGCTGTCCGTTGAGCCACGGCGGCTGTGGCGCCGCTACCTGGGCGTCATTCCGTCGTTCCTTATTCAGATTGCATTGACGCCGCCTCGACTGGTGGCAGACATCCCTTCAGATAAGCCATACGGTACTGGCCAAGGTCACTAGCCCGGGCACAGGCCACATCACTAACGAGAGATTGCCTGAAGCGCACCGATGCGTTGGTGGCCGGGTGCCTGAGAGCGACCATTTCCTCGTCGGGGGATCGACTCCGACTTCTGAGCTTGGCTGGATTGTGCCCCTAGCTGTTCCCAATAACCCGAGACTGCGCGCTGACAGTGAGGGCGGAGTGCCAGACCAGTGCCGGGCCGAATGGCAACAAAAAGGGTAGATGCACACGATTGAGCGATCTGTCGACACCACCCAGAGCCTTTCAGGAGGCGTGCACCGTTGAGAATCCTCGGACTTTGAGTTGACCTGGCCGACATCGATCGTGTCGGTGCTGTGCTTCCAAATACCCTCGCTTCGTCGATAGATGTTTCAGCGAACATGAGCGCGTGTACGCATCTCGATTCGCCGGGCCGAGCGCCGGCTGGCGGCTCGATTCGCCGAGAAGAAGCGGTGATGAATTCCCGTAGGACTGGTTGGCGTCGCATCCGATGGCACGACAATGAGATCACGGAGCCGACTGTGAGGATGAGCGACAGCGCTGCCATCAACGTCCAGAGACTCGGCGTAACCGATGTTCTGGTAACGATCACACACCGATCTGTCTGCTGTGGTGATGGTGGCGGTCTTCGTCGGAGAGCACGAAGGACCGGGTCGGCGATCAATAGTGGCTTAGGGTTCCCATCCGACGTTCGCGGACGATCGCAGCCTGCACTGCCCATAGCCCGACGGCCAGACTAATGACCGCCGATACACCGAGGTAAATGAGTTCGCCGCTGATTTCTGCCCATCCCTCACCGCCGATCAGGGTTCGGCGAGCGGCGTCGAAGGCCACAGCCACGGGGGATAGGGCGAGAATCGCCGCCAAGCGATCAGGCAACAGGTCGAGGGGGAAGTAGGCGCCAGATGCGACGCTGACGGCGGCCCCGATAAAGCCCACAATCCCACCTCCTCGACGAAACGTGAGAACGGCCCCTGCTCCTATCATGCCCAGCCCCCACACCATCGGAATAAATAGCAGGAGCACTACCAGGGCCGGTGCCACCGCTCCTGGATCGAAGCGAACCCCGAAGGCACCCATGACGATGCTGAGGAATATGGCAGTCCTGATCGGGACGTAGATGAGGTCGTAGACGACGAGTCCGATTTGAAGCGTCAGAGGACGCGTCGGAGTCATAAAGAGCGACTCCAAGGTGCCCAGAACTTGCTCGTTGCGTATGGCCGAGACAACCCGTCCCAGACCGATCTGCATAAATGCCCCGAACGCGATGCCTATGCCAACGAAAGCCATATATGAAGCGGTGGTGCCTCCGTACTCGGGCATGGATGAGGGGTTGATCATGAGGCTGACGAAGTAGAAAGTCACGCTCTGGAAGGCGAGATTGGCGATGTCGGCGAGAAACGCCAGCCGATAGCTGAGCAAGACCAGCACGTCGCGACGGACGAATGCGAGAAGTTTGCTCAACTCCCTTGGGGCACCCAAGCCCGCATTAGTCATCGTTGTCCTCCGCAGTGAGGTGAAGAAAAGCCTCTTCTATGTCAGAGCGGGCCTCGGCACATGAATGAACCTTTGCTCCCGTTGTCTCGATTCCCCGAAAGACGTCCGAGAGAGCGATTCCGGATTTCATGTGAAGAAGTAGCCGATCGTCGTAAAAAGGGTGAGCGCTCAGCTCAGCGACACCCTCCAGAGCTCTTCGGAGCATCGGCAGTGGAGCCGAGCCGTTGATGAGTTGGATCTCATAGGTGCGGGTGAGCGCTCGCTTGACCAGATCGTCAACCCTGCCGCTGAAACGAACATCGCCCCTCCCAAGAACTGTCACCTCGTGGGCAAAGCTGCGGATCTCCTCCAGTCGCTGGGTGGCCCATACGACTGCCCCGCCGGAGGAGCATGCCTCGGACACCAGAGAGCGCACATTCTCGGCGCTCGCCGGATCAAGGTCGTGAGTTGCCTCGTCGACGATTAGCACTGGAGGTTCTGTGAGCAGCCCTCGGGCGATTACCAGTCGCTTCTGCATGCCGTGGGAATAGGCTCGTACCGGTTGGCGTCCAGCGTCCTCGAGTTGGACGACTGCCAACAGTTCGTCGGCTCGTTCTCGCGCGGCCGTCAGATTCATTCCGTAAAGACGGGCGAAGAATATGAGGTTCTCGCGCCCGGACAGCCGGAGGTAGAAGGAACGGTCCCCCGATGGGATCCAGCCAATGCGTGACCGTATCTCTCTCGAGGCCGGATCGCCGCCGAGCACGCGGACCGAACCTTGGCTGGGGTAGGTGAGTCCGGCCAGCATGCGAAGGATTGTGGTCTTGCCGGCTCCGTTGGGTCCGAGCAGGGCGTGGACCGTTCCGCCAGTCACCTCGAGATCGAGACCCGAAACGACTGTCTTGGACCCGAAGACCCTGGAAACGCCGAAAGCCCCGATCACAGGACCGAGGCTCTCGGGATTGTTGAGAATGAACCGCTCAGATGATGCCCCAGAGAGGAATCAAGAGAGAGCAGAACACTCCTGGTGCTTGTCGATGTGGTGCGGCACATCAATGGTGTCCTTCGGCGGTATCTCCGAAGGTGCCGCTGGATTACACCTGCTAAAGGTGTGTTCCACAATCGACCCATGGTCGATAATCCGTGGCTTCTTGTACACGTAGCCTCCCTCTGGGCGTCCAGCCCCTCTAGTTGTCACGGACAGTAGTCTGCTCTAGAACGGGTGTCCATCGCTTTGGAGGGAATTCTATGACTGTGGGAGCGGTCGCCGGTGTCATTGTGCGTAAAGGCAGACGAGATCCGGCCTCTGTTGAGCGGATGCTCGTGGCTGCTCCACACCGGGGGTCAGAGACCCTGGTCACCACAGTCGGTGATGCCGTCCTCGGGATTGCTCAAGGGCAATGGTCGTCTCTAGGCGGACACGGTCCGTGGCGGTGCGTGTTCCTCGGTCCATTAGACAACGGCCCGGAACTCGCAGCCGAGCTAGGAGTGACCTCGGTGAACACCGCCGACGTGGTAGCCGCCGCCTTCGCACGATGGGGGCAAGGTGCGGCCAAGCGTCTCAGGGGAGCGTTCGCAGGAATCGTCACCGACGGCGAGAGGGGCTGGGCTTTCCGCGACCACATCGGTGGCCGAACATTCTTCTATCGCGACGACGGCACCTCATGGTGGGGTGCGACCGAAGCCAAGCAAGTCCTTGCCGGGGCAGATTTGCCCCGGCGCCCCGACCTCGCTGCCGTGACCCGCACCTATTACCGGGGCACCTCGACCGACTCTGCCCTACTCGGTGTCAAGCGTCTCATGTACGGGAGCGTTGTGACGATCGATGGTTCAGGTACGCACGAATCGTTGCATTGGAACCCCGACCCCTCAATTCTCGAGTCGAACGACATCGGGCCCGAGGAGGCGCGGAGGGAGCTACTTGACCTCCTTGACGTGGTGGTCGGTCGGACGGTCCACGGGGCCGACGCGGTTGCTCTCAGCGGTGGCATCGACTCGCCCATGGTGGCCACCTTTGCCGCTCCGGCGCACCTCAAGGCGTCCAATCGTCCGCTCTCGGCGTACACGTTCGTCTACCCCGACCACGCATCTGTGGACGAGAGCAAGTACACACGACTCGTCGCCGATGCGCTCGGTATCGAGCTCAGTGAGGTGGTTCCCACGGCTTCGCATCTCGACGACATAGAACGCTGGGTCTATCTGGCGGACGGACCATGGGACAGCACCCCTATGGCGGTCGCCGCCCAGGGTTACGCCGCGGCTGCTGAGATGGGGGCGACGCAGGTGCTCACCGGGACGATCGCGGAGTACATCTTCACGATCAATCGTTTCATTCTCGGTCATCTGGCCAGCCACGGAAGGTGGGATGCCCTCCGACGACAGATTGCGGTGCGACGGGCGGCGGGCAGGACCCGTAGGAGCATCACCAAACAACTGGTACGAGAGCTGACCCCTGCCCCGCTTGCCCGGCTCGACGCCATCGCCCGCCGTCGCCGATCGACATTCTTCCCGCCGTGGACCGATCCCAGCATCATGGGTGGGTCGCGATATGTGACTGCGCTGCGCGATCCCGTAAGGCAACGGTGGTCACGTCCAACTCTCCAGGCCACCCGAGGCACGACCACCACTTCGGAAGCAATGGAGGCCAGCGCCGCTTCGGTCGGAGTGACTGTGCGGCACCCCCTCGCAGATCGGGATTTATGGGAGTTTTTTCTGTCACTGCCCGCCGATGTCTTGTATCCAGACACCATCCCAAAATCGTTCGTCCGACAGACGCTTCGCGGCCATCTTCCCGACGAGGTCCTCGACCGACGGGACAAGACCGTATTCGACGAGAACGTGATGGCAACCGTGCCTTGGGAGCGACTTCGCCGCTATCTGAGCTCGCCGGAGGTGAGGATCCAGGGAATCGATTATGCCCTGCTCAATGAACGGCTGATGGCGCGCAGTCTCGAACCCGTGGAGCTGGTTTGGGCGTATGACCTGGCCACGGTTCATGTCTTCCTGGAGAGCTTCTGATGGACACTCGACGTGTGGTGTTCGGTTTCGAGGTCGAAGCCCCTTTTCCGTTACGGACTGCCCGAGCGAGTGACCTAGGTGATCGGCTTGTTGTCGATATGGCCGACGTAGACGAGGCTGGCACGGGCAGTCCCCTGTTGAACTGGACTCCGGGACCCGGGAATCCACTGGATGCCGCTCTCAGCGCGCGATCCCGCGGCGGATACCTCCTCGACATCACGGATGCGGGCAGGTATGTGATCGAGCCAGAATCGGGACACATCACCATGCCGGTGATGCCTGAGGGGCCACTGCGCGAGATCCGTTTGCTCGGGTTGCCCTTGCTGCTGTGTTTCCTCGCCCGAGGTGATGTCTCATTGCACGGAGCTGCTGTCCTCGGCCCGAGCGGTGCCATTGTCCTGGCCGCACCCGGCAGGCACGGGAAGACCTCATTGGCTGCAACGTTGACCCGACTCGGATTCAGGCTCCTCACTGAGGACCTGTGCTGCATGAGGACGGGAGACGAGATCTCCCTGTATCCGGGACCCGCATCATTGCGGGTTCGAGAGGACATGGCGGCTCATCTGCTCCCGGTCGACGGGATGCACGAGATCGGCAGCTTGGACGATCGTCTCGTCCTCGCCGCCACTCATCCGGGTGACGGTGGCCCCGTGCCCGTTTCCGGCGTCGTGTTGTTGAAGGGATTCGAGGAGGCCGGTTCCTTGCACCAAGTTGACCCGCTGACGAGCCTGCCCAACCTGTGGCTGCTCAGCTTCCACCTCCCGACGGAGGAGGACCGCGCCCGCAAGTTCAACCAGCTGGTCGACCTGGTCGACTCGGTGCCTGTTTGGGAGCTGACCCAGCCCAACGACCCCAGGGAGATTCGCGACACCGCCGAGATGCTGATCACTACCGTGGGTCGATGATCCGCCAACTCGCTCGCCGCGGCCGGCTGGCAGCCAGGATCTGGTCCAGATACGTGATCGTGAAGGTCTATCTCGTTAGGGGGAAGTCCTTTGCCGACACGATCCGCGCTCTGCACAGTCGACCTCCGGCAGGGCCAATTGACCAAGAGCCACGTCAGTTGGGACGATCTGTGGTGAGAGCCCTCAGCCTGGGGGGGATACAACCGCGTTGTCTCACCCTCGCACTCGTCCACATGACACTTCTAAACGACAACGGGATTCACTGCGAACTCGTCATTGGCCTTCCGGACGAAGCCCGGGGGCCTCGCGCCCACGCCTGGATCGAGTTCGATGGCGTGGATATCGGGCCGCCCCCGGGGCGTCACGGCCACGAGGAGCTGGCCCGCTATTCCTGATCGGGGCTGGTGGTATCGGCGAACACCAGGTTTCGTTCAGTGAGCATTCCGATGAATTCGGCGATGTCAGAGTCGAGATCAGGCACATCACCGAATCTCTCCACCAACCGTCCGAGCAAATCCGACTCCGTGGACGGAGTTTCGAGTGCTTCCCAGATCTCTCGAGCGGTCGAGTTGACCTCATGATACGCCCCCGACTTGATGTTCAGCAGCACTCCACCACCTTCGATCGAGCGAAAGACCACGTCGGGATTTCTGCGAAGTGTCTGTTCCTCGGCCACGAGCGAAGGGTAGCGACGATTCGGCCCCGATCATCTGCCTTGGAGGGGCAGAGTGCTACTCGCCGTGGTCGGGAGGGTGTTTCGTGGTTCACGAGATGTCTCGGGCGTGCGATACTGCCGATTGGGACCCGGTTGGGCTTGATGGAACGAGACGTCCTCCCTCGTGGTCGACGAGTGTTCGCCCGGTTGAGGGTTTGATCGAGGCGTTCTCCGGGTCCGGGCAGCCTGTTTCGGAGACAGTCGCGGAATGCGCGTGTCTCCATCCGTGAAGAGCGGACGCTGTTTACCCTTCCCCGCATTGCCATGGCCACGACAAGTCCTCGTCTCGCAGTCGCCGCCCTCGACGCGATGAGGTCGTCGGGAGTCACCTTCGCCCTCCTCCACGGTGCGGAACGTTTCTCTGAGGAGCGGCTCTCCGACGTTGATGTTGTGACTGACGCGGACGCGGCTTCGGTGATCTCCGCGAGCACAGCCGGCTGGCGGGAGAAGGGTCTGCGTCCGGTCGTGTCCTCTTGTTACAACCTGGGGGGCACAGCGGTCTTTCTGTCTACTCGGGACGCCTCCGACGGGGTTCAGCTCGATCTCATGTTCGACCCGCGCGGCCGGGGGCCGTACGGGCTCAATTCGCATGAGCTGTTGGCGACGGCGGCGATTGAGGGCAGCTTCTTGCAGGTCTCCCCCGAGGCGACCTTGCTCTACCTATGGCGAAAGCGGATCGACAAGGGACAGCAGGAGCGGCTCAGGGAACTCAGACAAGGGCGCAAGACAATCGACCGGAGTGGGCTCCTGGCCCTCTCAGAAGCGCTTACCGGAAGCCCGACGACCGCACTGGAGATCCTCGGCGAGCTGCCACCCGGCTCCGAGCGCCGACACTTTCATCCTGGCGGGGAACTGAGCCGACTGGCCCGCCGGGTCAGCCGGCCCATCGGGTTCTGGGCTCATGCGTCTTCACAAGAAATCGCCGTCGGTCTCTCGAAGCGGTTCGGCCGATTCCTGGTCTCGACCACCATCACGGAGACTCCACATCCTGCCCGACAGCCGGTGTGGTGGCTACGCAAGGTGCTCCCCTTCCGTCTCCGGCCGTCGTTGGTGACGAGTTGGGGACGTTTTCCCGCTCCGCTTGCTCCAGATGCGGTGCTGGATGCCCAGCAACCAGACGAGGCTGCCATAGAGTTGACCTCTGCAATGGCTGCGAGGTTCAGCTGATGCGGATCCTCATCTCTGCTTACGCGTGCGAGCCAGGCAAAGGCTCAGAGCCGGAAGTTGGTCTCCAAACAGTGCTGGCGGCAGCAAAGGAGCACGAGGTGTGGGTGATCACTCGGGAGAACAACGTGTCGGCCCTTCGGGCGGCGCTGTCCGACCGAAAGGACATACATGTCATCGGGCTGGAAGTGGCAGGAGTGGTCCTGAGGGCCAAGAAGAGAGGGGGGCTCCTCACTCTTCATCTCTATCATGAGCTGTGGCAGCGGCGGCTGGCGGAGCTGGCCGTACGGCTTGATCGCCAGCACGACTTCGATCTGGTGCATCATGTGACGTTCGCCGCCTACTGGTCCCGAGCTGGTGTCGCTTCCGTCTCCAAACCCCTGGTTTGGGGTCCGGTCGGTGGAGGAGTGGTTCCGCCTGCCCGCCTAGTGCCCGCAATGGGTCTAAGAGGGGCGGTGGGTGATGTGATGAGGGTTCTCATCAGACCTCTGATCGCCCGACTTTCAGGAGCCCATGCCACTGCCGGAAAGGCCTCTGTCATCCTCACCCAGAACCCGGAAACTGCCCACCGGATTGGCCAGCTTTCCAAGACCCGGGTGCTGCCCAACGGTCTCGTCGGCGGCGTGTTCGTGGAGAACGAACTCCCGGCGAAGGATCGTACGATCGTGGCGGCGGGGAGGCTGATCGGCTGGAAGGGAATGGCCCTGGCCATCTCCGCAATGCGTCACCTGTCGAGCGAGGAACAACTCGACATTTTTGGGGAGGGGCCGGATAGGCGCCGACTCGAGCGTTTGACTCGAAGATGGGGCCTCCAGGATCGGGTGCACTTCAGGGGTAGGGTTCCCCGGGATGAGGTTCTGGCGGCAATGGCCGGAGCTCGGGCATTTCTGCATCCGGCACTCCACGAAGACTCCGGGATGACGGTGGCAGAGGCCCTGTCTCTCGGAACACCGGTGGTCTGTTTGGACCGGGGTGGGCCACCCGTGCTCGTCCAGCAGTGGCCAGATGTACCGAGCCGGGTGGTCCCCCCCTCCAGCCCTTCCGCTACGGCCAGGCGTTTGGCGGAGGCGCTTAGAGAGGTCTCTGGCCATCGCACCGAGCCCGATCTGTCCCCGGTCGAGGGCTTCGCCCATGATCTGCTCGCCACGTATGCCAACGTCGGCGAGCGAGCCCGTTGACCTCCCGATTCGAGGCATGGAGGCGTCTCCTCCCGAGCCGGAGGAGATACAAGGTCGGCTGTTGCTGATCTCCCGCCCTTATCTGAGAATGACCTGCAACATGGCGTCGGCAAGTCGGATGTCGCGTTGGTCGTCCCCAAAACGACGAGGAATCTCCTCCTGCCAGAACGCCACCGCTTCTTCGTTGAAATCAGGCTCCGCGTCAACAGGCACACCCACCGCCCTGGCGGCGGCCACATAGAACACCAGATCGGCGAGAGGCGGAGCCGGGGCGACATGCTCCCAATCGAAGAGAACCGGCCCGATCCCGGGCATCTGCCTCAGGTTCCAGGGCGCCATGTCTCCATGCATCGGGCGCCATCCAGGCGGACAAGGTGTGGCAACGCGGATTCGCTCAGAAACCTCTTCGGCGATGGCGCGGATCGGAACGGACACCCTGGGGGAATGAATACGGCCGGGGAGGGCGGTGAAGCCGAGACTCGTCCACCCGCTGGAAATGTGCTGGCCAACCACGGTCGGCGCGGTGAAGGTTTCGGCTTCCCTGACTTGGTTGGTCGCAAGGTGTTCCACGGTGGCATCCCAGTCCGGACGCAACTTCACGAAACCTCGTGGTGTCCCCTGCCGAAGGAGGAGGATGGCTGCCCCGGGACGTCCGGCCTGGGATGGGCGATACACCGCCTGCTCGTCGTATTCACCGAACCATGTCCGCCACACGGCGGCGTGCTCAACCTGAACGGATTCGGGGAGCACCCTGACACTACGGTGGCGTCGACCAGGGAGAAAGCCAGGGCCGGCAACTCCGCCCACCAGCCACACTGCCCGTTGCACGACGCGAGCTCGGAGACGGTTAGCGGACCATAGCGAGACTCCGGCGCGCAACCCTTTTCGGCTACTGGTCGGGATGAGCAGAGGCCCCGATGGAGGCGGGAAGGCGATATGACTCATCTGCCGATGACTTCCAGCGCTTCAGCGACCAGGGTGGCCGGATCCCTGGTGGCGTCCAATGTCACCACTGGGGCCGGCAGCTGCGGCAAAACCTCGAGCTCGAACTCCACTTCTTCCCGAGTCAGCTCCGCCTTGCGTTCCAAGATGACTGAAGCCGGGGCGGCCAAGTTGAAGACGACATCGGGGGTGGGCATCAATGACACCGCCCACCGTGCCAACCATCGCGGACCGGCAAACCCCACAGACACCGGATGCACCAGGTACCCGTAAGACCAGCGATCACCAATAACCACCTCGCCGTTCCTGAGTACGGGTGACACCGAAACGATGTATCCGGCCCAGAAGCGGACAACGGCTAGCGCAATCCTCGCCCAACCTCCAACGTGGCTCGGGCGTTCCTTTCGCTTGGGCAACGGAGTGGGATCGGGAACCACGGCCGCCAGCTCCCCCCTGACCGGCGGACGGAAGTGGAAGTAGCGAACCCCGTCGCCCAAGGCGGCGACCAATCCTCGGGCGAAGGTGGTCTTGCCGACCCCATCGGGACCCACCACCGCCACGAACACTCCCTTCATCCGGGTCATCATCCCAGAGAAGTGTCCCTTCCACCACCGAGCCCCCAGCAGGTCGGCACGATATCCCCTTGGCTGCGCGGGGGTAGCATGACACCAGTGAAGCGAGCGCAAGACCGTTCCGAATCTCTTCGCTTCCTCATCAAACTGGCTGCGAGCCATCCAATTGCAGGCGTTCCGAGCGACGATGGCCTTGCGGTGCTCGCGTCGGAGCACAGAATGCAGGGGTTGGTGACTTCGGAGCTCGATTCTCATGAGGATGCAGCGTCGAAGACTCTGCGGACGCGATTGGCGTCAATCGAGGGACAGACATGGGCCCGGCACCGGTTTCTCGCATCTGAGTTGAACCGTGTCAGTTCGATGCTGACCGAAAGGGGCGTGGAGCACTACCTGATAAAGGGCCCGGCCGTCGAAGGGCGCTTCTATGACCGAGTGGGGGAGCGTCCCTACGCAGACCTCGATATTGTCTTGCTGCCTCCGGCCTCGGTCGTGGATGCGCTTGAGGCTCTCGAGGGGGCCTCACCCCATTCTCATCTCGTTGGAAAGCTGGCTGACGATGGCTGGATCCAGTCCGTGGATGTCACCCTTCCGTCAGGTGCGGTCGTCGATCTCCACATCGATCCACTGAAGCTCGGCTTCCAATCGCGCTTCTCGAGCACCGCCGGATCCCACCTCGAATCGATGACGATCGACGGCACGACGATCAACACGTTGGATCCGACTGCCTCCCTTGTCTTGGCCTTGCTTCACCTCAATCGAAACCGATTCCGGTACCTTTCAGGCTTCGCCGACGTGGCCCGGCTCCTCACCCGGTCCCAGATTGACTGGGACGTCTTCGAAGGCCTAGTTCTGGCCGATGGCCTCGAGGTCCTCATTGATGGCTCACTTCATGCTGTGCTGGACGAGTTGGACCTTGAGGCCGACCTGATCGATGGATGGACCTTGAGATACAACCCTGATCCTGGTCCCCGCCGCGCCGTATGGAAGCTGGCGTGGAGGCGATCTACCCGGCTCAGCGGAACGGCGGGGAGGTTCCGCATGAGTCGCCGATCACAATTTCTGATGCCGGCCCTATGTCGGGGCCGTTTTGTGTGGCTGGTTCGCTGGATGATGCGCCGGTTATTTCCTCCGACTCCGCTTTTGGAATTCAACCACCCGAGCGCTTCAGGCCCTTACCTGATTCGCTTGGTGCGTGGCAGATGGAGCCAGATCCGTCATACACGGTTCCATCGACGAGATCGATCGAACCGGCGTAGTCACTTGGTCGACGAAGAGCTCGGAGGCCCCGCCGAATAGCCGAAGTGCCAACCGTGGTGATGGCCAGGGCATCCACCTGGGCTAGCGTTCAGCCGGAAGACGACGCCTCACCATCCGCCAGGCTTTTCTTGGCTACTTCGTAGATGTTCTCCAGCTGAGCCAACCCCGTCTCAGGACTGAACCGTTCACGATATGTCAGGAGAGCGGCTGCCGACTTCTCGTCGACCAGAGTGTCGTCCCCCAGCAGTCTGAGGGCGTTCGCCAGGTCTGGCCCATTACCAGGAGCGAAGGTCAGCCCGGCCTCGCCCGCAACTTCGGGCATGGCCCCGTGGTCTGACACCAGAACCGGCAGGCCACATGAGAGTGCTTCGATGAGCACCATGGGGAGACCCTCAAACCAACGGCTTGGAAGTACCAGCGCCCTCGCGGCGAGCATCCGTTTTCGGACTTCGTCCTGGGAGATGGGCCCTGTTACCGACACGGTGGATTGCGCGGGCGACTGAATCGTGGACAGTAAGGGCCCGTCGCCGATGACCTGCAACTCGAGGTCAAAACCATCGGCAAGCTCCCATGCATGCAGAAGGTCAGTTACGCCTTTCTCCTCGGTGAGGCGCCCGACAAACAACAGCGTCTTGCTACTCGACGCGGGCCCGGTTCTCGGTCCCGGATCCGCGACGACGTTTGGCTTGACGATGATCCGGCCGCGAGGGATGCCTGCCATGACAAGGGTCTCCGCAGCGAAAGACGTCAAGGCCACGACCACGTCGACGTCGTTCGTCCACGTGCCCACGACGCGGTGCGTCCCAATTGTTACTGCAACCAGAGCTGACTGAACGGCGGAATCCCGATAGCAGCGATGAATTGCCCCGCGCCACGGCATCCGACCCGCACAATCCTCGCACACCGCGCCATCTCGGTAGTGGAGGGCATTGACACAGGAAAGCCTGTAGTTGTGCATGGTCGCTACGACAGAGAAGCCCGCCTGTCGCACTGTCTTGAAGACGGCAGGAGACAACGCGAACCATGTGTTGTGAACGTGAACGACATCAGCGCCGAAATCGCGTGCCGCCTCGGCCACTCCCCGGGCTGCCTCGCGATTCCATGGCGCCCGGATGAGTGCCCTAGCGGCTTCTCGTGCAGGCAACGGGTTGTCGAGGGAATGGAGCACCACGTCATGGCCCGCTGTTCTGAGCAAGTCCCCCTCTGTCCGGACGACTGAATCCTCGCCACCTGCCTGTCTGTATCGCGTATGAACCTGAAGGATCTTCAACCAGTGTCCCGGTTGCGACCGGCAAGGACTCGCTCTTCGAGTCCCGCACCTAGGGTGTCCATCATTGACCCCTCACTGAGCGTCATCTCGCGACGCAGAGGCGACCGATTGTAGATATAGCCGAGGACCGGCGTCCCGACCAGATCCAGACGACTCTTGAGCTCTATGAGCTCCGAATGGCGACTTCGATGTTCGGCGACGATGAGCGCTCCCTCGGCTAGTTCAGCGAGGGTGGATGCGTACGCAACCTGCAGCAAGGGAGGTCCATCGATGAGCACCAATTCGTACTCACGGGTCAGCAAGCTGATCAGATCGCGGGCGCGGGTGGATTGGAGAGTGGTCGCAGCCGAGCTCGGCCGCGTGCCCCGCGGCATCACATGCAACGACGCGCCCGTGGGGAGCACGACTTCGTGGATGCCCTTACTGGCCTTTGCATGGCCCTCGATGATGTCTGTCACTCCGAATAGTGATCCGTGGTGGTCACCAACCAGGAGCCTGGTTGCTTCCTGATTCCCGAAGTCGCAATCAATGACGAGAACCGAGCGATCGTTGATCGCCGACGCCACGGCTGTGTTGACAACAGTGGTCGTCTTGCCACGTCCGAGCGTCGACGATGCCACGAAGATCGACCGAGCGAAGTGGGCTCGGGCTGCTACGTCAAGCGTTAGAGACGCGAAGCGGTATGCCTCCGCGGCCGCTGAACGAGGGTGATCTCGGACGGGTGAGCTGATTCCCTCCTGTTCGAAGTCTGGAACTTCGGCGATGAGCGGCGCTCCGAGGATCGGGCCAGGCTCGGTGCGGTCGACGAGAGTCCGACGGGACATAGTAAGCATGTGTGCAAGCCCGAGACCGGCGGCCGCGCCCACAATCATGCCTGTTCCGAGCACCCTGGCGAGGTCCATGCCTGGCAACTCCATCGCTGCAGACGCAGGCTGTATGAGAGCGATCGCATCCGGAACGAGACCCATGTCGACCGCAATCTCGTCGCGTCGCGTCAACAAGCTCGCCCGGCGGCCTACCTGCTGGGCCTGTTCCTCCTCCAGAGCACGGCGCTCGGGGTTCGACGACGTGCCCTCGAGAACGTCTCCGTAGACGACGATCACTTGGCGATTGTCCTGGATTCGTTGCCGCATCGCTTCAGCCTCTTCAGCGGGCAACGTATCGTTCAGCAGGAGAGTATGGAGACGAGCGATCTCGGCGACGGCATCGTCGGCTTGTGATTGCAGTTCGGCCAGCCCACTGTCATTTGCCACGAAGTCGGCGACTGTCCGCTCGATCTCACGCAAGCGTTCGTCGATGCCTTTGACCTGAGCATCGATGCGAGCGAGCTGTGCTTCCGATGTCGAGGTCGCTTGGCGCTGGCCCACCTCCCGGTAGGCCTCGGCGACGGCGTTGGCATAGGTCACTGCCAACTCCGGTGTCGAAGCCACGACGTCGACACTGACCAGTGGACTCTCGATGCTTCCAACGATCGTCACCTCGGGCAATTCGTCGTCTGATATGGCCGACGGCTCGATTTCGCGGACGATCTCTAGGGCTGCTTCGGCAACCACCGGTGAACGTATTAGCTCGAGCTGCGAAGAAAGGTACGTAATGCTCGTTCCCTGCTGGCCCACTGTCTCAGACGTGATCGGTTCCTGGATCACGACTGTCGCCGATGCTGAGTATTGGGAATCTTGCGGTCGCAGGACACTTATGGCCACGGCGAGGCCCATAGATAGCGCGATCACGCCAATAACCAACCGTCTGTAGCGCCAGGCTGCCGCGAGGAGCCCTGGCCGTGAATCGTTCAATTCGCCCTTCACGCGTGAGAGAGGACGATCGTAGCGGTCTGTCGTATGAATCCGATCGTCGCCCGAGTCGGGTACAACCGCCTCAAACGAGTCGGCGTACCCCGTCTAGGTAGACCTGAGCACCTCCGAGCATCAGGCGTAAACCGGCGCTCCTGGAGGGAGCGGAATGGTCCCGAGGCTCCAAAAGGGGGCTCAGTCGTTGCCGGTCTTCTTCCAATCGACGTAGGTGAGGAGCTCGCCTTCCCAGCGGAAGTACTTCCCGTGCGAAGAGGCGAACTCGTATTGGTTGGCCACAAAGTGGTTGTTCCAGGAATCAAAAACCAGGCTCGTTTCGTTGGTGACGATCCCGGACTGGCCGCTCGACATGGTCACCCGGTTGTCCGTCACCAACAAGTTCTTCAATTTGATCTCACAGTTCTCCCCCTCCAAAGTGCCCCGATCGCCCTGGATACCGCCGATCCCGTCGTTGTTGTCCTCGACCAGGTTCCCTTGGACCGTCACATTGGGCGAGTTGACCACCAGGATGCCTGCCCCCGCCACCCAGTTGTCGTTGCCGAAGCCGTTCCTGCGGACAGTGTTGCCCACGATGGTCGCGTCGCACGAAATCTCATGTTTGATGCCAGCGTGGTGATTGTCGAAGACCAGGTTTCCCTCGTAGCGGGTGCCGATGTTGTGGCCATCAGTCCACAGGCCGGGCCCTCCATTGTTGTGCGAGCAGTTGCCCCTTACCGACAGATTCTTGGTACGGATGAACTTGGTCCCACCCGCCCCTGTGAACGGGTTCACGCTCAGGTCGGGGTTGTTGAAAGCGATCTCGTTGCTCTCCACGACCACATCGGAGCCGGATCCGCCGATGCCGTACTGCTCGTTGTGGTGGATGTAATTGCCCACGATCCACCACCCCTCCCCGAACCTGATCCCCTGCCCTCCGTTGTCGTGGATCGTGTTCGCCCGGATCACCCACCTCTGCGAACTGTTGTGCGTGCGGACAGTCCCCTCCGAGACCGGACTCGCATAGTTGCGGATGTCGAGACCTTCGATGGTCACATCGTCTCCCGGCCCGCCGAAGGCAAACTCGGCGGTGCCTCCCCCGTCGAGAACGGCACCGCGCTCGCCCACGATGTGGTTCTCGTGGCGGGGGGAGATGGGGCCTGTCATGTTATGCACCCCGGCCGCGATCACGATGGTGGCGCCGTCCCCATGGCTGTTGATGGCGTTCTGGATCGACTCGCCGGGCTCGACGCGAGCATCCCCGGTGGGCGAGGCGGGGCCACTCATCGCCACGTCGCACTCTTGAGGAGCGGTGATC
>Ga0299914_10000902_pt1 | contig 18860 bp, 17 predicted proteins | sample RVTome_10_FD_201361 | JGI IMG/M metagenome (GOLD analysis project Ga0299914, IMG submission 201361) | Soil microbial communities from uranium-contaminated site in the Upper Colorado River Basin, Wyoming, United States - RVT153D57 (version 2) ...
GGCGTTTCAGGAGCTGAGCCTCCAGTTCGGCCGCCCGCTCGGCCCGGGGGCTTCGACCCCGGCTAGCTCAACCCCGAATCCAGAGCCCGCGGTTCCACGACGAGCCCCGAGTTGCGTTATCATGGGCCGCGCATTCAGATGCCTTGAAGGCTAATAGTTTAGGTCATATAACAAAATGAAGTCCGCCAGGATCCTCGCCGTCGCCAACCAGAAGGGTGGCGTCGGCAAGACCACGACGGCCATCAACCTCGCCACCGGCCTCGCCATGGCCGACCGCCGCGTCCTCCTCGTCGACCTCGACCCTCAGGCCAATCTCACCAGCGGCGTCGGCCTCAAGGGTCACACAGCTCCCGGCGGCACGGTCTACGATGCCCTGACGACCGACTCGCCCGACCCGGATCAGTTCGTCGTCGACACCCGCATCGACAACCTCGCCCTCGTCCCCGCCGACAGGAACCTCACCGGCGCCGAGCTCGAGCTCGTCCTGCTCCAGAGCCGCGAGCACCGGCTCCGCCGCTTCGTCGAACCGCTCCGCTCGCGCTTCGATTACGTCTTCATCGATACGCCGCCGTCTCTCGGCCTCCTCACCCTCAACGCCCTCGTCGCCGCCGACGCCGTCCTGATCCCGCTCAACTGCGAATACTTCGCGCTCGAGGGCATCGCCGATCTCGTGGCCACGCTGCGCCGCGTGAGATCCAGCTTCAATCCCTCGCTCGACATCGCCGGCGTCCTCATGACCATGCACGACGAGCGGACGAATCTCGGGCAGCAGGTCGCGCGCGACATCCGCGCGTTCTTCGAGGACCGCGTATACACCACTGTCATTCCGCGGAACATCCGGCTCGGCGAGGCGCCGAGCCATGGCCTGCCGGCGCTCGTCTACGACGCGAAGTCGCGCGGCGCCGAGGCCTACGCCGCGCTCGCGCGCGAGTTCCTCGCGCGCGCCGCCGCGCCCGCCGGCGCACCCGCCGACACGGAGGGGCTCCATGGCTGAGAAACGGCCCGCGCTCGGCAGAGGCCTGAGCGCCCTCATCCCCGAGACGCCCGCCGCCCCCGCGCGAGGCGAGCGCGCGCTGGACGTGGACATCGATCTCCTGCGCCCGAACAAATTCCAGCCCCGCACCCGCATCGACGACGGGAAGATCGACGATCTGGCGCGATCGATCCGCGGCAACGGCATCATCCAGCCGATCGTCGCGCGCCAGGTCGAAGGCGGCTACGAGATCGTCGCCGGCGAGCGCCGCTGGCGCGCCGCCCAGCGCGCAGGCCTCCTCAAGGTCCCCGTCGTCGTCCGCGAGATCCCGGAGGAGCGTCTCCTCGCCGCGGCGCTCATCGAGAACATCCAGCGCGAGGACCTCAATCCGATTGAAGAGGCGCACGCCTACCGCCGCCTGGCGGACGACTTCCACCTCACGCAGGAGCAGATCGCCGAGGCGGTCGGCAAAGATCGATCGTCAATCGCGAACTACGTGCGCCTGCTGCGGCTGCCGCATGAGATCCGCGAGAACGTCGCGGCCGGCACGCTGACGATGGGCCACGCGCGCGCGCTGCTCGCGCTGCCGGACGAAGCCGCCCAGCTCCGCGCGGGTCGCGACGTCGCCTCGCGCGGGCTGTCGGTGCGCGAGACGGAGATCCTCGTCAAGAAGAGCAGCGAACCCGCGCCGGAGCGGCAGGAGGCGGCCAAGGACGTGCACACGCGCGCCGCGGAGGACAAGCTGCGCTTCGCGCTGGGCACGCGTGTCCGGATCGTCCGCAAGGCAAAGGGCGGCCGCATCGAGGTCGACTTCGCATCGGAGGAGGAACTGCAGCGCCTGTACGAGCAGCTCACGGCACGTTGACCCATGAACCTCATGAACCCATGAACCTCATGACTCCCAAGAAACTGACCGATTACGCCGCCTGCGCCGGTTGAGCGAGCAAGCTCGCCGCCGGTGAGCTCGCCCAGGTCCTGGGCGATTTGCCCGTGCCCTCGGACGACCGGGTCCTGATCGACTACCGGACTTCGGACGATGCGGGTGTGTACAGGCTGGATGGCGAGCGGGCGCTGGTGCAGACGGTGGATTTCTTCACGCCGATCGTCGACGACCCGTTCGTCTACGGCCAGATCGCGGCGGCCAACGCGGTGAGCGACGTCTACGCGATGGGCGGGCGTCCGCTGACCGCGCTGGCGATCGCGGGGTTTCCGAAGGACGTGGAGCCTGCGGTGCTGAAGGCGATCTTCCGGGGCGGCGCCGTCAAGCTGCGCGAGGCGGGCGTGGCGCTGCTCGGCGGCCACACGGTGCAGGACCAGGAGATCAAGTTCGGCTACGCGGTGACCGGAGAGGTGCCGCCCGGCCGCGTGTGGTCGAACGCGGGGGCGCGTCCGGGCGACGAGCTGCTGCTGACCAAGCCGATCGGCACGGGCGTCATCGCCACCGCGCTCAAGTTCGGCCGTGCGCCGGCCGCGGCGATCGACGCGGCGCAGGCCTCCATGCTCGAGCTGAACCGGACCGCCGCCGACGCGCTGCGAGGCCTGCCGGAAGGCACCGTCCACGCGTGCACGGACGTGACCGGGTTCGGCCTCATCGGCCACGCCTCGGAGGTCGCCTCCGCGAGCGGGTGCTCGCTCGAGATCGAGGCGCTGGCCGTGCCACTCCTGCCTGGCGCATTGGATCTGGTGGAAGGCAACGTGCCCGGGGGCGGCCGGACGAATGCCTCGCATTTCGGCCCGCGGGTCTCGTACGCTCGGGGGCTCGATTCGCGGGTGGTGCAGCTCCTGAGCGACCCCCAGACTTCGGGCGGCCTCCTCGTGGCGGTCGCCTCCGCCGGGGCGGCGCGCGCGGAGGCGGCCCTGCGGGAGGCGGGCGTGCCTGCCGCGAGGATCGGGCGGGCGGTTCCCGCGGCGGGCCCGCTGCTGCTCGTCATTTGATGCGCGCGGGCCCGATCCCGCTCGCTCGCGGCGCAGCCGGGCCGGCGTGCAGCTTGGCACTGGCTGCATCCGGATGGTATAAATTGATGTTTTGTGCCTGCGCGAGCATGCGCCATCAGTGGTTCGCGGCCACAGCGCCCCTCCCGGTCAGCGCACGATTCCTGATTTCGTGATGGTCATTCGCCGACAGGTCAATCGGATACCGTTCCGCACCCTTTCTCCGTACGACACTCCGGAGGCTCGATGACCAGCCGTGCGGCCGCGGCCCGCTACGCCCGCGCCCTCTTCGACGTGGCGAGGGCCGAAGGGCAGGACGTCCAGCAGATCGAGCGCGAGCTGGCCGGGTTCGCGGACCTCGTCGCGGGCAACGAGCCGCTGCACCGGGCGCTCACCAACCCTGCGGTGCCGGCGCCGCGCAAGCGGGACACGGTCGACGCGCTCCTGGCGCACGCGCCCGGGATGCCGGGACCGCTCGCCAAGCTGCTGCTGATGCTCGCGGAGCGCGATCGCCTCGTGCTGCTGCCCGACCTGGTGGAGGCCTACCGCGGACGGCTCATGGATCACATGAAGGTGGTCCGGGCGGAGGTCGTCACGGCGGCGCCCCTGGCCGGGGAGAGCACCGAGGCGTTGACGCGCGGCCTGGCGCAGGCGACGGGGCGGGAGGTGCGGCTCGAGACGAAGGTGGACCCGGAGATTCTTGGCGGCGCCGTGGCGCGCATCGGCAGCACGGTCTACGACGGCAGCATCACCCACCAGCTCGAACGGATGAGAGAGGCGCTCGGGGGCGCCGCAGACTGACGCCCGCGATCGGGACGAGACACGAGACATGGACATCAAGGCCGAGGAAATATCCAAGATCATCCGCGACCAGATCGGCAGCTTCGCGGTGGACGTCGACGTCGCGGAGGTGGGCACGATCGTGGCGGTGGGCGACGGCATCGCGCGCGTGCACGGCGTGGAACGCACGATGGCGGGCGAGATGCTCGAGTTCCCGCACGGCGTCTTCGGCATCGCGCTGAACCTGGAAGAAGAGAGCGTGGGCGTGGTGCTGCTCGGCGACTACACCGAGATCAAGGAAGGCGACACGGTCAAGCGCACCGGCCGCATCATCTCGGTGCCGGTCGGCGAGGAGATGGTCGGGCGCGTCGTCAACGCCCTGGGCCAGCCGATTGACGGGAAGGGGCCGATTGCGTCGAAGCAGGTCCAGGAGATCGAGCGCCTCGCGCCCGGCGTCGTGGACCGCAGCCCGGTCAAGGAGCCGCTCCAGACCGGGCTGAAGGCGATCGACGCGATGGTGCCGATCGGCCGCGGCCAGCGGGAGCTGATCATCGGCGACCGCCAGACCGGCAAGACGGCCGTGGCGGTGGACGCGATCATCAACCAGCGCGGGCAGGACGTCGTCTGCATCTACAACGCCATCGGGCAGAAGCAGTCCACGATCGCGCAGGTGGTGCGGACGCTCGAGGAGGCGGGCGCGATGGAGTTCACCATCGTGGTCGCCGCCGGGGCGTCGGATCCCGCCCCGCTGCTTTATATCAGTCCGTACTCCGCGTGCACGATGGGCGAGTACTTCCGCGACAGCGGACGCCATGCGCTCTGCGTCTACGACGACCTGTCGAAGCACGCGCAGGCCTACCGCGAGATCTCGCTGCTGCTCCGCCGCCCGCCGGGCCGCGAGGCGTACCCGGGCGACGTCTTCTACCTCCACTCGCGGCTGCTCGAGCGCGCCGCGAAGATGAAGCAGGAGCTTGGCGGCGGATCGCTCACGGCGCTGCCGATCATCGAGACGCAGGCGGGCGACCTCTCGGCCTATATCCCGACGAACGTCATCTCGATTACCGACGGGCAGATCTTCCTGGAGGCAGACCTGTTCCACCAGGGCGTGCGCCCGGCGATCAACGTCGGCAACTCGGTGTCGCGCGTCGGCGGGTCGGCGCAAGTCAAGGCGATGCGGCAGGTCGCCGGCTCGCTGCGGCTCGATCTGGCGCAGTACCGCGAGCTGGCGGCGTTCGCGCAGTTCGGGAGCGATCTCGACAAGGCGACGCTCAACCAGCTCAATCGCGGCAAGCGGCTCGTCGAGATTCTCAAGCAGCCGCAGTACCAGCCGCTCCCGGTCGAGAAGCAGGTGGTGATCATCTACGCGGCCACCAACGGCTACCTCGACGAGGTGCCGGTCGAGCAGGTGCGGGCGTTCGAGTCGGATCTGTACGAGTTCCTGGATCTGCGGCGTCCGCAGGTCCTCTCGACGCTCGCCTCCAAGGGCGCGATAGACGACGAGCTGAAGGCGACGCTGAACGCGACGCTCGAGGAGTTCGCGGCGCAGTTCATGGCGGCCGCGGGGCGGACGGCGGCATAGGCAGGCCTTGAACAGTGCCGGCCTGATGGAACATGGACAATGGAAAATGGCAGAGTGCCCGGGTGTCAGCATCTTTGCCTGGCCACCCTCCCACCAGCATTCGTTTCCGGCATCCTGCCGGCGTGCGGGTGATCGCGGGCTGAAGGTCCGCGCCCGGGCGCTGCGGAACGCACGAGGGAGATAGCGATCGTTGACGCGAGGGTGAAGCCCGCGCTTCTTCAGGCTGGAACGAACTGACGCATGCCATCCTTGCTTGATATCCGGCGGCGGGTCCGCGCGGTGAAGTCCACGCAGCAGATCACGAAGGCGATGAAGATGGTTGCCGCGTCGAAGCTGCGGCGGGCGCAGGAGCGCATCCAGCAGGCGCGGCCCTTCGCGACGCAGATGGAGCGGGTGCTCAACAGCCTCGCGACGCGCGTGGATCCCGGATCGGATCCGCTGCTCGACGAGCGCCGCGAGCCGCGCGCCGGCGGCCGCGCGCTGGTATTCCTGATCACGGGCGACCGCGGCCTCTGCGGCAGCTTCAACGCCAACGCGATCAAGGCGGCGTCCGCGTTCATCGCCGAGGCGCCCGGGCGCCCGGTGGCGCTCGGGCTGGTCGGCCGCCGCGGGCGCGACTACTTCGTGCGCCGGCCTTATGACATCCAGTTCGAACTGGTGAACCTCTTCGGCCAGCTGCGGTTCGAGCACGCGCAGGAGATTGCGCGGACGGCCATGGCGGCCTTCACCGGCGGCGCGGCGGACGGCGTCCACCTGGTCTACAACGAGTTCAGGTCGATCATGCAGCAGCGCGTGGTCGTCCACCCGCTGCTGCCGATCCCGAGGCTGGCTGAGGGGCCGCAGGAGGTCCGCGGCCCGGTGGTCGATTACATCTACGAGCCGGATCCCGCCACCCTGCTCAAGCAGCTCATCCCCAGCCATATCGAAGTGCAGGTCTTCCGCGCGCTGCTCGAGTCGAACGCCGCGTTCTACGCGGCGCAGATGACGGCGATGGATGCGGCCACCCGCAACTCGGGCGAGATGATCGAGCAACTGACGCTGTACATGAACAAGGTGCGGCAGGCGGCGATCACGCGCGAGATCATCGAGGTGGTGAGCGGCGCGGAGGCGCTGTAGGGAGGCCGTCCGCGAGGCGGGTGAACGCCGGGGCGTGCTGGAATGACCCGTTCGGATCGGCAGCGGCAGTCAAGAGGATCATGGCAACAGCAACAGCAACCGAACAGAAGGTCGGCCGGGTCGTGCAGGTCATCGGCCCTGTCGTGGACATCGAATTCGAGGGCGGGCACCTGCCGGCGATTTACAACGCCGTCCGGATCGTGGGCGACGGCGAGATCGGCCAGGGCATCGACGTCATCGTGGAGGTCGAGCAGCACCTCGGCGAGAACCGCGTGCGGACCGTCGCGATGAAGCCGACCGACGGCATGCAGCGCGGCATGCGGGCGGTCGACACCGGCGCGCCGATCTCGATGCCGGTCGGCTCCGCCACGCTCGGCCGCGTGATGAACGTGCTCGGCGAGCCGGTGGACTTCCCCGACCGCCCGATCGAGTCGAAGGAGCGCTGGTCGATCCACCGGGCCGCGCCGTCCCTCGAGGATCAGTCCACCGAACTGCAGATGTTCGAGACGGGCATCAAGGTGATCGACTTGCTCGAGCCGTACCTGCGCGGCGGCAAGATCGGGCTGTTCGGCGGCGCCGGCGTCGGCAAGACGGTCATCATCCAGGAGCTGATCCACAACGTCGCGATGAAGCACGGCGGCGTGTCGGTCTTCGCGGGCGTCGGCGAGCGGACGCGCGAGGGGAACGACCTGTGGCTGGAGTTCCAGGAGAGCGGCGTCATCAACATGGAGGACCTGACGAAGTCGCGCGCGGCGCTCGTCTACGGCCAGATGACGGAGCCGCCGGGCGCGCGGCTGCGCGTCGCGCTGAGCGGCCTCACGGTCGCCGAGTACTTCCGCGACGCGGAGAACAAGGACGTCCTCCTCTTCATCGACAACATCTTCCGCTTCACGCAGGCCGGATCGGAAGTGTCGGCGCTGCTCGGCCGCATGCCGTCGGCGGTCGGCTACCAGCCGACGCTCCTGACCGAGATGGGCGAGCTGCAGGAGCGCATCACGTCGACGAAGAAGGGGTCGATCACGTCGGTGCAGGCGATTTACGTCCCGGCGGACGACTACACGGACCCGGCGCCGGCGACGACCTTCGCGCACCTCGACGCGACGACGAACCTCTCGCGCGCGATCGTGGAGCTGGGGATCTACCCGGCGGTCGACCCGCTGGCCTCGACGTCGCGCATCCTCGACGCGCGCATCATCGGCGAGGAGCACTACAACGTGGCGCGGGCCGTCAAGCAGGTGCTCCAGCGCTACAAGGACCTCCAGGACATCATCGCCATCCTCGGCATCGACGAGCTGTCGGAAGAGGACAAGCTGACGGTCGGCCGCGCGCGGCGTATCCAGCGCTTCCTCTCGCAACCGTTCTTCGTCGCCGAGCAGTTCACCGGCTTCCCGGGCAAGTACGTGCCGATTGCCGACACGGTGCGCAGCTTCCGCGAGATCGTGGACGGGAAATACGATCACCTCCCCGAGCAGGCGTTCTACATGGTCGGCACCATCGAGGAAGCCGTCGAGAAGGCCGAGAGGATGAAGGCCTAGCCGGCGCGCGCCATGGCATCCCCACGACAGATCGAGCTGCAGATCGTGACGCCCGACCGCCTGATCGTGCAGGAGCAGGTGGACGAGGTGCAGATCCCCGGCGCCGCGGGCTACTTCGGCGTGCTGCCGGGGCACACGCCGCTCCTCGCCGGCCTCGGCGTCGGCGAGCTGTGGTATCGCAGGGGGCAGGAGAAGACGTACCTCTCGGTCGCGTTCGGCTTCGCGGAGGTCCTGCCGAACCGCGTGACGGTCCTCGCCAGGATCGCCGAACGCCCCGAGGAGATCGACGTGGCGCGGGCCGAGGCGGCGCGGGCGCGGGCCGGGGAGCGCCTGGCCCATCACCGGACGGACGTGGACTACGCGCGCGCGCGCATCGCGCTGGTGAAGGCGATGGCGCGGCTGCAGGTGTCGGCACGCGTCCGCGCCGCCGCGGGCCGCGGCGCCGCGCCGGATCGCGCGCACGCCAGGGGCTGAGCGCGCCGTCATGAGGCAGACCCCTTCGTTCAGCTGGGCCGTGCGTTCCGATCCGGGGCTCCGCCGGACCAGCAACGAGGACTGCCACACCGTGCGGCCGGACATCGGACTGTTCGTCGTCGCCGACGGCATGGGCGGCCACGTCGCCGGCGAGGTCGCCTCGCGCGTGGCGGTCGAGGCCATCGAGGCCTTCACCGAGGAGACGGCCGGCGCCGATCGCAACCGGACCTGGCCCTTCCCCTTCGACCCCTCCATCAGCCTCGAGGCCAATCGCCTCAAAGCGGCCTTCCGCCTCGCCAACCGCAGGATCGCCGCGGCCATCGCCGACTCGCAGGACCTGCGCGGCATGGCGACGACGGCGTCGGCGATTCTGTGCGGCGGGAAGAGCGCGTGCGTGGCGCACGTCGGCGACAGCCGCGTCTACGTGATGCGCGCGAAAGGGGCGCTCACGCAGATCACACACGATCACTCGTGGGTCGAGGAGCAGGTGCGGGCGGGAACCCTGAGCGCGTCCGCGGCGCGCCAGCACCCCTGGCGCAACGTGGTGACGCGCGCGCTGTCGGGCGGAGAGGATCCCGAGGTCGACGTCACCGAGATCGAGCCGCAGCCCGGCGATCGCTACCTCCTCTGCTCCGACGGCCTCTTCGCCGTCGCCAGCGACCAGACGATCGCGGAGATCCTCGGCGACCACGACCTGAGCCTCGAGCAGGTCTGCGAGCGCCTCGTGGAAGCGGCAAATGCAGGCGGCGGCCCTGACAACATCACCGCCCTCGTCCTGCAATGCGATGCTCCATAATCTCGCGCGGCTCGTCCGATACCGCAGCCTGATCCACAGCCTCGTCGCGCGCGATCTGAAAGCGCGCTACCGCGGATCGGTTCTCGGCTTCTTCTGGTCGTTCATCAACCCGCTGCTGCTGCTGCTGGTCTACTCGTTCGTCTTCAACTACATCCTGCCGGCCCGCTTCCAGGGGATCGAGGAGCACTACGAGCTGTTCCTCTTCTGCGGTCTGCTGCCCTGGACCTGGTTCTCCTCGTCGCTGCTCGAGGCCTCCGGTGTGCTGATTTCGGGCGGGAACCTGATCAAGAAGGTGCTCTTCCCTGCCGAGATCCTGCCGATCGTGACCGTGCTGGCGAACATGGTGCACTTCCTTCTCGGCCTGCCGATCCTGGCGGCGTTCCTGATCTACTTCCAGCGCCCGTTGAACGGCGCGGAGCTGGCGTGGTTCCCCGTCGCGGTCCTCGTGCAGCTCGTCCTGACGACCGGCTTCGCCCTGATCCTGTCGGCGTTGACGGTACACTTCCGCGACATCCGCGACATCCTGGGAAACCTGATGACGTTCTGGTTCTTCGCCACGCCGATCATCTATCCGTATCTGCCCATTGAGGGCTGGCAGCGCCAGATCATCAACCTCAATCCGTTCAGCCACCTCGCCATCACCTACCAGGAGATCCTGTTCTTCGAGGGGCCGGTGGGCCACTCGAAGTGGCTGCTGGTGCTGGGCGCCCTGTCGGTGGCCTTCTTCTTCTTCGGCTATTTCGTGTTCGACCGGCTGCGGGATACGTTTGCCGAGGAAGTATGAACGATGAGCTTTAGCTTCGAGCTTCCAGCTTCCAGCTTCCAGCGCGCAGGCCGCGAGGATTGGAAGCCGATACCTGCTCGCCGAGCGTTGGAGCTGGTGGGACTGCGGCGAGCTCGAAGCCGCCAGCTGGGAACCAGAGGCCGGGCAGCTGGCAGCTGGGAGCTGGGACTGGGAACTGGGAACTGGCAACTGGCAACTGGCAACTGGCAGCTGCAATGAACGCCATCGAAGTCTCCCACGCCTCGAAGATCTACCGCCGCTACAGCCGGCGGCGGCAGTTCAGCACGCTCAAGAGCGCGCTGCTCGGCGGGAGCCTGGTCCGCGACCTGGCGCCCGACGAGACGTTTGCCGCGGTGCGCGACGTGAGCTTCACGCTGCCGGCCGGGCGGACGCTCGGCGTGATCGGCCGCAACGGGTCGGGCAAGAGCACGATGCTCAAGCTCGTCGCCGGAATCACGAAGCCCACGTCGGGCACGGTGCGCGTGAACGGGCGCGTGTCGGCGCTCATCGAGCTGGGCGCCGGTTTCCATCCCGAGATCTCCGGCCGGGAGAACGTCTTCATCAACGGCATCATGCTCGGCCTGAGCCGCCGCGAGATCGCGCGCCGCTTCGACGAAATCGTCGAGTTCGCCGAGCTGAAGGACTTCATCGACGCGCCGGTGAAGACCTATTCCTCCGGCATGTACGTGCGGCTCGGCTTCGCCGTCGCCATCCACGTGGACCCGGACGTGCTGCTGGTAGACGAGGTGCTGGCCGTCGGCGACGAGGGCTTCACGCACAAGTGCCTCGACAAGTTCGCCGAGTTCAAGCGCCGCGGCCGCACGATTCTGCTCGTCACGCACGCGCTCGGCCTGGTCGAACGCTTCTGCGACGAGGCGCTCTGGCTCGACCGGGGAACGATGAAGACGATGGGCGATCCGAAGCGCGTGGTCGGCGCCTACGTCACCGACGTCGAGGAGAGCGAGGAGAAGGAGCTGGCGGCCGCCGACGCCCGGACACAGGAGTCCGTCACGGTCGTGCCCGCCGACGAACCGGCCGCGGCCGTCCTGCCCGACCATCCGGTCGAAGCCGCCGAGGGCCCCGGCGACATGTTCCGCGCCGCCGAGGGGCGGTGGGGCTCGCGGGAAGTCGAGATCACCGGCGTGGCGCTCGTCGCCAGGGACGGCGAGCGCGGCCATGTCTTCCACTCCGGCGATCCGCTCGAGATCCGGATCGGGCTGCGCGCGCCGCTGCCGGTCGACGACGTGGTGATTGGCGTCGGGCTCTTCAACGCCGAGGGCGTGTGCTGCTACGGGACGAACACGAGCATCGAGGAGCTGAGGCTCGCCGGCATCGACGGAGACGCCGAGGCGGCCTTGACCATTGACAGCCTCGATCTCGTCGAGGGCACCTACAAGCTGGACGTGGCCGTGCACAAGCTGGACGGCTATCCCTACGACTACCACCGGCTGCTCTACACGTTCCGCGTGAAGTCACGTACGAAGGACGTCGGGATCTACCGCCCCCGGCACGCCTGGCGCTTCTCGAAGGGCCTGATCGAAGACGCGCGGGACCGCACGTGACGACCGAGGGGCGGCCGGCGGTGCTCTCGCGTGAGGAGGCGGCCGCCTTCGCCGGACGGGTGCGCCGCGACGGGGGCACGCTCGTCTTCACGAACGGCGTGTTCGACCTGCTCCACCCCGGGCACGTGCGCTATCTCCAGCGCGCCCGTTCACTCGGCAGCGCGCTGATGGTCGGCGTCAATGCCGACGCGTCCGTGCGGCGGAACAAGGGAGCGGGGCGGCCCATCAATCCGGAAGAAGAGCGCGCCGAAGTGCTCGCCGCGCTCGCGCCGGTGGACGCGGTGGTGATCTTCGATGAGGACACGCCCGCGGAGATCATCCGGGCGGTGCAGCCGGACGTACTGGTCAAGGGCGCGGACTGGCCCGCGGATCGGATCGTCGGGCGCGACACCGTCGAGGCGCGCGGCGGCCGCGTGGTCCTGATGGAGGTCGAGCCGGGCCACTCGACGAGCGCAATAATCGAACGGGTCCGCGGGGCTGAGTAGGATGCTGGCACAGGCATCCTCTATGACGATGGTTTGATGGAAGCTGGAGGCTTTACCATTTTCCATCTTCCATCCGGCCGGCACGAGTCAGCGGCCGGCCGGCTTGTCCTTGATCGCCGCCTCGATCTGCGACATCACGCTCGGAGGGATGATCGTCATGTTGTGCTCCTTCCGGGCGTGCGCTTCGGCCTTCGCGAAGACCTCGTCCGCATCCTTCCCGACGATCACCGTGTCGCACCCGGGCATCAGATCGCCGCAGTTCAGCACCTTCGCCACGGAACACCCCCCTTCACTTCGAGATCGAGCGAGTGTAGGCCCGCCCGCTGGCGCGGTCAACGAGGATCGGCGGCTGAGCTGCCGAGGCGTGGGCGGTGCCCGCATTCTGCGGTAAAATAAGGGGTTCCGAGCGTCTCGCGGAACCGTCGTCTTGACCACCTACACGTCCAGTTCGCTCACGCTCCGCGCCCTGCTCAAGACGGCCGCGGGCCGCCTCGGCCTGGGTGTGGCCGGGGGCCGCGTCTCGGGCCTGACGGCGCCGGCGGCGGCGATGTTCGCGGCCGCCTCGGCCGCCCGCGAGCACACGGTCGTGGTCGTGCCCTCCGACGCCTTCGTGGAGCGGATGACGGCCGACGCCCGCTTCTTCCTCGCCGCGCTCGAGGGCCTGACCGATCGCGACGTGGAGCAGGTGGTGCTCCCGTTTCCGTCGCACGAAGTCGATCCCTATCGCGGCCTCGCGCCGCACTTCGAGATCGCGTCGGCCCGCGCCCGCGCGCTGCACGCGCTGGCGAGCGGGCGCGCGCGGCTCGTGGTGGCCTCGGCGGCCGCGCTGCTCCCGCGCGTCAGCGCGCCCGCCGCCCTGAGCGGCACGGCCATCACGCTCGCGCCGGGTCGCGACGTCTCACCCGTGGACCTCGGTGACATCCTGACGGCGGCCGGCTACACGCGCCAGGATCCCGTGGACGAGCCCGGCGAGTTCTGCGTGCGCGGCGGCGTCGTGGACTTCTTCCCCGCCGGGGCGCTGCAGCCGATCCGGCTGGAGTTCATCGGCGACACGATCGAATCCATCCGCACCTACGACCCGGCGACGCAGCGATCCAGCGGCGAGGTCGATCAGGCCTCGGTCGCGCCGCTCCAGGAGCTGGTCGGCGACGCGGACGCCGGCGACAGGAGCGCGACCGTCTTCGACTACCTGACCGGCCGTCCCGCCGTGCTGGTGTTCGAGCCGGACGAGGTGCGCGCCGCCGGCGTCAAGGCGGCCGACGGCGTGGCCGCCAGCTATCAGGAAGCGCTGGAGCGCGGCCGGCGCGTGCCGTCGCCCTCCGGCCTGATCGTCGACTGGGAGGCGGCGGACGCGTGGCTGTCGGCGGGCACCGCGCTCGACACCCTGGCCGTCGAGACCGGCGACGGCGCCAGGCACATCGCCTGCCAGCCCGCGATCGAGTTCAACGGCCGGATCCCCGACTGGGTCGCCGAGATCCGCCGCGGCCGCGAGCGGGCCGAGACGACCGTCTTCGTGGCGCACACGCCGGGCCGGGCCGAGCGGACCATCGAGCTGCTCGCCGATTACCAAATCCACGCGGTGCCGATCGAGCGCGCGGAGGACGCGCACACCGCGTCGGTTCTCGTCGGCACGGGACGGCTGACGCGCGGGTTCAGGCTGCCCGACGCCCGGCTGCAGATCTGGGCGGAGACGGACGTCTTCGAGGAGGAGCGCGCCGTCCGCGAACGCCGCCGCTCCGCCACGCGCACCTTCCTCGCCGACTTCCGCGACCTCAAGGTCGGCGACCTCGTCGTCCACGTCGATCACGGGATCGGGGTGTTCGTAGGCCTCAAGCGCATCGCGCTCGGCCCCGACGCGCAGGAGTTCATGGAGCTCCGCTACGCGGGGGACGACAAGCTGTTCGTGCCCGTCGAGCGCCTGGACCTCGTCCAGAAGTACACGGGCTCCACCCGCCCGGCGCTCGACCGGCTCGGCGGCACGACGTGGGAGAAGGCGAAGACGCGCGTTCGCAAGGCCATGCGCGACATGGCCGGCGAGCTGCTCAAGCTCTACGCCGCGCGCAAGGCCGTTCCCGGCCACGCGTTCGCGCCCGATACGCACTGGCAGCAGGAGTTCGAGGACGCCTTCGAGTGGGATCTCACCCCGGACCAGCACACGGCGATTGCCGACATCAAGGGGGACATGGAGTCACCCGGCACGATGGACCGCCTGCTCTGCGGCGACGTCGGCTACGGCAAGACGGAAGTTGCCATGCGCGCCGCGTTCAAGGCCGTGATGGACGGCAAGCAGGTCGCGGTCCTCGCGCCGACGACCGTGCTCGCCTTCCAGCACCTCAAGACGCTCACCAACCGCTTCGCCGCATTCCCCGTGCGAATCGACATGGTGAGCCGCTTCCGCACGAAGGCCGAACAGAAGCAGGTCCTCGAGGACCTCGCCGCCGGCAAGGTCGAGATCATCGTCGGCACGCACCGCCTGCTCTCGAAGGACGTCCGCTTCCGCGACCTCGGCCTGCTCGTCGTGGACGAGGAGCAGCGCTTCGGCGTCGCGCACAAGGAGCGCATCAAGCAGCTCCGCAAGCGCGTGGACGTCCTGACAATGACGGCGACGCCCATTCCGCGGACGCTGAACATGTCGCTCGCCGGGATCCGCGACATCTCGATCATCGAGACGCCGCCGAAGGACCGGTTGTCGATCCAGACCAACGTGGTGAAGTTCGACCAGGCGGTGATCTCGCGCGCGATCCGCACCGAGCTGGAGCGCGGCGGCCAGATCTACTTCGTGCACAACCGCGTCGAGTCGATCTACTCGCTCGGCAACCTCATCACGCGGCTGGTGCCCGAGGCTCGCATCGCCATCGCGCACGGGCAGATGGGCGAGGAGTCGCTCGAGCGCGTGATGGTGGACTTCGTCGCGCGGAAGTACGACGTCCTGCTCGCGACGACCATCATCGAGAACGGCCTCGACATCCCCAACGCGAACACGATGATCGTCAACCGGGCCGACCGGTACGGGCTCGCGCAGCTCTACCAGCTCCGCGGCCGCGTGGGCCGGTCCGACCGCCGGGCGTACGCCTACCTGCTGATTCCCCCGGAGGATTCGCTGTCGCCGATCGCGAAGAAGCGGCTCGCCGCGATCCGCGAGTTCAGCGATCTGGGGAGCGGCTTCCGCGTGGCGGCGCTCGACCTCGAGATCCGCGGCGCGGGCAACCTCCTCGGCGGCGAGCAGAGCGGGCACATCGAGGCCGTCGGCTTCGACATGTACATGAAGCTGCTCGAGCAGACGATCAAGGAGCTGAAGGGCGAGGAGATCGAGGACGAGATCCGCGCGAACGTGAACCTCCGCGTCGATCTCCGGATCGAGGATCGATACATTCCCGAACAGAACCAGCGGCTCACCGTCTACCGCCGGATGGCCGCCGTACGGACCGGGGAGGAGCTGGACCGGCTCCTGGACGAAGTCCGGGACCGCTACGGCCCGCCGCCCGAATCGGTCCTCAACCTGGCGGAGTACGCGTCCATCCGCCTCGTCGCGGACCGTATCGGCCTCGATTCGATCGACCGCGAGGGGGCCGTCGTCGTCCTAAAGTTCAGGCCCGAGGCGAAGCTCGATCCCGCCCTGCTCTACCGGGTCGTGCAGGAGCGCGGGGACGTGAAGCTGCTGCCGCCGGCGAGCCTCAGGCTGGACCTCAAGGCCTCGCCGGCCGCAGCCGGCCCCCCCAGGACGGCCTCGCCGGTGCCGGGGCGGGCCGGCAGAATCGCGCAGCCCCGCAAGGGGGGCGATCCGGTCGCGGGCGGTTCCTGGTGGGCGGCGCGAGCCCGGGCGGGCGAGGTCACCGCGGGCTTCAGCCGCGAGGAGATCATGCGCCCGGCTCGGGAGGACCCTCGAAGCGAAACCGGGGTCTTCACGCGGGTGGGCGGGCTCCTCCGGGAGTTGAGCGCCGGCGTGTCCATAGGATAAGATCTTCAGTTGCATGTATTTACCTGCGGCCCGAGACACCGGCTTCCCGGAGCCCGGGCCGCAGAGCAGGTGAAAGCCATGAAGAGCCAGTCCCGCGTCGCTCTCGCCGTAATCACCGCCCTGATGGCAGTTCCGCTCGCCGGCGCGGCCGAGGTCATCGAGCGGGTGCTCGTGAGGGTCAACGGCGACATCATCACGAAGACCGAGCTCGAGCAGCGGCAGGTCGATGCCCTGCGACGCTCCAACCCGGAGGCGCTCAAGACCGAGGCGGCGCTGAAGCAGGCGCTCGCCGAGGTCACGCCGCGCGTGCTCGTGGAGGCCATCGACAACCTCCTGATGCTCCAGCTCGGGCGCGAGAAGAACCTGCGGCTCACCGACGAGATGTTCACCCGGTGGCTCACCAGCATGCGCAAGGAACAGAATCTCGTCGAGGACGAGAAGTTCCAGGCCGCCCTGAAACAGGAAGGGATGACGGTCGCCGATCTGCGGCGCAACGTCGAACGCCAGTTCATCATCCAGGAAGTGCAGCGGAGCGAGATCGGCTCGAAGCTCCAGATCACCGAGGAGGAGGCGCGCCAGTACTATCTCCTCCACCAGCGGGAGTTCGTCCAGCCCGCGGCGGTGACGCTGCGCGAAATCCTCATCGAGGGTCCCACCGGGGTCGAAGGGGACGCGAAGGCGGCCGAAGCGCTGGAGCAGGCGCGGGAGGTCCGCGCCCGGGTCCAGGGGGGCGAGGATTTCGGGAAGGTGGCGCAGGAGGTCTCCGCGGCGGCCTCCAAGGCCAACGGCGGACTGATCGGACCCCTCGCGATCCAGGAATTGTCGCAGACGCTCCAGGACATGCTGGCCGCCATGAAGCCCGGCGACGTCACCGAGCCGCTCCGGACGGCCCGGGGCTATCAGCTCATCAGGCTCGAGACGCGGACGGAAGAAACGGTCCAGCCCTTCGACAGCGTCCGCGACATCGTCGCCGATCGCGTGTTTTCGGAGCGGCAGCGCAGCGAGCTCCAGAAGTTCCTCAACCGCATCCGCGCCCAGGCCATCATCGTCTGGAAGAACGACGAGCTGAAGAACGCCTACGAGCAGCAGGTCACGGCGCTGCACACGGCGGGCGGCAACTGACAGGCCGCTGAAGAATGCCGGCCTGAATGGAAGATGGAAGATGGTAAATGGAAAAGAGCCCGTCGATTGGGGCGTTTTGCCATCTTCCATTTACCATTTTCCATGCAGGATGCGTTTTTTCAGCATCCTGCTAACCCTGACGGGATCCCCTCGATGAAGATCGGATCCGTCGGTCTCGCCCCGCCGTTCGCGCTCGCGCCGATGGCGGGCATGACCGACACGGCCTTCCGCCGCCTCGTGAAGCGCAAGGGCGGCTGCGGCCTGGTCGTGACCGAAATGGTCAGCTCCGAAGGGCTCGTCCGCGGCATCGATCGCACGCTCGAGTACGCCGAGTACACGGAGGAGGAGCGCCCGGTCTCGATTCAGATCTTCGGCGGCGATCCGGAGAAGATGGCCGCGGCGGCGCAGATCGTCGAGGGCATGGGCGCCGACATCGTGGATGTCAACATGGGCTGCCCGGTGCCGAAGATCGCGAAGCACAACGCCGGCTGCAGCCTGATGCGCGAGCCGGCGCACGCGGCGGACGTGGTGCGCGCGATGGCGCGCGCGGTGACGATCCCGGTCACGGTCAAGATGCGGGCCGGTTGGGACGCGGACGAGATCAACGCGCCCGAGCTGGCGCGGCGCATGGAGGACGCGGGCGCCGCCGCCGTCGCCGTGCACGGCAGGACGGCGAAGCAGTCCTACTCGGGATTCTCGGACTGGGATTTGATTGCGAGGGTCGCGTCCGGCGTCGGCATCCCGGTGATCGGCAGCGGAGATTGTGTGGAGCCGGAACAGCTCGTGGAGCGGATGCGGGGGCTCGGCGTCGCCGGCGTGCTGGTCGGCCGCGGCGCGCTGCGGAACCCCTGGATCTTCCACCAGGCGTCGGAGATCGCCTCCGGCCGCGAGGCGCGCGAGATTCCCAGCCGCGAACGCGCGGCGTTTCTGCTCGAGTACATCGATCTCCTGCTCAGCGAGCGCGTGGACGAAGCGCGCGGGTTCCGGCACGTGGCGCCCGGCGAGACGGGCACGGCGCACCCGGCGGCGCGCGGGCGGGAGCGCTGGGTGGTCAACAAGCTGCGCGCGCTGGGCTCGTGGTACACGAAGGGCCTGGAGAACGGCTCGCACCTCCGCACGGCGCTCAACTCGGCGGAGTCGATCCCGCACCTGCGCGGGATCATTCAGGCGTTCTTCTCGTCCGAGATGAGCGCGGTCAGCTCCCCGGGGCTCACCACGGTGTAGTCGTAGGCGAGGGCCGCGGCGGCCGACGCGCCGAAGTGCCGCCCCGCGCCGGCGTGCGCCGGGTGCCCCAGGTAGGCTTTCAATCCTTCCAGATCCTCGAACTCCAGGATCGCGAGGTACTCGTAGTCCTCGCGCATGGCGGCCTCGTACCCCGGCAGCCCGTGGCGGACGCGCCGGCCGATCCGGACGCCGCGGACCGCGGGGACGTTTTCGGCCGCGGTCCTGAACGCGTCGAGGATCTCGAGGCGTTCCCGGACCGACAGTTCGGGTCGCGGCGCGAAGAGGACGACGTGCGCGATCATCGGCCGCGTCCTCCCCCGCCCGCGCCTCCGCCCCGCCGTCCGCCGCCGCCCGGACCTCTCCGGCCAACGCCGCCCGGACTTCGCCGGCCGCCGTGCGGACCGCGATTGTCCGGTCCGCGCCCCCGCGGGCCTCCCTGAGCTCCGGGTCCGCGGCCCTGTGGACCTCCGGGTCCGCGGCCCTGTGGACCTCCGGGTCCGCGGCCCTGTGGACCTCCGGGTCCGCGGCCCTGTGGACCTC
>Ga0299914_10000903_pt1 | contig 18844 bp, 13 predicted proteins | sample RVTome_10_FD_201361 | JGI IMG/M metagenome (GOLD analysis project Ga0299914, IMG submission 201361) | Soil microbial communities from uranium-contaminated site in the Upper Colorado River Basin, Wyoming, United States - RVT153D57 (version 2) ...
TGATGGAGACCGTGTCTCCGGGGCGCTTGGCGTCGATGGCTGCCTGGAGGTCGGCGCCGTCGGAGATCGCGGTGCCGTCCACGGCGGTGATGACATCGCCGCCGGTCGGGTAGCTCTGGCCGTCGACCGTGGCCGAGCCGGTGGCGGCGCGAAGCCCGGTCTCCGCGGCCGGCGTGCCCTGCCGGACCTCGGTGACCATGGCGCCCGCCGGGACGCCGAGCTCGGCGGCGACGGGCTCGGGGAGGGAGGCGACGCCCACGCCGAGGTAGGCGTGCTCCACCGAGCCGCTCGCGATGATCTGCGGGACGATCGAGGCGACGGTGCTGGCCGGGACGGCGAAGCCGATGCCGTCGCTGCCGCCCGACTCGCTCTTGATCTGCGTGTTGACGCCGACCACCTCGGCGGCCGAGTTGAGGAGCGGCCCGCCGGAGTTGCCGTGGTTGATGGCGGCGTCGGTCTGGATCGAGTTGGAGATCGTGAAGCCGTTCGGGGAGGTCATCTCCCGGTTGAGCGCGGAGACGACGCCGCTCGTGAGCGTGCCCTCGAGCCCGAAGGGGCTGCCGAGCGCGACCACGCTCTCGCCGACCGAGAGCTGCGTCGAGTCGCCGAGCAGGAGGGGGACGATCAGGTCCGCGGGCGCGTCGACCTTGACGACCGCGAGGTCGGTCGAGGGATCGGAGCCCACGACGGTCGCGTCGTAGGTCGAGCCGTCCCAGAAGCGGACGGAGACGGACTGCGCGCCGTCGACGACGTGCTGGTTCGTGACGATGTGGCCGTCGGCGTCGTAGACGAAGCCGGAGCCCTGGCCCCGAGCCTGCCCCTCGCCCATGGGCGAGGACTGGCCGATCGTGGTCGTGATCTCGACGACGCTCTTGGAGGCCTGCTCGTAGACCTCGCTGACGGTGAGCGACTCGCTCGTCGAGGCGACGGGCTGGGCCGTCTCGGCGGCTGTCTCGCGTACGGTGGTCGTCGAGCCGGCCTCGGAGCCGAGCGCCGCGAACGTCGCCGCGCCCCCGCCCGCGCCGACGGCTGCGGCGGCGACGAGCGCTGCGGTGACGGTGAGGATGCGGGTGGTGCGGGATCTCATGACGCGTTCTTCCTTTCGAGGAGTGACGGTGTCCATGCCAGCAACGCCGTCTAAGACGCACCTGAGATCGCCCTAAGAACTGGGTAAGACTGCCCTCTCTCTTAGCTCTCGCTCAGGATCCATGCGCACAATGTCGGCATGCGGATCCTCGTGGTGGACGACGAGCGGGCCGTGCGCGAGTCGCTGCGGCGGGCTCTCGAGCTCGAGGGCTACGACGTCGAGCTCGCCGCGGACGGGCAGGAGGCGCTCGACCTGCTCGAGTCGGAGCAGAACGGTGCACCGGACGCGCTCGTGCTCGACGTCCTGATGCCGGGCGTGGACGGGCTCGAGGTCTGCCGCCGGCTGCGCCAGAGCGGCAGCCGGCTGCCGATCCTGATGCTCACCGCCCGCGCCGAGGTCGAGAACCGCGTCGAGGGCCTCGACGCCGGCGCCGACGACTACGTGACCAAGCCCTTCGCGCTCGAGGAGCTGCTCGCGCGGCTGCGGGCCCTTCTCCGCCGCACGGCGGACGGCTCGGGCGAGACGCTTAGGTTCGAGGACCTCGAGCTCGACCCGAAGACGCGCGAGGTCAAGCGCGGTGGCGAGCCGATCGACCTCACACGGACCGAGTTCTCCCTCCTCGAGCTCTTCCTCCTCAACCCGCGGCAGGTGCTCACCCGCTCGCTCATCTTCGAGCGCGTGTGGGGCTACGACTTCGGCGCGACCTCCAACTCGCTGGACGTCTACGTCGGCTACCTCCGGCGCAAGACCGAGGCCGGCGGGAAGCCGCGGCTGATCCAGACGGTGCGCGGCGTCGGCTACGCGCTGCGCGAGCCATGAGCTTCCGGACGCGGGTCGCCATCGCCACCGCCGTGGCCGTGGCCGCCGCGATCGCCGTGGCCTCGGTGGTCGCCTATCTCGCCGTGCGCAGCCAGCTGCGCGGGCAGGTGGACGACGCGCTCGCGGACCGCGCCGAGATCGTCTCCGGCATCCCGATCGGCGTCGTGCGGACGCGCGAGGACCAGTTCTTCCTGCGCATCCCCGGGCCGCAGCTGGGCGGGCCCGGCGGCTACGTCCAGGTGTTCGGCCCCGAGGGAGCGATCCGCGCCCGCGGCGACGACGTCGCGCTCCCCGTCGACGACGCGACCCGCCGGACCGCCGAGCAGGGAGGCTCCTTCTACAGCGACGCGCGGGTGGCCGGCATCCACGTGCGCATCCTGACCACGTCCATCGGCAACGGCTACGTCGTCCAGATCGCCCGGCCGCTCACGGAGGTGGACGACAACCTCGACCGGCTGCGGACGATCCTCGTCCTGGTCGCGCTCGGCGGGATCGGGCTCGCCGCCGCGCTCGGCGTCCTCGTGGCGCGCACCGCGCTCGCACCGGTGCGTCGCCTGACGGAGGCGACGGAGGAGGTGACCGAGACCCGCGACCTCTCGCGGCGCATGGCGGACGAGGGGACGGACGAGCTCGGCCGGCTGGCAGGGAGCTTCAACACCATGCTCGCCGCGCTGGAGGACTCCGCGCGAAGCCAGCGCCGGTTCGTCGCCGACGCCTCCCACGAGCTGCGGACGCCGCTGACCAGCCTGCGCACGAACATCGAGGTGCTCGCGCGGAACGACGAGATGCCACCGGAGGAGCGCGAGCGCCTGCTCGCGGACGTGGTCGAGCAGCTCGCCGAGATGAGCGAGCTCGTCGCCGAGCTGGTCGCGCTCGACCGGGTCGAGGACGGCGAGGCCGAGCGGGAGGATTTCAGGCTCGACCTCGTCGCGGGCGAGGCGATCGACCGCGTGCGCCGGAACCGCGGCGGCGTGACGTTCGTCCCCGACCTCGAGGAGACCGTCGTCAGCGGCGTCCCCGGCTCGCTCGAGCGCGCCATCGGCAACCTGCTCGACAACGCGGCGAAGTGGAGCCCGGAGGGCGGCGAGGTGGAGGTGCGCGTCGGCAGCGGCGAGGTGGTCGTCCGCGACCACGGCCCCGGGATCGACGACCAGGATCTCCCGTACGTGTTCGACCGCTTCTACCGCGCTCCGGCGGCCCGCGGCGAGCCCGGCTCCGGCCTCGGCCTCGCCATCGTGCGGCAGGTGGCCGAGGCGCACGGGGGCGAGGTGACCGCCGAGCGCGCGGACGGCGGCGGGACGCTGATCCGCCTGAAGCTGCCGGTCGTCCAGGGGAACGGCGCTCCGGCCGGCTAGACACGGCGCCGGGCGGCTCGGGGTTTTCCCGCACGCGGCTCAGCGGGCGCCCCGATGGCGGCGGCGGCGGCCCGGGGCATCCTCGCGGGACGGTGACCTACGCCACGATCGTGAAGGCCGGAAGCGCGGCGCCGATCGCGCCGAACCTGGCCGACTACGAGGCCGAGCGCGCGCCCGGCTTCTGGGACCGCGCCCGGGGCGACCTGGTCGGCCTGCCCGGCGGGCGTGGCCTCAACATCGCGCACGAGGCGGTCGACCGCCACGCCGCCGGCCCGCGCGCGGGCCACCTGGCGCTTCGCTGGCTCGGCAAGGACGGGCGCGCCCTCGACTTCACCTACGAGCACCTGCGCCTGGCGACGAACCGCTTCGCCAACGTCCTCGCCGGCTTCGGGGTGGGCAAGGGAGACCTCGTCTGCGTGCTCGCCGGGCGGATCCCGGAGCTCTACGTCGCCGCGCTCGGGACGCTGAAGAACCGGAGCGTCTTCTGCCCGCTCTTCTCCGCGTTCGGGCCCGAGCCGATCCGCACGCGGATGGAGATCGGGCGAGCGAAAGTGCTCGTGACGACGGAGGCCCTCTACCGGCGGAAGGTCGCCGGCATCCGCTCGTCGCTCCCCGATCTCGAGCGAGTGATCGTCGTCGGCGCCGAGGAGGGCGGTGAGACCGACGACTACGGCCGTTGCCTCGCCGCGGCCGGCGACGACTTCGAGATCGGACCGACCGACCCGGAGGACCTCGCCCTCGTCCACTTCACGAGCGGGACGACCGGCACGCCGAAGGGCGCCGCCCACGTGCACGAGGCCGTGGTCGCCCACCGGGCCACCGGCAAGCTGGTGCTCGACCTCCACGAGGACGACGTCTTCTGGTGCACCGCCGACCCCGGCTGGGTGACGGGCACCTCCTATGGGATCGTCGCGCCGCTCGCCAACGGCGTGACGAGCATCGTCGACGAGCGCGACTTCGACGCGCAGCGCTGGTACCGGATCCTCGAGGAGCAGGCGGTGTCGGTCTGGTACACGGCCCCGACCGCGATCCGGATGATGATGAAGGGCGGCGCCGAGCTCGCGCGCGAGCGCTCGTACCCGGCGCTCCGCTTCCTCGCCAGCGTCGGCGAGCCCCTCAACCCGGAGGCCGTCGTCTGGGGCGAGGAGGCCTTCGGGCTCCCGTTCCACGACAACTGGTGGCAGACGGAGACCGGGGCGATCATGATCGCCAACTTCGCCGCGGCCGACATCCGGCCCGGCTCGATGGGGCGGCCCGTTCCCGGCGTCCACGCGGCGCTCGTCCACCGGCGCCCCGACGGCGGCGTCGATCTCGTCGAGGAGCCGGGAGTCGAGGGCGAGATCGCCCTCCGGCCCGGCTGGCCGTCCATGTTCCGGGGCTACCTCGGCGACCCCGGGCGTTACCGCAAGGCCTTCGCCGGCGGCTGGTACCTGAGCGGCGACCTGGCCCGCCGCGACGAGGAGGGCTACTTCTGGTTCGTCGGGCGCCGGGACGACGTCATCAAGAGCATGGGGCACCTGATCGGCCCGTTCGAGGTGGAGAGCGCGCTGCTCGAGCACCCCGCCGTCGCCGAGGCCGGGGTGATCGGCAAGCCGGACCCGGTCGCGGGCGAGGTGGTGAAGGCGTTCGTCGCACTGAAGCCGGGCTTCGAGGCCTCCCGGGAGCTCGAGCGCGAGCTGCTCGCGCACGCGCGCGTCCGGCTGGGCGCCGTCGTCGCCCCCAAGGAGATCGCCTTCCTCGCCGCCGTCCCGCGGACCCGGAGCGGCAAGATCATGCGGCGGCTGCTGAAGGCCCGCGAGCTCGGCCTCCCCGAGGGCGACGTCTCCACGCTGGAGGAGAGCGCGTGAGCGCCGCGCCCGCCGTCTCGCCCGCGCTCGACCGGGAGCAGGGCCTCGCCCTCCTCCGGGAGCTGCTGCTGATCCGGCGGTTCGAGGAGAAGGCGGCCGAGCTCTACAGCCTCGGGAAGATCCGCGGCTTCCTCCACCTGTACATCGGCGAGGAGGCCGTCGCCACGGGAGCGGTGCCCGCGCTCGGGCCCGAGGACGCGCTGGTGGCGACGTACCGCGACCACGGCCACGCGCTCGCCCGCGGCCTTCCGGCCGCGTCGCTCATGGCCGAGATGTACGGCAAGGCGACGGGCTGCAGCCGCGGCCGGGGCGGCTCCATGCACTTCTTCGACGCGGAGCGCCGCTTCTACGGCGGCTACGCCATCGTGGGCGGCGGCCTCCCGATCGCGGTCGGCCTGGCCCTCGCCGACAAGCTGACGGGGCGCGACCGGATCACCGGCTGCTTCTTCGGCGAGGGCGCCGTCGTCGAAGGGGAGTTCCACGAGTCCATGAACCTGGCGGCGCTCTGGCGGCTCCCCGTGCTCTTCCTCTGCGAGAACAACCTCTACGCGATGGGCACGGCCGTCGAGCGCTCGCAGGCCCAGCTCGACCTGTCCCTCCGGGCGCAGGGCTACGGGGTGCCCTCGGAGAGCGTGGACGGGATGGACGTGCTCGCCGTGCGCGAGGCCGCGCGGCGCGGCGTCGAGGCGGTGCGCGGCGGCGGGGGCCCGTACCTCGTCGAGTTCCGCACCTACCGCTTCCGGGCGCACTCGATGGCCGACCCCGACCTGTACCGGACGAAGGAGGAGATCGAGGAGTGGCAGAAACGCGATCCGATCCGCCTCTTCGCGGCGGTGCTCCGCGAGCAGGGGCTGCTGGAGGACGCCGAGGTCGAGGAGCTCGAGCGCTCCGTCGCCGAGGAGATCGACGCCGCGGTCGCCGAGGCCGAGGCGGCGCCGTGGGAGCCGGTCGGAGATCTCCTGAAGGACGTGTACGCGGCATGACGACGATGACCTACCGCGAGGCCGTGCGCGAGGCGATCCGCGAGGCGCTCGCCTCCGACAAGCGCGTCTTCCTCATGGGGGAGGACGTCGGGCGCTACGGCGGCGCCTTCGCGGTCAGCCACGGGCTCCTGGAGGAGTTCGGCCCCGAGCGCGTCCGCGACGCCCCGCTCTCCGAGTCCGCCTTCGTCGGGGCGGGCATCGGGGCGGCGCTGGCAGGGATGCGGCCGATCGTCGAGGTGATGACGATCAACTTCAGCCTGCTCGCCCTCGACCAGATCGTGAACAACGCCGCCACGATCCGCTACATGTCGGGCGGCCAGTTCGGCGTCCCGCTCGTCGTCCGCATGGCGACTGGCGGCGGCCGCCAGCTCGCCGCGCAGCACGCGCACAGCCTCGAGGCCTGGTACGCGCACGTGCCGGGCATCAAGGCGCTCGCGCCCGCCACGGTCGCCGACGCCCGCTGGATGCTGCCGGCGGCGCTCGCGGACCCCGACCCGGTCTTCCTCTTCGAGCACGCCACCCTCTACCCGCTCGAGGGCGAGGCTGACGAGCCGGGCGGCCCCGCCGAGCTGGGCCGGGCCGCGGTGCGCCGCCAGGGCAGCGACGTTACGCTGGTCACCTACGGCGGCGCCCTGGGCAAGTGCCTGGACGCGGCCGCCCGGCTGGCGGAGGAGGGAGTCGAGGCCGAGGTCGTCGACCTGCGCTCGCTGCGCCCGCTCGACCTGGACACCGTGCTCGCCTCCGTCGCCCGCACGCACCGGGCCGTCCTCGTGGACGAGGGCTGGCGCACCGTCGGGCTTGTCGCCGAGGTGAGCGCGCGGATCATGGAGGAGGGCTTCGACCTGCTCGACTGGCCGGTGCGGCGCGTCTGCGGCGCCGAGGCGCCGATGCCGTACGCGAAGCACCTGGAAGAGGCGGCCCTGCCGAGCCCCGACTCGATCGTGGCGGCCGTCCGGGAGACGCTGGCCTGATGGGCGAGTTCCTCATGCCAGCCCTCGGAGCCGACATGAGCGCCGGGACGCTGATCGAGTGGCAGAAGCAGCCGGGCGACAGCGTCCAGCGCGGCGACATCATCGCCGTCGTGCACACGGACAAGGCCGACGTGGAGGTGGAGACCTTCACGGCCGGCGTGCTGGAGGAGCTCCTGGTCGAGCCCGGGACGAAGGTCCCGGTCGGGACGCCGCTCGCGCTCATCCGCGAGGCGGGCGCGCCCGCGCCGGCCGCTCCCGCACCCTCGGCGCCCGCGGCGGCGCCCGGGCGCCTGCTCATCTCGCCGTCGGCCCGGCACCTCGCGGAGGAGCTCGGCGTCGACCCGGGAACGGTCCGCGGCACCGGCCCCGGCGGCCGCATCCAGCGGAAGGACGTCGAGGCGGCAGCCCGCCCACCCACTCCCGCTCCTGCGCGGGCGGCGCCAGGTCCCCCGGCCGCGCCGCCCGCGGAGGAGCGGGGTGCGGCCATGCGCCGCGCGATCGCGGCGGCGATGGCCCGGTCGAAGCGCGAGATCCCGCACTTCTACCTCGGGACCACCGTGGACATGTCGAACGCGGTCCGCTGGCTCGCCGAGGAGAACCTGAGGCGCGACGTCCCCGACCGCCTGCTCCACGGCGTCCTCTTCGTCAAGACGGTGGCGCTCGCCCTGCGGGAGTTCCCGGAGGTAAACGCGACCTGGCGCGACGAGGAGGTCGTGCCCGGCGGCGGCGTCCACGTCGGGATCGCCGTCTCGCTGCGCGGCGGCGGGCTCGTGGCGCCCGCGATCCACGACACGGACACGCTGACTCTGGACGAGCTCATGCGCGCGTTCCGCGACCTCACCAGCCGGGCCCGGGCCGGCAGCCTCAGGAGCTCGGAGCTCTCCGATCCCACGATCACCGTGACGAGCATCGGCGAGCGCGGGGTGGAGAGCATGTACGGCGTCATCTTCCCGCCGCAGGTCGCCATCGTCGGCTTCGGGAAGGTCGTCGAGCGGCCGTGGATCTCGGAGGGCCAGATCCTTCCGTGCCCGGTCGTCACCGCAACCGTCTCCGCCGACCACCGGGTGACCGACGGCCACCGCGCGGGCCTCTTCCTGGCGGCGATCGACCGCCTGCTCCAGGCGCCGGAGGAGCTGTGACCCGCGCCGAGATCGCCCAGACCGTCCTCGAGACGCTCGCCGAGATCGCGCCCGAGGTCGATCCGTCCGAGGTCGCCTCCGACGTCGACCTCCGCGACCAGCTCGACATCGACTCGATGGACTTCCTCAACTTCGTGATTGCGCTCCACGAGCGGCTCGACGTGGACATCCCCGAGCGCGACTACCCGCAGCTGGGGACGCTCGACGCCATCGTCGACTACGTCGTCCGTAGTTCTCCGCAGCCCGATCAGCGGCCCCGCTGATTCCTCGGTGCGCGCGCGCCCGCAAGATGGCTGCGAAAGGAGGAGCCATGACCACGCACGAGTTCTGGCGCGAGACCGACACGGGCGAGGTCTGGGCGGTGGAGCTCGAGGACAGGGTCGTCGTCCGCACCCACGGGCCGCTCCACTGGAGCGAGATCGCTCCGGGCTTCCTGGAGCAGGGTTACGACTACCGGACCGAGGACGCCGCCGAGCTCGAGGCCCGGCGCGAGGAGTTCGAGCTGCTGGACGAGGCGAGCGTGATCCTGATCGCGGGCAGCGTCGACTAGAGGAGGAGCGGACGATGACGGTGAGAGACGTGATGAGCGCGAACGTCGCGGCTGTGGGGCCGGACGCGACGCTCAAGCAGGTGGCGGAGCTGCTGGGCGACCGCGGGATCTCCGGCGTTCCGGTCGTGGGTGCCGGCGGCGAGGTCCTCGGCGTCGTCTCCGAGGAGGACATCATCGTCAAGGTGGCGAGCCATCCCGAGAGCGCCGGCGTCTTCTGGCGCCTCTTCGCGCCGGAGGGCATCGACCTGGATCGCCTCGCGGCCGCGACCGCGGGCGAGGCGATGTCGAGCCCGGCCGTGACGGTGGACGCGGACGTCTCCATCGCCGAGGCCGCCAGGCTCATGGTGGAGCACGGCGTCAAGCGGCTCCCGGTGCTGGCCGACGGCAGGCTCGCGGGGATCGTCACCCGCGCCGACGTCGTGCGCGCCTTCACACGCTCGGACAACGAGATCTGGGAGGAGCTTCGCAACGAGGTCCTGCCGCGCCGGCTGTGGATCTCGCCCGGGCAGCTCGCCGTCTCGGTCGAGGGCGGCCGGGTCACGATTGTCGGCCGGGTCGACACCCTGACGGAGGCCGAGCTCGTCGAGGCCTTCGCCTGGCGCGTCCCCGGGGTCGTCTCCGTCGACTGCTCGGGCCTCGACTGGGAGACGGACGACCGGGCGGCCCGCGCGGCGCGGCCCAAGTAGCGCCGCAGGCGACCCGAGTAGCGCGTTCGCCCGCCGCGCGCTATCATGGGAGCCCGACAAAGCGGTTTCCCGCGGGCGTCGCGTTGCGCGGGGACCGCTCGCCGTGCTATTCTTATCGGTCGCGCCGCTGTACTGCAGATTCTGCTGTTTTCTTGTCGCTAGACCCTGCCTAGAAAGGGAGGTCTCCGTCCTTGGCTAACAAGGTCGCCGCGCGCCCTGCGCGCAAGAGCTTTTCTCGCCTCAAGCACGTCATCGACCTACCGAACCTGATCGACATCCAGAAGGCCTCCTTCCACTGGTTCCTGGAGGAGGGCCTCAGGGAGACGATCGCCGACATCTCGCCCATCGAGGACTACACCGGCACGCTCGCGGTGGAGTTCCGCGACTACGAGTTCGGCGAGCCGCCCGTGCCGATCAAGGAATGCCGCGAGAAGGACCTGACGTACCAGGTCCCGCTGTCGATCTCCGTCCAGTTCGTGAACAAGGAGACCGGCGAGATCCGCGAGCAGACGGTCTTCATGGGGGACTTCCCGATGATGACCGACCAGGGCACGTTCATCATCAACGGGACCGAGCGCGTCATCGTCACGCAGCTCGTCCGCTCCCCCGGCGCCTACCTCATGGAGCCGAAGGACGCGACGAAGCAGGTCTTCATCGCCAACCTCATGCCGAGCCGCGGCTCGTGGCTCGAGCTCGAGGTCGACAAGAAGGGCGTCGTCTACGCGCGCATCGACCGGAAGCGCAAGCTCCCGATCACGACGCTCCTGCGCGCGCTCCCGGCCGAGGACCCCTCGACGGGCTTCGTCCTGGACACGAGCACGAACGAGAAGATCCTCCAGCTGTTCGACAACTCGACCTTCATCGCCAACACGCTCGAGAAGGACACGACGACCCGCGAGGAGGAGGCGGTCGTCGAGGTCTTCAAGAAGCAGCGGCCCGGCGAGCCTCCGACCCTGGAGAACGCGCGCAACCTCCTGCGCGGGCTCTTCTTCGACCCCAAGCGCTACGACCTGACGAAGGTCGGCCGCTACAAGCTGAACCAGCGGCTCGAGGTCGACGTCCCCGACGACGTCCGCGTCCTCACGACGCAGGACATCCTCGCGCTCGTGCAGCGGCTCGTCCGGCTGCCGAAGACGCTCGGCGTCCCGGAGGAGTCCAAGGACTACGCCGCCGACGCGATCGTCCTCTCGCGCGAGCCGATCCGGAGCGAGCTCGACGAGTACGAGCACTTCGGCAACCGCCGGCTCCGCACGGTCGGCGAGCTGATCCAGGAGGCGTTCCGCGTCGGCCTCTACCGCATGGAGCGCGTCGTGCGGGAGCGGATGACGACGGAGGACGTCGACACGATCACGCCGCAGACGATCATCAACATCCGCCCGGTCGTGGCGGCCCTCAAGGAGTTCTTCGGCTCCTCGCAGCTGTCGCAGTTCATGGACCAGACGAACTCGCTGGCCGGCCTCACCCACCGCCGCCGCCTCTCGGCGCTCGGCGCGGGCGGTCTCACGCGCGAGCGCGCGCCGATCGAGGTGCGCGACGTCCACCCGACCCACTACGGCCGCATGTGCCCGATCGAGACGCCGGAGGGGCCGAACATCGGCCTGATCGGCTCGCTCTCGTCGATGGCGACGGTCTCCGAGTTCGGATTCGTCCAGACGCCCTACCGGGTGGTCAAGGGCGGCAAGGTCTCGGACCAGATCGTCTACCTCGACGCGGCCGAGGAGGAGAAGCTCACGATCGCCCAGGCCAACGAGGCGGTCGACGAGCGGACCGGCAAGTTCGTCAACTCCACGGTGCTCTGCCGCGGCCCCGGCGGCCAGCCGGTCGAGGTCGACCCGAAGCAGGTCCAGTTCATGGACGTGAACCCGGCGCAGATCGTCTCCGTGGCGACCGCGCTGATCCCGTTCCTCGAGCACAACGACGCGAACCGCGCCCTCATGGGCTCGAACATGCAGCGCCAGGCGGTGCCGCTCATGATCACGGAGCCGCCGCTCATCGGCACGGGCCTCGAGTACCGCGCGGCCATCGACACGGGCGACGTCACGATCGCCGGGAACGCCGGCACGGTCGTCGACGTCGACGCCGAGGCGATCGTCGTCGAGACGAAGGACGGGCGCGACGAGTACGACCTCGAGAAGTTCATGCGCTCGAACCAGGGCACGCTGATCCACCAGAAGCCCACCGTGCGCCTGGGCGACAGGGTCAAGGCCGGCGACGTCCTCGCGGACGGCAGCTCGACCTCCGAGGGCGAGCTCGCGCTCGGCAAGAACCTGCTCGTCGCCTTCATGCCGTTCGAGGGCTACAACTTCGAGGACGCGATCGTGATCTCGGAGCGGCTCGTCAAGGAGGAGGTGCTCTCCTCGATCCACATCCACGAGTACGAGATCGACGCCCGCTCGACGAAGCTGGGCGACGAGGAGATCACGCGCGACATCCCCAACCGCTCGGAGGAGTCCCTCAAGGACCTCGACGACCGCGGCGTCGTCCGCATCGGGGCCGAGGTCGGCTCCGGCGACCTGCTCGTCGGCAAGGTGACGCCCAAGGGCGAGACCGAGCTGACCGCCGAGGAGAAGCTGATCCGCGCGATCTTCAAGGAGAAGGCGCGTGAGGTCCGCGACACGTCCCTCAAGGTCCCGCACGGCGAGGGCGGCAAGGTCATCGACGTGAAGACGTTCTCCCGCGACGCGGGCGACGACCTCTCGCCGGGCGTGAACGAGCTCGTGCGGGTGTACGTCGCCAAGAAGCGCAAGATCGCGGAGGGCGACAAGCTCGCCGGCCGCCACGGGAACAAGGGCGTCATCGCCCGCATCGTCCCCGAGGAGGACATGCCCTTCCTGGAGGACGGGACGCCGGTGGACGTCGTCCTGAACCCGCTCGGCGTGCCGAGCCGGATGAACATCGGCCAGGTCCTCGAGACCCACCTCGGCTGGGCCGCCCACCACGGCGTCTTCGCCGAGGACGGCGAGCGCAATGGGCCCACCCCGGTGGCGAGCTCCGTCTTCGACGGCGCGACGCCGGAGCAGGTGGACGAGGCCCTCGTCGAGTGGACGCGCCAGAACCCCGACTCGCCGATCAAGTTCGTGGTCGACGAGAAGCGGCCCCCGGGGCGGCACTGCTCGGGCAAGGCGCGGCTCTTCAACGGCCGCACCGGCTCGCCCTTCGACCAGAAGGTGACCGTCGGCTACATGTACATCCTGAAGCTGCTCCACCTCGTCGACGACAAGATCCACGCGCGCTCGACGGGGCCGTACTCGCTGGTGACGCAGCAGCCGCTGGGCGGCAAGGCCCAGTTCGGCGGCCAGCGCTTCGGCGAGATGGAGGTGTGGGCGCTCGAGGCCTATGGCGCGGCGTACACCCTCCAGGAGATGCTGACCATCAAGTCCGACGACACGGTCGGGCGCGTCAAGGCGTACGAGGCCATCGTCAAGGGCGAGAACATCGCCGAGCCGTCGATCCCGGAGTCCTTCAAGGTGCTCCTCAAGGAGATGCAGTCGCTGGCGCTCGACGTCCACGTCATCTCCGAGGAGGGCGCCGAGGTCGAGGTCCGGGAGGAGGACGACGAGCTGCTCCGCGCGGCGGAGGAGCTCGGCATCGACCTCTCGCCCGGCTCGCTGCGGGCCGCCGCCCGCCAGCCCACGGCCGAGGAGGCCGAGGAGGGGCAGGAGCGCGTCGACACCGACGGCGAGCTGACCCTGCCGGCCGACGAGCAGCTGGGCGACGTCGAGGAAGGCGCGGCGGACGAGCTGGTCGCCGAAGGCGACGCCGCTCCCGCCGACACCGGCCTGGCCGACGCCGAAATCGAAGACTGAAGACGGGGAGAGCGAACTTGATCGACATCAACAACTTCGACGCGATCCGCATCGGGCTCGCGTCGAGCAAGCAGATCCGGGACTGGTCGTCCGGTGAGGTGACCAAGCCCGAGACGATCAACTACCGCACGCTCAAGCCCGAGAAGGACGGCCTCTTCTGCGAGCGCATCTTCGGTCCGACGAAGGACTGGGAGTGCTACTGCGGCAAGTACAAGCGCGTCCGCTACAAGGGCATCATCTGCGAGCGCTGCGGCGTCGAGGTGACGCGCCAGAAGGTGCGGCGCGAGCGCATGGGCCACATCGACCTGGCCGCGCCCGTCTCGCACATCTGGTTCTTCAAGGGAGTCCCGAGCCGCATCGGCTACCTCCTCGACATCGCTCCGAAGGAGCTCGAGAAGGTCCTCTACTTCGCCGCCTCGATCGTCACGCAGGTCGAGGTGGAGAAGCGGGCCGCCGATCTGGCCGACCTCGAGGACAAGGTGCGCGGCGAGTACGAGCGCATCAACGTCGACCGCGACGAGGCCCTCGCCGCGCTCGAGGACCGGCTCTCGCGGCGGCGCGACTACTTCACGAAGGGCAAGGAGCGAAACTTCGACGAGGACGACGAGTTCTGGGTCCGCGGCCTGACCGCGTGGGCCGAGGAGCAGGGGCTGCCCCCGGTCGAGGAGGCCCGCCTGCTCGCGAGCGGCATCTTCACGGAGGTGGCACAGACGGTCACGACCGAGGACTCGAAGAAGATCAGGGAGCTCGTGCGCTCCACCGCCGTGCGCGACGACCGCCGGCTGGCGCCGCGCGACACGGAGGCGGTGGGCAACGCCGCCGTCCAGATCCTCGAGGCCCTCGCCCCGCTGGCCAAGCAGGCCGACAAGGCGACCGGCTCCAAGAAGGGCGCGATCACGAAGCACATGAACAAGGTGCGCGACGCGCTCCTCGGCGGCGAGGCGCTCGAGGGCGAGGACGCGGAGCTCGTCTCCGGCGTCGACGCGAAGAACCTCGAGAAGGCCCGCGAGCTCGGCAACGGGCTCCTCAGGGACGTGCTCGACCAGGCCGACCCGGCGGGCGACTCCGCCGCGGTCAAGGAGCTCGCGTACGACCTCTGCCTGCGCGAGGGAGCGAAGAAGGAGGACTTCGACGCCCTTTCGCAGTGGGCTCTGAAGGTCCGCGAGATGTACCAGGACATCGAGTCCCGGCGCGGCGACGCGCGCGAGGCCGCGGTCGACTCGGTCGCCCGCCTCGAGCAGACCTGGCAGCTCTTCCGGGAGCTCGAGCCGAAGATGATCGTCAACGACGAGATGCTGTTCCGGGAGCTGAAGGACCGCTTCGGCTCGCCGTACGGGTTCGGTGTCTACTTCAAGGGCGGCATGGGCGCGGAGGCGATCCGCGACCTCCTCAAGGACCTCGACCTCGACGCCGAGGCGAAGTCGCTGCGGGAGACCATCCGCACGTCGAAGGGCCAGAAGCAGCAGCGCGCGATCAAGCGGCTGAAGGTCGTGAACGCGTTCATCACCTCCGAGAACAGGCCGGAGTGGATGGTCCTCGAGGCGATCCCGGTGATCCCGCCGGAGCTGCGCCCGATGGTGCAGCTCGACGGCGGCCGCTTCGCCACGAGCGACCTCAACGACCTCTACCGCCGCGTCATCAACCGGAACAACCGGCTGAAGCGGCTGCTCGACCTCGGCGCGCCCGAGATCATCGTCAACAACGAGAAGCGCATGCTCCAGGAGGCCGTCGACGCCCTCTTCGACAACGGACGCCGCGGCCGAGCGGTCACCGGCCCGGGCAACCGGCCGCTGAAGTCGCTCTCGGACATGCTCAAGGGCAAGCAGGGCCGCTTCCGCCAGAACCTGCTCGGCAAGCGCGTCGACTACTCCGGCCGGTCGGTGATCGTGTCGGGCCCGACGCTGAAGCTGCACCAGTGCGGCCTGCCGAAGCTGATGGCTCTCGAGCTCTTCAAGCCGTTCATCATGAGCCGGCTCGTCGAGCGGAAGTCCGTCCAGAACATCAAGGCGGCGAAGAAGTACGTCGAGTCCATGGTCCCGGAGGTCTGGGACGTGCTCGAGGAGGTCATCGCCGAGCATCCGGTGCTCCTGAACCGGGCGCCGACGCTCCACCGCCTCGGCATCCAGGCGTTCGAGCCCGTGCTCGTCGAGGGCAAGGCGATCCAGATCCACCCGCTCGTCTGCCACGCCTTCAACGCCGACTTCGACGGCGACCAGATGGCCGTGCACCTGCCGCTCTCCGCGGAGGCGCAGGCCGAGGCGCGCATCCTCATGCTCTCCTCGAACAACATCCTCTCGCCGGCCCACGGGAAGCCGCTCTCCACGCCCTCGCAGGACATGGTGCTGGGCGGCTACTACCTGACGTACTGCTCGGTCGACCTGAGCGCGACGACCGCCGAGGAGCTCGATCCCCGGCCGCGCCGCTACGGGTCGGAGGAGGAGGTCATCCTCGCCCTCGACGCCGGCCAGGTGGGCCTGCAGGACCCGATCGAGTACCGCCGCGGCGAGGAGCTGCTCCTGACGACGCCCGGCCGGGTCGTCTTCAGCGAGGAGGTGGCGCGGGCGGTCAACGCGGCGCTCCCCGAGGTCGATCCGGCCTCGGTCGAGTTCATCAACCGGACGCTCGGCAAGAAGGAGACGAACGACTTCGTCACCAGCCTCGTCGACGTCTACGGCGCCGCCGTCATCTCCGTCCTCCTCGACACGATCAAGGAGCTCGGGTTCCACTACGCCACCCAGGCGGGGATCACGATCTCGAAGAACGACATCGTCATCCCGGAGGACAAGGAGAAGATCCTCGAGGAGTACGAGGACCGGGTCGGCAAGATCGAGACGCAGTTCGAGCGCGGCCTGATCACGGAGGAGGAGCGCCACGAGTCCATCGTCAACATCTGGACCGAGGCGACCGACACGGTGGCCGAGGCGATGGAGAAGACGCTCTACGAGCTGAACCCGATCTACATGATGGCCAACTCCGGCGCCCGCGGGTCGTTCAAGCAGATCCGCCAGCTCGCCGGCATGCGCGGCCTGATGGCGAACCCGAAGGGCGAGATCATGGAGCTGCCGATCAAGGCCAACTTCATGGAGGGCCTCTCGGTGCTCGAGTACTTCATCTCGACCCACGGCGCCCGCAAGGGCCTGGCCGACACGGCCCTGCGCACGGCCGACTCCGGCTACCTGACCCGCCGTCTCGTGGACGTGTCGCAGGACGTCATCGTCCGCACCGAGGACTGCGGGACCGAGGAGGCGGTCGACCTGCCCGTGCTCGTCCCGGAGGGCCTCAACCGCTCGCTCGCCGGGCGCGTGGCGGCCGTCGACGTCCGCAAGCCGCTCAAGGACGGCAAGCCCGGCAAGACCGTGCTCGTCGCCAAGGGCGAGGAGATCACCCCGCTCCGGCTCCGCGAGCTGGCGGATGAGCTGGAGGAGCATCTCGAGACGTTCACCGTCCCGGTGCGCAGCGTCCTCAAGTGCCGGAGCGAGCACGGCGTGTGCCGGGCATGCTACGGCACGTTCCTCGCCACCGGCGAGATGTGCGAGATCGGCGACGCGGTCGGGATCATCGCCGCGCAGTCGATCGGCGAGCCGGGCACACAGCTCACGATGCGGACGTTCCACACGGGCGGCGTGGCCGGCGCGGACATCACGCACGGCCTCCCGCGCGTCGTCGAGATCTTCGAGGCCAGAAACCCGAAGGGCGCGGCGACGCTCGCGCAGCTCGGCGGCCGGGTGGAGATCGAGGAGACCGACCGCGGCCCGAAGGTGACGATCGTCCCCGACGGCGTCGACGAGAACGGCGAGCCGCTCCAGCCGAAGGAGTACCAGCTCCCGCGGCGCACGCGGCTGCTCGTCGCGGCCGGCGAGGTCGTCGAGCCCGGCGATCCGCTGCACGAGGGATCGCTCGCCCCGGCCGAGCTGCTGGCGCTGCACTCGAAGTCCGCCAAGGGCTCGACCCCGACGGAGCTCTACCTCGTCGGCGAGGTGCAGAACGTCTACAAGTCGCAGGGCGTCGACATCCACGACAAGCACATCGAGCTGATCGTCCGCCAGATGCTCAAGAAGGTCCGCGTCGAGAACGCCGGCGACACGGATCTCCTGCCGGGCCAGCTGGTCGACAAGGCGGTTCTCGAGCGCGAGAACGTCCGCGTCAAGGGCGAGAAGAAGGAGGAGGCGACCTTCGAGCCGCTCATCCTCGGCATCACCAAGGCCTCGCTGGCGACCGAGTCGTTCCTCTCGGCGGCCTCCTTCCAGGAGACCACGAAGGTCCTGACCGACGCGTCCATCGAGGGCAAGATCGATCGCCTGCTCGGCCTCAAGGAGAACGTGATCATCGGGAAGCTGATCCCCGCCGCGACCGGCCTCAAGCGCTACCGCGGCGTCGAGATCAAGCCGAGCGACAAGGTGCCGGCGTCCGCGCTCGCGCGGCCGCAGACCGAGGAGCAGCTCCTGGCGGCGCTCGAGGAGATCGGCACCGACGGCGAGGGCCTCGGCTTGCTCGACCTCAGCTTCGAGGGCGACGGCGGGGCGAACGGCGGCGAGGGCCGCAGCTCGCTCGAGGCCGACGAGATCCCCGAGGTCGACTCGCCGCTCGACGAGGAGAGCTAGGCACGCTCGACACCAGTGACTCAGGGGGCGCCGAAAGGCGCCCCCTGCCTATCCTGCCCTCATGACGGCCGTGCTCTGGCAGGCGAGCGACGGAGGTAGCGACCTCTGCGTCCTCGAGCCCGCCGGCCGGGGCCGGCGCCTGCGCGGAACGGTCCTGACCCACGAGGGGAAGGAGCCGGTGGAGATCCGCTACTCGGTCACCGTCGACGCCGGCTGGGTCACCCTCGACGCCGAGGTGCTCGTGGCCTTCGCCGGCGGCGAGCTGCGCGAGCCGGTCGAGCTGGGCGACCTCTGGTCCGGAAGGGAGCGTCCGCCCGACCTCGCGGACTGCGTCGACGTGGATCTCGGCTTCACGCCGGCAACGAACACGGTCCCGATCCGGCGCCTGGGCCTCGAGGTCGGCGAGGAGGCCGAGATCGCCGTTGCCTGGCTCCGCTGGCCCGAGCTGCGCGTCGAGCGAGCGCTCCAGCGCTACGCCCGGGTCGGCGACGGCCGCTACCGCTACCGGCAAGAGGACTTCTCGGCGGAGCTCCTCGTGGACGAGCTCGGGCTCGTCCTCGAGTACGAGGGCCTCTGGCGAGCGCTCGCGCGCTCCTGACGCTCGCGGTCGATCACGGACGGACGGGAGAGGGCCCCCCGCCCCGATTTTCCCGCTCTTTGCGAGGAGTTCGTGGGGCATCCCTCGAACGGGGGATCGGAGGCGCCCAGGCGAGGCGTAGACTGCCCTGGTCGCGGCGAAGAGGGCGCTCGACGAGCGGCGGCGGGGTGCTTGCGGCAGTTATCCACAGGATCCACAGCGAGGTGGGGAGGAACGTGACTGGTCCCGGTGAACGCGAGGTCTCGACGGCCGCCGAGCAGGCGAAGCCCGCGCCTCCCGGACACTTTCTCTCCGACGAGCTCGAGTCCGATTGCGCGCGCTTCCTCGAGGACGTGCGGAGGCTCGTCCGCCGCCGCGAGCAGGAGGCGAGCCCGCTCCGACTGGGCTCCCAAGCCTAGACCC
>Ga0299914_10000904_pt1 | contig 18842 bp, 18 predicted proteins | sample RVTome_10_FD_201361 | JGI IMG/M metagenome (GOLD analysis project Ga0299914, IMG submission 201361) | Soil microbial communities from uranium-contaminated site in the Upper Colorado River Basin, Wyoming, United States - RVT153D57 (version 2) ...
GGCCGTATTGGCCGGCGAACACATCTGGTTCGAGGCAGACGTGATCGACCCGTCCGAGGGCACCGGTCCGTGGATCGCCGAGCGCTCCGCCGATGCGCGCCCGAACGTCGCCCGACGATTCCTCTGAATGATCTGAGTCGTGGCTCTATCACAGCGGCTGCGTCGCGGTGCCTGCCTCAGACTCCAGATCTGCCAGCAGTGCAGCGATGCCCTGCTGCCATTTCGTTCGATCCGCAAACCTCTTGGGTGTGAGTTCGGACGGCGAGGTCGACACCTCCATCCCGCTGAGCGGATCCAGCCGGAGTATCGAGGCGGTGTATAGCGGGCCATAGGTATCGGCATCGAGTTCAATGGCGGCGCGGACCGCGATGCCGTCAGCGAGCCGCATCATCGTGCGCTCATAGGCATAGTCGAGCGCCGACTCTGGCGGTGGGCCGGTCTCCGAGATGGTGACCCAGGAATCGCCTCGCCGCCGAGCCGCACTGATCCGTGCGGCGACGCGTTCCCAGTGGCGAGCGTCGGTGAGCTCTCTCCACCGCACCATCCAAGCCGTGCCGGCCACCGACTCCTCGTCGAGCGCGCCGCCCACGGACTCGGTCAGGGGCGATACGATCGCCCGCCATCTCTCGTAGGCGGCGCTCAACTCTTCTGTGGTCGCATGTCGACGCAGTCGATCCGCGACCTGGGTGACCACGTCCAGATGCCGCAGATACAGGTCCGGATCACCTACGGCGAGAAGCGCGAGCCGTTCTTCAGCGGCTCGCCACAGCTTGACCAGCTTGTCTGGAGGTGACGAATAGTCCTCTCCAGGCGACAAACTCAGACGTTCCACGTCGCCATGACGAGCGCACCCTCACGCTTGGCCTGAATGTTGAAGTCGAGAATGTCGCGAGGATGCACCGGGATGACGCCTTCGATCATGTCCGATTCCCGCATGCCGTACAGCGCGGCAGCGGAGAACCGGCAGGCGTATACCTTGCCGCCCTCGTCCATGATCGTCTGTATCTGCTTGTTGTAGTTCAGATGACCCGGGAACGCCTCGTCGCCGACCTTCGGGAATCCTCGCGTCGCCGACGCCATGAGCGACCCTGGCCCGAACAACACCAGGCTCGTGTCGAAGCCTTTCCGGACCATCCGCGTCACGGTCAGCATGTTGACCAGACCCACCGATCCCTCGAAGGGCACCGTGTGCATGAACACGTAGGCCTTCTCCCCCTCCTCCGCTGGGTAGTCCGGAAGCACCTTCTCCTCGTAGTCGACGACCGCTTGACCAACCTCAACCCGCTGGTTGACGAAATCAGCCATTCCCTTACTCCTTCCTGATCAATGGTTGCTTACGTGCCGTGGCACTGGCCTGTTCGCTTTTCGACTTATTCCGGACCCTCAGGCTTCCCTTCGGGGTGCACGACCGCGCGACCACTGTCGGTGACTGCCGGGCATCGCCGACATGATCCGCCGGCGTAACCGCCAGGGCAGCACCCGGTATACGGGTACGAACAGCCGGCGCCAGAACACACCTTGGCGTCCAACGGGGCCTTCGCGCTCGAGGTATCGGCGAGCCATCTCCGCCTGGGCGGCAAGCAGCAGGTGCCGCTCGGCGTTGCCACGCAACCACCGGAACAGCCTGCTCACCGTGCCTACCCTCCCAGGCGCGCCAGGCAGTCCTGGGCAGCCAGCGCTATGGGCTCGTTCAACGCGCCGATTGGCGGGGAGTAGACGTTCTCCATCCACGCCAGGTCATCGACCGTCGCGTGCTTCTTGATCGCCATACCGAGGAAGTCGGCACGCTCCTTGATGCCCTCGCCGCCTACCATCTGAGCGCCGACCAGCCGACGATTGCTGGGGTCGAACAACAACTTCACGCGCAGTTTCTGCACGTCCGGGTAGTACCGAGCCCGTGAAATGCCCTCCGCGACGCCCATGACGTACGGCATCCCCAAGGCGGTGGCGAGGGTTTCGCCAAGCGATGCTCCACCGATCATCTTCTTACCGGCGACCATGCCCCAGGGGACATAGACCGGTTGGTACCTACGATTTCCCCCGCCGGCATTGGACCCGGCGACCTTGCCCTGCGCGTAGGCATGGCTGCCGGTCAGGGCGACGATCGGGACCTGCGTGACCTCGTGTGGGAGCTCGACGCAGTCCCCGGCTCCGTAGACCCCGTCGGCGGACGTCTCCATCCGCTCGTTGACGATCATGCCACCCGTCGAGCCGATCTTGATGCCCGCATCCGCCGCGAGGCGGTTATTGGGCCGCTTGTGAGTGCAGATCACCACTACATCTGCTGGGATGTCCCCGGCGCCGGTCCGCACCGACCGGACCTTGCCGTCGCCGACGAACCGCTCTACCTCCGTGCGGAAATGGAACGTCACCCCCAGTTCGGCAAGGGACTCCTCGACGGGTGCCATGATGTCGGGGTCGGCCACGTCGGCAAGCAACCACGGTCGTGGATCGACCAGGTGCACGTCGATACCCCGGTGGGCCAGTGCGGTAAGCATTTCCAGGCCTAGCGGGGTCGCCTCGACCACTACTGCCGAACGGGCTTGATCCAGCACGCGGTCCCATTCCATCGCCTCGCGGATGTTCTTAACGTAGTAGAGACCGTCGAGATCGCTGCCGAGAACGTCAGGGGGCTCGTATTCGAAACCGGTAGCGATGATCAGGCGGTCGAAAGGTTCGGGACCGCTGCCCTCGACTGCGATCGTTCGGCGATCGAGGTCTATCCCCTGAACCCGGGTCTCGTACCGGACGTCAATGCCGGCGTCCTCGTAGGTCTGCTTGTCGGCAAGGAACAACCGCTCGAAGCTGTCGATCTCCCGGCCGTGGACATAAGGAATGCCGCACGGGCTGTAGCCGACGTCTTCGTACTCCGTGAATACTCGCACCACAGCGTCGCGATCCGTGGCGCGGGCGGCGCCGGCGGCTCCAATCCCGCCAGCGCCACCACCGATCACTACGATCCGTGTGCCGAGTGCCATGCTTGGGCCCCCTCTAGCCGAACGGTATCGTCTCGTCAGCTGAAGCGTTGACTATCGTAGTACGAGTTTTGGCTGAAAATAACACAACGATCTGCGTGGTCAAGGCAATGCCACGTGGGACGGTCGGCTCGGTCACTGTGCCTCCGGTCGGGGAAGTCCGGAGTAGAACGCGGCGTGTTGCCGGGCACTGGTCGGCCAGGTGAACCGACCGGCGAGCCGTGGCCCGCCTGCCGCCAGCCGATTCCGAAGATCCACGTTCGCTGCCAGACGTGTCATCGCCGACGAGAGTGCGGCTACATCGCCCGGCGCGACGAGCATGGCGTCATCATCGGTGAGGTACTCGCGGAACACCGGGATATCGGAGGTGACGACCGGCAGCCGAGCCGCCATCGCCTCCAGTACCGCTAGCCCCCATCCCTCGGTCACGGACGGGAAGACAAAGGCGTCAGCGGCGTGGTACCAGGCGGTCAGTTCTTCGTCGGTCACTGTGCCGAGCAGCACGAGTTCGTTGTCGCCGAGGTCCAGTTCCTCAGCCCGGGCCAAGCACTGCTCGCGGTACGGGTGGTGATCCTGGAACGAGTGGCCGCCCACCACCGCCAGCCGCAGGTGCGGGCCGGGCGTGGCTCGGGCCCGTGCCAGCGCTTCGATCAACGCCAGACTGCCCTTCCGTGGCTCGAGCCCACCGACGGTGAGGTAGACGAAGTCGCCGTCGAGGCCGGCCAATTTTCTTAGCGCCTCGGGGGACACTCGGCCGGGCGCCGCGAACCGCTCGGCGTCCACGCCGTTCGGCACGATGGCGGCCTTCACGCCGAAATCGCGCGCCAGTACGTCCTGCCAGTGCCGGCTGACCACCAGTACGCGGTCCGGTTCGGTGATGGAACGCCGCTGGCACTCGATCAATGCGGGGGTGGTGAACTCGTCCACGTGGTGCACTGTCCGGACGACAAGCACGGGACGTCCCTCGCCCCGGAGGCGGACGGCGGCCCGCGCCGCAATGCAGTCCTGCGTATGCAGGACGCGGGGTTCGCCGGCGATCACTTCCCGCAGTCCGTCGGTCAGGGTGTCGATCGTGGCGAAAACCCGTTCTTCCAGCGTGGGTGCCCACGGTGGTGCCTTGATGATGGTGTACGGGGCCGCGACCGGTCGAAAGAAGCCGACCTCCGGATCCCCGACCGCGTAGACATGGACCGGCACCCCCATGGCGTGCAGCGCCTCCGCGACGGCCAGCGTGTGCACCACCCCACCCCGCGGACGGGTGGAGTAGGTCACCAGGGCGACGGGTGTCATGGGATCTCCTCCGCAAGCTCGGGACGACGGGTCGCGATAGCGGCCGCGAGCAGGGCGGCCCGCGCCCCGGTTGGAGCGACGAGGCAACCCGCCTCCTCCAGCCGCGCTTGTTGCTCGGGCGCAGATTGAGGATCCAGCTCGGTGCCGACCACATGGGCGACCACCTGGGGCCCACCCTGGCGCTTCCCGACCCGCTCGAGCTCTTCGGCCAGCGCGCCGGCCGGATCGGGGTGAGAACCGTGTCCGAGCACGACGTCGACCAGCACCACGGCGGTAGTGGGGTCCGCGTATGCGCGCTGTAACTCGTCCGACCGGGCCAGCGGATCGATCATCGGGTGGGGCCGTCCCCTCGTGTACTCCTCTTCTCCAAGGTCGAGACAGACGTGGGCGCCGTCTGGGGCAGGCAGCCCGAGCTCCTCCCGAAGCGGAGTGTTGGAGTGGACCGGGCCCAGCCGCCTGGACATCACGACCATCGCCTCGTAGCAGAGCGTGCCTCCGGAGAACAGGCCGCGGACGGATCGGCGGTCCGGGTCGAGTGCCGCGGCCGCTCTACCGGCCACCGCCGCCAGGTTCCGACCCGGATCCGGCACGTCGTGTCCTAGCAGCTCCAGAGCGGTGATCACGGCCTCATCTAGTGTGGCGGCCATCCGCACACCCTCCGGAACGGGCGGGAGACTGTCCAGGCCGATGAACGCGCACACCGCAAGCCGGCCGTCTAGAGCCTGGAGGACCGACTCCGCCACGTCGGGATCCGGTGGCTTGGATACGACGAGAAGGATCTGGTCACCGGGGGCCTCGATCGCCATTCGCGTCACGGTGGCCTGCACTTCCCGAGAGAGGTCCCGACCGCCAACACCGATGACTTCCGAGACACCTGAGCCCCAGCGGTGCAAGAGGGTCATGACCTCCTGGGCGCCAGTTCCAGCGGCCGCGATCACTCGTACCGGCCCACGCCGGACCACGTTGGCGAACCCCAGACCCGTTCCACCCAACATCGCCGTGCCGGCACCCGGACCCATGACGAGCAGGCCTTGCTTCGCCGCCCGCCGCTTCAGCGCCACCTCGTCGGCGATCGGCACGTTGTCGCTGAACAGCAGAACATGCAGGCCTGCGGTGAGCGCTTTGTGCGCCTCCAGGGCCGCGTAGGGCCCAGGTACCGACACCACGGCGAGATTGGCATCGCCCAACTCCTCGGCCGCCTCCATCACGTCCCCGGGCTGACGCGTGGCAGGCGTACTCGCGTCGGGCGCCGGCTCGCTGCCGCGAATGGCCTGCCGTGCGACGTCGAGCGCCGATTGGGCCGCAGCGTCCGTTTCGGCCTCCACCGCGAGCACGAGGTCGTTGACCCGTAGCCCTTCGACCTCGAAGCCGGCGTCCACCAGGAGGTCGGCGTTGGCCGGCGTGCCCATCAGGGCGCTCGCCCAAACCACCTCAGGCACTGTCCGCATCTCGCGCGACACGTTGAGCAGGCCCACTGAGTCGACGTAGGTATCGCGGCTGACTTCCACCCGACGGCTCGTCACCTCGCTCCTTCCAGTCCTACCGGAGCACTATTCGCGTGCCGTGCTGTCCTGCCAGAGCGGACTGGGCGTATCGGGCCGACGTGATGACCGCCAGCCCACCCCCGTTCTTGAGAAAGCTCACGGCCGCCTCCACCTTGGGACCCATGCTGCCGGTCGCGAAGTGACCAGCCGCGCTGTGTTGCATGGCCTCGGCCAAGGTCATCTCGTGGATCGGTCGCTGGTTCGGCGTGCCGAAATCGAGCATGACTTCCGGGACGTTCGTCAGCAACACGAGGTTGTCGGCCCCGACCGCCGAGCCCAGCCGCTCGGCCACCAGGTCTTTGTCGATGACGCCGTCGACCGGTTCGAGTCCACCGTCTCCGGTCGGCACGACAGGGATCCCACCGCCGCCTCCGGCGACGACCACAGCGCCGGCGGCCAGCGATTGGAGGACTGCTGGGAGTTCGACCAGCAGTTGCGGAGCCGGCGACGCGACCACGCGGCGGTACTGGCCGTGCTCCACTTCAGCGATGGTCCAGCCGCGCTGCCGGGCGAGGTGACGAGCATCGGCCTGGTCGAAGAAGGGCCCGATCGGCTTGGTCGGGCGGCCGAACGCGGGATCCTCTCGGTCGACGCCGACGTGGCTCACGATCACGACGACCGGCGTCGAAGGCAACAGTTCGCGAAGCGACAGCGCGATCAGGCTGCCGAGCTGACCCTGAGTCATCGCCACGACGGCGTGCAACGGCTGCGGCGCCACCAGATCTGCGGCGCTCTCCTGCTGGATGGCCAGGTGTCCGGCCTGCGGTCCGTTGCCGTGGGTGACCACCACCCGGTGCCCGGACTTGACCAGGCCGGCTACCACCGACGCCATCTCCCGGGCGTGGCCACGCTGCTCATCCCAGCTGCCGCCGGCATCGCCGGGGCTCAGGGCGTTGCCGCCAAAGGCGAGCACGGTGGTGGGCCCAGTGGTCGGTCCGGCTACCTCGCTCATGACTTCGGCCATCACCTCGTCGGTGGACAGGAGAATGGCGTTTACTATAGTTGACGCAGTGTCGTCGTAAAATAGTGCGGCAAGCGCCCGGATGATTCGGTCAACGGGTGCGGAAGGCCATCCACACGGCGCGCGCCGTGGTACGTGCGTCCGGATTCCGCCACTGATGCGGGCGATCGGTGCGGAAGTGCAGCGAGTCGCCCGGTTCGAGCGAGTACTTCTCATCGTCGACGGTGAACTCGAGATGCCCGTCCAGGAGGTGGACGAGTTCCTCGCCCGGGTGAACCATGGGCTCCGGCCCGCTCTCGGCGCCCGGCTCGATGACGGCTATGGCCCCTGCCAGCAGAAACTGACCGTAAGGTCCGGTGATGCCCTGCAACTCGAGACCGTGTTTGGACGTGGCGACCGGTTGCCGCGAGATCGCAGTCGTGTGGACGATGGGCTTGTCGGCAACGTTCTCGTTGACGAAGAACGAGACCGGCCGGTTGAGGGCGACCGCGAGCTTCATCAGCGTGGTGATCGTAGGGACCATGTTGCCCTGCTCGATCCGATAGATCGCGGCTGCCGACACCCCGGCGCGGTCGGCGAGTCGCTGCAGGGACAGCCCCTTCTGCTGGCGCACCTCGCGCACCTTGGCGCCCAGGCCGTCGATGACAGCGCCGACCGCGTCCGTCTTCCCGTCAACCATCGTCACGCTCTCGACTCCTCGAAATCTCCGGAGTAAGTTTTACTATCCTACTAGATGCGTGGCCGTGGACCTCTTGACATGCTTAGGATGTTGCCTATAAGCAACGCGTGTAGGCGCTTGCTATAGAGGAGGCACCCGTGGTCAATCGTCTTGGCGCCGACGTTGTCGATGCGCACAGCCACATCGGGGCGATGGAGGCCTGGAAGTTCTACGACCTCAAGGAACCGGTCAAGCCGACGGTCTATGACTTCCCTGACCGGCGGGCCTACTTAGGCCACATCGACCGGCTGGGGGTCCAGCGTGCGCTCATCCTCCCGAACTACGGGATCCCCGTCCAGGAGCAGCCGTTCTCCCTCAATGACGTGGTCCTGGATGCGGTCAGCTCGTCGGACCGCCTCATCGGCGGCCTATGGGTTTCGTTCCTTCCGCAGAACAAGGACCTGACTCTCAAGGCGCTCGAGAACGCGGGCGAGCCGGGCATCGTGGCGTTGAAGACCACCTTCCTGCTCGGTGGAAACCCCAACCCGAACGAGTGGGACGAGCAGACCCAGGAGGTCGCGGAGGCGTGCTTTGCCGCAGCGGAGCAGCACGATCTGGTCTTCCACTTCCACACCAGCCCGGGCGGCAGCTCGGACATCAGCAACTTCATCCCCCTCGTTGAGCGTTACGGCATGCGCGCGAAGATCTACCTGGTCCACTTCGGCGGCGGGGTGAGCGGTCATATCCGGCTGGTGCCGAGGTTCCTCGATTGGGTCGAACAGGGCTACCGGGTCTACACCGACACCACCTGGTCGATCGGCTTCGGCGCCCGCTGGCTCCTCACCGAGATCGAGAAGCGTGGTGTCGGGCATGACCGGGTGTTGTTCGCATCCGACGAGCCCTGGAGCGATTTCGAAAGCGAGTACGCCAAGATCGCCGCTGCACCCGTGAGCGAGGAGCTCCGCAAGCGGATCCTGTACCAGAACTTCCTGGAGCTCTACGGGCAGGAGGGCTGATCGGCATGTCAGCGCTGGGACTCGGCAGCGTCATCGCGGAGTTGCAGAGCCGTGGAGCACGCATCGAGCGCGACATCGGCGGCCGCCGCGGCGGGGCCGGCCCGTCTGACGCTGGGATGATCTGGGTCGACGGCGTCCGGGTGACGTTCCCCTTCACGGCCGACTACGTGACCAACTCGCCGTTCGTCCTGCGTGAGACCGACGACGGCTGGTCACTGGAGCGCGACGGGGAATGGATAGCCCGAGCAGAGGTGCCCCCTCGCCCGAAGTTCTACGACCTGCAGACCGCGGACGGCATCCCGTATTGGAAGATCGCGCTGCTGCACATCGACTCGTTGGCTACCACCGTCATCCAGACCTGCCGCCACTGGGGCACGGCGGACCAGTGCCGATTCTGCGGCATCGAGCTTTCGTTGGAGTCCAACGCGACTATCCCGGTCAAGCAGCCACACCAGCTGGCCGAGGTCGCGCTGGCGGCCCAGCGGCTGGACGGTGTCGTCGATGTGACCCTGACGACGGGAACGACACACGGACCGGACAAGGGAGCCACCTACCTCGGACGGTGCGCCCGGGCGGTCAAGGACGCGACCGGCCTGCCGGTGCAGGCCCAGTTCGAGCCGCCGGACGATCTCAGCGTGCTGGAGGAGATCAAAGAACAGGGTGTCGACTCGGTGGGAATCCACATCGAGTCCTTTGACCCCGATGTGCTCGCCTGGGTGGCACCACCCAAGGCACGTACCGGCGTGGAGGGCTACTTCCGGGCGTGGGAGCGCGCCGTGGAGGTCTTCGGCGCCGGCCAGGTCTCGACGTACGTCATCCTGGGGCTTGGTGAGGACGAGAAAGCGACCGTCGAGGGATGCAAGCGCGCCGTCGATGCCGGGGTCTACCCGTTCGTGGTGCCGCTGCGCCCCGTGCCCGGGAGCCTGCTCGGCGACTGGCTCCCGCCACCCCCGGACTACGTGGAGTCGCTCTATCGTCAGATCGGCCCGTACGTCGTCCGTCGTGGGCTCGGGTCGTGGAACGTGTCGGCCGGCTGCGCGCGTTGCCAAGCGTGCTCGGCCATCTCATCCTTCGAGGAGCTGAGCGATGACGTCGGCCGACGTTCGCTGCCAATCGTCGACGTCCGCTGAGCAGGCCGGTCCGCTGTGCCGGCTCGTCGCGACGCGAGCCGAGCTGGACATCCACTTGGCGATCCGCGAGGCGGTGTTCGTCCGCGAGCAAGCGATCTTCACCGGCACCGACCGGGACGACCACGACGACGACCCGCGCACCCTGCATGTGTTGGGCTTTGTAGGGCAGGAACCGGCGGGCGCGGTACGCCTCTACCCGATCATCGGGCCCGGGTTGTGGAAGGGCGACCGGCTCGCCGTACTTCCGCAGTACCGGCGGCAGCAGCTTGGTGGGCCGTTGGTCAGGTTCGCGGTGCGGACGGCCGCCGAGCGGGGTGGGCGGCAGATGCAGGCCTACATTCAGCCGCCGAACGTGGTCTTCTTTCAGCATCTGGGCTGGCGGCCGGATGGTGAGGTTCTGCAGTACTGCGGACGCCCGCACCAGCGCATGCTCATCGATCTCGGGCCATGGGGCCGGCGCGGGTAAGCCCCTCGCGCGGCAGATCGGCGAGCACGCTCTCGTGATCACCAAGCCGGACGCGAAGCCGGCCCGAGTCGTCCAGGGTGCCGACCTGGTCGCAGCCAAGGCCGCGGGCAGTAACGGCGTCGACGCACGCCGCCACGCGGTCTGGTGGTACACACAGGAGAAAGCCCCAGGTGGGAAATATTGTGACCCAACGTTCGAGCGGTACGCCGGCCGGTCGTGGCACCCGATCCAGGTCCACGCAGATTCCGGTGCCGGTCGGTTCGAGCAGCATCGCCACCGAGCCGAGCAGCCCGCCCATGCTGATGTCCTTGGCCGCTGCGCACAGGCCGGCGTCGGCCAGAGCCGCGAGCAGCTCGACGTCGCCCGCCAGCCGGGATCCGCGGGTGTCCAGGGAGGTCAGGAAGGGAAAATCGGTGCGCAGTTCACCCTCCAGGCAGTACGCGACCAGCAGCGCCTGCCCAGGCCGGGCCTCGGTCACCGACAGCACCCGCTCCCCCACCTTGCCCACGATGAAGGCGGACAACGCGGTGACCTCGGTCGTCACAGTGAGGTGGCCGCCCACGACGGGGATCCCGTATGTGGTCGCCGCATGACGCATGCCCTGGAGGACCGCTTCGGCTATCTGCTCTGGCCCGACGACCGTGTCCACCAATGCGAGTGGGCGAGCGCCCATCGCGGCGACATCGCTGACGTTGGTCACGACAGCCGCGACCCCGGCGGCAAAGGGGTCGGCATCGACGAACGGCGGGTAGATGGCCTCACCCGCCGCGACGATCCGTTCCGACCCGACCGCAACGACCGCGGCGTCGTCGCCCGGCCCGTGCAGCCAGTCCGAGGGGCCGAAGACCCTTTCGATCATCCGCAGCGCTCGCTTGGCCTCAACACCCGGGTTCGCTCGGAACTCGGCCACGATGGAGTCGAGCGTCGGCTGCGCCATGATTCGGACTATAGAACTAACATCAATATTCTTCTACTATACGGAATGCCATGGTAGTCCCTTCGTTCCTCGACCTTCCCGAACGCACCGGGAAGCCGCGCGAGGCCGGACTGACTCATGTGTTCGACGACGGCATCCCAGTCGGCCTGGCTCGTGACGTGCTGGCGGCGGCCGCGCCGTGGGTGGACGTGTGGAAATTCGCCTTCGGAACGGCCTACCTGGACCCGACCCTTTCTGCCAAGCTCGCGTTGCTCGCCGACCACGACGTGCTGGCGTGTGCCGGGGGGACGTTGCTGGAGGTGGCCTGGACCCAGGACAAGGCGTCGGATTACCTCGCCTGGGCCGCGAATGCCGGATTCCCCCTGGTCGAAGTCTCCGACGGAGCCACCAACATGCCGCGTACGGAGAAGCTCCGGATCATCGAAGCCGCCGCCGACCGGTTCACTGTGCTCGCCGAAGTCGGGTCGAAGGATCCGGCCGCTCCTGTCAACCCAGAGGTCTGGGCGAAGGATGCCGTCGCAGACCTGGACGCGGGCGCCCGCTGGGTCATCGCCGAGGCTCGGGAAAGCGGCACCGTCGGTCTGTACCACCCGGACGGCTCGGTGCACGAGGCGGTGGTCAGCGCGCTACTGGAGGTCTTGGAGCCCGCCGCTTTGATCTTCGAGGCTCCTCGCCGGGCACAGCAGGCCTGGTTCATACACCGGTTGGGGCCCAACGCCAACCTCGCGAACATCGCTCCCACCGGGCTGCTCGCGCTGGAGGCACTGCGGGTCGGCCTGCGTGCGGACACCGTCAGGCACCGCCGATGACCGCTCGCAACCTCACTCCCGATCGGTATCGCGAGGTCACGCTTGCCCAGATGGAGGTGCCCCTCACTCACCACGCCCTCAGTGAGGTTCTGGTCGGCCGCGAGGCGTACCGGCGGACCAGGTTCATCGTCGTGCGGCGCGGCTCCGAGGTCGCACTGGTCGAGGTCACCAAGGCGTCCACCGCCCCGCTCTTCTCGCTGATCACCGCGGTGCGGGTACTCGCCGAGGTGGACGAGTGCCGATTCGTGCACGCTCCGGAGGTCGATACGGCCGTCCCGAGCAGCCTCGCCGCGGTGGCCAGCGGGCTCGAGGAGCAGGTTCGCTGCGTGATCGTGCAGGGCAAGTACGGCCACGTGTCCTTCGTGCTCGATCCAGCGCCCATCCGAATCCGCATCGTGGAGACCGTTCCCCCGAGCCCGCCGAAGCTCGTCGATCAGGTTCGGCGGCTCCTCGAGGTCGGCGACGATCTCCCGCCGATCGAGGTCGTACCTGAACTCATCGACCTGCACGAGCTTGCCACGGCTCTCCCGTCCGATCATTACCTGCTGCCGTGCCGCGCCGGCGAAACGGCGCCTCCGGGTGCGCGAGTCGACTATCTCGACGAGCGCCCGGCGAAGGCCGACTGGGTACTTGTCGGATGCGCCCGGTCACGCGAGATCCACCGCTGGTTTTACGGCGGCGAGCCCCCGACGGTGAACGCATGTCCCCGCGACCTGGCGGCCGGAGGCGAACCGACGCTCACCAAGTGCTGCCTGCTCGAAGAGGAAATCGCAATTGACGGACTGCAAGTGACCGTGCCGTGGGGTGCTTCCCTGGCCGAAGTGAGAAGTGGCATTGCCGCGCTCGCACGTTCCTTGGAGCCCACGTGGGCACCCGAATAGCCGACGCCCCCGAGTACGCGCATTTGTGGGCCAGCGATCAGATGCGGGCGCTGTTCGAGGACACCGCGAGGCGGCAGGCCTGGCTCGACATTCTCGCCGCACTGGCCGATGTCCAGGCTGAGCTCGGCATCATTCCGGCCCCGGCGGCCGAGGCGATCCGCGGCCACGCCCGAGCCGAAATGCTCAGCAAGGACCTGCTCGTCCGCGAGACCCGCCGGACCGGCCACTCGACTCTGGGGCTGATCCACGCGCTCCAGCAAATCCTGCCTGAGCAGGCGCGGGAATGGATCTATTACGGCGCCACCGTGCAGGACCTGACCGACACTTGGTTCGGAATAGTCATGCATCGGGTCGGCGCGATGGTCCGACGCGAGCTCGACGGGCTCGAGGACGCCGCCTTGATCCTCGCCGACCGGCACCGCGACACCGTGATGGTCGGCCGCACCCATGGCCAAGCCGGGTCTCCGATCACCTTCGGATACAAGGCGGCCACCTGGGCGGACGAGATCCGCCGGCACATCGAACGCCTCGAGCAGGGACGGGAACGCTGGGAGGTGGGCCAACTGGGCGGTGCGGTGGGAACGCTGGCGTTCTTCGGCGAGCATGGTCTGCGACTACGCGAGAGGTTCTGTGCCAAGCTCGGCCTGCGCACCCCGGCGATCTCCTGGTTGACCACCCGGGACCGCATTGCCGAGTTCGGCTACGTCCTTGCCATGATCGCGGCCAGCCTCGGGCGGATCGGCAACGAGGTGTACACGCTGCAACGGCCGGAGATCGGTGAGCTTCGTGAGCCGCGCACGACGGGTGCGGTCGGCAGCATCACGATGCCGCACAAGCGCAACCCGGAGGCATCCGAGCATCTGGTCACCCTTGCCCGACTGGCCCATGCGAACGCCTCGGTGCTGCTCGACGGCATCGTGAGCGAACATGAGCGTGACGGGCGCGCCTGGAAGGCCGAGTGGGTCGCCTTTCCCGAGGTGTGCCTGCTGACCGGCGCCAGCGTCGCCCTCGGCCAAACGGTGCTCTCCGGCCTGGAAGTCGACCCCGCCGCGATGGCTCGAAACCTGGCGGCCACCCGCGGGTATGCCGCGTCCGAGCGCCTCCTCGCCGAACTCGCGCCCCGGCTGGGCAAGCACCGGGCGCAGGAAGTCCTGCAGCAGGTGTTGCACGACGGGCGGGTTCGAGGCGAGCACCTTCGTGCCGTGCTGGCGGACATCCCGGAGATCGACGGTTTGGACGCCGACCTGCTCGAGCGGCCGGACCCGGGACTCGCTGCCGCCATGGTCGACGACGTGCTGCGCCGTTCGCGAGCAGCCCGCCGGGACGTGACGTGACGTGGCAGTCCAGGCCGATCCGCGAACGCTGCCGCGCTTCCCACTGATCGCGACGCCGACTCCGCTGCAGCGAGCCAACCGGCTGGAGTCCGCCGTCGGCGCGGGCCCGATCTATGTCAAGCGCGACGACCTCACCGGATTCGCCGTCGCCGGGAACAAGGCCCGCAAGCTGGAACTACTTGTGGCCGATGCGCTGAGCAGCGGATCCGACGTCGTGGTCACCGGCGGCGGCACCGGATCCAACCACACGCATGCGACGGCGGCGGCGGCCCGGGTTGCCGGTCTGGACTGCGTCGTTCTGCACTACGGCGACCCGCCGGCGGAGGAACTGCCGGGCGTGCGGTTGGCTCGCGCCTTCGGCGCCGCCATCCGGTTCACCGGCGATTCCCGCCGCGACTCCGTCGACCATGGCCTGGCGACGCTCGCGGATCAGCTTCGCTCGGCCGGCCGCCGGCCTTACGTCATTCCCCGCGGTGGCGCTACGCCCCTCGGTGCGGCCGCCTACGGGTTGGCGCTGGACGAACTTGCCGCCCAACTCGACGTCGACCCGGTGACGATCGTGGTAGCCACCGGTTCGGGCGGTACCCAGGCGGGACTTGTCGCGGGTGCGGTCCACGGCGGGCGACGCTGGCAGGTCGTCGGAGCGTCGGTGAGCCGACCCGTCGACGAATGCCTGGACCGGGTGCTTCGGCTGGCACGCGGGGCTGCCTCGCTGTACGGCTGGCCGCAAGCGGACTCCGGCGACGTTGCCGTGTGCGACATGCGCGGCCCCGGGTACGGCATACCCTCGGCCGAAAGTAATGCGGCGGCCCGGCTGGCCGCTCACCATGAAGGGCTCTTGCTCGACCCAGTGTTCACGGCCAAGGCCATGGCACAGGTCATCCGCCTTGCGACCACGGGACCGCCGGGCCCGATCGTCTTCTGGCATACCGGGGGCCTGCTCGCGGCCCTGTGGGCAGCCGGTCGCGACGAAGCTGGAGGTGCCGTCCGTGTACAGCCCTGAGGCCGGCCCGCCCCTGGAGCCGCCCGCGCCGGAGCTGGTGGAAGCCGGGTTCGCATTCGAACTCGCCGAAGCCTCGTTGTTCCACCGTCCGCTTGGCCTCGCCGACCTCGCTCATGCTCTCGTCCTGCGCGAAGCGGGCGTCATTCCCGCTGAGCCGGCCAGCCGTCTGATCGCCGTCCTGCTGGACGCCTACGAGCTGCCGGCCGAGCAGTTCCCGTACGACCCTGCCTTCGGCGAAATCTACAACTGCCGCGAGCGGTACTTCGTCGATCGACTTGGTCCAGAGGCCGGGTGGTTGCACGCCGGCCGGCCCCGCCGGGAAGCGGTCCGCGTGGCGCTTCGGCTGTTGCTGCGGCACAGAATCGCGGGCCTCATCGCAGACACAACGGACTTCGTCGACGCGGTCTGCGATCAGGCGAACCGACATGCCGAGACGCTCCTCCCGGACCAGACGTACCTGCAACATGCCCAGCCGTCCACCTTCGGCCACTACGTGCTGCACTTCGCCTATCCGGCTCAGCGCGCCGCCGAGCGGCTCGCCGAATCCCTTGCCGTCGTCAACTTGAGCCCCGGCGGTGCGGGCTGCGTCAACGGCAGCCGGCTTGCCCTCAGCCGCGACCGGCTCGCCGCCCTGCTCGGCTTCGACGGAATCATCGAGCACACTCGCGACGCCATGTGGCAGACCGACGGCCTGATGGACCTGGTTGCCACGGCCACGACGCTGGTTCAGAATCTGAGCAATCTCGCCGAGGACCTCGAGATCTGGGACAGCCAGGAGTTCGACTTCATCGCGTTGTCCGGCCCATACACCCGTTCCAGCGTGTTGATGCCGCAGAAGCGCAACCCGTACAGCCTGGGCGTCGTCCGCGGAAGTGCCGGCCTGCTCATCGGTCGGCTGACCGGCCTGCTGGCCGTCGGCAAGACCCCGTCCGCCCGCAGTGACGCGCTGATCTTCGCGTACGGCGAAACGCCCAGAGCCCTCGATGTCGCCGCGCGGGCGACCCGGCTCATGCGCGGTGTCGTCGCGACCCTCGAAGTGAACGCCGCCCGGATGGAGGAGGTGCTGCTCGAGGGCTTCTCGCAGGCCACTGACCTGACCGAGTACGTAATGCAGGCCTGCCAGCTCGATTACCGTTCGGCCTACCACGCCGTGGGCGACGTCGTCCGGCAAGCCAGCAAGCGGGGCCTGCGAGGCATAGACATCACCGCAGCGATGCTCGATGAGGCGGCGCGCGCCCGCTTTGGACACGGACTCGCGCTAGGTGACGAGGAGCTTCGCGATGTGCTGGATCCCAGGGCGATCGTCTACAGCCGCGCCGGGCAGGGCGGCGCGGCACCTGACGTCGTGCGGGCCATGGCCGCCCGGTGCCGGGCCCAGACCGATGGCCTTCGCACGCGGGTCGAGCAGGCGGCTGATGCCTTCGGCCAGGCCGAGTCCGACCTGCTGGACTACGCCAGGGAGATCAGCCGTGGCTGACGATCACATGCTCACCAGCCGCGACCTCCAGGGTGAGCGGGTTTCGCACTGTGTTCGAGACGTAGCAAACCGACAAGGCCTGCTCGAGCAACTCCGCCAGCGTGTCAATGTCAGAACGCGGCCGCACCTCGATCCGCAGCCGGCTGAAACGCGGACCGTCGTACTGCCCGGATACCGCCACCTCGAAGGCAGGCAATGTGATGTCGCGCTTGCGCGCAACATGGAACAGAGCCATGGTGAAGCAGGTGGCCAGCGACGCCAGGAACAGCTCAGTCGGTGTCGGTCCCGCGTCGTGCCCTCCCGCGGTGGGTGGCTCGTCGGCATCGATCTCGAACTGACGGGCCCGCACCCGGCAGCGATAGCCGCCTTCCCAGGTCGCAACGACCTCCGCCACCCTGGCACTCTAGCCGAGAAAGGACCCATGTGAGCGATACGTCCCGCGAACCCGGATCTCGAGTGGTTCTTCCCGAACAGGTTTCTGTCGTCAACGTAGGCCTGCCGATGTTCGGCGAAGCGCTGCGGGCTCAAGGCGTCCGCGTGGTCGACGTGGCGTGGCGGATTCCGGCCGGCGGCGACGAGGCGCTGGTGCAGGCGCTCACCCAGCTATATGGGCCGGCCGCCGCGACCGTGGAGGCAGCGAACCAGCAAGTGATTCGGCGGCTGGACGAGGCCGCGCCGGCCTGGGTGGCGGTCCGTCCCGCTCGGGAGGTCGTGCCCGGTATGGGCGAACGGACCATCCTGCATCCGGGACCACCGCTTGCGTGGGATCGATTCTGCGACCCCCTTCGCCGGTCGGCACACGCCACCGTCATCGCTGAGGGCTGGGCCGCCAGCCCGGACGAGGCGGCGGCCTTGATCGGGCGTGGCGACGTGGAGTTGGCCCCGGCCAACCACCACTCGGCCGCGCTACCGATGGCCACCACACTCGGACCGTCGGCTCCTGTGCTCGTGGTCCAGAACGAACAAGGCGGAAACACGGCGTACGCGCCGCTGAATCAGGGATCCGGACGCTGGCCCTGGCTCGGCGCGGACACCAACGAAGCCGTGGCGCACCTGCACTGGCTTCGCGCAGTGGCCGGACCACTTCTGAACGAAACCCTGCGGAACGGTGACCCGATCGACGTCTTCGCAATCGCCGCCCAGGGTGTCCAGATGGGCGACGACATCCACATGCGCCTGCAAGCCAGCACCAACCTGCTCATCCGAGCCCTGCTGCCTCGGCTGGTCGCGCTGGGCGACAGCCGGCGGACGGAGCTGGCCCGATTCCTTTCCGAGAATTACTTGTTCTTCCTCAACCTGGCGATCGCGGCCGCCAAGGCGACCACCGACTGGGCCGCGCAGGTACCGGACTCGACCATCGTGACCGGCATGGCTCGCAATGGCACCACCTTCGGGATCCGACTCGGCGCGACCGGCGACCGCTGGTTCGAGGCTCCCGCGCCGCCCGTCGAAGACGCCCTCTACCGGGGCGATTTCGGCCCCGCGGACGCGGCACCGGACATCGGAGACAGCGCCATCATCGAGTTGGTAGGCCTCGGCGGCGCCGCGGCCGCCGCTTCGCCAGCCGTGGCGGGCTTCGTCGGAGGGCGCATGAGCGACGCGGTGGCCCGAACTCAGGAGGTGGCGCGGGTTTGTGCAGCCCGGAGTTCTCGCTTCAAGATTCCCCAACTGGACTTCACGGGCACGCCGCTCGGTCTCGATGTGCGCAAGGTCGTGGAACTTGAGATCGTGCCCGCGATAACTACCGGAATCCTCGACGCCACCGACGGACGGGGTCAGGTCGGCGCCGGCCTGGCCCGCGCCCCGCTCGAGTGCTTCCAGCAGGCGATACTCGCGCTCAGCGCACAACACCCGTACCGTGATCATCGAGCTTGAATGAAATCACGCTCAGCACCGTAGGCACGGGTCGTTCCTCACGTAAAGGCGACCTTCGGCGGACGAACGTCCGGGACGCGACGGCGACGGCATCGCCCCACTCTTGCCTGATCAACGCGATGCCTGCTATCGACGCGGCCCCTGTTCGCCTGGTAGAACAGCTCAATCGGTGGTGGTTCCTGGCGACCTCTTCCAGGTCGCTTCACGGCGCGACGGTACGAAGGTGAGGTACGCACGTGAGAATTAGGCGACGACTACTCACGGCTTTGTTCTCGACCATGCTCGTCCTAGGCCTGGCACAAGCGGTCACGGCGGCACCGCCAGAGCCCGACGCAGCGGGGTCGGAGCTAGCCCCGCCTCGCGGTCCGTCCGACACGGATTTGCCGTTCGGCATTGGTCCGGATGACCCAGGTAGATCTGCGGACGCTCCCGGTAGGCAGCCGGCTGAGCCTGAGCCGTCCGAGAAGCTGCCCGGCAAGCCGCGCA
>Ga0299914_10000906_pt1 | contig 18804 bp, 17 predicted proteins | sample RVTome_10_FD_201361 | JGI IMG/M metagenome (GOLD analysis project Ga0299914, IMG submission 201361) | Soil microbial communities from uranium-contaminated site in the Upper Colorado River Basin, Wyoming, United States - RVT153D57 (version 2) ...
CTGACAGCGTCCTCGTCGGCGAACAGGATTCCCGTGACGCCGGGGCAGGTGGCGCCGGCCGGCACGGGCGCGGCATCGCCGCTGGAGAGGCCCAGGCAATCGACCGGGGGGCTGGCCGTCCACGCGGCCCCGCGCGTGCGCTCGAGGGCTTGCTCGGCCAGGAAGGTCGCCGTCGAGAGCTGGTTGCCGTCCCGGACGCCCGAGAGCGCCACGGGGACCACGATGCCGAGCCCGGCCACCGCGACACCGATGATCGCGACCGCGACCACGATCTCCAGGAGGGTCAGCCCACGCTGGTCGCCACGCCAGGGGCCGAGGAGGGCTCGGGTCACTGGATCCGCACGCGGCCGGTCGTGGCCATGATCACGTTCACGGCCGCTCCCCCGGTTGGATCCGTGACCGTCAGAGTCCCGTTCGCCATGCAGGGCGCGGGTGCCGCGGAGCCGGCACCGAGGTGGTTGAAACACAGGTGGCTGGCCCCGCTCACCCGCAGCCGGTTGGCCAGCCGGATGTTGCCGTCGGCGTCGGTGCTCTCGCCCGTCCAGGGGGTGGCGCCACACGCCCCGACGCGGTACTGCGCATGGGTACCGTCGTTGGTGACGCACACCGTGGTGCTCATTCCGATGGCCAGGTGGCGCGCTCCGTTGAGGACGGCCACCATCTCCTCGGCGCCCGCCCGCAGGGAGGCAGTCCGGATGTGGGTCCACAAGCTCGGGATGCTGACGGCGGCGATGATGCCGAGGAGGGCGACCGCGACCACGAGCTCCGTCATCGTGAAGCCATTCGCCCCACCTATGATGCGAACCCGCTCAGGTACCATCGCACGATCCCCTCGCCCCAGAACAGGCCGGCGGCGCCACCGATTGCAAGGAAGGGACCAAAGGGGATCGGGTCCTTCCTGCTTCGTACCCCGGAGGCCATGAGAGCCAGCGCGGCGATTCCGCCGAGGACGACGGCGACGAGCACGGACAGCAGCACGACCTTCCAGCCGAGGAACGCCCCCAGCATCGCGCCGAGCTTCATGTCGCCGCCACCCATACCGCCCCCGCTGGCCAGGATGATCACGAGAAAAACGCCGCCGCCGACGACGATCCCGATGAGCGACTCGAGCCAGGGTACTCGGCCAGTGGCCAGATTGGCAAGAGCCCCTGCCAAAATGCCCGGCAGGGAGATGACGTCCGGGATGATCTGGCGCTCCAGATCGATGGCCGTCAGGGCAACCAGCACAGCCAGCAGGGCAGCTGCGACAACCGCGTCCAAGGTCAGTCCGAAGCGGTACGCGGCGCCTCCGAAGAGGAGGGCCGTGACACCCTCGACGACCGGGTAGCGCCACGGAATGGGTGTGCCGCAGGCGCGGCACCGGCCCCGCAGCGCCACGAACGAGAGAATGGGGATGTTGTCATACCAGGCGATGGCGGCGCCACAGCCGGGGCACGCCGAGCCGGGGCGCCAGAGGCTTCGCCGCTCGGGGACGCGCGCGATGACGACGTTGAGGAAGCTTCCGATCAGCAGGCCGGCCACCACGAAGGCAGAGATCATCTCGCGCCAGCCCCTCCCCACAAAATGCTCCCGGCGGCCGGGATGCCGGCCGCCGGGATGTGATTCAGGCGTAGAGCTCTGTTGTTACAGGGTCGGCGGGCACTGCGAGCCGCCGAGCGAGTTGGCACCCGAATCGTCGCCCGTCGCACAGGCTGCGAACGTACCGGTCGCCGCAGCGTCGAACCGATACGACGTCCCGTTGCCGGTCCAGCCGGCCGGCAGGGTCGGCGCACCCGTCAGGAACGGACCGCCCACCTGGTTCTGCGCGTTCGTCTGCGCGACCATCAGACCAGGAGGCACAGGCTGGTTCGCCTGCGCGGTCGTCAGGGTCGGGCAGGTGGCGGCGGAGCTACCCGCGTTCGGCAGGCCACCGCAATGCGCCGAGAAGATGCTGACGGCCGAGGCGACGGCTCGCGAGTCGGCCTGAGCCTTGGCAACGCGCGCACGCGCCTGCACGTTGGCATAGAGAGGAACGGCGATGGCCGCCAGGATGCCGATGATCGCCACGACGATGAGAAGCTCGATCAGCGTGAAGCCTCGCTGACCACCCAGCCGCTTGCGCATGACTCGAAACATGAAACCCTCCCCAGGAGCATTGATGACTTGACTGCGTTGCGTCTGGGGGGGGCGTTGTGCATCCGGGGTGCCAGGCCCGTGTCGGCGGTCACGCCTGCGATTCCGGTGAGTTGCGGGACACGGTCTCGACGCCGCGCTGACTGCGGATGGCACTCGTCTGACGGAAATTGTCAGCGTGGCCCACGCCTACTTGGGCTCTTCGCCGCGGCGCTGGTGGAATTTTTGAAGCTTGTAGCGGAACTGCCGGAAGCTCACCCGGAGCAGCTCCGCCGCGTGCGTCTGCACGCCTCCGACCCGCTCCAGCGCGAGCTGCATGTACCGATGCTCGATGCGATCCAGCGCCGCCTCCAGGTCGATCCCCTCGGCTGGCAGCTCCAGCGGCACGTCGTGGCGGTCCTGGGGGCGGCGGAGGTTGGCCGGCAATGCGCCGGGCTCCAGCAGCTCACTCGATCCCAGCACGATGGCGCGCTCGATGACGTTCTCCAGCTCGCGGATGTTGCCCGGCCAGTGGTACTGCTCGAGCACGGACAGAGCCTCCGGCGTCACCCCGCGCACCGCCCGACCGACTTCCTTCGACAGGTTCTTGATGAAGTGGGCGACCAGCAGCGGGATGTCCTCGCGGCGGTCGCGCAGCGGAGGCAGGTGCAGCGGAATGACGTTGAGGCGATAGAAGAGATCCTCACGAAGCACGCCGTCGGCGACGGCGCGGCCGAGATCGCGGTTCGAGGCGGCGATGAGGCGAACGTCGATCTTGGTGTCGCGGGTGTCGCCCACCCGGCGGATCTGCCGCTCCTGGATCGCGCGAAGCAGCTTGACCTGCACGGTGTGGGCGATCTCGGTGATCTCGTCGAGGAAGAGCGTGCCGCCGTCGGCCGCGGCGAAGAGGCCCTCGGTGCTCGCCACCGCTCCGGTGAACGCCCCCTTGACGTGGCCGAACAGCTCCGACTCCATGAGCGCCTCCGGCACCGCCCCGCAGTTCACCGACACGAAGGGGCCATTGCGCCGGCTCGACTCCAGGTGGAGCGCCTGGGCCACCAGCTCCTTGCCCGTGCCGCTCTCCCCCGTGATCATCACGGTGGAGCCGCTGTCCGCGGTCTTGCGAATCGTCTCGAAGACCTCGAGCATCTTCGGGCTCCGGCCGACGAAGTTCTCGAACCCGCGCTCGCGGCGAAGTTGCCGCTTGAGCGCGAGGTTCTCCTCCCGCAGGCGTCGCCGCTCCAGCGCGTTGGCCACGGTCACCTTGAGCTCGTCGAGCTTGAACGGCTTGGTGACGTAGTCGTAGGCCCCCAGCTTCATCGCCTCCACCGCCGTCTCGGTGGACGCGTAGGCGGTGACCACGAGGACCACCGTGCGCGGCGAGTGCTCCTTCGCGGCCCTGAGGACCGCCATCCCGTCGATCTTGCGCATGCGCAGATCGGTGACGACGAGGTCGAAGCTGTCGCCCTTCAATGCCTCGATGGCCGTCTCGCCGCCGTCCGCCACCGTGACCTCGTAGCCGGCCTGGCGCAGCATGATCGCGAGCAGGTCGCGCATGCTCTGCTCGTCGTCGACGATGAGGACCCGGATGTCAGGCATCGACGGGGAGGGTGAGGGTGAACGTGGTGCCGCCACCAGGCCGACTCTGCACGTCGATGTCGCCGCCGTGCTCCTGCACGATCCGGTGCACGAGGGCGAGTCCGAGGCCGCTGCCGCCCGACTTCGTGGAGAAGAACGGCTCGAAGATCTGGCTCAGATCGGCGGCCGCGATACCCTCGCCGGTGTCGATCACCCTCAGGATCAGGCGCCGGGCCAGCACCGCCATCGTCACCCGCAGCTCGCCGCCCTCCGGCATGGCCTGGACGGCGTTCAGGCACAGGTTCCAGATCGCCTGGCGGAACTGCTGCCGGTCGACGGGCCAGGTGAGCGCCGGCGGGAACTCCCGCACGGTCTTCAGCGTCCCCGGCGGCACCTGGTGCTCCAGGAGTACGAGTACCTCGTCCACCGTCTCGGCGACGTTGACCGCGCTGCGGCTGATCGGCGCCGGTCGCGCGTACTCCAGGAACTCGCGAATGATTCCGTTGAGGCGGCTGGTCTCGTTGAGGACGATCTGGCCCAGCCGCTCGCGCGCCTCGTCGTCGGTGCCGGCGGCCATGACCTCGACGGCGCCGGAGAGCGCCGCCAGCGGATTGCGAATCTCGTGGGCGATGTTCGCCGCCATCCGGCCCAGCGAGGCCAAGCGATCGGCGGAACGCATGCGCGCCTCCATGGCCCGGATCGCGGACAGGTCCTCGCACGCCACGATGAGCCCGATGACGCGGCCGTCACCGGCCCGCAAGGCCGAGAACGTCAGGCGGACCGGAATCTCCGGGCCTCGAGTCCGGTGGAGCGTCACCTCGCGCCACGCCGAGCCACGCACGGAGGAGGCGATCTCCGATTCGATCACGGTCAGCGGCACCGCGCCGCCGAGGACACCCCAGGGCTTGCCCACGGCAGCCTCGAGGCCGACGCCGGTGATCTGCTCGGCGGCCCGATTGAGGGCGGTCACCCGGTGCTCGCGATCGAGGGCGATGAGCCCGGTGCCGACCGACTCGAAGATCAGGTTCGTGAACGCTTCCAGGTCGCGCAGGTCGGCCTGCTTCGTCTCGAGCTCCTCCTGCGTAGACCGGAAGCGCTCGGCGAGGCCACCGGCCACGATGGCCACCACCAGGAAGGTCCCCGCGTTCATGAAGATCGTGACGATCTCCAGCGCGGTGCCGCCCTCGGACGGGGCTTCCAGGAAGGCCAGCATGGGGAAGATGGTGCGCCCGAACACGAGCCCCGTGTAGAGAGCGCTGCTCACGGCGGCGATCGTGAGGCCGCCCGTGCGGGACAGGAGCATGCAGGCGGCCGTCACCGACAGGACGTAGAGGAAGGCGAAGATCGAACGGGCGCCGCCAGTCGCCGCCACCACCGCCGTCACCAGCACGACGTCGAGCAGGCACATCAGCCATGCCACCCGATGCGGCCGGGCGGCCGGCGCGAACACGATCAGCGCGCCCGAGCTGCCCACGACGACCAGCAGCGCGAGAGCGAGGATGCCGCGATTGGTGGCGGGGATGAGCTGCTCCGGCAGGGCCGGACCGGCCGCCAGCAAGAGCGCGGCAACGGCGAGCCGCGCGAGGCCGAAGCCGCGCAGCAGGCTATGCGAGTCGGCCAGCTTCATTCATCCCACGCCATCGGCCCTACTTGATCAGCGTGACCATCTTGAAGATCGGCAGGTACATGGCGATGACGATGCCGCCGACCGACACGCCCAGGAACACGATCATCATCGGTTCCAGCAGTGACGTGAGCGCCGCCACGGCCGCGTCGACCTCGTCGTCGTAGAAGTCGGCGATCTTGTTCAGCATGGCGTCGAGCGCGCCCGTGTTCTCACCAACGGCGATCATGTGCACGACCATGGCCGGGAACACCGGCGTGCTCTTCAAGGGTTCGGCCAGGGTACCGCCGGCGGTGACGTGCTGCCGGGCCTGCATGACCGACTTTTCCACGACCCGGTTCCCGGAGGCGCGGGCCGTGATCAGCAGCCCCTCGAGGATGGGCACGCCCGAGGAGATGAGGGTTCCGAGCGTCCGGGTGAAGCGGGCGACGGCGATCTTGCGGATGAGCATGCCGACGATCGGGATCTTCAGCATGAACGTGTCGATCGCCATGCTGCCCTGGTCGGTGTTGTAGTACCGCTTGATCGCGTAGACGGCGGCGGCGGCGGCGGCCAGCATGACGAGGATGTATTGCCGCGTCATGTCCGACATCCAGATGACGATCTTGGTGGGCAGCGGCAAGTCGGCGCCCATGTTCTTGAACATGTTGGCGAAGGTCGGCAGCACGAACACCATCATGAAGATGATGACGAGGCAGGCGACGCTGATGATGGTGATCGGGTACACCATCGCGCTCTTGACCTGACCCTTCAGCTTGGCCGCCTTCTCGATGTACGTCGACAGCCGCTGCAGGCAGACGTCGAGCACGCCGCCGGACTCACCGACGGCCAGCATGTTGACGAAGAGGTTGTCGAAGGTCTTGGGGTACTTGCCGAACGATTCGGCCAGGGTGGCGCCACCCTGGACGTCGTTGGCGATGCGCGCGGTGACGTCGCGCAAGACCTTCGACTCGCTCTGCTCGGAAAGGATCTGCAGGCACTGAGCGATGGGAAGGCCGGCATCCACCATCGTGGAGAACTGCCGCGTGTAGATGGCGAGGTCCTTGGCCTTGACGGAGCCGCCCAGCTTCTGGGAGGCGGCCGCCGCGGGGGCCTTGGCCTTCCGCTCCTCGACGGCGGTCGCCACGACGCCCTTGGTCCGGAGCGCCGCGACGGCGGCCGGCCGGCTGTCGGCCTCGATCTCGCCGTTGACGGCTGCGGCTCCCGAACGTCCCCTGTACGCGAAGACCGCCATAGCCCCTCCTACGCAGACAGCGTGACGCGCAACACTTCCTCCACCGTGGTGGTGCCCTCCAGTACCTTGAAGAGACCGGCCTGACGCAGCGTCTTCATGCCCTGGCTCTGCGCGATCTCGCGAATCTCCGTGGTCTGCCCGCCCCTGAGGACGACGGAGCGCAGTTCCTCGCTGATCGGCATGACCTCGTAGAGGGCGACCCGCCCCTTCATTCCCGTGAAGTTGCAGGTCTGGCAACCCTTGCCCTTGAAGAAGGTGACCTTGCCGCGTCCCTCGGACACGTGGCCGTAGGGGACCAGATCGTCCTCGTGGCCCTCGATCGGCTCCTTGCAATCCTTGCAGATGCGGCGTCCGAGCCGCTGGGCCAGGATCAGCAGCAGGGCCGAGGACAGCAGGAACGGCTGCACCCCCATGTCGACCAGCCGGGCGACCGTCGACGGGCAGTCGTTGGTGTGCAGGGTGGTGAACACGAGGTGGCCGGTGAGCGCTGCGCGGATGCTGATCTGGGCGGTCTCGAGGTCGCGGGTCTCACCGACGAGGATGACGTCGGGATCCTGCCGCAGGAAGGAGCGGAGCACCGCGGCGAACGTGCGGCCGATGCCCTCGTTGACCTGGACCTGATTGACCCCCTTGAGGTTGTACTCGACGGGATCCTCGGCCGTCATGATGTTGTGCTCGGGCGAGTTGATCGTGGAGATCGCCGAGTACAGCGTCGTGGTCTTCCCGGAGCCCGTCGGCCCGGTGATGAGCACCATGCCGTACGGCTGGTGGATCGCGTGGCCGAACTTCTCGTAGCTCCAGGCATCGAAGCCCAGCTTGGTCATGTCGAGCTGCAGCGCTTCCTTGTCGAGGATCCGGAGCACCGCCTTCTCGCCGAAGATCGTGGGCAGGATGGAGACCCGGAAGTCGATCTCCCGACTGCCGTAGCGCAGCTTGATGCGTCCGTCCTGGGGCAAGCGGCGCTCAGAGATGTCGAGGTTGGACATGATCTTGAGGCGCGAGATGATCGCGGGCTCGAGCCGCTTGGGTGGCGACAGCATCTCGTGGAGCACGCCGTCGATGCGGAACCGGATGCGGAAGGTCTTCTCGTACGGCTCCCAGTGCAGGTCGGAGGCGCCCTTGCGGATGGCATCGACGAGGACCATGTTGACGAGCTTCACGACCGGCGCCTCGTCGGCGGATTCCTTCAGCTCGAAGACGTCGACTTGCTTGCCGGCCTGCTCGTCCTCGACCACCTCGACGTTGCTCGCGTCGCCGGTGATCTCCGACATCATGTCGGTCATCGAGGAGGTGGGCTGAGCTGCCTCGTAGTTCACCTCCAGCGCCCGCCGGATGGCGGCCTGCGGGGCCACCACGGGCAGAATCTGGAGGTTCGTCATGAACGCGATGTCGTCGAGCGCGAACACGTTGGTCGGATCGGACATCGCCAGCGTCAGCGTGCCGCCGATGCGCTTGACCGGCAGCACCTCGTACTTCTTGGCAATGTGGGGCGGGACGAGGCGTAGCGTCTCGGGATCGACCTCCAGGTTCACCAGCGTGATGGACGGGATGCCGTACTGGCGGGAGAGAAAACCGATGAGCTGCTCTTCGGTGATGGACCCCTGCCGGACCAGCACGGAGCCGAGCTTGTCAGCCTTGCCCTTCTGATCGCCCAGCGCCTGGCGAAGCTGGGCCTCGGTGATGAGGCCCTCGGCGACGAGGAGGTCGCCCAGACGCCGCACCATTTGCTGGCCGAGCTTCACCTGAGCCATTAAGAATTTTTACTTTAGCGCACCCAGCCTTTTCAACGTATCGGTAAAGGCACGCAACGCCTCGTCCTGGTAGAGGACGAAGACGACCCGATTCAGCGATGTTTTCGCGGACTTCAGGTGGGTTATCACGACGTTCAGCATCGCCTCGGCGGCGGCGGCCGGCGGAACCTGACCGACGCCCGTCCCCAGCGCCGGCAGGGCCAGCGAGGTGAGCCGGTGCCGGTCGGCCAGGGCGAGCACGGCCCGGGTGGTCCGGGCGATGGTCTCGGGGTCCGTCTTCCCGTCCGGTCCCATGGCGGCAGCGTGGATCACGTGCGTTGCCGCCAGGTTGCCGCCGGGGGTCAGCACGGCCTCGCCGATCTCGATTGGACCCTGGCGGATCGCCTCTTCCTCGATGAGGAGGCCGCCCTTCCGCTTGATGGCAGCGGCCACCCCGGTGGCCATGGCCAGGGTGGAGCTGGCGGCGTTGACGATCGCGTCGACGTCCCAGGCCGTGATGTCGCCGCGCTCGACGGCGACGGACGCCGATCCCACCTTCGCCTTCATCGCGACGGCTCCCGGGACTTGACGGCTTCCCACGACTGCTCCAGTTCCTCGGACGAGACGCTGGCGATCGACTTCCCGCGGGCGATCAGGTCGCTCTCCATGGTAGTGAAGCGCTGTCGAAACTTCTCGATGGCCCGCTGCAGCGCATCCTCCGCGTCGATGGCCGAGAGGCGGGCGACGTTGACGAGCGAGAACAGCACATCTCCCAGCTCCTCCTGGAAGCGGTCGCGCCGGCCCTCGGTCAGGGCGATGGCGGCCTCCTGGACCTCTTCCTCGACTTTCGTCCACGCGGCTCGCGCATCGGGCCAGTCGAAATTCACGCGAGCGGCCTTGCCCTGCATGCGCTGGGCGCGGAGCAGCGCCGGCAAGGCCCGCGGCACGCCGGCGATCACCGAGCGCTGGCCGCCACTCGCTTCAGCCTCGCGCTGCTTGATCGCTTCCCACTGTGCCAGGGCCTGCCGGGGCGTCTCCACGCTGCGGCCCCCGAACACGTGCGGATGCCGGCTCGTCATCTTGTCGATGAGAACCGCCAGCACGTCGGCGATCCCGAACGCGCCACGCTCGGCCGCGATCTCGGCGTGAAAGACCACCTGCAGCAGCAGATCGCCGAGCTCCTCCCGGAGCGGCTCGTCGGCGCCGGTGTCGATGGCCTCGAGGACCTCGTAGGCCTCTTCGATGAGGTACGGCTTCAGGGACGCCGGGGTCTGCTCGCGGTCCCACGGGCAGCCGGCCGGGCCGCGCAGGCGGTGCATGATGTCCAGGAGCCGTTCGAAGAGAGCACCAGGGGACTGGGTCATGTGCGTTACTGGGGGTCGAGCCATTATACATCCAGGGGTTTGCGGGGGGTGCCACTGTTGCTCACCCGGGCCTGTGCGGCCGCGACGCCCTTCGCCCGAGGCCTCGCCTCCAGGGGGTGTCAACGCGACGCCAGAGTCCTGATGGACACGCGATCGGGCTCGATGCTGACACGCTCGACGTGGTCGGGAAGCGTCCACTGCAGCAGACCCACCGTGCCCGGATCCAGCAGCAGGCGCAGGGCCGGCGCCGGCAGCCGCTGACGCCCGACCGCGAACTCGTCGACGTCGACCCGTAGTCGGCGGTGCGTCTCTCCCTCGATCCGCAACCGTGCGCCTGCCCGCAGCCATACCGGGCGTGCCTGCCACCCGGCCGGCAGGACGTCGCCGATCACCCCCAGGCCGGCCTCGCCCAGTAGCTGGCGCAGCGAGCTTCGGGTATAAACGACGAACCGGTCGCCCCCGATCAGCTCAACGCTTGGCGAGGTAAGCTCAACGCCGCGGGCCTGCACGACGTGACGCGCGAGGAGGGCGTTGACCTCAGCCTCGGTAAGGATCGTCGTCCCGGCCCGGCTGGCCTGGCGACCCAACTCGAAGAGCTTGCGCTGAGCTCGGGCGCCGTCCGCTGCTGTGGTTGCGGGAATCCCGATGTCCGGCTCGGCCAGCATGCGAATCGTCGCCCCCACGGTGCCCCCGACCACCAGGACGACCAGCGCCAGAGCGATCATCGCTCCGAGGCATCCCGAGCAACCCAGTTTCATCGGCTGTCACCCTATCACGAGGTTCGTGCAGGTAGTCTTGTTGACAGCATAAGACTCAGGTGATATATGACGTGTGTACTCAATAACCGAGCCGGACCTGGGAGGCCGGCCAGACTCGAAAAGGAGGGCGCACTCATGGCGATGGAGCGTTGGCGTCCGTTCGGGACCGTGGATCGCTGGGAGCCGTTCCGCAATCTCGTTGACATCCAGGGAGAGGTCAACAGGCTGTTCGACACCTTCACCGGCCGGCCAGCGGCCGGGGTGCCGGCGGGGCGCCCGTGGCTGCCGGCGGTCGACATGCACGAGACGAAGGACGACCTCGTCCTGCGCGTGGAGCTGCCCGGCGTGCGCGAGAAAGACGTGACCGTCTCCATCACGGGCGATCTGCTCACGATCAAGGGCGAGCGCCGCTGGGAGGACGAGGCCAAGGATCACAAGTTCCTGCACGTGGAGCGCGTGTACGGCCAGTTCGAGCGGCTGATCCAGCTGCCGATGGCCGTGCAGGGGGACAAGGTGAAGGCGTCGTATCGCGACGGGGTGCTCGAGATCACGCTGCCCAAGGCGGAAGAGCTCAAGCCGCGCGAGATCAAGATCGAGATCCTCTAAGTCACTCGGAGGGGGCCGCGCCGGCCCCCTCCGAAGCCTCCCCAGGTAGCCGGCGAGGCCGGCCTGCGGTGGAGCGCGAAGGGAGAAAGCGGATGGCGAAGGTGATCGGAATCGACCTCGGGACGACCAACTCGGTCGTCGCCGTGATGGAGGGTGGCAATCCCACCGTGATCCCCAATCAGGAGGGGAGCCGGCTCACGCCGTCGGTGGTCGCCTTCACGAAGGACGGCGAGATCCTCGTGGGGCAGGTGGCCAAGCGACAGGCCATCACCAATCCGGAGAACACGGTGTTCTCCATCAAGCGCTTCATGGGCCGTCGCCACGACGAGGTCGTGCAGGAGATCAAGCTCGTCCCCTACAAGGTGACGAAGGGCAACAACGGCGAGGCCCGCATCGAAGTGCGAGGCAAGCAGTACGCGCCCCCCGAGATCTCCGCCATGATCCTGCGCAAGCTGAAGGAGGCAGCCGAGGCCTACCTCGGTGAGAAGGTGACCCAGGCCGTCATCACGGTGCCGGCCTACTTCAACGACAGCCAGCGGCAGGCCACCAAGGACTCCGGCAAGATCGCCGGCCTCGAGGTGCTCCGGATCATCAACGAGCCGACGGCCGCGGCCCTCGCCTACGGCCTGGACAAGAAGAAGGAGGAGAAGATCGCCGTCTACGATCTGGGCGGCGGAACGTTCGACATCTCCATCCTCGAGATCGGGGAGGGTGTCTTCGAGGTCAAGGCCACCAACGGTGATACCCACCTCGGCGGCGACGACTTCGATCAGCGGATCATCGACTGGATCGCCACCGAGTTCGGCAAGGAGCACGGCATCGACCTCCGCAAGGACCGGATGGCGCTGCAGCGGCTCAAGGAAGCCGCCGAGAAGGCCAAGGTCGAGTTGAGCTCGACGGTCCAGACCGAGATCAACCTGCCCTTCATCACGGCCGACGCCAGCGGACCGAAGCATCTGGTGATGACGCTGACGCGCGCGAAGCTGGAATCCCTCGTCGCCGATCTGGTGGACCGTTCGCTGGGACCGTGCCGGCAAGCGATGCAGGACGCGGCTGTCACCGCGAAGGATGTCGACGAGGTGGTGCTGGTCGGCGGCCAGACCCGCATGCCGAAGGTCCAGGATGCCGTCAAGCAGCTCTTCGGCAAGGAGCCCCACAAGGGCGTCAATCCGGACGAGGTGGTGGCGGTGGGGGCGGCGGTACAGGCGGCCGTGCTGACCGGCGAGGTCAAGGACGTGGTGCTCCTGGACGTGACCCCGCTGTCGCTGGGTATCGAGACGCTTGGCGGCGTCATGACGACGCTGATCTCGCGGAACACGACGATCCCGACCAAGAAGAGCGAGACGTTCACCACGGCGGCCGACAACCAGGAGCAGGTGGAGGTTCACGTGCTCCAGGGCGAGCGGCCCATGGCCCGCGACAACCGGACGCTGGGCAAGTTCCACCTGGTGGGCATCCCGCCGGCCCCGCGCGGCGTGCCGCAGGTCGAGGTGACATTCGACATCGATGCCAACAGCATTCTCAACGTGTCGGCGCGCGACAAGGCCACCGGCAAGGAGCAGACCATCACGATCACGGCCTCGTCCACCCTGACGAAGGCCGACATCGACCGGATGGTCAAGGAGGCCGAGGCCAACGCGGCGGACGACAGCAAGCGGAAGCAGGAGATCGAGACGCGGAACCAGGCCGACTCACTGGTGTACTCGACCGAGCGAACGCTGGCCGAGCATGGCGCCAAGCTCGCCGAGGCCGACCGCAAGTCCGTCGACGAGGCTCTGGCGGAGATGCGCGAAGCCCTCAAGGCGGACGACGTCGAGCGGATCACCCGCGCGCAGGAGGCGCTCACCAGGGCCAGCCACACGCTCGCCGAGGTGATGTATCGCGAGACCTCTCAGGCGGGGCAGACCGGGACACCCGATGGCGGTCAGGGACCCACGACCGGGCCGGCGGCCGGTCCCAAGGAGGGCGAGGTGGTCGACGCCGAGTTCGAGGACCTGGGCGAGAAGAAGTAGGCAGGTATGCGGCGGGATTACTACGCGGTGCTCGGCATCGCGGCCACGGCGGCACCGCGCGAGATCCGGCAGGCCTATCGCCGGCTCGCGCGGCAGTATTCGCCGGATGTGAACTTCTGGGATGCGACGGCCGGCACCCTGTTCGAGGAGATCGCCGAGGCGTACCGGGTGCTGAGTGATCCCCAGGCGCGGGCGATGTACGACCGCTTCGGGACCAGCCTCGCCAGCGAGGCACTCGGAGCGGGCCGGCAGGGCGACGACGTTCATGCCAGCGTCGAGCTCGACTTTGCCGACGCCGCCCGCGGCGCCACCCTGCGCCTGGGTGTGCAGCGCTTCTCACCGTGCCAGGCGTGTGCGGCGACGGGGCGCACCGGCGGCGGGCCGTGCCCGGCCTGCCAGGCGCGGGGTGTGCGCCGCATGGTCGATCCAGTGGTGGTGATCATCCCGCCCGGGGTGGACTCGGGCACTCAGGTACGGATGGCCGGCGAGGGCAGCGCGGGGCCATTCGGAGGGCCACGCGGTGATCTCGTCGTCAGCACCCGGGTGCGCGAGCACCCGTTCTTCGTCCGCAAGGGTGATGGCGTGTACTGCGAGGTGCCGATCGGCGTGTGGGAAGCGCTCCGGGGGGCGCGAATCCGGGTTCCGACGCCGCTCGGTGAAAGCGTGCTGGTCGTCCCGCCGGGGACGCCGGGCGGCAGTGTCTTTCGCCTGCGCGGGCAGGGGCTGCCCCGGCTGGCCGATGGCGCGCCCGGGGATCTCTACGTGACGGTGCGGATCGAGGTGCCCACCGGGCTGGACGCGCGGACCGACGAGCTCGTGCGCGAGCTCGAGCGGCTCCTGCCCGGTCCGGCGCGGGCGGACCTCGCTCGATACCGGGGAGGCGCGTCGTGACCGACCGCTCGAAGCCCGTGTACATGATCGGGGTCGTGGCCGACATGCTGAAGGTGCATCCGCAGACGCTCCGCTTCTACGAGAAGAAGGGCCTGGTCCGCCCCGGCCGCACCGAGGGACAGACCCGGATGTACTCCGAGGAGGATCTCGAAGAGATCGCGCGGCTTCTCCGTCTGACACGTGACCTGGGTGTGAATCTGGCCGGCGTCGAGATCATCCTAAAGATGAGACGTCGGATGACCGATATGCAGCGACAGATCGAGGATCTGCTCTCGTATCTGCGCGAGGGTGGAGGCGAGGTTCAGGGGGAGGTCGGGAGGCCGCCTCGGGAGGCTCTCGTCCGGGCCGCCGCCAGCCAGCTCAAGTCCGTCGATCTGTTCTGAGAAAGAGAAGCCACGCATGAGCGACGTGAAGGACTATCGTGCCGGGCTCGTGCCCGACATTCTTCCCATCCTGCCGCTCCGCGGCACGGTGTTGCTGCCCCAGGCCGTGTTGCCGCTGGGCGCCGGCCGGACCTCGTCCATTCGCCTCATCGAGGACGCGGTGCAGAGCGGCCGTCTGGTCGGGGCGGTGATGCAGCGTGATCCACAGCAGGAGTCGCCCGGACTCGACGGTCTTCACCCCGTCGGCACGGTGACGGTCATCCACAAGGCCGTGAAGCAGGGAGACGGCAGCCTGCGGCTGATCGTGCAGGGTGTCGGCCGCTTCCGCCTTCTCGAGGTGGTCGAGCACGAGCCGTTCCTGCGAGCGCGGGTGGCGGCGATCGACGAGCCGGCTCCGGCCTCCGACCTGGAGCTCGAGGCGCTGGAGCGGAGCGTGCGGTCCCTGTTCGAGAAGGTCGTGTCGCTGTCGCCCGGCCTGCCCGACGAGCTGGTCGGCGTCGTCGGGAACACGCAGGCGCCGGGGGCCCTGGCCGATCTGATCGCGGCTACGCTGCCGACACTGGCCAACGACTTCAAGCAGCAGCTGCTGGAGACCGTCGACGTCCGTGCCCGCCTTCAGACCCTGGCCGGAGCGCTGGCGAAGGAGGCGGACGTCCTCGAGCTGGGCTCGAAGATCCAGTCCGAGGTCCAGTCGGAGGTCAACAAGACGCAGCGTGAGTACTACCTGCGTGAGCAGCTGAAGGCCATCCAGAAGGAGCTCGGGGACACCGACGACCGCACGCAGGAGATCGAGGCGCTGCGGCAGAAGATCGAGGCCGCGAGGATGACCGAAGAGGCGCACACGGAGGCGCTGCGCGAGCTCGATCGCCTGGCCAAGATGCCGCCGGCCGCCGCCGAGTACACGGTGGCCCGGACGTACATCGACTGGCTGGTCGCCATGCCCTGGACCCGGGAGACCACCGACGCGGTGGACCTCCCGCGCGCGCACGAGATCCTCGACGAGGACCACGAGGGCATGGCGAAGATCAAGGATCGCATCCTGGAGTACCTGGCGGTGAAGAAGATCCGCCCGGACGGCAAGGATCCGATCCTCTGCTTCGTCGGCCCCCCCGGCGTGGGCAAGACCTCGCTCGGCAAGTCGATCGCCCGGGCGCTCGGGCGGAAATTCCACCGCCTCTCGCTCGGCGGCATGCGCGACGAGGCCGAGATCCGCGGCCACCGGCGGACCTACATCGGCGCCCTGCCGGGACAGATCGTGCAGGGCCTGCGGCGGGCGGGGAGCCGGAATCCGGTCCTGATGCTCGACGAGATCGACAAGCTCGGTATGGATTTCCGGGGTGATCCTGCCTCGGCGCTGCTCGAGGTGCTCGATCCGGAGCAGAACAACGCGTTTCGCGATCACTACCTGGACGTGGCCTTCGACCTGTCGCGGGTGCTGTTCATCACCACCGCCAACGTCATGGATACGGTGCCGGCGCCGCTGCGCGACCGGATGGAGATCATCCATCTCGCCGGCTACACCGAGGAGGAGAAGGTCACGATCGCCCGCCGCCATCTCGTGCCCCGGCAGGCGCGCGCGCACGGACTGGGGTCCGATCAGGACATCGAGTTCACACCGGAGGCGCTGCGGCTGCTGGCGCGCGGCTACACGCGCGAGGCCGGGGTCCGTGGTCTCGAGCGCGAGATCGCCAGTGTGTGCCGCAAGGTCGCCCGTCGGCGGGCGGAGGGGCAGACCGGCCCGGTCCGGATCACGCCGGACACGGTGACGTCGTTCCTGGGGGCACCGCGCTTCGAGTTCGAGGAGCTCGAGCAGCGCACCGGAGTGCCGGGGGTGGTGACCGGCCTGGCGTGGACGCCGGCCGGCGGTGACATCCTTTTCGTCGAGGCGACACGCATGCCGGGCAAGCGCACGCTGTCGCTGACCGGTCAGCTCGGCGACGTGATGAAGGAATCCGCCCAGGCGGCGCTCGCCTGGGTGCGTTCCCACTCGAGCGAGCTCGGTATCGCGGCCGATTTCTGGGAGTACTCGGACATCCACGTCCACGTGCCGGCCGGCGCCATTCCAAAGGATGGGCCGTCGGCGGGAATCACGATGGCCACGGCGCTGGTGTCCTTGCTGACCGGGCGCGCGGTACGCTCCTCGCTGGCGATGACCGGGGAGATCAGCCTGTCAGGACGCGTGCTGCCCGTCGGCGGCATCAAGGAGAAGGTCCTGGCCGCTCATCGAGCCGGTGTGCGCACGGTGATCCTGCCGCGCCGCAACGAGAAGAGTCTGGTGGAGGACGTTCCCGCCGCCGTCCGGGAGGTCATGACCGTCCATCTCGTGGACTCGATCCCCGAGGTCCTGGCCGTGGCGCTGGATGCCGTGCCGGAACCCCGCGAGGTCGAGCTGATGGGCTTGGATGTCGCCTAAGTTCTCGACCAGATGATCAAAACGCCCCGGCGGCGTCGCCGCCGGGGCGTCGTTGCACCGTCCTGCCGGGCTTCGCTAAGATAGCCGTACCGTGCTGATCGTCCGATCCGCGCTCTCCGCATGCATCCTCGCCATCGTCGTCGGTGTCAGCCCGGCGGGCGCAGAGACGTACAAGCTCGCCGCGCCCGATGGCACACTGCACTTCACGAATGCGCCGACCGATCCACGGTACCGGAGGATGGCGGCCAGTTCGGGAACAGCGGCGGGGTGGCTCCGCTTGCCACGGGCCCCCAAGGCGTCCGGAGCGGTACCGTACGTGAAGGAGATCCAGGACGCGTCCCGGCGCTACGGAGTGCCGGTGCGGCTGGTGTCGGCCGTCATCCGGGCCGAGTCAGGATTCAACCCGCGGGCGGTCTCGCGCAAGGGAGCGCGGGGGCTGATGCAACTCATGCCGACCACGGCCTCGATGCTGGGGGTACGCAACGCCTTCGACCCGCGCCAGAACATCGAAGGCGGCGTGCGCCATCTGCGCGGCCTGATCGATCGCTTCCCGCACAGCCTGCCGCTGGCGATCGCGGCCTACAACGCCGGCGAGCGGGCCGTCGCGCAGTACGGAGGGATTCCCCCGTACCCCGAGACCCAGGACTACGTGACCAAGGTGATGCGGTTCTACGGTGGATTCGTGGAAGGTGGGACGACCCCGTCGACCCGGGTCTATCAGACCGTTGCATCCGACGGCACCATCACCTACACGAATATCCCGCCCCGCGGGCGCCGCTGAGGCGCCCCGCCCCGCCCCGCCTGCATCAGCGCAGCAGCTTGCTCAGCTCGCGGAACGCGTCGGAGTCGGCACTGCCCAGCAGCTGGAAGACGACCGTCTCGGTAGCCGTGACGACGGCGCCGGCCTGGCGAGCCTGGCCGACCCCGATCTCCAGATTGACCGCGCGTCGCGAGCAGACGGCGTCGGCGACGATGGACACGCCGAGACCCCGCGTCAACAGGTCCATTGCCGTGAGCAAAACGCAGACGTGCGCCTCCATCCCCGTGAGGATCACGTGGTCGGCACCCAGGGCGCGTATCCGGTCCATGAAGCCGTCGGCACCGACGCACGAGAAGGCCGTCTTCTCGAAGGGCGGGGTGTCACCGAGCAGAGTACGGAGCTCCGGCAGCGTGCGGCCGAGGCCCCTCGGGTACTGCTCGGTCACGATCACGGGAACGTCGAGCCGCCGCGCGGCGGTGACGAGAATCTTCACGTTCGTCACCATGTCGTCGCGCCGCTCGGCATCCATGGCGTTGAAGAGCCGCTCTTGCACGTCGACGACGACCAGTACGGGATGTTCCATGGTGCCTCCTGACGAGCAGGAATCGTGGCAGCCGCGCCATTGTCTCACGACTGTTCGGGGTGGAGCCGCTCACGCTCGCCACGAACGGTCGAGACTGCGGTACTGCACGGCTTCGGCGCAGTGCTCGGGGCCGAGCGTCTCCGCTCCGGCCAGATCGGCGATGGTCCGGGCGACCCGGATCGCGCGATCGTGCCCGCGGGCGGACAGGCCGAGGCGGGTCATCGCCGCACCGAGCAGTCGCGTCGCCTCCGGGGCGAGCGGAGAGATCCGGCGAAGCAGGCGCGGGTTCAGCCGCGCGTTCAGCGCGGAGCCGGCGCCGGGCAGGCGCGCCCGCTGACGCTCGCGGGCGGCCAGCACCCGGGCGCGGATGGTGGCCGAGCGGTCGCCGGGGCTGGCCGCCTGGAACTCGGCCGCTTCGAGGGCAGGCAGCTCCACCTGAAGGTCGATGCGGTCGAGCAGCGGGCGCGACAGGCGGCCGAGGTAGCGACTGCGCTCGGCGGGGGTGCACAGACAGCGATCGAGCGAGGGGCAGCCGCGCCGGCACGGATTGGCGGCCGCGACGAGCTGAAAGCGGGCGGGGAAATCCCCGATGCCGCGGGCGCGCGCGATCGTCACCCTGGCGTCCTCCAGCGGTTGTCGCAAGGATTCCAGGACGTGCTGCTGGAACTCCGGCAGTTCGTCCAGGAAGAGCACGCCGCCGTGAGCGAGCGTCACCTCGCCGGCGTGCGGCACGCTGCCGCCGCCGATCAACCCGGCGACCGAGATGGTGTGGTGCGG
>Ga0299914_10000907_pt1 | contig 18797 bp, 18 predicted proteins | sample RVTome_10_FD_201361 | JGI IMG/M metagenome (GOLD analysis project Ga0299914, IMG submission 201361) | Soil microbial communities from uranium-contaminated site in the Upper Colorado River Basin, Wyoming, United States - RVT153D57 (version 2) ...
GGACTTCCGCGGTGGTCAGACGACGATGGTCGACCTGATCAATGCGTGTCTGCGCGATGAGATGGAGCGCGATCCGCGCGTCGTCGTCTTCGGTCAGGACGTGGCAGATGTGAGCCGCGAGGACGCGCTCGAAAAGGTGAAGGGCAAGGGCGGCGTCTTCAAGTGCACCTGGGGGTTGCAGCGGAAGTTCGGCTCGAACCGCGTGTTCAACTCGCCGCTCGCCGAAGCCAACATCGTGGGCCGCGCCATCGGCATGGCGACGCGCGGACTGAAGCCCGTCGTCGAGATCCAGTTCTTCGACTACATCTGGCCGGCGATGATGCAGATCCGCGATGAGCTGGCCACCATGCGGTACCGCTCCGGCGGCTTCTGGGACAGTCCGGTCGTCATTCGCGTCGCGTACGGCGGCTACCTCAAGGGCGGTGGGATCTACCACTCGCAGACGGGCGAGACGCTGTTCACGCACACGCCCGGGCTTCGGGTCGTCCTGCCGGCCACGGCGCTGGATGCGAACGGCTTGCTGCGCACGGCGATCCGCAGCGACGACCCTGTGCTGTTCCTCGAGCACAAGCACCTGTACCGCCAGGTCTACAACAAGGGTCAGGACCCCGGCCCGGATTTCATGATCCCGTTCGGCAAGGCGAAGGTGGTGCGCGCTGGTTCGGATGTGACGGTCGTCGCGTGCGGCGCCCTCGTGAAGCGCTCTCTGGATGCTGCGCGCATTGCGGAGGAGCGTGGCATCGACGTCGAAGTCATCGACCTGCGCTCGCTGAATCCGCTCGACATGGAGACGATCGCCGCATCCGTCCGCAGGACGAACCGCGTCATCGTCGCGCACGAGGACTCGCTGTCGTGGGGCATCGGCTCGGAGGTCGTTGCCCGTATCGCCGACGCGCTGTTCGAGTGGCTGGACGCACCCGTCAAGCGCGTCGCCTCGCTCGATACCTGGGTCGCCTATGCGCCTCGCCTCGAGGATGCCATCCTGCCGCAGGTCGATGACGTGTGGAGGGCCATCGAGCAGACCGCGGCGTACTGAGTCATGAGGGAAGAGGGCATGGGGCTGGGGCTGGGGCTGGGGTCTTCGTCGCGGCTACGCGACTCTTCCCTTCACGCATCACCGCGGTAGCATCGCGACCACCCGCTCCAGCTCCTCCATGGTGTTGTAGATGTGTGGCGAGAGGCGCATCCAGCCGTAGTCGTACTCGCTGATGACGCGGGTGCGGACGCTCCACGTGCGGCCGTCCGCCTCGATGCGCGAGAGCTGTTGTTGCAGATCGAGGCTTGCCATCCCGTCCACCGTGAACGAGACCATGCCCGCGCCGAGTGCATCGTCGTGGGGCGAAACGATCCGGACGCGCGGGTTCGCGACGAGTGCGTCGATCAGGTGTCGGCGCAGCTCTCGGGTGCGGCCGTCGATGCGGTCGATGCCGATCGCTTCCTGGAACTGGAGCGCGGCATCGAGGCCGGCGAGGCGCGATTCGTCGAGGCTGCCCAGGTGGTTGAACCGGTGTGCACCGAGCGAGACGTCGTCCCAGCCACCCGACGCGAGCGTGGGCCAGAGGCGTGTGCGCCACTCGTCGCGTATCCACAGGAAGCCGGTGCCCTGCGGTGCGAGCAGCCATTTGTGCGGCGAGGAAGCGTAGAAATCGGGGTCCAGCTCGCGCAGCCTCACGCGCATCATTCCGGGCGGGTGCGCGCCATCGACGACGGAGATGATGCCGCGCTCGCGGCACAGCCGCACGATCTCGCGCACCGGCATGACCGTGCCGTTCGTGAAGTTGACGTGCGAGATCGAGATGACGCGCGTGCGGGGCGTGATCGCGCGGCGGAACACGTCGACGATCTGCTCGGCGGACTCGGGCGGTACCGGTAGCGGCAGCTGCCGCAGTGCCGGCCCTCGCCGCGCGGCGACCAGCTGCCAGCAGCACAGCCCGCCGATGTGCTCGTGGTCGGTCGTGAGGATCTCGTCGCCGGCGCCCAGCTCGAGCCCGTTCGCGACGAAGTTCATGCCTTCCGTCGTGTTGCGCGGAAACACGAAGCCGTTCGGGTCCGCATCGACGAATGCGCCGAGGCGTGCTTTCAGCGCGTCCCAATCGATGCCCGGCGGAAAGGTCATCGCGACGCGGCGGGTGTGCTCGAGGACGGCGTCCACGACGGCGAGCGGCTGTGGCCCCAGCGTCGCGACGTTGAGGTAGATGCGGTCTTGCGGGATGAGGAACGCGTCGCGGACGACGCGCCAGAGCTCCTGCCCGTCGCCGTCGGCGAATCGCGCGAGATCCGCCGCCAGCGCCGCGACGCCGCGCGGCCACAGTAGCGCACCGCCCGCGGCACCGCCCGCACGCCCGAGAAACGCCCGCCTGCCGTAAGTAGCTCGCCTCACAGCGAGGATTCTGCCTCATCGCCCGCCGGAGCCGCAAGCCGCATCGAAGGTGGAGGCCGCACGTTGGCGATCGGGATCGAGGAGGCGTTCCGGATCGTCGATCTCGCGATCTGCATGGCAGCGTCTTCGCGTTGGGCTGCGGGCGACGCCGTTGCGCCAGGCGTCCACAACGGTGGAGATTGCGCCGCCCATGCTACCTTCGCTGCGCTTTCTCCGGCACTATCTGAGGCCGTCCGGGACGGCGGTGGCCTCGCACGAGACGAGCTACCGTCGCGGCGAGGACGAGCTGGCGGCGACCGTCTACCGGCCCGCTCGTGCGCGTCGGCCGCTGCCCGGCTGGGTGGTGCTGCACGGGCTCGCGTTCACGGGGCGGCATCATCCTTCGCTGGTCCCGTTCGTCCGAGCAGTCGCGGGTGCCGGCAATATCGTGCTGGTGCCGGACATTCCCGAGTGGCGGGCGTTGCGCGTGGCGCCGGCGGTCACGGTCGAAACGATCCGGTCGGCCGTACGTGCGTTGCAGGCGCGCGACGACGTGCTGCACGAACACGCCGGGCTGTTCGGCTTCTCGTTCGGCGCGACGCAGGCGATCATCGCGGCCTCTGAGGCCGACATGCCGGACCTGCTGAACGGTATCGCGGCGTGGGGCGGGTACAGCGACGTGTACCGGTTGTTCGACTTCGCGATGACCGGCGAACACGAGTTGGATGGCCGCCGCTACCGCGTGCCGCCGGACCCATACGGCGCTTGGGTCATGACCGGCAACTACCTGACCGCCATGCCCGGCTACGAGGACGCGGCCGCCGTAGCGCGTGCGCTGCACGAGCTCGCGCTCGATGCGGGGCGACAGGGGGTCTTCGCGTGGGATCCGGTCTATGATGCCAGCAAGGATGCGTTGCGTGCGGGACTCGATGGGAGCGAGCGCGAGCTGTTCGACCTCATCGCGCCGGTCAGCACGGCTCCGCCGCAGGACGTCGAGGAGAAGCGGCGTCTTGCGCGGCTGCTCGCCGATGCGGTGCTGCGGGTCGATCCGCTGATCGATCCCTCGCCGTTCCTGCCGCACCTGAGGGTCCCCACGTTGTTCGCACACGGCCGGGACGACCGGCTGATCCCTTTCACGGAGACGCTCCGCCTGTGCCGCGCCGTGCCGGCGGGCGTCGTGCGCGGGTGCACCATCACGTCGCTCTTCGCGCACTCGGGCGGCACACGCACCGAGCTTGGCGTCTTCGGCAAGGTCCGGGAAGGCGCGCGCTTCGTTGGACTGCTTCAGCGCACGCTGAAGCTGGTCTGAGGGCCGACTGCGGGAGGTCCGGGTTACCCCAGCACCTGCGTGCGGCTATTTTCAGCGCCAGTAGCGACAATCCGATACTTGTCAGGACGGGCGAGGATGCGGACGGGATCGACGCTCATGCGGTTGGCTGCACTCGCGCTCCGGCGGCCGGTGTTGATTCCGGCGATGCTGGGGGCGGCGTGGCGATTCCGCGCGCGTCGCTGGTACCGCACACCGCCCTTCCTGCCTCTCCCTCCGTCCGAGTACCTCGCCTGGCGGCTGCATACGGCCTACGGCGATGACGAGGCGGTGCCGGAATCGCAGGAGCTCATTCGTTTCCTGCGTTGGGCGCGTGCGATGCGGACGCGCCATCCGCGATGAGGAGAGAGTCCGATGTGGAAGAACGCATTGATCGGCGTCGTGCTGCTGGGATTCGCATGGTCGTATCCACCGACGCGGCGCCCGATGACGAACGCACTGGCGCCTGCACTGGAACGGCTGGGGCCCGCGGGTGACTGGGTGCTGGAGCCGACGCGCAGGTACGATGCGAGGAACGAGGTCGAGTTCATCGTCGAGCAGGTCCAGATCGCGCGCACGGAAGGCCGGCCCGTCCCGAACGCTCGCACGTTCCAGGAGTGGCTGCGGCAGCGGGTCACGACGAAGCGCGAGGGCAAGGACCCATGGGGTGAGCCGTACTACCTCGTGCATGTGAGCAACACGCTGTCCGTCGGGTCGACGGGTTCGGACCGCGCTCCGAACACGGGAGACGACATCAGGAAGACCATTCCGTTCTGAGGGCGCTTGGAGTCGCTGCTCGAAACGATCATCCCCCTGCTCGCGACTACGGGCCCCTTCATCGTCTTCATCATCACGGCGACGGAAACCGCTTTCTTCATCGGACTGCTCGTGCCCGCGGAGGCCACCGTCCTGGTTGCCGCATTCATGGCGGATCTCGGCTACTTCTCCGTCGAATCGGTGCTCGTTGCGACAATCGCGGGCGGTTTCGCCGGCGACCAGATCGGTTACCTGCTGGGCCGGTTCGCGGGCCGCAAGGCCGCCGCGGGTGGTGGCCGTATCGGGCGGATGTGGCAGCGCTACGAGCCGCGCGCGATGGCGATGTTCCGCCGGCGCACCATCGTCGCCGTCTCGGCTGCTCGGTTCGTCTCCTTCGTCCGCACGCTGATGCCGTGGTTCGCGGGGATGTCGGAGATGCCCTACCTTCGGTTCCTCGTCTATGATCTGCTGGGCGTCATCGGGTGGGGCGGCGCATCCGTCGCCGCCGGCTACATGGCGGGCCGCAGCTGGCAAGTGCTGGCCGGCGCGCTCGGTACGGCGAGTGCCCTGATCGTCGCCGCGCTCATCATCACGGCGCTCGTCGTCAACGTGCGGCGTCGGCGCCAGGCTGCGGCGCAGGCCGGGACGTCCGCGCTCGAGGGGGGCGACCCGCTCGACAAAACGGCGGGCCCAGCGGCAGCCGGCGATGCCGACCACGCGTCCGCGATCGTCCGTGAGGAGGAGACTGGTGAGGCATCGCGCGCCGGAACCGATACGGAGCCGGGCTGACGGGGCATGCACCGTGTGGGGCTGACGGGGAACATCGCGAGCGGGAAGTCCGCCGTGGCGGCCGTCTGGCAGCGGCTCGGCGCGGCCATCATCGACGCGGACGAGCTGGCCCGGCTGGCGGTGGCGCCGGGTTCGCCAGGCCTCGAACGGCTAAGGACAGCGTTCGGCGACGAGGTGATCGCAGGCGATGGCTCGCTGGACCGATCGAAACTGCGCAGCGTCGTATTCGCGGATGCGGAGCAGCGGACTGTGCTCGAGGCGATCGTCCACCCGGAAGTCGCGCGGCTGCGGTCGATCGAGGAAGCCCAGGTGGAGCGAGGCGGCGCGACCGTCGTCGTGCACGTGATTCCGCTGCTGTTCGAGGCGGGACTCGAGGAGACCGTGGACGAGATCGTCTTCGTCGACTCGCCCGTGGACGTGCGGCTCGAACGCCTCGTACGGATGCGCGGTCTCGAACCCGACGAAGCGCGCCGCATGGTCGATGCGCAGAAGCCGGCAGGGCCAAAGCGGAAACGCGCGGACGTCGTCATCGAGAACACGGGGACCCTGGCGGAGCTGGAGCGGAAGGCGGAGGCGGTATGGCGGGAGATCGAAGGGCGAGCCTCCGCATAGACATGCACGTTCACACGCACGCATCGTTCGACTGTCTGAGCGATCCGTTCGATGTCCTGGAGACCGCAGTCGAACGCGGTCTCGACATGCTGTGCATCACGGACCACAACGAGATCGATGCCGCGCTGATGCTCGCCGAGCGCTACCCCGACCGTATCATAGTGGGCGAGGAGGTGAAGACCGCGGAGCGGGTGGATGTGACGGGGCTCTTCCTCACGGAACGGATCCCGGCCGGCACGCCCGCACGCGAGACGTGCGATCGGATCCACGCGCAGGGCGGTCTGGTCTACGTGCCGCACCCCTTCGCGCGAGGGAAGGGCGGGAGTGGCAGGATCCTGCTCGAGATCGGCGATCGGGTCGATGTCATCGAGGGCTTCAACGCACGGCTGCACGAGCAGAAGATGAACGAGCGCGCCGTACTCTGGGCGACGAACGCGGAGAAGCCGGTGGGCGCCGGATCGGACGCGCACACGCTGCGCGAGATCGGACGGGGCTGGACGTACGCGCCACCGTTCGACGGCCCGGCTTCCTTCGTGGATGCGCTGCGGCGAGGCCGGATCGACGGAGATACCTCCTCGCGCGTCGTGCACCTTGCCTCGACCTGGGCGAAGGTGCGGAAGAGGCTGGCCGGCGGGGTGGCATGAGCGGGCTGCTCGACACGCCGCACGCCCGGCGCGAGCCGCTCGCGGCGATCGTGGCGACGCTGCGCGACTGCCGTCACGCGCTGCTCACCACACACGTCAACGCGGATGGCGATGGCGCCGGTTGCCAGGCCGCGGTCGCTGCGTGGCTGGCGAGCGAAGGAAAGCGCGTCAGCATCGTGAATCCGACGCCGTTCCCCGACAGCTACCGGTACCTCATCGACCGGCCGGAGCAGATCGCGAATCCGGGCGGCGTCGCCGCCGCGGAAGCGATGGCCTCGGCGGACGTCGTGGTCGTGCTGGACACTGGCGAGCCGCGAAGGATCGGCCGGGTGGCCGCGGCGCTGGCCGGCAAGAAGGTTCTCGTCATCGACCACCATCTCCGCTCCGACCCCGGGATCGGCGGCCTCGTACTGCAGGACACGTCCGCGTGCGCGACGGGCGAGCTGGTCTACGACCTCATCCAGACCGCCGGCCTCGCGCGACCCTGGACCTCACCGCTCGTCCACGGGATCTACACCGCCGTCGTGACGGACACGGGATCGTTCCGCTTCTCGAACACGACGCCGCGCGCGCACGCCATCGCCGGCGACCTGATCGGACAGGGCGTCGATCCAGAGGCGATGTACCGCCGGATCTTCGCGACCGTGCCGCTGCGGCGGATCGAGCTGCTGCGACACGCGCTGGCCACCCTCGAGGTGGACGGCGAGCTGCCGCTCACCTGGATCACCATCGAGCGGGATGTCATGGAGCGGCTCGAAGCCGGGTCTGACGACCTCGAGGGCGTCGTCGAGCACGCCCGTTCCATCGAAGGGACCGAGGTTGCGTTGCTGTTCCGCGAGACCGCCGACGGCTCGACCAAGGTCTCGTTCCGGTCGGCCGGCGATGTCGATGTGAATGCGATCGCCCGCCGGTTCGGCGGCGGCGGCCACGTCAAGGCATCCGGTGCGCTGCTGAACGAGCCACTGGAACGGGGCCGCACGCGCGTCCTCGAGGCAACACGCGAAGCCCTGCGCGGTGCCGGCCTGGGCCTTCGCCCCGAGTCGGACAGAAACTAGATTGATCGGCATGTCGCAGAGCTACCGACCGCCCGACTTCCGCGAACCCACTCTCGCCGCCGCGCCCGAGGCGAGGTTCGTGCCCGCACCGGCCGATGGCGTGCTGCCGGAGGGATTCTTCGCCACGACCAACCTGCCGACCTACGTGAAACGGGATCGGGCGTGGGTGATGCCGCGCTACCCGCGCATGGACGGCGCAATCGTCCAGCGCGACGACGGCTCGCTCGAGGTGCTCGAAGGCCGCTACGTCGTCGCCGGCCAGCCCGTTGCCGTGGGTCGTGCGGAGGATGGCAGCGAGGGCATCTTCGTGCACGCGACGGGCTTCGTGACGGGAAGCCAGGGCGAACAGTTCGCCTTCATGCGCTCCGAGGTCAGCCGTGAGAAGCCCGTCGACTACGCCGAGATGGCGCGTCTGCTGGTCACGGAGCGCCGGCGAGGCGGCCACATCGTGTGGGTCGTGGGGCCGGCCGTGCTGCACGCGCGCGGCCGCGATGCCGTCATCTGGTTCATTCAGAACGGCTTCGTGAACGCGCTGCTCGGCGGCAACGCCGTGGGCGTGCACGACATCGAGCAGGCCCTCATGGGCACCACCCTCGGCATGGACCGCAACGGTAGGCCCGTGCCCGGCGGCCACTCCTTCCACATGCGCGCCATAAACCAGGTCGCGAGCGCCGGCTCCATCGCTGCCGCCGTCGAGAACGGCGTCCTGCGCGAAGGCATCATGCACGCCTGCGTGACGCACGACGTGCCTTTCGTCCTCGCCGGATCCATCCGCGACGATGGACCGCTGCCGGATACCGTCACGGACGTCGTGATCGGGCAGGAACGGATGCGCGAGCACGCCAAGCGGACGACGCTCACGATCATGATCGCGACCGCGCTCCACTCCATCGGCTTCGGCAACATGCTGCCGTCGTACTTCGTCGACGCGGATGGCGCGCTTCAGCCGCTCACGACCATCGCCGTCGATTCCTCCGAGTTCGTCGTCAGCAAGCTCAAGGACCGTGGCACGCACCAGGCCTTCGGCGTCATCACCAACGCGCAGGACTTCCTGCACGTCCTCAAGCACTTCGTGGAACGCGAAGTCGAGAGCGAAGCTGACGTCACGCCGCTGACGGAGCGGTTGCCCGCGTGAACCGTTGATCGAGCGCGTGCACGGGTGAATCGCTCGCAGTGGGTGAACACCGAGCCCGACGAAGGCGCGCCGCATGCGCTGCTCGACCGCGTCACCAGGCACCTGCCCGTCGACATCATCGACGGGATCTGGATGTTTCCCGCTCGCCGCGCCGGCGGCGTCGAGAGCACCGTGCTCGTGATCACTGCGCTCTGCGAGGACGCCGAGCGGCGCCGTGTCTGGACCGCCCACTTCTCGGTCACCCGCGACAAGAAGGGCCGGCCCTCCATCCAGGAACGACTCGAGGAGCACGCCCTGGCGCCCGCCCACGCCGTGGGACGCGCCGTCGACGGTGTGCTCCGCCGCCTCGGCGATGAGCTCTCCAGACCCCCGCGCGCTGAGGCCATCGGTGGGCTGGCCGACCGCTGGCAGGCCCTGCTCATCGAGCTCGGTGCGCCGCCGCCGCGTGCGGCTCCTGCGGCCGACGCTGATTCGCTGGCCGAGGCGGCTCCGGCGGCCGAGACGGTTGCGGGCGACCGGTCGGGGCCGGTGGACGAACCGGGCTGATCGGGTCGGGCGGGTGGCGCTGGTTGGTTCGGTGCCTTCCTCGAGGGACGGATCGGAACGGAATCACCGCGGAGGACGCGGAGGACGCTGAGGACGGATTTTGTTGTGAACGACGGATTCTGTTGTGAACAACGGATTCTGTTGTGAACAACGGATTCTGTTGGTACAACGGATTCTGTTTGTAAGCAACAGATTTGTGTAACGGATGCTGTTCCAAATATCGGATTCCTGTTCCGGACACGGATCTGTCGAGACCACTGGATCGTTTCATTCCGGCTCGTCGTAGGCGTCATCGCCGAGGACGGTGCTTCGGGACGCGGACGGTGCCTGCCGGCTCAGCGTTCGCTGCGGCCTCTGCGGTGAAATCTCGAATCCGTCGTCAAGCGTTCGGCGCGCGATCAGCGGGGGAGGGCGAGGAGGATTTGCGCGGTCGGCCGATCCCAGCTATCAATAATCATTGTTGATAGCTGCCCGAAGGAGGTGCCGTCATGACGTTCGTCCACCTGTTCCGTCGATACCTGCGCGAGCAGGGCCTGCCGGTGACGCAGCAGCGGGAATCGATCGCGGAGGTGATGTTCGGGGCATCGGGCCACCTGTCCGTGGAGGACATCGAGGCGCGGCTCCGGGAGCGGGACGAGCGTATCGGCAAGGCGACGATCTACCGGACGCTCGAGATGCTGGTGCGGAGCGGCCTGGTCGAGGAGCACGACTTCGGTGAGGGCTTCAAGCGGTACGAGCACCTGTTCGGTCAGAAGCCCGTCCGCGAGCATCTGATCTGCACGGAGTGCGGGAAGGTACAGGAGATCCACAGCAGCGAGCTGGTTCGGGTGCACGAGCAGGAAGCGGTCCGTCACGGGTTCCAGGCGGCGCGCTACCGGTTGCAGATCTACGGCGTGTGTGCTGCGTGCAGGGCTGCTGGGGTGGAGCTGAAGTGGGAGGGTTTGAGCTGCCCGATCGAGACGGTGTAGGGACGGCGGTTGTCGGATCGGCGGCGAGTTCGGCTACTTCGATCTTCGTCGCGTGTGCGCCGAGCGGCCTGCAGTCGCGTGGCGCGCGCCTGACGGTGCTGGCCGATCAGGTGGACGAGGTTGGCTGCCTCACCGCTCGCCCTCGAGGTACGTGTAGCCGGCCAACCCCTCGATGTAGTCCGCAATGAAGGCATTCGCCTCGTTTCGAGTGAGGTCTTCAGCTTTCTGGACCTTGCGGCGGAACGTGGTGATCAGGTCCTGCGCGCTGAACTGCACGTAGTTGAGGACCTCGGTGATTGTATCTCCGTGGACGAGCCCGCCGACCTCGTAGCTGCCGTTCATCATCCGCACGTGCACGGCGTTCGTGTCGCCGAACAGGTTGTGCAGATCGCCGAGAATCTCCTGGTAGGCGCCGGTGAGGAAGATGCCGAGCACGTACGGCTGTTCCGGCTCGAGGGTGTGCAGCTCGAGACTGGGCTTGGCCTGCCGCCAGCCGACGAACTTGTCGATCTTGCCGTCGGAGTCGCAGGTGACGTCCTGTAGCGTGCCACGCCGGGTCGGTTCCTCGTTGAGCCGGTGGATCGGCAGGATGGGAAAGATCTGGTCGATGGCCCAGGAGTCGGGCAGCGACTGGAACAGCGAGAAGTTGCAGAAGTATCGATCGATGAGGATCGACTCGACATCGGGCAGGATGTCTTCGTACTCCTCCGGGTCGCGTTGGGCCAGGAGCGCGACGCGGTTCATGACGGCGAGGACGAGTCGCTCGGCCACGGCACGTTCCCGTAGCGTGAGGACGCCGCTGTTGAAGAGCGCCTGGACCTGATCCTTCGCGTACGACGTATCGTGGTAGACCTCGCGCAGACTGCGTTCGTCGATATCGCGCAACGTGGCGGCGAGCTCGTGGACGACGAAGTGGTCGTCCTCGTCGATCTCGCCGGGCGGATCCGCGATCTGTGTCTCGAGGTCGATGACGTTGACCAGCAGGAGCGCATGGTGCGCGGTCAGCGCGCGGCCGGACTCGGATATGATGTGCGGCATCGGGACTTCGTTCTCGCGGCACGCTTCGGCGAGCGACCACACGATGTCATTGGCATATTCCTGGATCGAGTAGTTGACGCTCGCGTGGAAGGTGGAGCGGGAGCCGTCGTAATCGACACCGAGTCCGCCACCCACATCGACGTAGGTGATGCCGACACCCATCTGCCGCAGCTCGACGTAGAAACGGGCGACCTCGGTCATCGCCTGCTTGACGTTGCGGATATCGGGGATCTGCGAGCCGAGATGGAAGTGCACCATCTCGAGGATCTCGGTACGGCCGGCGGCGGCGAGGTGCTCGAGGATGCGCATGACCTGCGCCGCGTTCAGGCCGAACTTGCTCTTCTCGCCTGCGGACTCCGACCACCGTCCTGCGCCCGCGCTGGACAGCTTGATGCGCACGCCTGCAGTGGGCTGGACGTTCATCTCGTCCGCGACCTTCAACAGTGTCTGCACCTCGCCGATCTTCTCGAGCACCAGGATGACGGTATGACCGAGCTTCTGACCGATGAGGGCGAGGCGCATGTACTCCTCGTCCTTGTAGCCGTTGCAGATGATCATATGCTGCGTGTGCTCGGTCAGGGCGAGCACCGCCTGCAGCTCTGGCTTGCTGCCCACCTCGAGGCCCACGCCGTGCCGCTCGCCGTATGCGACGATCTCCTCGACGACGTGCCTCTGCTGGTTCACCTTGATGGGATAGACGGCGGTGTAGCCGCCGTCGAACTCGAACTCGCGCATGGCGTTGTGGAACTTCTCGACGAGCGTTTCAATGCGCGTGCGCAGGATGTCGGAGAAGCGGAGCAGCAGCGGCAGTCCCACGCCCTGCGCTTCCATGTCCATCGCGAGCTCGAACAGATCGAGGCCGCGGTCCGGTTCCTTCGTGGGGTGGACCGTCACGTGGCCCGCCGCATTGATGTCGAAGTAGCCGATCCCCCAGCCTTCGATGTTGTACAGCTCGCGTGCGTCGTCGATCGTCCAGGCCATTTCGTTGCGTTCCCGAAGATGCCTCGGTACGGAGCGGGGTAAATGATAGGGGTGCGAGGGTCGAGGTCAAAGGTCCAGGAGGCTGGACACCGCAGCGGACCGTGCACGCCCACGTCCGTTCGCCTAGATTCGCGCACCGTGCCGGTGGGAAGGTCACGCCGTGGAACGCGTCGGACAGCCGCACGGAATGGATTCCAACCCACTTCAGGAGTGCGGTGGCGGCGGGACCGGCGCCGGCGATACACGCAGGCCGCATCGAAGCGACCTCACGACAACGGCGGACGCCGGTCGCGCTCCGGCCGGAGCGAAGGGGATGCCGAACCGACGGGCCAGTAATGCACCGGGTCGAGGGCCGCTCGAAACGACCACAGTAGCGGGAGGCGTGATGCGCGTACCAGCAAGGCTGCAGCCGCTCGGCTGGGAGCTGCCGCACAACTTCCTGGGGCTGGACGAGGATGCGAGCGACTTCGACCGCGCGAAGGCCGTGATCCTGCCAGTGCCGTACGAGGCGACGACGAGCTTCGGCGGCGGCACGGGCGCCGGCCCGGCGGCGATCCTCGAGGCGTCGCGCTACATCGAGCTGTACGACCAGGAGCTGGATGCAGAGCCGTACGAGGCCGGTATCGCGACACTTCCCGCGCTGTCACTCACGACGGCGGGTCCGGCGGATGCACTCCGCGAGCTGCGCCAGGCGTACGACGCTCTGCTCGACATCTCGGCCGACAGGTTCATCGTGATGCTGGGCGGCGAGCACTCGATCACGAGCGCGCCGATCCTGGCGTGGGCCGACCGTCTCGAGGGCGAGCGGCTCAGCGTGCTCCAGTTCGATGCGCACACGGACCTGCGTGCGCAGTACGAGGGGTCACCATACTCCCACGCCTCGGTCATGCATCGCGTGCACGACCGTGTCGACCTCGTCGCCGTCGGGATCCGAGCCCTGACGCGGGAGGAGCGCGAGCTGGCCCGCGCCTCGGACCACATCCACCTCTTCATGGCGGATGACATCCATGGCGGCGATGGGTGGATGGACGATGTGCTCGAGAGGCTCGGTGAGAAGGTCTACATCAGCTTCGACGTGGACGGCTTCGATCCCGCACTCGTCCCGTCGACCGGCACGCCGGAGCCCGGCGGCCTCGAGTGGTACCCCGTCATGAAGTTGCTGAGGCGGGTCTTTCGAGAGCGGCACGTGGTCGCTGCCGATGTCGTCGAGCTCGCGCCCATACCGGGACTCGCGGCACCGGACTTCCTCGTGGCCAAGCTCGTCTACAAGATGGTGGGGTACCGATTCGCGGCCGAGTAGCAACGGGGAATGCACGATCCGTACATGCTGGCGTTCAGGGTGTTCCACGAGCCTCGCGCGGTGCGAGAGCGCGTGATTCGGTTCAACCGAGAGGAGCGCAGATCATGGCTGTCAGAGAGGTAGCCGAAGGGCTCGTCGAGCGCTGCAGGCAGGGCGACTTCATGGGTGCGATCGAGCGGTACTACGGCGACGACATCGTGAGCATCGAGCCCGTGAGTACGCCGGAGGCGCCGGCCGAGATGCGCGGCATCGATGCGATCCGGAAGAAGAACGAATGGTTCGGCGAGAACCACGAGATCCATACCGTGGACGTCGCGGGGCCGTACGTCGGTGATGGCGGTTTCGCCGTGGAATACACGATGGATGTCACGAACAAGCCGACGGGACAGCGTGTGAAGATGACGGAAGTCGCAGTCTACAAGGTGTCGGACGACGACAAGATCGTCGAGGAGCGGTTCTACTACAACGCACCCGGTCAGTAGCGCCGCGGGTTCAGCCCTGTTCAGTCCCCTCGCCGGAGCTGCCGGAGGCGACGCGCCGCTCATCGTCGTGGCGTTCGAGGATGGGCAGCTCGGCGGGCTCCGAGTAGCGCAGAAAGATGTTGTGCAGATCGAGCGGATCGTCGATCGGGTAGCCGTGCGGGATCAGTCCGCGCGGCGCCATGATGAAGGGCCAGCCCTGCACGCCACCGAGCGCGCCGTGAGCACCGACCTGGTCGTCGAAGCAGATGCAGCGGTCCTTCACGGGATCGTAGGCGCCGAACAGGATCAGGTCACCGGAATTCGACAAGCGGGCCAGTTGTGTGATGGCGCGCCGCTCGACCGCCGTCTGCGCGTAGTGCGCGAGCGGATCGGTTCCCTCGAGCAGCTCGAGCTCGCCCGTCGGTGTCAGGACGGCGCGCCCCCGCATGTTCTGGACGTGGGCACCGTCCAGCATACGCGTGATGACGACACCGATACCGGAGTGCGAGACGAGGAAGTAGTAGAGCGCGCGCTTGTCGGCATCGTCGAGGATCTCGTCGAGGGAGAGGGCACGCTCGGGCTGTGTCCAGTAAAGGTGTGCGAGGGAGCTGGAGTAGGTGACGACGAGCTGGTCGCCGGCAGCGCGCACGTTCTCCGCGACGAGCGGGAAGATCTTGTACTGCCGGCGCAGCCAGCGGCCGAATCGCATACCTGCCCGTCTGGCTGTAGGGCTCGTCGAGGTCGAGGAAACGCTCTCCAGCTCGTACAGCAGGAAGTCCATGACGTCCTGCGGATCGGGCGCGTAGTCGCCCGTGCCGGCCATGACGAGCACACCGTGTCGCGCAGCCTCGACGATGGTGTCGCCCAGCGTTTCACCGTACTCGACACGGTAGGGAATGGCCGCGGTCTGGCCGTGGTCGCTGAGCACGTAGAGGTCGTAGGGACGGCCGGGCAGTCGCCGCAGCATCCTCAGGATCTCGCCGACGCGGCGGTCGAGCGCACGGATGCTGCGGTACGCCGCCTTGGAGCGCGGTCCGAAGTGGTGTGCGAACTCGTCGTAGACGTTGTATGTCGTGTAGATGGCGGGCACGCCCACGTAGATGTCGAGGAGCACCGCCAGCGTCTGGAGCTCGCGCAGCACGACGTTGGTGCCGATGTGCAGGAACGGCAGGTACCACCAGTAGTAGGTGTAGGTCCCCCTGATCTGGCTGATGAGGCGGTCCCACTCCTCGCGTACGTACTCCCAGGCGCTGGCCAGAACGATGCGCAGGCTGCGTATCGGGTGGAGGAGGAGCAGAAGTCCTACGCGCGAGCCGCCCATCTTCTCGAGGAACGGCTGGGCTTTGCGGGCGGACAGCGTGAAGACGGAGCGTTCTGCGCCGCCATCGTAGATGTTCACGTAGCTGGAGCCGTTACGCAGGATGCCTTCCTGCGGCAGCCGGTCGCGGATGAACTGGACGTCGGCCGGCTTCGATCCCACGACGACCCGGTGCTCCGCCTTCTCGTAGAACCGGAACGCCGGGATGCGCTCCTTGGTGCCGAAGAAGATCGCCGCCTGTGCCGCCGGTGTGGCACTCGGCAGCCCTGCGGGGTAGGAGCGAAGCTCCCAGCCTTCGCGTTCGATCAGGCGTTTGAGGTGCGGCGCGTAGCCTTGCTCCATTGCGCGACGGAAATCATCGTGGGCCAGCGCATCGATCTGGATGACGATGAAGCCGCGCTTCGCTCGCGTCGCATCTGCCGGCCGGCGCCGGCGCCGTTCCTCCGCGAACGGGAAATACTTGATCCGGTAATAGAGACGGTAGAGGTACCGGCGCAGCCGTCTGAATCTGCCTGGAGACGAAATGGACGGTTCCGTCACCTTCGTAGTCGCCTTCTTCGCAGGGCTGCTTTCGTTCCTGTCACCGTGCGTGCTGCCGCTCGTACCGGCTTACCTGGGGTTTATCACGGGTATGTCGTTGGACGAGTTGCAGAGCGAACCTCGCCGTGGAGCCGTGATGGTACCGGCGCTGTTCTTCGTCGGCGGCTTCACCTTCGTCTTCATGCTGATGGGCCTGTCCGCGACACTGCTCGGACAGCTCCTCTTCCAGTACCAGCACTGGATCGCACGAATCGGCGGTGTGCTCGTCATCCTCTTCGGCCTTCATCTGCTCGGGGTGTTCCGCATAGCGCCGCTGATGCGCGAGAGACGCTATCAACTCGCGAATTCGCCGAAAGGATACTTCGGAGCCGCCATCGCCGGCGTCGCGTTCGCCGCAGGCTGGACGCCGTGCATCGGTCCCGTGCTCGGAACACTCTGGACGTGGGCGGCAGTACGCGAGACGATGTGGAGCGGTCTCACGCTCCTCGCCTGGTACTCGCTCGGCCTCGCCGTGCCGTTCCTGGTCGCCGCCCTCGCGACCAGCCACTTCCTGGGCGCCATGCGCCGCGTGCGCGGCCTGATTCCCGCCCTGGAAAAGACGTCCGGTGTGATCCTGATCGTCGTCGGCGTGCTGCTGGTCAGCGGCACGTTCACCATCCTGTCCGCCTATTTCGCACGTTTCACCCCGGACTTCCTGCTCGATCGCCTGTAACGCATCGCGGGCAGCCGACGCGCTGTAGAGCGGAAATCGCCACCGCAGTCGGCCGGCAGGCGGTCCGGGCACGCCCGCAGCGTGTCGGAAGTTGCCGGCCACGCGGCGACGGAGCAACGGGTGCATACGAGCGGTCGGATCCTGTGCCTCGCCTCTCTGGTCGGGTCAGCGCGACGGCGCCCGCAGCGGTTCGGCGACGATCTCGACGCGACGCCTCAGGACGATCTTCCCGCACGGTTCGGCGACGATCTCGACGCGACGCCTCAGGACGATCTTCCCGCACGGTTCGGTGACATTCCCGGCGATACCCGGCGCGCTACGGTCGTCCGAGGTCATCGCCGCGGTCGGTGTATGCCGCCGAGCCTGACTCAGCCCTGCTTCAGCCAGCCCGGCAGCATGCGTAGCAGTTCTCGTGGTTCGATGGGCTTGGCGAGGTATTGAACGCAGCCGGCGTCCAGGCACATCCGACGTTCCTCCGGACCCACCCGGCCGGTCAACGCGACGACCGGCACATCGCGCGTCGCCGTTCGGCTGCTCAGCTCGCGGGCAACGTCGAGACCAGGCCGATCCGGAAGCCCCAGATCGAGCAGGACGAGGGCTGGCACGGCATCATCGACGGCCTCCAGCGCTTCCTTGGCACTACCGGCTTCCCGGACCTGGTAACCGGCATCCTCGAGCAGCAAGCGGAAAGCATCGCGTAGGAGCGGGTCGTCCTCGACCAGGAGGATGGGGCCAGGCACCGCAGGGGTCACCGGTCTGAACCTAGACTCCGCTCCGAGCGGCGGCAAGCGGGTCATCATCGAGGACTTCGGCCAGGAACTGACGCCGGAGCAGTGATGCATAGAGGCCATTGCGGTCGACGAGTTCACCGTGCCGCCCGTGTTCTGCGATGCGGCCGTCCTCGAGCACGAGGATCAGGTCGGCGGACATCACGGCACTGACGCGGTGACTTACGACGACGGCCGTACGGTTCGCAAAGACGCGCGCGAGGCCCCGCAGGATCCGCGTCTCCGTCTGCGTATCCACTGCGCTCAGAGCGTCATCCAGAATCAGCACGGAAGCATCGCGAGCGATCGCACGTGCCAGCGTCGTGCGCTGGCGCTGTCCGCCCGAGAGCGTCACGCCGCGCTCGCCGAGCCGCGTTTCGAACCCCTCGGGAAGGGCGGCGATGGTGTCCGTCAGCTGTGCGATCTCCGCGGCTGCCTCCACGCGGCCATCCTCACCCGCGTCGATCGGCAGCCCGAGCGCGACATTGCGGCGAATCGTATCGGAGAAGACGAACGCATCCTGTGGCACGACCGTTACCGCATCGCGAAGCCGATCGAGGGGAAATCGGTCGAGCGGTACGCCGTCCAGCAGGATCTCGCCGGATGACGGGTCGTATCGGCGGGTCAGCAAGGCAACCAGCGTCGACTTGCCCGATCCCGTGCGCCCCACGATGGCGAGCGTCTGGCCGGCATCCACATGGAAGGAAAGGTTCCGAAGCACCGCTCGGTCTGTCCCGGGGTAGCGGAACGAGACATCCCGGAACTCCACGGCACCACGGACCGCGATCGGCGGATCCGGCTGGATTGGCTCATCGACGCGCGGCACCGTCTCGAAGATCTTCTCGATCCGGTCCAGTGACGCCGCTCCGCGCTGGAACAGGTTGATCACCCAGCCGAGCGCCATGATCGGCCAGGCGAGCAGGCCCAGATAGAAGAAGAAGGCAACGAAGTCACCCGGCGAGAGCCGGCCCGCGATGACCTCCAACCCACCGAACCAGAGGACAACGAGCACGCCAAACCCGATCAGCAGGGTGAGCAACGGCTCGAATATGGCCGAGGTGCGAGCAAGTGCCATGTTCTTTTCGAGATACTCGGCATTCAGACCGTCGAACTCCTGCTCCTGCGCCGTTTCCTGGTTGTACGATCGGACAATGCGCACGCCGGTCAGGTTCTCCTGAACCATGGCCGCGAGGACGCCGAAGTGGTCCTGGATCCGGTCGAACTTCTCGTGGATCACCCGGCCGAAGTACAGCATCGCGGGTGCGAGGAAGGCGAGGGGAACCAGCGCGATGAGCGTGAGCCGGCCGCTGTACGTGACCATCACGGCCAGTGCGAACCCGCCCATGACGATCGTATTCGCCAGATACATCAGGCCCGGTCCCACGGCCATACGGACGGCCTGCGTATCGTTCGTGGCCCGGCTCATCAGGTCGCCGGTCCGGGTCGCGCCGTAGAACGCCGCATCGAGGTGCAGGAGGTGCTCGAAGAACGCATCCCGAAGATCCGCTTC
>Ga0299914_10000908_pt1 | contig 18776 bp, 13 predicted proteins | sample RVTome_10_FD_201361 | JGI IMG/M metagenome (GOLD analysis project Ga0299914, IMG submission 201361) | Soil microbial communities from uranium-contaminated site in the Upper Colorado River Basin, Wyoming, United States - RVT153D57 (version 2) ...
ACGACCGGCCGCTCTTCGGCCGGCGCATCGTCGTCACGCGCTCGCGCGAGCAGGCCGACGAGCTGATCGACATGCTCGAGGAGCGCGGGGCCGAGGCCATCCTGTCGCCGACGATCCGCATCGCGCCGCCGGAGGATCCCTCCGCGCTCGAGCGCGCGTGCGCCGAGATCGGCGGATTCGACTGGCTCGTGTTCAGCAGCGCGAACGCCGTGGACGCCTTCATGGAGCGCCTGCTCGCCGTCGCCGACGTGCGCGAGCTGAAGGGCGTGCGGATCTGCACCGTCGGCGAGTCCACGGCGTCGCGGCTCGCGACCTACGGGATCCGCGTGGATCTCGTCCCGCCGGAGTTCCGCGCGGAGGCGCTCGTGGAGACGCTGAAGGGCACCGGGCAGGTCGAGGGCCGGCGCGTCCTGTTCCCCCGGGCGGACATCGCCAGGGACGTGATCGCCGACGAGCTGCGGGCGGCCGGGGCCGAGGTGGTGGACGTCATCGCCTACCGCACCCTGCTCGGCAGCCCGGAGCGCGACGGCGACTACGACATCTACCGGATGCTGCTCGACCGGCAGATCGACGCGGTGACGTTCACGAGCGCCTCGTCGGTCCGCAACTTTGCGCAGATCCTCGGCCCGGAGCAGGCGGCCGATCTGCTGCGGACAACGGTCGTCGCCTCGATCGGGCCGGTGACCGCGGAAGCGGCCCAGCAGCTCGACATCGCGACGGACGTGATGCCGGAGCGGTTCACGGTTCCGGATCTGGTGGACGCGCTCGTCGCGCACTTCGGCGGCGCCGGGCAGCCGCCTGGCGAAGGCGAGCCGACGGCCGTCGAGAGCCGACGCAGCGCAGACCTTTGAGGTCCGCGCGAATGCGCAGCGGGGACCTCGAGGTCTGCCCCGGTCCCGTAGCGCAGACCTTCAGGTCAGCCCGGAGGAGGAAGCGGAGATCTTTCGGGCCTGTCTGCCCAACCGGCCGGCTTCAGCCTGCGATCCGCGGCGCATCCGGCGCCGGTTCCGCGGAGGCCATCCGGGATTCAGAACAAGACGACCATGCCCACGCGAACCCCCCCGACACCCCAGGACACCGCGCGCACGCACCTGCGGCTGACGCACCGGCCCAGACGGCTGCGCCGATCGGAAGCGCTCCGCGCGCTCGTGCGGGAGACGCGTCTCTCGCCGGACATGTTTCTGTATCCGCTGTTCGTGTGCGGCGGCGAAGGCGAACGCCGCGCGGTCGGGTCGATGCCGGGCGTCTTTCAGTTGTCGGTAGACCAGGCCGTCCGCGAGGCCGCGGCGGCGAAGGCCGACGGCGTCCCGGGCGTGGTGCTGTTCGGCCTGCCCGACGAGAAGGATTCGATCGGATCGGACGCCTACGATCCCGAGGCGCCCGTGCAGGCGGCGATCCGCGCCCTGAAGCGTGAGGTCCCCGATCTGCTCGTCGTGACCGACGTGTGCCTCTGCGAGTACACGTCGCACGGCCACTGCGGGATCGTCGTGGACGACGAGGTCGCCAACGACCCCACGGTCGAGCAGCTCGTGCGCGTCGCGCTCTCGCACGCCGCGGCCGGCGCCGACATCGTGGCGCCCTCGGACATGATGGACGGGCGTGTCGGCCGCATCCGCGAGGCGCTCGACGAGGGCGGCTTCGCGAACGTCGCCATCATGTCGTACGCGGCGAAGTACTGCTCCGCGTTCTACGGTCCGTTCCGCGAAGCGGCCGAGTCGTCGCCGGCGTTCGGCGATCGCCGCACGCACCAGATGGATCCGGCCAATGCCGAGGAAGCGCTGCGCGAGGTCGCGCTCGACCTCGAGGAGGGCGCGGACATCGTGATGGTGAAGCCCGCGCTCGCCTATCTCGACGTGATCTGGCGGGTGAAGCAGGAGTTCGGCGTGCCGACGGCCGCCTACCACGTGAGCGGCGAGTACGCGATGCTGAAGGCCGCGGCGCGCAACCACTGGCTCGACGAGCCGCGCGCGATGCTGGAGACGCTGACGTCCATCCGCCGGGCCGGGGCGGACATCATCATCACCTACTACGCGCGGGAGGCGGCGCGGCTGCTCTGACGCGCCCGGTTCGCCGTCGCGATCGTCTGCGCGGGCGTGGCGCGCGGGGCGGTCCGGCGAGCGAGGGCCGGTGTGCGGTGGGGGCGCACTCCGGCAGGTCGCCTGAGCACGATCGCCGGCGCACCGCTCCTATCCCACCCCCACCACAATCAGCGTGGCGTCATCGTCGAAGTGGCCGCCGGTGAAGGCGTTGACGTCGGCGAGCAGGAGGTCCTTCATCGACTCCGCGGGCTGGAGGCGCGAGGCGACGGCGGCCTCGGTCAGGCGCTCCTCGCCGTACTCCTCGCCGCCCGCGTCGCGGGCTTCGGTGATGCCGTCGGTGTAGAACAGCAGCCGGTCGCCCGGCTCGAGCATCAGTTCGCCTTGATCGAAGGCGGTCTCCGGGAAGACGCCGAGGACGGTGCCGCCCTCGGTCAGACGCTCGATGGAGCCGGCGGAGCGGACGACGAGCGGCGGGTTGTGACCCGCGTTGGCGTAGACGAGGCGGCGGGCGCGGGCGTCGACGCGGGCGTAGCAGAACGTGGCGAAGCGTCCGCTCGCCATGTTGCGGCAGAGCAGCCGGTTCACGCTCCCGCAGATGGACGACGGGCCGGTGGAGTCCAGCGCGAACGCGCGGACGGCCGCCTGGAGGTTCGACATGAGGAGCGCGGCGGGCAGCCCCTTGCCGGCGATATCGGCGATGGAGATGCCGAGCGCGTCGCCGAACGCCAGCGTGTCGAAGCAGTCCCCGCCGACGCCGTTGGCGGGCTGCCACGAGACGGCCACCTCGATCCCGCCGATCCGCGGCACGGCGGTCGGCAGCAGGCCGCGCTGGATGAGCCGCGCCTCCTCGTGCTCGCGCTGCTGCTTCTCGTCGAGCCGGCGCGCCGCGCGCGCGTCGGCGATCTCGCGGGCGACGATCTCGAGCAGCGTGACGTCTTCCCACGGCTTCTGCACGAAGCTCTTCGCGCCCCGGCGCATCGCCTCGACGGCGGTGTCGATGCTGCCCCAGCCCGTCATCACCACGATCGGCATCGAGGCGTCACGCGCGCGGACGCGCGGGATGAGGTCGAGCCCCTCCCGCCCCGACGTCGTGTCGCGCGAGTAGTTCAGGTCCATCAGGAGGAGCTCGTACTTCCCCGCCGCGAGCCGCTCCATCACGGCGTCGGTCGTGGTGACGAACTGCGGCTCGTAGCCTTCGCCGGTCAGCAGCCAGCGAAGCGCCTCGAGGACGTCGGGCTGGTCGTCGGCCACGAGCACGCGCGCCGGGGTGGGCGTGTTCACCGGGGGCATCCGAAGTTCCGTGAAGCTTCCGAACATGCAGGGGATCCCGGGCACCAAGACCCGTACCAGGCGCGAAGGCCCGGAACGCGCGGCTGCAGGGTCCCCCGGCGCGACGGCGATCCCGCGGGCGGGACCGGCGGTCGCGGGGGCGCGACTCGGCTCCCCCCGGCCGGCATCCCTCCGGGACGCTGGAACTTTCCCGCCGCGGGATGAGTAAGAGGCAGGAGACCGCGCCTTGACGCGGGGACCGGCCGCATCTTACGTTCGGCGCGGACACGCGCGACGCCGGGCGCCCGGCGGGCCGGGCGGGCACGCGATGTGATCATGCGGAACTGACCGATGGCCGAGACGACTCCTGTTCGCATCCTCGTCGCCGACGATCAAGTGGACGTGCTCGACGCGCTGAAGTTCCTTCTGTCGGACGAAGGCTACGAGGTGAGGGCCGCCCGCTCCCCTGAAGAAGCGCTCGGACGCCTCGAGGCGGCCGACTTCGATCTCGCCATTCTCGACCTGAACTACACCCGCGACACCACGTCCGGGCAGGAGGGCCTCGACCTCATGGAGCGCATCCGGGCTCTCGACCCCACGCTGCCGGTGCTGGTCATGACGGCCTGGAGCAGCGTCGCGAGCGCGGTCGAGGCGATGCGCCGCGGCGCGCGCGACTACATCGAAAAACCGTGGGACGACGAGCGGCTGCTGGTGACGGTGCGGACGCAGGTGGATCTGCGGCGCGCGCTGCGGCGGAGCCAGCGCCTCCAGGAGGCCAACTCGCGCCTCCAGCGCGGCGCCGCGCCCGCCTTCATCGGCGATTCGCCGGCCGTGGCCGCGGTGCGGCAGACGATCGAGCGGATCGCGCCGTCGGACGCCTCGGTGCTCATCACCGGCGAGCACGGCACCGGCAAGGAAGTCGTCGCGACGTGGCTGCACGCGCTGTCGGAGCGCCGGAACCGGCCGCTCGTCACGATGAACGCCGGCGGCCTCGCCGAGGGGATCGCGGAGAGCGAGCTGTTCGGCCACGTGAAGGGGGCCTTCACCGACGCCCGGGTGGATCGCATCGGCTGCTTCGAGCTCGCCGACGAAGGCACGCTCTTCCTGGACGAGATCGCGAACATGCCCGTGCGGCTCCAGGCGAAGCTCCTGCGCGTGCTCCAGACGGGCGAGGTGCAGCGCGTCGGATCGTCGCGGCTCCGCTACGTCAACGTGCGCGTGCTCTCGGCGACGAATGCCGACCTGGCCGCGGCCATCGCCGCGGGCGACTTCCGCGAGGATCTCCTCTACCGGCTCAACACGGTCGTCCTTCACCTGCCGCCGCTGCGCGAGCGGCCGCAGGACATCGAGCCGCTGGCCCTTCACTTCCTGGGGCACTACGCGGCGCGCTACCGCAAGCCGCTGACGGGGTTCGAAGCGGACGCCCGCGCCGCCATGCAGGCGCATCCCTGGGCGGGCAACGTGCGGGAGCTGGCGCATGCGGTCGAGCGCGCGGTGCTCATGGCCGATCCCGCGGCGACGGGCGTCGCCGCACGGTATCTCGGCCTCCAGGCGGCGCCCGGCCGGGCGCCCGCGGTCGACGCGCTGTCGCTCGAGGACGCCGAGCGGGTGTTCATCGAAAAGGTCCTCTCACGCCACGGCGGCGACGTCCGCCTCGCCGCGCAGCAGCTCGGCCTGAGCCGCAGCGCGCTCTACCGCCGCCTCCAGCAATATGGCGTCCGCGAGTAGCCCGCACGTCCCGCCCCCCGGCCGGCCGCGGCACGCGCACCGCAGCCTCGAACACGCCGTCCTGGGCCTCACGATGGCCGCCGGGCTGCCCGCCGCCATCGTCGTGCTGGTGCTCACGTGGGGCCAGGCCTACAGCTTCGAAGTGCGCTGGACGATCGCGGCGGTGGTGCTCGTCGTCTGGCTGGGCGCGGCGGCGCTCGCGTACCAGCTCGTGACCCGGGCGCTGTACCTGCAGGCGAACCTCCTCGGCGCGCTGCGCGAGGGGGACTACTCGATCCGCGGCGCGGGCGGGCGACCGGGGAGCGCCGTCGATCTCGTGATGCAGGAGATCAACGCGCTCGGGGACACGCTCCAGCGACAGCGGACGGAGGCCGTCGAATCGACGGCACTGCTCACGAGCGTGATGGGCGCGATCGACGTCGCGGTCTTCGCCTTCGACATGGAGGAACGGCTCGTCCTGGCCAACCCGGCCGCCGAGCGGCTCATCGGACGGTCGGCGCGGGAGATGCTCGGCCGGCACGCGCGCGACCTCGCGCTCGACAGCTGCCTGGAGGGGGCGACGCCGAGGCTGCTGGATCGGCCGTTCGGCCCCGAGAGCGGCCGGCTCGAGCTGCGCCGATCCACGTTCCGGCGCGACGGCAAGCCGCACCAGCTCCTCGTCTTCGCCGATCTCACACGGTCGCTGCGCGAACAGGAACAGCAGGCCTGGCAGCGCATCGTGCGCGTGCTCTCGCACGAGATCAACAACTCGCTCACGCCGATCAAGTCGATCGCGCACAGCATCCGGCGGATGATCGCGCGCGTGCCGGACGTGCCGCGCGCGGCCGAGATCCAGGACGGGCTGACCCTGATTGAAACCCGCTCCGGCGCGCTCGGGCGGTTTCTCCGGGCGTACGCCCAGCTCGCCAGACTGCCGAAGCCGCAGCGGCGCCCGATGCGCATCGCGGCCGTCGTGCACCGGATCACGGAGCTGGAACAGCGCCTCCCGGTCGCCGTGAACGGCGCCGTGGACGTCGAGATCAGGGGCGATCCCGACCAGCTCGAGCAGCTCCTGATCAACATCGTCCGCAACGCGGTGGACGCGGCGCTCGACACGAAGGGGCGGGTGTGGATCGACTGGGAGCAGGCGGACGGGTCGCTCCAGGTGACGATCGAGGACGAAGGGCCCGGGCTGTCGGACACGTCGAACCTCTTCGTGCCCTTCTTCACGACCAAGCCCGCGGGATCGGGGATCGGGCTGGCGCTGAGCCGGCAGATCGCCGAGGCGCACGGCGGCTCGCTCGCGCTCGAGAATCGCGCCGGCGCGCGGGGCTGCAAGGCCATCCTCAGGCTGCCGCTGTAGAGCGACGCCTCGTCCCGCTTCGCTACCGGCCCGGCGACAGCACCCTGCCCGGCAGCGCCTTCGTGAACTTCCCGTCGTCCACGACCGCGACTCCGTTGACGAACACGAACGGGATGCCCACCGGGTACTGGTGCGGCTCGGTGAACGTGGCGAGGTCGGCGATCGAGCCGTCGAAGATCACCAGATCGGCCCAGTAGCCCTCGCGGATCCAGCCGCGATCCGGCAGGCGCATGATCTGGGCGGGCAGCGACGTCATGGAGCGGATGGCGAAAGGCAGCGAGATCACTCCGCGCTCCATGGCGTAGCGCCGGATCTTGCGCGGCATCGTGCCATAGAACCGCGCGTGCGGCACGCCGTCGCCGAGGGCGACGGTGCTGCCGTCGGTGCACGTCGCGGTAAAGTCCTGCCGCATGATGTGCTCGATGTCGATCTCCGACAGCGAGTAGCCGCGCATCCTGGCGCCGCCGGGGCGGTCGAAGCCGTTCATCTGGATCCAGATCGCGGCGTCCACGGGCGAGACGCCGCGGTCCTTCGCAATCCACTCGATGCTCTTCTCGACGTACGTCTTGTCGGGAAAGTCGTACACGACGACGCGCGAGGCGCCGCCGCGGCGGCTGATCTCGTGCGCGACGTCGCGGCGGATCTTCGCGGCGTCCTCCGGATTGGCGAGACGCGCCTCGAGGTTGGCCTTGACGCTCCCGCGGCCGCCGCGGCCGCCGCCCTCGCCGAGCTGCCCGCCGACATCGGCGCCAGGCGGCGCCAGCGCCCACAGCGGCATCAGCACCGTCGATCCGTCGCTCCCGGACGTGTCGTACGGGTACTGGTCGGCGTACACCTCGACCCCCTGCTCGCGGGCCTCCAGGATGAGCCGCGTGGCCGCGTGGCTGGCGCCCCAGAAGTCGGCTCCCTTCGCCTTCAGGTGCGAAGCGACGACCGGCACGCCGGTCTCGCGGCCGATAGTGATGGTTTCCTTGACCGCATCGATGAGATCGACGGAGGGCGTCGGATCGGAGGCCACGTGCCACATCGGGTCGCGCCCCTCGCTGCGCTCGTGGCTGATGTAGAAGCCGCCGAACGGCTTCACGGGACGGGTGATCTCGATGACTTCTCGAGGCTCGCTGAAGCGGCCCGGCACGTACTCCAGCCCGGTGCTGAGCCCGTAGGCGCCGTCCCGCATGCCTTCCTCGACGAGCGCCTGCATGGCCGCGATGTCCTCGTCCGTGGCCGCCTCGCGCGCGCGCGATCCCATGACGCGGGTACGCACGGCCCCGTGGCCCACGAGCAGCGCCACGTTCGAGCCCACGCCCTGCTGCTCGTAGCGCGCCTTCTGATCGCGGATCGGCCAGGGCGACCGGCCGTCCTGGTTGACGACCGACAGCGTGATGCCCTGCGCGACCATGTTCAGGTTGAAGCGCAGCTCCATGTCCCCGAGGCCGCGGTCGCTGTGCGAATGGATGTCGATGAACCCCGGCGCGAGGAACTTCGCGCCGGCGTCGATGATCCGCGCCGCGCCCGGGGGGTCGATGATGCCGATCTCCGCAATCCGTCCGTCCTTCACTGCCACGTCCGCGACGAACCACGGGTTGCCCGACCCGTCGAGGATGCGGGCGTTGCGGATGAGGAGGTCGAAGCTGTGTTCCTGGCCGTGCCCCGTGGTCGGCGGCCCGTGGTCCGTCAGTCCCGAAGCACCGGCCGCGAGGACCGGAAGCAGGCAGAGCAGCGCGGCGACGTGGCGTCTTTGCATGGGCTGATTTGGTATCACGAAATGCCGGGGAAACTCCACGGACACCCGTCGACTCCCGGACCGGCGACCACGGATCACGGACCACGGACCACGGACCACGGGACTGCGTGCTATCGTCAATCCCATGCTCCCCCGTTCCCGCTATCCCCGGTCGGAAAAGTGCTTTGCCGCGGCCTCCCGCATCCTGCCGGGCGGGGTGGACAGCCCCGTGCGGGCGTTCAAGGCGGTCGGGGCCACGCCGATCTTCGTCGTGCGCGGCCGGGGCGCGTACCTCGAAGACGTCGACGGGCACAGGTACATCGACTACGTGATGTCGTGGGGCCCGCTCATTCATGGCCACGCGCCGGGAGGGCTCGTCAAGGCGCTGGCGTCCGCCGCGTCGCAGGGCACGAGCTTCGGGGCGCCGACGGAACTCGAGACGCGGCTCGCGCGCCGGGTCGCGATGCTGATGCCGTCGATGGAGCGCGTTCGGTTCGTCAGCTCCGGCACCGAGGCCGCCATGAGCGCGGCGCGCCTGGCGCGGGCCGCGACCCGGCGCGAGAAGATCGTCAAGTTCGAGGGTTGTTATCACGGCCACGCGGACGCGTTCCTCGTCCAGGCCGGCTCCGGAGCGATGACGCTTGGCGTCCCGACGAGCCCAGGCGTGACGGCCGGCGCCGCGCAGGACACGCTGCTCGCGCGCTACAACGACCTGGGGTCGGTCGAGGACGTGTTCCGGCAGTATTCCGGCGAAATCGCCGCCGTGTTCGTCGAGCCGATCGCCGGCAACATGGGCGTCGTGCCGCCGCGCGAGGGCTTCCTCCAGGGTCTTCGCGAAATCTGCGATCGGGAAGGCGCGCTCCTCGTCTTCGACGAGGTGATCTCCGGATTCAGGGCGGGAGCGGGCGGCGCCCAGCGCGTCTTCGGCGTGCGGCCCGATCTGACGTGCCTGGGCAAGATCATCGGCGGCGGCCTGCCCGTCGGCGCGTACGGCGGCCGGCGCGACGTGATGGACCTCGTCGCGCCCGCCGGGCCGGTCTACCAGGCCGGCACGCTCTCCGGCAACCCGCTCGCCATGACCGCCGGGCTGTGGTCGCTCGAACAGCTCTCGCCGAAGCTGTACCGCCGCCTCGGGGCGCTGGGGGCGAGACTCGCCGCGGGCCTGGCCGACGCCGCCCGCGACGCCGGCGTGGCGCTCCAGGTGAGCGCCTTCGGGTCCCTGCTGACCCCGTTCTTCACGTCGCAGCCCGTCAGGGATTTCCGCTCGGCGCTCTCGTGCGACACGGACGCCTACGGACGCTTCTTCCGCGCGATGCTCGCGCGCGGCGTCTACCCTCCGCCCTCGCAGTTCGAGGCGTGGTTCCTCTCCGCCGCCCACACCGACCGGCACGTCGCCCGGACACTCGAGGCCGCGCGCGAAGCGATGCACGAAGTCTAAGGTGCGGCGCCGCTACCGAATGCCGGGCGGCGTATCGAGCCGGACGCGCAGGATGGTGCCGGCCGGCAGCGTGACGTCCTTCCCCTCGGTGGCCGCGATCGTGCCGCCGCCGCCGATGAGCACGCCCAGGAGCGCGCCGCGGACACCGCCGATGATCCCGCCGATGATCCCGCCAACGACCGACCCGGCCCCAATCCGGCCGGCCTCGCCGCGGATCCCCTCGCTCTCGATCGCCTGCGTCACGGTGCCCCGCATCGGATACGTACGGCCGTTGACCGTCACCTGATCGAACGACAGCGTCAGGCTCCCCTTCCGATCCGTCCGCGATGCGCGATCCACGGAGCTGACGATGCCGCGAACGACCGAGCCGGCCGGGATGAGCACACGGTCGCCTTGATTCAAATCCACGACCGTCGTCGCCTCGAACCGGTCCTCCACCTGCGCGTCGTCCGAGCTGAGGCGGTTCTGGAGGCGGACGTCGATCTCCGTGCCGACCGGAATCGCGCCTCCGCCCGAGCCGCGGGCCGGTGTTTCGGTGCGCGCCTCCTCCACGGGCGGCAGGGCCCTCGTGGTGGACGGCGCCTCGCCGCGGGCGCGGGACCGGAGATCCTGCAGCCGGTCGCGCACGTCGACATACTCGCTCCGGCTGACGCTCCCCTCCTTGCGCAGCTTCACCTTCAGGTAGATCACTTCCTCGCGCAGATCGTCGAGCTCGCCCTGCAACCGGTCGGCCCGCGCCGCATCGCGCGCGCGGAGGCTCGAAATGTCGGTCCCCGCCCGATGGATTTCGTCCTGCAGCCGCTGGATGTCGTTGCTGCTCGCGCCCGTCTGGGCCGCGACCGGCGCCGCCAGCAGCAGCGCCGACATCACCAGGATGGCACCCCCCACGCTTCGTCCAGTCATTCGAATCCTCGTCTCTCTTCTAATCGCAGTCTCTCTTCTAGACCCACTATTCACTTGACTTGCGACCGAACACCCGCGCTTTCAGCCACCACCAGCTTCAGCCAGATACTGACGGCATCACGATCCCCTCCACCAAGGCTACGGTGGTCCGCCGTAGCTTCAGCGAAGGCGGATGAGCATGATGGCACGAGAGACGACGACTTCTCGAGCGTTTCTCATCGTGTTCATCGTGTCATCGTGGCCATCGTGATGGCCGTCAGCCCGTTTCGGTGCCAACTGAAGTGATTCCCGGTCCAATCGGCTGATGGGGCCACGGGATCTCACGCCTTCCGCGCGCCGCGCGTGCCGGCCGTACTGGCTGATGCAAGATCCGTCTCGCTGTTCAGCTCGTTCAATCCTACGCAATTTGACGGGTGTCCGGCGTGAAAAGTCTCAAACGGACGAGCCGGGCGCCATCAACACGCCGACCCCGGGTGGCGTCCCCGCTGCCCGAAGTGGACGGCCGTCGCGGCACGCAGAAGGGATCCCCTCCCCTACGGCGGCTGCCCCGGCTTCCGCCGAGCCAGCGTGTACAATCGAGAAGAGTCCGCATGCCAGTGCTGAAGCTTCACAAGACCGTCGGCGTCCGCGTGGGATCCGTCCAGGTCGGCGGCGGCGCGCCGGTCGTGGTCCAGTCGATGACGATGACGGATACGGCCGACGCGGCGGGGACGGCGAGGCAGTGCATCGAGCTCGCGGAGGCGGGGTCCGAGATGGTACGGGTCACGGTGAACGTGCCCGAAGCCGCCCGGACCGTGCCGGAGATCAGGCAGCGGATGCTCGACGCCGGCGTGACGGCCCCGCTCATCGGCGACTTCCATTACAACGGTCACCTGCTGCTCACCCGCTTCCCCGACTGCGCCCGCGCCCTGGACAAGTACCGCATCAACCCGGGGAACGTCGGCACCGGCCGGCGGCGCGACGAGCAGTTCGCCACGATCTGCAGCGTCGCCCGCGACCACGGCAAGCCGGTCCGCATCGGCGTGAACGGCGGATCGCTGAACCAGGACCTGGTCGTCGCGAAGATGCAGGAGAACACGGACCGGGACCTCGGCCTCAGCTCCGAGGACATCATCAACGGGTGCATGATCCTCTCGGCGCTCCAGTCCACCGAGCTGGCGCTCGAGTCGGGCCTGCGCCAGGATCAGATCATCATCTCGTGCAAGACGTCCCGGCCGCGCGATCTGATTGCGGTCTACCGTGAGCTGGCCCGCAAGACCGATCAGCCGCTGCACCTCGGCCTCACCGAGGCGGGCATGGGCACGAAGGGCCTCGTCTGGTCCGCGTCCGCGATGGGCGTGCTGCTGAACGATGGCATCGGCGACACGATCCGGGTGTCGCTCACGCCGCGGCCCGGGGGCGACCGCCGGGAGGAGGTCTACGCGGCCTGCGAGCTGCTCCAGGCGCTGGGGCTGCGCTCGTTCGCGCCGAGCGTCACCGCGTGCCCGGGCTGCGGACGCACGACGAGCACGACGTTCCAGGAGCTTGCCGAGCGTACGCAGGCGTACATCCGCGAACGGATGCCCGAGTGGAAGACGCAGTACGAGGGCGTCGAAACCATGACTCTCGCCGTGATGGGCTGCATCGTCAACGGCCCCGGCGAGTCGAAGGCCGCCAGCATCGGCATCAGCCTTCCCGGGACCGGCGAAGCTCCGAACTGTCCCGTCTACATCGACGGCCGGCACCACACCACCTTGCGCGGATCGTACGGGGAGCTGGCCGCCGCCTTCCGGGATCTGGTGGACGGCTACGTGGAATCGAAGTACCCGCGCAAGTCGGCCCCGGCTGCGACGTCCTGACGCTCAATCCATCCCGCTGACCAGATCCGAGCCTTCCTCGTACTCGTTATCCCCAGACATTCGGCCTCTCGCCAATCGAGGGAGCAAGCCGGGTGCCGGTCTCAGCGGCGGGCTGGAAGCTCGAAACTGGAAGCTGGAAGCTGATAGCTACAATTGATCAGCATGTTGCAGCGCGTCGGCCCCCTTCGTCAGGAATTCCGCCCGATGTTCTCGATGGCGCTCCCCGTCGTCATGGCGGAACTGGGGTGGATGACGATGGGGCTCGTCGATACGCTGATGGTGGGACGGCTCAGCCCGGAAGCGATCGGCGCCGTGGGCGTGGGCTCGTCGGTGTTCCTGGGCGTCGTGATTTTCGCGATGGGGCTGCTGCTCGGGCTCGACACGCTCGTCTCGCAGGCGTTCGGCGCGGGGCGGATCGAGGAATGCCATCGCTGGCTGCTGCATGGCACGGCGCTCGCGCTGGCGATGTCGCTCCCGCTCATGGGGATCCTGTGGTGGATCCTCGACAGTCTCGACGCGTGGGGACTCGATCCGGCCGTGCTCGAGCTGACCAGCGGCTACCTCGATGTCATCATCTGGAGTGCACCGCCGCTCCTGCTGTACGGGGCCTTCCGGCGGTATCTCCAGGGCATGGGCGTTGTTCGCCCGGTGATGATTGCGCTGCTGTCGGCCAACGCGGCGAACGCGATCCTCAACTGGGTGCTGATCTTCGGCCGCCTCGGCGCGCCGGCGCTCGGCGTGGAAGGGGCCGGTTGGGCGACGGTGGGGTCGCGGTCGGTGATGGCCGGCTTCCTCCTCGCCGTGATCCTCGCCAGGGAGTGGCGCGTGCGGCCGGGGTTGTTCGAAACGCCCCGGAACGTCGAGCCCGCCTGGATCCGCCGGCTGCTCGTGCTGGGCGCGCCGGCGGCGGGCCAGGTGACGCTGGAGGTGGGCGTGTTCGCGGCGGCGACGGCGCTGGCGGGCCGCCTGGCGCCGGCATCCCTGGCGGCGCACCAGATCGCCATCAACATCGCGGCGTTCACGTTCATGGTGCCGCTGGGCGTGTCGTCGGCGGGCGCGGTGCGCGTGGGGCACGCGGTCGGCCGCGGCGAGGCGGGCGGCGCGGCGCGCGCCGGGTGGACCGCGCTGCTCTTCGGCGTTGGATTCATGTCGCTCTCCGCCGCGGCCTTCGTGCTCGTCCCGGAGATCCTGATCGGCGCGTTCACGAGCGACCGGGGCGTCCTGCAGGTCGGTGTCTCGCTGCTGCTCGTCGCCGCCGTGTTCCAGATGTTCGACGGGCTTCAGGCCGTCGCGACGGGCGTGCTGCGGGGCCTGGGCGACACGCGGACACCGATGCTGTGGAACCTGGCCGGCCACTGGTTCATCGGCCTGCCGTTCGGCTATACGTTGTGCTTCACGCTCGGCTTCGGGGTCATCGGGCTGTGGTGGGGGCTCTCGACCGGCCTGATCATCTGCGGGGTGTCGCTGCTGATCGTCTGGTACCGGGCGATTCACCGGCTGGATCTTCCGGCGGCGCCGGTCCGCGCCGAGGGGTCCGCGCCGGAGTTGCTGTAGGCTGGCGCGTGTAGTTTTGAGTTCTGAGTGCTGAGTTTTGAGTTATCTCGAGGTCGCGATGATGATTGGCCGACGTGCGCTCGTAGTGACCGTCCTCATGCTGCTGGCGGCGGCTCCCCCGCAGGGCCAGGAAGCCACCTCGCTCCTCGGCAAGCCGCTCGTGGCGGCGCCGCAGTCAGCGGAAGCGCGCGCGGCGCTCGAGAAGAACCTTGCCGCCGCACGCGCCGAGTACGAGAAGGACCCCGACGACGCCGATGCCATCATCTGGCTCGGGCGGCGCCTGGGATACCTGGGCCGCTACCGCGACGCGATCGCCGCGTTCTCGGAAGGGATCGACAAACATCCGGAGGACGCGCGGATGTACCGGCACCGCGGCCACAGGCACATCAGCGTGCGCGAGCTCGACAAAGCCGTCGCCGACCTGTCGAAGGCCGCGTCGCTCGTCGAAGGACGTCCGGACGAAGTCGAGCCCGACGGACAGCCCAACGCGCGCAACATCCCGACGAGCACGCTGAAGACGAATGTTTACTATCACCTGGCGCTTGCCCACTACCTGCGCGACGACTTCGAGCAGGCGCTCGAGGGGTGGCGGCAGTGCGAACGCTATTCGAAGAACCCCGACATGCTCGTCGCCACCACGCACTGGCTGTACATGACCCTCCGGCGCCTGGACCGCGCCGGCGAGGCGCGCCAGGCGCTCGAACCGATCTCCGCCGGCATGGACATCATCGAGAACCGGTCGTACCACCGGCTCCTGCTGCTCTACAAGGGGATCGAGAAGGCGGACGCGCTGGAGGCGGCCGTGAAGTCAGGCGGCCTCGACGCGGTGACGATCGGCTACGGCCTGGGCAACTGGCACCTCTACAACGGCCGGCGCGATCAGGCGATGTCGCTGTTCAGGGAGATCGTCGAGCAGCACGCGAACCAGTGGCCGGCCTTCGGCTACCTCGCCGCCGAGGCGGAACTCGCCCGGCTTCGCGCGCAATAGCGTGCCGCGTGGCCTTGCGCTTCACCCCCCGCCGCGCGGCCTGAACCGCCGCGCGTTCATCTCCACCAGGCGGCGCAGCTCGTTCAGCGGGTCCGGGCTGTCATCCACCTGCAGCCGAAGCACCACGTCGTTGTTCAGCCATGGCCCGCCGTTCTTCCTGACGATCAGCATCGCGGCCGACTGCATGCCGCGCGTGTCGCCCCCGGCGGCCTGGCCCGCATCGAGGGCGGCCATCAGCCGCAGCGAGAGGCGGCCGGCCGTCTTCTCGAACGCCTCCACCATGCCGGTCACGACCGCTTCGCCGGCGAGGATGTTGCCCTGTGCCGTGCAGTACTTCCCGCTCGCGTGGCCGGCCCACGGCGTCGCCTTCGGTCCCGTGAACGCAGCATAGTTGCCCTGCGCGTCCATCACGGCGAACTGCCGCCCTTCCTTCGGCCAGTCGCGGCCGTTCAGCCCGGGATCCGGGTCGCTGTCCCAGAGCGCCTTGACGATCGCGGACGGCGTCAGGCCGGCACGGAGCAGCGCCAGGCCTTTCGGCCCGTAGCTCACGTCCACGATCGCCTGCGTCGCCACCATCCCGACCTCGGCCTCGCCCCAGAGGACGCCGTTGCCCACCGAGAACACGCGCGACTGCACGGCGCCCCCGACTTCACCCGTGTCGGGGTCGTACCCGAGGATGGAGAATGTCGCGACCGGCTCGGGCTCAGGTCCGGCAGGCTGCCGGGCCTCGAACTGGACGGCGCCGAGAAGCGCCGCAACGGCAAGGATTCTGGCGAGGATCATTCGACGGCCTCCCGCATCTGAGTGCGCGCCGACACGATACGACGGTTACACGAGGCGCTGCAATATCGATGAGGGGACCAAGGCGCTGGCAGGCCTGAAGGCCTGCGCTACGTCTGCCGGCTCGGGGTCTCTACGCAATTGGGGACGCGCAGCCGTACGATCTGGCGGTTCGGCGAAGTCAACGGAGTTGAAATCAGCGAAAGCTGCCGTGGAAGTGGCAAGTTCGCCAAACCCGCGGTCTTTACCATCTGCTATTTTACCATTGACCATCCGGCCGGCCGTCACGCCGGCCGGCTACCGCCAGGGCATCAGGGGTTCGATCCACGCGACGCGCGTGAGGTCGTTGTAGATGACCGTGACCATCAGCGTGACGAGGATGACGAAGCCGGCCAGCAGCATCTTCTCCTTCACCTTCATGCTGAAGTCGCGCCGCGACAGCCCCTCGATCGCCATGATGGCGATGTGCCCGCCGTCGAGCACGGGGATCGGCAGGAGGTTCATGATGCCGAGGTTCAGGCTGATCAGCGCCATCAGCGTGAACAGCTCGATCAGGCCCCGCTCGGCGGCCTCGCCCGACAGACCGGCGATGCCAACCGGGCCCATGAGCTGCTTCACCGGCGTCTCGCGCGTGATGAGGCCCTTGATCGTCTCGAAGATCAGGACCGTCCATTCCCAGTTGCGCTCGAGGCTGAGCGTGAACGCCTCGACGATGCCCGGCTCGATCGTCCGCGTCTCGGCCTGGCTCACGGTGGCGCCGATGCGGTAGCTGCCGTCGTACGCCTCCGGAGTCACCGCGATCGTGCGCGGCTGCCCGTCGCGCTCGATCACGACCTCGAGCGGCCGCTCGCCATGCGCCTGGATGATCCGGATGAAGCGCTCGAACGTGATGTAGCGCTCGCCGTTGGCCGCGAGGATCACGTCGCCCGCCTGAAGACCGGCCTTGTCGGCCGGCTCGCCCCAGACCTCCGCGATCGTCGGACGAAGATGCGGCCCGACGCCGATGCTGCCCGTGTCGAACTTGTCGGCTGATTCAGGAACGAGCCGGAGGGTCAGCGGCTGCCCGTCGCGCAGCAGGGTCAGGGGAATCTCGCGGTTGGCCTTCGTACCGACGGCCATGACGAGGTCCTGCCAGTCGGCAATCTCACGCGAGTCCACGCGCACGATTCGATCCCCGACCTGGATGCCCGACCGCTCTGCCACCGACCCGGCCTCCACCGAGCCCACCACGGCCGGGCGGCTGGCGAAGACCGGCATCTGCGCGCCCTGATACAGCACGAGCGCCATCACGACGATTGCCAGCGCCAGGTTCATCACCGGCCCCATGATGAGGACCTGGAAACGCTCCCACTTGCTCTTCGACAGGAACTCGTCCGGCGCGCCGGTCCGGGCATCGTCCGGATTCTCGCCGGCCATCTTGACGTAGCCGCCGAGCGGGATGGCGCTGACGCAGTACTCGGTATCGCCGCGCTTGAAGGCCAGGAGCTTGGGCCCGAAGCCGAGAGAGAAGGTCAGCACCCGGACCCCGATCCGCCGCGCGGCCAGGAAGTGGCCGAGCTCATGGACGAAGACCAGGACGCCCAGGACGAAGATGAAGGCCAGAAAGGTCGTCACTTGAGTATGTTTCCCGTCTGTATCTTCGATTGTAGCCTACCGGCCAACCCGGCCGCGAACGTGCGCGCCCAGGCGTCCACGTCGCGGACGTCGGCGAGCCGGTGAATCGGCGCAGGTCCGCGGCGTTCGTATTCGTCCATCGTGCGGTGGATCAGATCCGGAATGGTCGTGAAGCCGAGCCGCGACGCCAGGAACGCCTCGACCGCCACCTCGTTGGCCGCGTTGAGCGCGATGGGCAGCCCCGGGGAGCCGGCCAGCGAGCTGAACGCCAGCGCGAGACAGGGAAAGCGGTCGGTGTCCGGCGCCTCGAAGTCGAGCCGCCCGCAGCGCGCGAGGTCGAGCGGCGGCAGCGGCGCCGCCCAGCGTTCGGGATACGAGAACGCATACTGAATCGGCAGCCGCATGTCCGTGACGCCGAGCTGGGCGATTACAGATCCGTCGGCGAGTTCCACCATTGAATGCACGATCGACTGGGGATGGACCAGCACCTCGAGGCGATCGGGGCGCACGTCGAAGAGCCAGCGCGCTTCGATCACCTCCAACCCCTTGTTCATCAAGGTGGCAGAGTCGATCGTGATCTTCGGCCCCATCCGCCACGTCGGGTGGCGGAGCGCGTCCCGGGGCGTCACGCCATGCAAGCGCGCGGCCGGGACGGTCCGGAACGGCCCGCCCGAAGCCGTGAGTATCATCCGCCGCACGTCGCCGGCCCTCCGCCCGTGGAGGCACTGGTGGATGGCATTGTGTTCGCTGTCCACGGGCAGGACCTGCACGCCCCGGCGCCGCGCCGCGTCCATCACGATCGACCCGGCCATCACGAGGATTTCCTTGTTGGCGAGGGCGATGGTCTTGCCGGCCTCGATGGCGGCGATCACCGCGTCGAGTCCGGCGGTGCCGGACGAGGCGAAGAGGACGATGTCGGCGGCGGGATGGGTGGCGACGGCGAGGAGCCCTTCGGGCCCTGCCGTCCGCGTGCGCGGGAGCGGCGCCCTCAGCCTGTTCAGCTCCGCGACCGCATCGCCCAGGGCGTCGGCCGTGGAGAGCGCGATGGTGTCTGGCGCGAACCGCGCGGCCTGCGCGGCCAGCCGCGCCGCGTTCTCGCCCGCCGCGAGCCCCACCACGCGCAACCTGTCGGGGTGGGCCTCGACGACCGCGAGCGCGCTCTGCCCGATGGATCCGGTCGAGCCGATGATGGAAATCGCCCTCATGACGCCTGGATCGACCGGATGAACATGTAATACGCCGGGCCGGCGAACAGCCAGCTGTCGATTCTGTCGAGCACGCCGCCGTGGCCCGGAATGAGGTGCGACGAGTCCTTCACGCCGGCGCTCCGCTTGAGCAGCGACTCGAAGAGGTCGCCGGCGATGCCGAGCAGGACGACAGCCGCCGACGCGACGAGCAGCTTCGCCGCGCCCGCGGCCGGGAAGAGCTGGAGGCCTCCGACGGTCATCGCGGCCGTGCCGAGCACCACGCCGCCCGCCGCGCCCTCCATGGTCTTCTTCGGGCTGATCGACGGCGCCAGCGGCCGCCGCCCGAAGGCGCGCCCCGTGTAGTACTGGGCGG
>Ga0299914_10000909_pt1 | contig 18774 bp, 13 predicted proteins | sample RVTome_10_FD_201361 | JGI IMG/M metagenome (GOLD analysis project Ga0299914, IMG submission 201361) | Soil microbial communities from uranium-contaminated site in the Upper Colorado River Basin, Wyoming, United States - RVT153D57 (version 2) ...
CCGCACAGCCCGGTCCCACGTGAGGACGCGCGCGATCTTGGCGACGCGACAGGCGAGGTCGAGCGTCGCCTCCAGGTCCTCGCCCGGGGCGACGGGGCTGAACACGTCGAGGTAGGCATCCCGGGCCTCGGTGAAGCGGGGATCGTCGACCTCCACCGCGAGGAGGCGCTGGACGAAGCCCAGGGGAACGAGCATGGCGGCGAAGGGGTGGGCCACGACGCTGTCGCCCCAGTCGTAGAACCTGACGTTGCCGGCGCCGTCGCCCAGGATGTTCCATGGATGGAGGTCGTTGTGGTCGAGGCTGGGTGGCAGCGAGGACGCCGCCAGACCCTCGCACCACGAGGCGACCGTCTCGCCCATGGCCGCCACCTGCCGGTGGATCGATCGATCCGCGGTCCGGTCGTCGAGGTCCGCCCGGGTGGCGGCAAGCGCCTGCTCGAATCGCTCCCCCATCCTCGGCGGCCGCATGTCGGCCACCCCGACGGACAGGAGCCCGTCCACGTGCGGGACCAGGTCCAGCTGCATCCGGCCGTAGTCCGCCAGGGCCGCCACCAACGGCTCCACCAGGTCGGTGCCGGTCAGGCGCTCGCCGAGGGGCGGGCCGCCGTCGGGCAGGACCATCCAACCACGCGCCACGTCGGTGGCGATCGGTGTCAGGACGCGTTCGGGCACCGTTGTGGCCAGCAGCTCGTACACGCCCGCCTCGAACGCCGTGCCGGGCCCGGCGGCCTTCATCCACACCACCCCGGCGGTAGTCGGCGCCTTCAGGACCGTCGCCCACGGCGCTAGGTGCGGCTGCTCCACGTCGCCGCGCCGCTCGATGCCGGCGCTGGCGAGCCGCTCGTCGAGCCACGACACGGCATACGCACGCCACTCCGGGCTCGACCACACCGCCGTGCCGTGGCCGGAGGGTGCGGGCACGGGCCTACGGGTGGCGTCCCGTGAACGCGATGAGCCTGGTCTGCTCGTCGGCGTCGCCGGGGATCTCCACCCGGGGGCCATAGTGACCCGACTGGCGCATCTGCTCCTCGTAGGGCTCCGCGCCTGCGAGGTAGCGATGCACCTCCTCGGCATCGAGCGTCTCGTCGAGCCCGGTGGCCCGCGCCAGGTCCCAGGTGTGGACCAGGACGTCCCCGGTGCAGATGGTGTCGATCGTCTCCTCGAACGTCGCCGGCCCCAGCGGGGTGTCGCGCCGGCGGCCGGCGATCTCGGGATCGTCGAGGCCCGCCTGGATCGCGCCGTCGACGACGTGCCATGCCCCGACCGGGTCGGCGTCGACCGGGGGGATCGGGGAAGCGTCGATGCCCCACCGCTCGAAGAAGAAGGCCGGCAGCCACTCCACCAGGTGCCCGACGACGTCCCTGGCCACCCAGCCCTCGCAGGGGGCCGGGTGGTCCCAGGCGCCGTCGGGGACCGCCTCGACCCGCTGGGTGAACTGACCCGCCACCCTCCGGTACCGCTCGGAGATCTCGCTCACGACCACCTCACCTGTCTGGTCGGCTTCCGCTCCCGATAAGACGCCGCCATGGGGCACAACTCATCGGTGCCGCACCGGACCGATCACATCAGCTGGAACCCGCCGTCGACGGTGAGGACCTCGCCGGTCGTGTAGGTGGACCGGGCCAGGAACAGGGCGGCGTCGGCCACCTCGGCGGCGCTTGCAACCCGCCGCAGCGGGACGCGGGCGGCCGGGCCCGAGAGGTCCCCCACCTGCGACCGGAACGCAGGCGTGTCGGTGAAGCCGGGCGACAGGGCGTTGACCCGGACGCCCTTGTCCGCCCACTCCAGGGCGAGCGTTCGGGTGAGGGCGACGACCCCCGCCCGCGCCGCCCCCGAGTGCGCCATGCCGGGAAACGGCCGTTGCCACACGCTGGCGACGACGTTCACGATGGCGCCACCGCAGCGGGCCAGGAGGGGGTACAGCTGGCGGCACGCGAAGAAGGTGCCGGTGAGGTTCGTGTCGACGACCGCCCGCCAGGCGTTGGGCGTCAGCCGCTCCGCCGGTGCATGAAACTGACCCCCGGCCGTGTTCACCAGCACATCGACCCGGCCCGACCAGCCGTCGATCGCCTCGCGCAGCTCGCCGAGCCGGTCCCAATCGCGGATGTCGGCGGGAAACGCCCGCGCCACGCCGCCGGCGTCGCCGATCCGTTCGGCCACGTCCGCGAGCGGCTCCGGCCGCCGGCCCACCAGCACGATCATGTTTCCGGCCTCGGCCAGGCGCGCCGCACAAGCGGCCCCGATGCCCGATCCGCCGCCCGTGACGACGGCGGTCGGCGAGCCGTCCGGGACGTCCGTCACTCGACCGGCGCCGCGATCAGCTCCGCGTGCTCCTCGCGCAGGAACTGTGCCCACTCGTCGTCCGCTCCCGCCAGGCGCCGCGCGGCCAGCGACCGAAGGTCCTCGAGCCGAACCTTCTGGCTCCCCGTGTAGGTCAGCTCCTCGTCGTCGAAGAACAGGACCTGCCGCGGCACCTTGTACGACGCCAGCACCCCCCGCAGGTGGCCGGTGATGTCCTCGGCTGACACCGCGTCGAGGCTGCGCACGGCGCACAGCACGACCGCCTCCCCGAAGCGCGGATGCGGTACCCCGACGACGCTCCCCAGCTTCAGCCGGCCCCAGTTCGCCACCGCGGCCTCGACCTCGGCCGGGGACACGTTGGCGCCGGAGGTCTTGATGAGTCCGGAGAGGCGCCCGTGCCAGTGGAGGTAGCCCGCCTCGTCGAGGTGGCCGGAGTCCTTGGTCCGGAACCAGCCGTCGTCGTCGAAGCACTCCTCGGGGGCGAGCTTGTAGTAGCCGCGCATCAACGTGACGCCCCTCACGGCGATCTCGCCCGTCTCCCCCACCCCCAGCGGCTCGCCGCTGTCGGGATCGACGATCCGGATCGCCATGCCCGGCAACGTCACGCCGTGCGTGGTCTCCCGCAGCTCGAGCGGCGAGTTCGAGGGGATCGACGTGCAGATGGTGAACGTCTCGGTCAGGCCGTACGCGGCCCGCGGGTCGCCCGGATCCCCCTCGATCCGCGCCAGCCGTCGCAGCGCGCTGTCCTGCGCCACCCGCCGCAGCGACGACAGGTCCCGCTTGTGGGCGTCCTCGTGCTCCACGAGGGCGGCGGCCGTGTGGGGGAACGTGTGGACCGTGGTGATCCGCTCCCGCTCGAGCAGCTCGAGCGCCTCGCCGGCGTCGAACGCTTCCTGGCACACGAAGCACGCACCGGACGCCAGGGTCCCGCCCAGCACGAACGCCAGCCCGGCGGTCCAGAAGAACGGGAACGGGCTCCAGACCCGGTCGGATGGATCGAGCCCGAGCTGCTCCGCCCAGCGCCAGCTCTGCACCACCGGGCCCCGCTGCCGGTGCAGCACAGCCTTGGGGTGGGCGGTGGTGCCGGATGTGTAGATGATCAGCGCGTCGTCGCTCGGCACGACGCTGGCGGCCGCCGCGTCGAGCACGGCGTCGTCCACCGGCCCGCCCGCAGCGACCACGGCCTCCCAGCCCTCGACGCTGCGGTGCCCGGCAACGGGTCCGACGCACACAACGCGACGCAGGTGGGGGAAGCGGGCGACCGCGATGCGTCCGGGCTCGGCGTCGCCGATGCCCGGATGGTCGGCGACCAACTCGTCGACGAATCGCCGGTCGGCGAGCGACGCCTGGGTGACGAGCACCGAGGCGTCGCAGTGCCCGAGGATGTAGTCGCGCTCTTCGGCGGCGGCGAGGGTGCTCACGGGCACGGCGACCGCGCCCACGAGGGTGGCCCCATAGGCGGCCACCACGAACTCGGGGCGGTTGCCGAGCATCACCGCGACCTTCGACCCCTTCGTGACGCCCAGGGCGAGCAGCCCCTTCCCGAACGCCCGTACCTCCGCGTGCAGCTGCTCGTACGTGAGGCGCCGGTCGCCGAAGACCAGGGCTTCGTTACTCGGATATCGCTCGGCCACCTGGGCGATGAACCGGCCGTGCGTGAGGTCGCCGGCGGCCACCGGCAGGCCGAGGTACCCGCCGCCCATCACTTCCTCCCCAGGCCCGGCTCGGGGGCGCCGACCAGCGCCACCCGGTTGCCGAACACGTCGACGCCCCGCTCCATCTCGTCGTGGGCGTCGGGTATCTCCTCGAAGCGGTAGAGCTTGCCGAGGCAGGGGTCGATGACCCCCCTCACCACCAGGTCGTTGTAGGCGCGGGCCTGCTCGTCGTTGGTCCCATGCGATCCCTGCAGCCGCTTCTGCCGGACCCAGTGGTAGCGGAGGTCGACGACCGCGCTGTACCCGGTCGTTCCGGCGCAGACCACGACCATGCCGCCGGCCTCGCAGACGAAGATGCTCGTGGGGATCGTCGCTTCGCCGGGATGCTCGAAGACGATGGTGGGGTTGCGGCGCTCGCCCAGCACCTCCCAGACCTTGGCCCCGAAGGCCCGGGCACCGCCGGTCCACTCCCTCTGGCCGTCGGCGTCCTCCCAGTGAGGCGCCATGCCCCAGTGCGAGAACTCCCGGCGGTTGACGTAGCCGGCTGCGCCGAGCTTCTTGCAGTACTCGCCCCGCTCGTCGTCGGACACCACGGCCACCGGTCGGGCGCCCGCGGCCACTGCCAGCTGGATGGCCTGCGTGCCGAGGCCCCCGGACCCGCCCCACACGAGCACCGGCTCGCCGTCCCCGAGGGTGTTCGGCGGCCAGCCGTGGAGCATCCGGTAGGCCGTGGTGCCGACGAGGGTGGCCGCCGCCGCCTCCTCCCACGAGAGCTGGGGCGCCTTGGGCAGGCACTGGTGCGTCTGGGCGACCGTGAACTGCCCGAACGACCCGAAGTTGGTCTCGTAGCCCCAGATCCGCGCCGAGGGCGCCAGCATGGGGTCCTTCCCGGCGGCGACCCACGGGTCGTCGGCATCCCACCAGCCGTGGTGGATGACCACCTCGTCGCCGACGGCCACGTCGCGCACCGCCTCGCCGACGGCGTAGACGATGCCGGATGCGTCCGAGCCCCCGATGTGGAAGTCCCAGGGCTCGCCCGCCTTCTGGCGGACGCGGATGACGTCGATCGGCAGCCCGCGGGCCGCCCACACGTTGTTGAAGTTGATGCCCGCGGCCATCACCGCCACCAGGACCTGGTCGGCGGCCAGCGGTGGGACGTCCACCTCCTCGACCCGGAAGGCGGTCTGCGGGTCACCGAAGCGGTCCTGGCGGATGACCTGGGCCCGCATCCGCGTCGGCACCTCGCCGAGGGGCGGCAGCTCACCGATCGAGGGCAATTCGGTCCCTGGCATCAGGTCACTCGTTGGGCAGCGAGATCTCCGCGGTGCCCTTCGCCATGACGGCGTCCTTCTGGTTCGTCATCGTGTACTCGATGAAGGCGAGGTGGTGGCCGGTGCTCGGGTCGATGTCCTTGCCGGTGACGGTGCCGTTGAGGAACGTGGCGTCGCCGGTGAACGCCGGGTTGCGGTACTGGGCGTTCGAGTGGACGATCTCACCCCACTCACCGGACCAGTTGGTGAGGTAGTCGAGGATCCAGGCGCCCATCGTGGCGCCGTAGCCGTAGCCGCGGGGCATGCCGATGAGCCGCGCGTAGCGCGGCTGGACGTGGCCGCGGGACGGACCCTGGTAGAGGCCGTCTGCCCTGGTGGGATCGATGGCGGCCTTGTGGGGGTCACGGCTCATCTCCGGCAGCCAGCCAGCCGCGTCGGTCGTCGACACGCCCCAGTAGTCGGCGGCCCCCCAGATGTTCATGTTGAAGGCCCGCCACTCGGTGGTGAAGCTCATCAGCGTGTGGGGCCCGATGGGGCGCGTAGGCAGGCGATCCCCCTCGTTCACGTCCTTCCACAGGACCTTGTCGTGGCCGCGGAAGGTGGCGTAGTAGGCGAACTTCTGCTCCTCGATGTCCGCCAGGGCGTCCTCACTCCACTCCGGGTCGTCCTTCTCGTTGAACTGGGCGCGCCTGCGCGCCTCCTCCGCCAGATAGCGGATCGACGTCGACCGCTGCTTGGCGATCATCTCGCCGCGCTGATTGATGTAGGTCGTGTCCCCCCGGGAGAACATGGTCGGACCGGCGAACTTGGTCTCGGTGACCCGGTAGTCGAACAGCATCCGCTCGCCCCTGAGGCGGTCACCCGGCTCGATCCGGGGGCCGAAGAACCACCATTCGTCGCCGCCGAAGATCATGTGCGAGCCCGGGATCGTCCCCTGGATGGCCGGCGTGGCACCGTGCCCGACGTCGGTGGCCACGGCGAACGACTGGGGCGCCACGATGCGCCCGAAGCGCCCCTCGGCGGCGAAGCGGTCGTCGTAGTAGAGGGGGTTGGGGTTCTGCATGCCCTGCACCCAGCGCCGTATGTCGTTGACGTGGACCGGGTCCTTGAGGTACCCGCCACCGAGCGGGACGCCCACCCAGCGGTCGACGTCCGACGTGTCGAGCGTTACGTCACCCATGCGAGGGCCCCTCCTGGCGGTACTCGGTGCGGTGGCTCGGCGGTTCCCGAGATTGTCGTCTTAGATGTATAAGAATGCAAGTCTACATCAGACAGTGACAACGGCCCAGCGCGGCAAACGCGCCGCCGGCCGTGTCGTCCTGGTCGAGGACCACCCGTCGAGGGTGAGGACAGGGCGCCGATGATGTTGCTCCGTTGCGGTAGGAGGCACCGAAGGTGCCGTGCAACTGGAGGTGGCCATGGTCCTTGCTGACGTCGACCTTGGGGACCTGATCTGGACGACGATATGGATCTTCTTCCTGATCCTGTTCATCTGGGTCTTCATCATGATCATCAGCGACCTGTTCCGGGACCACAAGCTGTCCGGGTGGGCGAAAGCGATCTGGGTGGTCGCCCTGATCATCTTCCCGTTGTTCGGGTCGCTCGTGTACCTCATCGCCCGTGGTGGGGGCATGGCCGAGCGGTCGGCGGCCCAGCAGCGGCACGCTCGTGCGGAGTTCGACGACTACATCCGGTCGACGGCGGCGTCCGGCGGCACGGGAGCGGCGGACGAGCTGACGCGACTGGCGGAGCTGCGTGACAGGGGCACGATCACCGAGGCCGAGTTCCAGACGATGAAGGCCCGGGTCGTGGGCGCGTCCGGTACGGGAACGGCGACCGGGACGGCAACCGGAACGACGGCGACCGGGACGGCAACCGGAACGACGGCGACCGGGACGGCAACCGGAACGACGGCGACCGGGACGGCAACCGATACGGCGACCGGGCAGGGGAACGACACGCTGCGGTAGCCGAAGACGCTGTCCTCGAGTCGCCAGTGCCCCGGTACCGGTGCCGGGGCACTGGCGCGTGGAGTGCCGGGTCGATTCATCCCGTCGGGACGATGCGGCGGTGCCCTGGTCATGCGTCTCATGGACCGACGAGACATCCGGCGCTGGACCGGGCGCACGGCGGTGGTGGGAGCCGAGTCCCCCTGGGCTCTCGGCGCCGCCGTTGCCCATTACGTTGACGCCACCGATACAAGGCCCCCGGTGACTGATCCACCGCCCGAACCCGACGAACCCGAGGACTCCGAGACGGGCGACGCGAGCCCGCGCGAGAAGCGGTTCGAGATCGTCGCGACGGTCCTCCTCGCGCTGACGGCGCTGGCCACCGCCTGGAGCAGTTACCAGGCGTCCCTGTGGGACGGCATCCAGTCGAGCAACTACACCCAGGCGTCCGCGGCCCGCACCGAGGCCTCGCAGAACCACACCGAGGCCAACCAGTTCCGGCTCGGCGACCTCAGCGTGTTCGAGAACTTCGTCGATGCCACACTCGACGGCGACACGGAACTGGCCGACTTCTACCGCCAGCGGTTCCGTGACGAGTTCGAGCCTGCGTACGAGGCGTGGATCGCCCTCGACCCGTTCACCAACCCGGTTGCCCCGCCGAGCCCGTTGGCGATGCCCGCGTACCGGCTCGCTGACGACCAGGAGGCGAAGGATCTCAACGCCCGTGCCGAGGCAAAGTTCAAGGAGGGCGAGGACGCCAACAACTACTCCGACACCTACACCGCCGCGACCTTGTTCTTCGCCGCGGCGCTGTTCTTCGCCGCGATCTCCGAACGCTTCAGCTATGTGCGCGCCCGCGCCAGCCTGCTCGGGATGGCCGTCCTCGGGCTGATCGGTGGGACCATCCTCATGGCCACTCAACCGGTGACGGGGGGCTGAGGGTCAATGCACCGCAGCTCGGCCGACGACCGCCGGCTTTCCCCCGTACGGGGTGATGCGCGCATGCCTCCATCAACCAGAGAAAGCTGCGTGCGGAAGGACGGATGTCGACGATGACGATGCCTGCCGATCCGCGCGCGGTCCTGCGAACCCCGAACTACACCAAGCTCCTGGTACTCGCCGCGATCATCGGTGCACCGATCGCGGCCGCTGCGTGGGGCTTCCTCTGGTTGGTCGGCAAGCTGCAGGACTTGCTCTACACGGACCTTCCCAGCGGGCTCGGCTTCGATGAGCAACCGACATGGTGGCCGCTGCCGCTACTGGCGCTCGCCGGCCTGCTGGTCGCGCTGACCATCCGGTACCTCCCGGGCACCGGGGGTGAATCGCCCGCCGAGGGGTTCCATGCCGGTGGCCCACCACCGACGCCCATCGAGCTTCCGGGCATCTTCGTCGCCGCGTTGACCGGCCTCGCCCTGGGCGCAGTGATCGGGCCCGAGGCGCCGCTCATCGCGCTGGGCGCCGGGCTCGGTGTCTGCGCCGTGCGTCTCGCCCGCCGGGACGCGCCCGCGACGACCCTGTCGGTCGTGGCCGCGGCGGGGAGCTTCGCCGCGTTCAGCACACTCGTCGGCTCACCCCTGATCGCCGCGTTCGTGTTGATGGAGGCAATCGGCCTGGGGGGACCGATGCTCGGGTTGGTGTTGGTCCCGGGCCTGTTGGCCGCGGGTGTTGGGACCCTGATCTTCATCGGACTGGGCTCCTGGACCGGGCTCGGGACGCTTTCCCTCGCGATCCCCGACCTGCCCGCCGCGGGTACCCCAACGATCGCCGAGATCGGTTGGGCCATCGCCATCGGGCTGATGGCGGCTCCGATCGGGCTTGCCATCCGGTGGCTTGCCCGCTCGTTGCGACCCCATATCGAGCGGCGGATCGTGGTGCTCACCCCGATCGTCGGATTGGCCGTCGCCGGATTGGCGATCGTGTTCGGCGAGGTCAGCGACAAGAGCTCGTCGCTGGTGCTGTTCTCCGGGCAGGACGCACTCGGCCCGTTCCTCGACGACACGGGAAGCTACTCGGTCGGAGCGCTCGTCCTGTTGCTCACGTGCAAGGCCATCGCCTACATGTTGTCCCTGAGCAGCTTCCGAGGGGGCCCCATCTTCCCGGCGATGTTCGTGGGAGCTGTGGGGGGCGTCGCGCTCTCCCACCTGCCCGGACTTGATCCCGTAGCGGGCGCGGCGATGGGCATGGGGGCGATGGTCGTCGTGATGCTGGGATTGCCGTTGAGCGCGGTGTTACTCGCCACCCTGTTGCTGGGATCGGACGGCCTCGACGTCACCCCGCTCGTGATCGTCGCGGTCGCGATCGCGTACCTGGCCACGGCGAGGCTCACCCCGTCGCCTGCCGCGCAGCCCGCGGTTCCTACGCCCGCCGAAACACCGGCAACCACCCCTCAAACCCCGGTGGCGGGGTAGCCCGGCCGCGCGGGGACCTACTCCCGCGCCATCAGTGCGATGGCTTCCTTCTCCACGTCGACGAACGGCTCGCCGGAGACGTCGACGATGGCCTGCTTGATGGTGCCGCCGGTGAATGCGTAGGGGCTCGTGCCCGGATACTCGTGGGTGATCGGCTCGGCCGGATCCCTGCCCACGTTCAAGCCCTCGCCGACGAGCGAGAAGTTGCCGGGCTGGGTCATGATCTGACCCTCGCCGACCTTCTCGTCGTTGATGAACAGGGAAAGCGTGCCGGTTGTCGGCAGGGTGTCGTTCTTTTTGACGAATCCGGCGGACAGCACGACTTCCCCGGTGGGGATCTCCTTGGTGGACTCGATGGTCTGCACCTTGGTGCCCACGAAGTTGTAGACGTACCTCAGCCTGCGGTCCTTCACGTAGAGCGCGTGCCCCCCGAACCGGGCGCCATGGGAGAAGAGCACGCCCGCGGCGTCCTCGGATTCGATGTCCACGCCGACCGCGATGCTGTAGCTGCGGTTGCGGATGTTGACCGCCGCCGTTTCCGGCACCTCGGCCGTGCCGGGGTAGTAGACGTAGCGGTCCCTGGGCGGCGCCACCTGTGGCCGGCTGGGGTCCGCCAGGACCTCCACGGCCGTGCGGTCCATGAGCGGCAGGCCGTGGTACTGGCCCGCCTCGTGGAACCAGAGGTTGATCATCTCCTGCACCTTCGCCGGCTGCTCGGCCGCGAGGTCGTGGCTCTCGGTCGGATCCGCGTCGGTGTCGTAGAGCTCCCAGCGATCGCGGTCGAAGTGCCCCCAACCGGAGATCGTGGGATGCACGCTCACGGCCTTCCAACCCTTGTGCCAGATGGCCCGGGAGCCGAGCATCGAGAAGAAGCCCGTCTCCTTCGGCGTGGGCACGTCGTCGCTGTCGAACGTCGAGCGGAAGCTCACGCCCTCGAGCGAGATCTGCGGGTAGCCCTTGACGACTTCGGGCATCTCGACGCCTAGGAGGTCGTACATGGTCGGCACGACGTCGGTCGCATGGAGGAACTGGTGCCTGAGCTCGCCCTTGGCGTCTATGCCCTTCGGCCAGGAGATCACCATCGGATCGGCAACGCCACCCTCGAAGTTGTAGCGCTTCCACAGCTTGAACGGCGTGTTGAATGCCCACGCCCACCCGACCGGGTAGTGGTTGTAGGTGGCTGGCGAGCCCAGCTCGTCGAGATACTTCAGGTTCTCCTCGATCTCGTCGGGGATGCCGTTGAAGAACTTGTTCTCGTTCACCGAGCCGTTGGGCCCACCTTCGCCGCTCGCCCCGTTGTCCGAGACCAGGACGACGATGGTGTTCTCGCGCTCGCCCGACTGCTCGAGGAAGGAGAGCAGGCGCCCGATCTCGTGGTCGGTGTGGCTGAGGAACCCCGCGTACACCTCCGCCATGCGGGCGAAGAGCCGCTTCTCATCGGCGGAGAGGGAATCCCACGGCCGCACGACGTCGACGGGGTTCCACGGCTTGCCGTCGACGCTGGTTTCCTCCGCATAGGGGTTCAGCGGCGTCAGCTCGGCGTCCTCGGGAAAGATGCCCAGCTCCTTCTGTCGGTCGAACACGAGCTCGCGGTATTTCTCGTAGCCCATGTCGAACTTTCCCTTGTACCTATCGATCCACTCCTTGGGCGCGTGGTGGGGCGCGTGGGTCGCACCGGGGCAGAAGTACATGAAGAACGGCTTGTCGGGGACGATCACCTTCGCGTCCCGGATGAACTCGATCGCCTTGTCGGTGAGGTCGGTGGTGAGGTGGTAACCCGCCTCCGGCGTCGAGGGTTGGTCGACCGGGTGGTTGTCGTAGACCAGGTCGGGATACCACTGGTTGGTCTCCCCGCCCAGGAAGCCGTAGTAGCGCTCGAAGCCCCGACCGATCGGCCAGTTGCGCTTCGTCGACGCCAGGTTCATCTCGTCGGCGGCCACCAGATGCCACTTCCCGAGCATGTACGTGTTCCAGCCGCGCTCGCCGAGGACCTCGGCGATCGTGGCGCACTCGAACGGGATGTGGCCGTTGGCGTTCGGGAACCCGCTGGTCGCCTCCGCGATGCAGGCCATGCCGTTGGTGGTGTGGTTGCGCCCGGTGAGCAGCGAGGACCGCGTCGGTGAGCAGAGCGCGGTGGTGTGCCAGTTGGTGTAGGTGAGCCCCGTCGCCGCCAGGTGGCTGATGTTGGGCGTCTCGATCAGGCCGCCCCAGGACTCCATGGCCGAGAAGCCGACGTCGTCCAGCACGATGTAGAGGACGTTGGGCGCGCCTTCCGGTGCCACCGGCTGCATGTAGGGCTCCCAGTCGGGAACCGAATCACGGTCGTCGATGTTGATCGTGCCCCGGAACGGTCTGGTCATCGTGGCTCCTCACATCCTGGGGCGGTCGCGTGCTTCGCCGCCACCACCCACGAGCGTCGCATGCGCCGCGCGAGCGAACATCACACCGATCGGGTGATTGCCGGGGTGGATCAGGGCTCGTCGTCGACGCGCAGCGAGAACCGGGCGGTGAACGAGGTCCCCGGCTCCGCGAGCGCACAGGCCCCGTCGACCAGGGCGTTGACCCGCGCCGTCATCGGTTCCAGGCAGATGGATTCGGCCGCGGGCGGCGTGAAGACCTGCGCGTGGCCATAGCCGTCCCCCAGCTCGAGGACGAGGCGCCGCCCACCGCCGGTCAGCGTGAGCTGCCGATCGTCGCCGAGCTCGTAGAGGTCGTCGAACGTCCGGGTCCCGACGGGCGCGTCCTCCGCTTCCTCGACATGGGCGCGGCCGGTCGGGAGCTGGCGGTCGTCGAGCTCGAGGTGCCGGCGCTGCGGCAGGCGAAGGTGGATGCTCGCCCGCCGGGCAGCGGGCATGTGCAGGTAGGGGTGGTAGCCGAACGAGACCGGCACCGGGCCGTCGCCGGTCGGCACCAACGTCGTGTCCACCCGGAGCGTCGTGGCCTCGACCGACGCCTCGATGCGGAGCTCGTGGGGGAACGGGAACGAGGCCAGGAGCTCGGGGTGGGCACCGAAGTCGAACCGGGCGGCCAACGAGTCCCGACTCACCTCCACGAGCTCCCAACCCGGCCGGGCCGTCATCGTCCCGTGGATCGGGAGCCCGTGCTCGTCGGTCGTGAGATCGAGGCCCTCGAGGTCCACCACGACCCCGTCGACCTCGTAGCGGCGCGCGCCGAGGCGGTTCGCCCACGGCGCCAGGAGCGGCAGCCCGGTGACATTCCCCCTGCGGTAGCCGTCGAGCCCGCCGGGCAGGGCGAGGAGATCCTCGCCGCGGTGGCGGAGCGAGCTGCCGAGCATCCCGAGGTGCGGCAGGAAGGTCGCGTCGAGAGGACCAGACGAGATGGACACCCCGGCGCCGGGTTCGGTGGTTGGCGGCATCGCCACGCCATTGGATCATCACTACCGATCGGAGCCAACGGTGCCGCGACCATTTCATCCCGATGGGGGGAGGCCGGGCGGCACACGCCGCCATAGCGTCATCTCGGATGCGAGAACAGGAGTGAGCTCATGGCGTCAGCTCCCAGCGGCGCGACGGCGGATCCTGCTCGTGGGGAGACCGCGCGTCCGCACGTGCTCGTCCTCGGCGGTGGCTTCGGCGGCGTGGGTGCGGCCCGGAAGCTCAAGAAGGCCGAGGTCGATGTCACGGTCGTCGACAAGAACGACTACCACACCTTCCAGCCGCTCCTGTACCAGGTGGCCACCGACCTGCTGGAGACCGACGCGTGCGGCCATCCTTTGCGCGACCTGTTCCACGAACAGCCGAACGTCGCCGTCCACGAGGCCTCGGTCACCGGCATCGATCTCGCCAGACGCGAGGTGCAGTTCGCCGAGATGGGACCCCTCACCTATGACTATCTCGTCTTGGGGTTGGGTGCCAGGGTCAACTTCTTCGGTGTCGAGGGCGCGGAAGAGCACGCGTTTCCCATGTACACGCTCGCCGACGCGGTGCGCCTCAAGGAGCACGTGCTGCGGAAGTGGGAGGACGCGGACCGGGATCCCGCCCTGGTCGAAGACGGCGCCGTCAACGTCGTGATCGTCGGTGGTGGACCCACCGGCATCGAGAGCGCCGGGGCACTGGCCGAGCTGTACCGCAGCAACTTCTCCGAGGACTATCCCGAGATCTCGCAGGACCAGGCGCGCATCGTCCTCGTCGAGGCCGGCTCGGCGCTCCTGTCGATGTTCCGCTCCGACATCCGCTCCTACACGAAGAAGGCGCTGGAGGGCCGCGGCGTCGAGGTGATGCTGGGCGAGGTGGTCGCCTCGGTCGAGCCAACGCGGGTCACGCTGAAGTCGGGAACCGTGATCGAGGCGCACACGCTGGTATGGGGGGCGGGCCTGCAGGCGAGCCCGCTGGTCGAGTTGCTCGGGGTCGAGCTGCAGCACGGCAACCGCGTCCCGGTGGAACCGGACCTCAGCGTCGCCGGGCATCCCGAGGTGTTCGCCGTGGGCGACATCGCGTGGATCACGGACGCCAAGACGAACAAGGTGCTGCCGCAGCTCGGCTCGGTCGCGCTGCAGGCGGGCGAGCGCGCCGGCGAGAACATCGCCCGCCTTGTCGCCGGCAAGGGCACCGAGCCGTTCGAGTACCACGACAAGGGCACGATGGCGACGATCGGTCGGGGGGCGGCCGTGGTCCAGACCCGCGGCGGCCACACGCTCAAGGGGAGGGCCGCGTTCCTGGCCTGGGGCGGGGTCCACCTGGCCCTCCTGTCCACGGGCGAGGACCGCGCCAAGGCCGTCGTCGACTGGACCTGGGCCGGGTTCACGCACGAGCGCCCCGGCCGGATCTCGGTGCGAACCGACCAGCCCTGAGCGAGAGGAGCCGACAAATGGCAACACGCAACGGCCCGGAAGGCGCCGGCCAGCGGCCGGCGGACGTCTTCGTCGTCTTCGGGATCACCGGAGACCTGGCGAAGGTGATGACGTTCCGGTCGCTGTACCGGCTGGAGCGACGCGGGCTGCTGACGTGCCCGATCGTGGGTGTTGCGGTCGACGACTGGACGGAGGAGCAGTTGCGCGACCACGCCCGCGAGTCGATCGTGGGAACCGGCGAGGAGCTGGACGAGCAGGTGTTCCAGCGCTTTGCCGCCCGGCTCTCCTACGTCCAAGGCAACTTCGGGGACGCCACCACCTACGACCGCGTGGCCACGGCCCTCAAGGGCACCGAGCAGCGGGTCTTCTACCTCGAGATCCCGCCCTTCCTGTTTGCGACCGTGGTCAAGGGACTGGCCGACGCCGGGTTGACCGAGACGGCCCGCGTGGTCGTCGAGAAGCCGTTCGGCCACGACCAGGACTCGGCTCGGGCGCTCGCTGCGGAGCTCCACCAGTACCTCGACGAGTCGCAGATCTACCGGATCGACCACTTCCTGGGGAAGATGGGCCTCGAGGAGCTCCTCTACCTCCGGTTCGCCAACGCGATGTTCGAACCGGTGTGGAACCGGAACAGCCTCGAGTCCGTGCAGATCACGATGGCCGAGAGCTTCGGGGTCGAGGACCGCGGGCACTTCTACGACCCGGTCGGCGCACTGCGCGACGTCGTGGTCAACCACCTCATGCAAGTGCTCTCGGCCACGGCGATGGAGGCACCCGCCGGGGGCGACCCCGAGACGATCAAGGACGGCCAGCTGGCCGTCTTCCGCGCTGTGCAGACTGCGGATCCCCAGCACTACGTGCGCGGCCAGTACGACGGGTACCTCGACACCCCCGGGGTGGCCCCGGGCTCGACCACGGAGACGTACGCCGCACTGCGGCTGGACATCGACAACTGGCGGTGGTCGGGGGTCCCGTTCTTCATCCGCACCGGCAAGCACCTGGCTGCCACACAGACCGAGGTCCGGCTGCTCTTCAAGCGCCCGCCGAGGCTCGGCTTCGGCTTCACCGGCGACCGGGCACCCGAGCCCGACCAGCTGGTGATCAAGCTCGACCCGTCGACCGGGATCAGGTTGCTGGTCGACGCCAGGCGTGCCGACGCACAGGCGCCCGAGGCCATCACCCTGGACATGGAGTTCTCGGAGGAGGGCGGCGAGGGCGCCACGCCGTACGAGGTGCTGCTGCACGCGGCGATGATCGGCCAGAGCACGCGCTTCACGCGGCAGGACGGCGTCGAGGAGACCTGGCGGATCATGCAGCCGCTCCTCGACGCGCCACCCCCCGTCCACCCCTATACCCAGGGGTCGTGGGGACCGTCGGCCGCCGACCAGATCGTCGCCGGCCACGGCGTGTGGCACGAGCCGTGGGTGACGCCGTGAGCACCACCACCACGAACGACGCGCCGGGCCGCCAGAGTGCCGCGATGCCCTCGCCCTTCCCGCCGATCGAGGACTATGCGTTCCTGTCCGACTGCCACACCGGGGCGCTGGTCGGTCCCGACGGTGGTGTCGGCTGGTTGTGCGTGCCGCGCTTCGACGCACCCAGCGTGTTCGCCACCCTGCTCGATCGCGAGGCTGGCTACTTCAGGCTGGCGCCGTTCGGCATCAACGTGCCGACGATGCGGGTGTACGAGCCCGGGACCAACATCCTCTCCACCACCTGGAACGCGCCCGGAGGGTGGGTCGTCGTCCGCGACGCACTGACGATGGGGCCGCGCCAGGGCGAGGACGAGGTCACGCCCCATACGCGGCCCCCGGCCGACGACGACGCCGACCACACGCTGGTGCGGGTAGCAACGTGCATCGGCGGTGAGGTCGAGCTCGAGCTGGTCTGCGAGCCGGTGTTCGACTACGGCCGCACGGCGGCGTCATGGACGCTGGCCGGCGAGGACCGGCATGCCGCCGATGCATCCGGTGCGGGCCTGACCATCAGGCTGCGGACCGACATGGCATTGGGCATCGAGGGCGGCCGGGTCAGGGCCCGCCATGTCCTCCGCCCGGGCGACCAGGTGTACTGCGCGTTGTCGTGGGCCGCGGGCCTGGCCGCACCGGCCGACGTCGCCGAGGCCAACGCGTGCATCGACGCCACCACCCAGTTCTGGCGGAGGTGGCTGCGGCGGGCGCGGGCCGCCGATCATCCCTACCGGCAGGCCCTGGAGCGGTCGGCGTTGACGATCAAGGGCCTCACCTACATGCCGACCGGGGCGACGGTGGCGGCGCTGACCACCTCGTTGCCGGAGACGCCGGGCGGTGAGCGCAACTGGGACTACCGGTTCACGTGGATGCGTGACTCCACGTTCACCCTGCAGGCGCTGCACTTCCTCGAGCTCGACTGGGAGGCCGACGAGTTCATCCAGTTCGTCACCGAGCTCGAGTGCGTCGACGACGGCGGCTTGCAGATCATGTACGGCATCGACGGCCGCCGCGACCTCACCGAATCGACGCTGGACGAGCTTTCGGGCTACGCGGGGGCCCGCCCCGTACGCGTCGGCAACGGCGCCTGGAACCAGCGCCAGAACGATGTCTACGGCGCCGTGCTCGACTCGATCCTGCTGCACACCCGGCGCAGCGAACGCCTGCCCCGGGGCGTGTGGCCGCTCGTTCAGGCGCAGGCACAGTGTGCCACCGACGTGTGGCGCGACCCGGACCAGGGCATCTGGGAGGCGCGCGGCAAGCCCCAGCACTACGTGTCCTCCAAGCTCATGTGCTGGGTGGCGCTCGATCGGGCGTACAAGCTGGCGGAGATCCGCGGGGACGACGACCTGGAGGCAACCTGGGGCGCCACCGCCGACGAGATCAAGGCCGACATCCTGGAACATGGTGTCGACAGCCGGGGCGTTCTGCGCCAGCACTACAACACCGACGCGCTCGACGCCTCCACGCTCCTGGCGGCGATCTTCGGGTTCCTGCCACGCGACGACGAGCGCCTGCGCGCCAGCGTGCTCGCCATCGCCGACCAGCTGACCGACGACGGCTTCGTCCTCCGCTACCGCACCGACGAGACCGACGACGGCATGTCGGGCAAGGAGGGGACCTTCCTGATCTGCTCGTTCTGGCTGGTCTCCGCCCTGGCCATCATCGGCGAGGAGCAGCGCGCCCGCGACCTCATGGAGCGCCTCCTGCGCATCGCCTCCCCGCTCGGTCTGTACGCCGAGGAGTTCGACACCGACACAGCCCACCACCTCGGTAACTTCCCCCAGGCGTTCTCGCACCTGGCGCTCATCGAGGCGGCGGCGCGGATCATCCTCCTCGAACGGCTGAAGGAGCTGACGTGAGCGCTGGCGACCACTACGACGTCATCATCATCGGCACGGGTGCAGGCGGCGGCACGCTGGCGCGACACCTCGCCCCGTCGGGCAAGCGCCTGCTCCTGCTCGAGCGCGGCGACTGGCTGCCACGTGAACCGTCGAACTGGTCGGCGCAGGATGTGTTCGTCGACGGCCGTTACGTGTCGCCCGACACCTGGTACGACGCCAAGGGCAAGGCGTTCCAACCCCAGATCCACTACTTCGTGGGTGGAGCGACGAAGCTCTACGGGGCGGCGCTCTACCGCCTACGCCGCGAGGACTTCGGCGAGCTGCACCATCACGACGGCCTCTCGCCCGCCTGGCCGATCTCCTATAACGACATGGAGCCCTACTACACGCTGGCAGAGCAGCTCTACCAGGTGCATGGCGCGCGCGACGAGGACCCGACCGAGCCGCCGACCAGCGCCCCGTACCCCTACCCGGCGCTGTCCCACGAGCCCCGGATCCAGCAGCTCTCCGACGACCTCGCCGCCGCGGGCTACCACCCGTTCCACGCGCCCTGTGGCGTGATGCTCGACGAGGCGAACATGCCCTACAGCACATGCGTCCGCTGCGCCTTCTGCGACGGCTTCCCCTGCCCGTTGCACGCCAAGTCCGATGCCGAGGTCCACGGCGTCCGCCCCGCCTTGGAGCACCCCAACGTCACGCTGCTGACCAACGCCACCGCCGTGCGGCTGGATACCAACCCCTCCGGCACCGCCGTCACCGGCGTGGAGGTCGACCACGACGGTGAGCGCCAGGCCTTCGGCGCCGACCTCATTGTCGTGTCCTGCGGTGCGGCGAACACGGCCAAGTTGCTCTTGGCGTCGGCCAACGACCAACACCCCCACGGCTTGGCCAACGGCTCGGACCAGGTCGGGCGCAACTTCGTGTTCCACAACAGCCAGGCGGTCCTGGCCCTGTCCCGCGAGCCGAACCCGACGGTCTTCCAGAAGACCCTCGGCGTCAACGACTTCTACTTCGGCACCGACGACTTCGAGTTCCCGATGGGCAACATCCAGATGGTCGGCAAGTCG
>Ga0299914_10000910_pt1 | contig 18773 bp, 17 predicted proteins | sample RVTome_10_FD_201361 | JGI IMG/M metagenome (GOLD analysis project Ga0299914, IMG submission 201361) | Soil microbial communities from uranium-contaminated site in the Upper Colorado River Basin, Wyoming, United States - RVT153D57 (version 2) ...
AGCCGCGCCAAAAAACCCGACAAGATGAAAGACGCCACCTACACCACCGCCCCGGAAACAGGCTGCCCCATTCTGGAAGGGGCCGCCGCCTATGTCGAATGCCGGGTTGTAGACATCCTGGACGTTGGCGGGGATCATGTCATCCTGGTTGGCGAGGCAGTCGGAGCGGCCGTTCTGAAAGAGGCCCAAGTCACCGATATGATGACCTTGCCCCACATCGGTTGGAGTTACGCCGGTTAAACCGCACCCGCCAATGAGCAATCCTCGAACAAGAAAACCAACCTACGAACCGGCCGTCTGGCGGTTGATCCAATCAGACCCGGCCGACGGCGCAGCCAACATGGCTGTTGACGAAGCACTCCTGGAATCCGTTGAGGCCGGCGAAAGTCAACCTGTATTGAGAATCTATAGTTTTGAGCCGGTCTGCCTCTCCATCGGCCGTGATCAGGAATGGGATATAGTAGACCTCGATAGCTGCCGGGAACAGGGCTGGGATGTCGTCCGGCGGCCGGCCCCCGGCCGGGCCATGCTCCACACGGCCGACCTCGCCTTTGCCCTCTGCCTGCCCCTGACCGATCCCCGCGCCCAGGGAGACGCCGCCGAAAGTTACCAACTCCTGGCCGAAGGACTTCTCACCACTCTAAAACTCATGGGGCTGGAACCAAACCGCACCCGACCCTACTATGAAGACAGCGGGCCGCCGGGACCGGTTGGCTTCGACGGCCCGGCCGAAACCGACTTCGATGTCTCCATCGGCCAGCGCAAACTCATCAACAGCGGCCAATGGCGAACCGACCGGGCGCTCCTTCAGCAAGGTTCCTTCCCCCTGGCCGGTGACGTCGCCCAAATTGCAGACGGCCTTTGGTTCGATTATCCCGGCCAAAAGATTGCGGTCGTCAACCGCCTGGGCTACCGCGCCACAACCTTGGAACTGATGATCGGCCGTGACGTCCCCTTTGACGAAACAGCGGCCGTCTTTATCCAGGGCTTTTCAGACGCTCTCAACCTTACCTTTGAAACCGGCCACCTGACCGAAAAAGAAACAGCCCGCGCTCAACAACTGCGGGCCGAAAAATACACCAGCGAAAGCTGGTACAAACGAGTATAGCAGTGGAGATTGGTTCAATCTTGCAGATTGAACCAACCTAAAAACGTTTACTAAGGAACCGGAGTTCCCACCGGGGTCGGCGTCCCAACAAACCCCTTCGGAATCTCCTGCACAAACGGCGTCACCGGAGCCGGGGTCGTGTCGCTGAAGATAACCTCTTCAAATCCCAACCCCTCCAGAAAAGAGCGCATAAAATTCTCCGCTTCGGCGTCGGCCCGTTCCAAAATATCATTTTCGGCCGCCGCTTCCAACATCCGCGCCTCCGCCTCCTGGCGAATCAACGTTTCCAACTGCGGATCGGCATTGGTGAAAATGCCCACATCCCGGTTTGCCACATAAGAACGCTCATTATCCAGGTCGGTGACGAAAATTTCCGAATCCGGTAAATGAACAATCACCGTTGTCGGGCCGACCACCTGCAAATCCTCCGGCTGCATTTGAGCCAGGTCAACCCCCGCAATCACCTCGCCATAAGCCACAAAGAGCAGCGTCTCCCCAAATGCCCCAAACAACGTATCCTGGTTGCGTTCAATCTGAAGCACATCCTGGAAAGTGTAAGAGGTCGTCTCCAGGCGGGCCAGGGTATTAATCTCCTGCACCAGCACCACCGGGTTGGGCAAAATAACCGGCGTCGCCTCCACCACAAGGTCCCGGAACAAATCACCGACCGGGTTTGTCACAGACTGCACCCCGCGCAGCGTCACCACAACCATAAAAACGGCCGCCGTCATCACCACCAGGAAAACAACCAACAGCACATAAGCCAGTTTTTTCATCATCTTGTCCTTGCTTCCACGCTAAGATTGGTACAATCTTCAGAGATTGAACCAATCTATCAATCTACTAATATACGAATCTACTCCAGAATAGATTACATCCTCTCTATTATATAAACCTCAGAAAATTTAGATATATTCTCCCTCTTAATTTTCTTATCATATTTCTCCCGATGCTTATTCTACTTGCAATTTGCCAACCTAATAGGGTCTAGCATCAATGAATGTAGGGAAAAACCCCCATTCAAATATTAACCGTTCTATGGGATCATATGGGTACAACGTTATGAATGCAGCAAACATTTGCAGTGTTCCAAGAAATAACCAAAAACGTTGTTAGAAACGATTATCAGTTTGGAAGAACAAACATATCAAGGAGAAAAATTATGTTACGTTGGGTTATTGCTCTATTAGTTATCGCTTTATTAGCTGCTATCCTCGGTTTTGGGGGCGTTGCCGGTGCAGCGGCTGGTATCGCCAAGATCGTATTCGTGATATTCCTGGCTCTCGCCGTTCTCTCATTCATCTTCGGCCGAACCAGAGGAATCTAACTTCTACGAAACATACTCTCAGTCACTATAATGTGATAAAGGTGTGGCATATATATATTATATGTCACACCTTTTTTGTTTCTCCCCCAAAAAAGCTGACCGGAATTCAACACTCACCGGCCAGCTTTAATTATCCTCCATTTAAGTCACCATTTATCAGGCCGGCACACTCTCCCGAACCTGCCTTTCTCCAAGTTGCATGGAATCACTTCGGCGAAGCTCGGATTTAAGTTTATAGGCCGATACAACAATTAAACTCAAATTGTCAGAGCCATCCCTTTCGTTGGCCTCCTCGATAAGGCGTCGGCACAGATCGGCCGTCTTCTCTCGGCCGTTTAATTGTTCCTCAAATCCCTTTCCGCCCTTAAACGCTTTCCAAAAACCGTCGGAACAAAGCAGCAGCATATCGCCCGGCAGCAGGGGTAGCTCTAACAAATCCACCTCAACCGTATTTTGCCGGCCGAGCGCCCTGGTCAATACATTCTGACGAGGATGGTCAACAATCTCCTCCGGAGAGATTTGCCCCGCCTCCGCCAGAGCGGCCGCCATCGTATGGTCCTGGGTCAACTGCTCCAGTTTCCCATCTCGCAGCAAATAAAGACGGCTGTCACCCACATGAGCAATATGAACGGTATCATAAATAACGACTGCCATCGTTAGCGTAGTTCCCATTCCCACTGTGGGTAACTCATTGCTCTCCGTAGCATACCAGATTTCCAAATTTGCCCGCTGAACGGCCGTCCAAATAGTGTGATTAATATCGGCCGAATTCATATGATGGGGCGGCATAGGGGGGAGAATCACTTGAAGTTCCGTATCCACCGTACTGACCGCCATATGACTGGCAACATCCCCCGCATGATGACCGCCCAGACCGTCACAAACAATATAAAGACCAAAATTCTCCCCCGTTTCCGTTAATCCGGTGTAGTCAAGAATCGAATCTTCATTGGCAGCCCGTTCATGACCCCGATCCGTCAAACCGGCCGAAATAAGCTGTAATGCAACCATTTTCGCCTTCCCTTTGGCTCCCACCATAAATTTATAAGCCACAAAGTCGGCATGAACGGCAGTACACCGCCCATGCCGACTACATGCTCACCGCAGGTAAGCCACTACCGACTACATGCTCACCGCAGGTGAGCCACTACCAACTAATGCTTGTCAACCTGGTAGACCGAGACGCTGCGTGATTTGGCCGATGTTGCAAATATTTCAATTAATTGAACAACACCCCAGGCCAGGACCGCATAAACCAACAAGGCAAGGAAAGAGCTAATCTCCAATACCATCCCATTCCCGGCCGTTGGAGAAGCGATCAAACCACTAAAAGGCCACAAGAACAGATCCGTAAAGCCATACACCAGTTGGGTAAAGGCGCTGTTCGGATTAGCTGCAATGAGCTTCAGCAGCATTCGCAGCAAAATCATGAACTCCAGAATCCCTGTTCCAAACCAGATGAAGCGGATAAATTTGGCAACGATTGTTTTCCGTTCCGCGCCAAAATCTTCAACAACCCGCTCATGTCGCTCCCCGCGCTGGTTGCGAACCACTTCAACCCGTTCGTGACGATCCACCGAGCTAACCGGAACACCGTCAACGCCAGGCACATTATCCTGAGTAACTTTTTCCTTAACTTCAACAACTTCCTGTGAACTATCTTGATAAGTCATCGTATTTTCTCCTGTGTAGCCCGATTTGGTAAATCGGTTTAAGGCTTACCAACGCGAACTGCAATTTCACCTTTCGTTTGTTATAAAGCCCGTCGTCGGCCGCTAATTAAGCTTAATCCAGCAGCCAATATGGCCGAACCGATGATAGACCAGACTATGGGAAACGGTTCGCCTTGAATTGTCACGGTGAACAACTCCGGCAAACCAAGTTGACGACTGAGCCACATGCCCAATAAAGCACCAATAAACCCAACAACGGCCGCTACCAGGCATCCCCCTCGTGAAAACCCAACCAGTGCTTGCCCAATACTGCCCACAATCGCCGCAATAACCACAAGCACCAGAAAACCTAACCATGTCATATTTACTAAACCTCCGTCTACTCTATAAAGGCAAAACAGTAATAGATTGCCCAAAAAACCACCTACAGCATCCCACACTCTCGACTATAATGACATAGGGGCTTACCCTACTATCAAGAATAAAAAGCCCCTATTTATTTAGCAGGTTGCAAACCCCCATATGAGGTATAATGAATGTAACTATACAGGTGCGTTGCACTGCCCGTCGAGACAAATACCACCCAAAACCTATTGGGCAGTGCATTGCACCACTGAGACCTGTATAGTTACAAATGAATCACAGTCATGGAATATTAGTAAGGAGGGTAAGCAAGTTTAATTAAAATTTGCGGCCGAGTTGCTTTAATTGAGAATCAAAAAAATTATCTTGCCGAGAAAGAGGAGAAAAGCACGTGATACGTGTCATAATTGCGGATGACCATCACCTTGTTAGACAAGGCATTAAAGCGCTCTTAGATAATGTAAGCGATATTGATGTCGTCGGTGAGGCAGCCACCGGGCAGGAAGCAATTGACCTGGTTGAGAAGCTAACCCCGGAGGTAATTGTCATGGACATCTCTATGCCCAGGCTCGATGGTGCCCAGGCCACCGAGCGCATTCTATCCCTGAAGCTCCCTACCCAGGTCGTTATTTTATCTATGCACTCCGACGCTATCCTGGCCCAACAACTACTAAACGAAGGTGTTAAGGGCTATCTTCTGAAAGAATCCATTTCCGATGAATTAACCCTGGCAATCCGTTCTGCCAGCATGGGAAAGGTTTACCTCAGCCCCGCCATATCCGATTCCGTCTTAAACACCTTAATGATGCCCCAGCCCGATGAACCACCCGAAAGCCCATCAGAACTGTTGACGCCCAGAGAACGAGAAGTCCTGCAACTGATTGCCGAAGGCTACACCAACAATGCCATTGCAGAGACATTGACGATCAGTGTCAAGACCGTCGAAAAGCATCGTGCCAACTTGATGTCGAAGCTAAATGTCCATGATTTACCAACTTTAATTCGCAAAGCCATCAAATATAAACTGATCTTCCTAGAAACGTAGCCGTATATTAGGGAATACCCCCATACAAAAATACCGGTCGGTATGGCATTATTAATACGAAGTTAATTAGAACGTTTATTTATGTAAACTAAAATATCTGTTATGATTCGTATTTTAATTGCCGATGATCACACATTGGTCAGACGAGGACTCCGTGTGATTTTAGAACACATGGACAATGTAGAGATTGTGGGCGAAGCAACGGACGGCATTGAGGCCGTCAATTTGGTTAAAGAACTTGCGCCGGATATTGTCGTGATGGACGTATCCATGCCTCGTCTGGACGGTATTGGTGCAACAAACCAGATTCAAAAATTAAATCTTTCCACCCATATCGTTGTCTTATCTATGTACGACGACCCAGATTTGGTTCTAAAAGCGATCCAAACCGGAGCCGATGGATACCTTGTAAAGCGTTCTGTTTCAGAAGAGTTGCTGCCGGCCATTGAACAGATCAATCAAGGAAAAACGTATATAAGCCGCCATATCGCGCTTTAGTCAAAGACAATTTGCTATAATACTGTAACGGGGGGAAAATTTCTCCTATGCAAATTGCCTCCTGTACCATTACCTTACAACTGTATGGCGTCCATTCATTAAAGGGGAAACGGCGCATCCTTAAATCTATTTTGGCTCGACTGCCAAAGCAATTTAATGTCGCCACGGCCGAAGTCGGCCACAACGACACCTGGCAAACGGCCGTCATCGCCCTTGTCACCGTCGGCAACGACGCCCGCTACCTGCACGGCCTGCTGGAAAAAGCCATCGTCTGGCTCGAAGAAAACCGGCCCGACGCCGTCATCGAGCAATACAACATCGAATTCCGCTGATGCGCTTTATCCTTTCAACCGGTTCCCTCTGGTCCTACAGCCTGGAGCGGCTTTTCGCCTTTGCGGCCGAAGCCGGTTTCGACGGCCTGGAACTGCTGGTAGACATGCGCTGGGAAACCCGCCAGGCCGCCTACCTGCACACCCTGATGCACCGCCACCAACTACCCATCCTGGCCCTTCACAGCCCCTTCTTGCCCAACATCCCCGGCTGGCCCCACAACCAACCCGAACGAATTAGTTGTACCGTTGACCTGGCCTCCGAACTGGGCGCGGAAGTAGTCGTACACCATCTTCCCCAACGACTGGGTTCCGTTTGGGTTCAAATACCCGGCCGTTTCTTCCCCGTCCCCTTCCCCCGCAACCAGGACGCCCCCTACCGTCGCTGGCTGGAAAAAGAATACCGCCCCTTTCAGGCCACAACCTCTGTAAAACTATGCATTGAAAACATGCCTGCTTACCATCGTCTCGGCCGTCGTTGGAACCTCTGGCACTGGAACTCCATCGAAGAAATCATCCAATTCCCCAACCTGACAATGGACACCACCCATTTGGGAACCTGGGGGCTGGAGCCGGTTGAAATCTATCAAAAGCTGCAAGGGCGAGTCGGCCACATCCACCTGAGCAACTATGACGGCCGAGAACATATCCGACCCGAAAACGGCCGTCTCCATCTCGACCAACTCCTAAGCCACCTCTCCAAAACTGGATACCCCGGCCTCGTCTCCCTGGAACTCCAACCCGACGACCTCGGCGCCGGCCAACCCGACCAGACCATCATTGACCGCCTCAAAACCAGCCTCAACCACTGCCGCACCTGGTCAACACCGCCAAACAACACCGACCAATATCCCCACATATAGAGTCTAAAAGACTTTTGTTTTCTCGCCTTTCTACAATCTCACAATCACTCGAAGCAAGAAAACAAAAGTCTGGCTCATCGCTATCCGTCCCTTCAAGGGCTGCCTTTCAAACCCCGATAACTGCCCTCATACAACTTTTAATCACACGCCCACGCACGTAAGTGCTTGAATGAGGGCTGGGAAAATCTTATAGTGCCGGTGATGACTGCTTACAACACACTAAAAGCTGGTATTTTGCAGGCTTGCCGGGCAACCGGGAGGCATCTGGTGGTGGGCATCTGGTGATGGGGAGCGGCCGGTGAACTGTCCTAAATGTGGCATGGAAAACTTTCAACTGCCCGGCCCCTGCTTCAGGTGCCGTTTCTCCGGGGACGCCGCCCTCCTTGAAGAGTGGATTGGCCTTAACTTTGTATTAAGGGAAGTCATCACCTGGCGCGACCTGCCCGAAATGTACCGGGAGCAGTTGCGAAACAGATACGGCCAACGGCGGCGAGACGTGGAAATAACGCTGGGTTTGCGCCAACCGCCCCTTGACAGAGAAGCGGCCGAAGCAGCCCGCCGGGAACTGACCAACCTGCGAACTTTCACTTATTCCGCCCTTAACAAATGGGGGCAGCAAGGTTGGCTAACCTCAGCCTCGGCCGTTAAACTGCGCCAGGAGTGCAACAAGCGCATAGAACAGTTGGAAGAACAGTTAGCCGACGCCCCACCGGAAGAACCGAAACCGGCTTACTCTTATGCGGAGGCCCGCCGGCGGCAGCTTCTTTACCAGCTTCAAATACTAGACTTCCTCAAAGAGAAAGGCCGTCTGGCCGGCCTGATAGTTTACGAAGAAGCTCAGGCCGCAATAACGGCCGACCTTCACCTCGTAGAAATTACCCTCGGCCTCCGCCAACCCTCGCCCCTGCCGAAACCCAAGCCCGCCCCCGCCCCCATCGTCAAGACTGCCAAAACACCGCTCGTTGAGCCTGCCGAAACGCCATCCAGAAAACCACCGGTAACAACCAAACCTGTATCCCCACCGCCACCGCCCCGCCGTCCCCTTACCTGGGATCGGGTCTGGGAAACGCTGCTCTCAGAACGAACCCTGCGGGCTATCCTCTTTTTAGGGGCCACGCTCCTCTTTGCAGCGGCCGTCTCCCTCGTCATCTGGAATTGGGAAACCTTCCCGCCCTGGCTCCAAGTCACCTTCCTGGCTTCCTTCACCACCCTTTTCTACGGCCTGGGCTGGTACGTCCGCACCCGGATGCGGCTCAGGGTCTCCGGCATCGCCCTCACCGGGGTCGCCTCCCTCCTCGTTCCCCTCGACTTTTACGCCTTCTATCTCTCCGGCGGCTTCCTCGACCTCCCCTGGCGCGATTTCTGGCTCTTAACCTCGGCCGTCTGCTTCTGCGCCTACACCCTGACCGTCTACCTGATCCAGGCCGAATTTTTCGGCTATCTGGTCGGTCTGGCCGCGGCCAGCTTCGTGGCATCCCTGTTGGAGTTCGGCGGCATCGAAAGAGTCTGGTGGCCGGCAGCTATGGCCGACCTGTCCCTGGTTCTGGCCCTGACGGCCGCCTTGCTGCCTGAAGTCCGGTTAAAACTGCTCCGCCGCTGGCGGGTGCTGGCAGCACCCTTCTGGCATCTCGCCGTTCTCGGCACAACGGCCGTTCTGACACTGGCAACCGGCTGGCAGTTAACCGGCCTGGCGGGGGGCAGCCGTTTTCTCACCTCAATGGCTATCTCCTGGTGGCTAGGCGGCGGGGTCTATCTCCTGGCCGTCAAACAGTTCCAGATGCGGCCGGTGGCGGTGGCGGCGGCCGTCTCCTTCCCTATAGCCGCCCTACTGACCCAACAGCAGCTTTATACCGCCTGGGAAATTTCAACCGCCTGGTATGCCCTCGGTTGGGCTTTGCTGACGCCAATCTATTTATTCGTCGCCCACCGCTTGCAACTTCAGGCCGCTATGGAGGGGAGCCAGAATGACCGTGATTTGATCCAGGCTTACGGCCGTATTGCCCTCGTTGGCTGCGTCCTTTTGATTCTCCTCTCCTTTGGCCGAGCGCTTGGGGACAACGGCGCAATGGCCCTGGTTCATACCATATTAGCCTTGACTATGATAACGGCCGCCCGCTTGTGGCAGCGGCCCCATTACCTGGCCTTTTCCAGCCTCTTTTTGATGTCGGCCATGATCGGCCTTGTATCAACAACCGGCGGCGCTCTCGGTCATCTGGGCTTAGGCTGGGCCTTGCTGGCCGTCGGTCACATCGCCGCCGCCCTGCGTCTATCTGATAGGAGTCAGCCCCGTAAAGCAGATCAATCGGACAACCGCCTGCGTTATACGGTCATACTCTTTAGAGCCGGATGGCTGATTGCCGCCCTGGCCCTGCTGCCGCCCTTTTTCACCCTGGAGCGCTCCATTCTCACCTACGCCCTGGGCAACTTTATTGCCATTAACGGCTGGCTGGCCCTGCTCGTCCATGAAGGACGGCTGCCCTTGCCCCAATTCTGGCCCGCCCTTCGCGGACGGCCCCTACCACTCTCCCCCTTAACCTTCCAATGGACAGCCGCCCTCCTCCTCCCGCTCTGGCTCTGGCTGGTCTGGACCAACCGCCGCCCGGCCGAATCCGCAACGGGTCTGGCTTTCCTGGCCCTGGCCTGGATTACCTTGATACTGGGCAGCCGTCTGCGCCGTCTTCAATGGCGTTACGGCCGTCCCTGGCTAACCACCGCCCAGATAAGCGCGGTCATTGCCGTCCTGTCTCCCCTCTTCGGTTTTGACCAGCCGGTGGCGGCCCTCCTCTTTTTGTCAGCCGCCCTTTTTTATGTCGTTTCTACCCGCATCCTCCACAATCGCTGGTGGCTGGCAGCGGCCGGGTTGTCGTTTCCCATAAGTTTGGCCCTTGGTCTCGACTGGTTAGCCCTGCCCCTCGATCCGCTGCTGTTCGCCCTCTCACTGGTAGTCCTGGCCTACATCGCCGGGCCGCTCCTGCTGCACCGCTATCGCGGCCTATCCCGCCGCTATCAGCCGCCCATCACCGATGTGGCCTACTTTATTGGGGCTATCCTCTTTTTGTTCAGTTTGATTCGGGTGCTTCTCGGAGACCGCACCGACGCCCTATTACTCTGGACGGCCGCTACCCAGGCCGTCCTGGCCCTCTCCGTAGGCATATATGCCTGGTCGGAAAACGAGGAAGGCTTTGGTCATGCCGCCGCCTGGCTGGGGGTCATCTCCGGGGGCTTGTTGGCGTCCGCTTTCAGCCAGGGCCGAGGCTCTTCAGCCACCAAAGCCGCCTTACTGGCAATTCTCTATATCGCCGTCGAACGGCTGCTGCGCCAGGCAGCCTTAAGGCGGGGTTGGCAGTGGCGGCCGTTGGCCGGGCAATTGTGGCGGCTGTTCCGTCGGCCGTTATTAATGGCCGGTTGGGGCGTCTCCTTCATTACCATCATTCTGGCCCTCTTTAGAAACCTGATCCTCCTGGGTGGCGGGCCGGGCAGAGAAACCTGGTCTATCATCGGCCTGCTGCTCATCACCGGCCTCTATCTCGTCTCCGCCTGGCTCTTCCGCCGCTATCCCCGGATGTCCGGACGGCGGGTCTGGTGGTCAGCCGTCCTCATCTTCTTCCCCTGGACCCTGCTGACCCATATGGGCTGGTATCTCTGGGGCGCTCCCTGGCCGCCATCGCGCTACGCTATCTCCTGGGCTATCCTGGCCCTGGGACTGTTAGGCGTCGCCACCTTGCTCACCGCCCCCGCCATAGACCGCCGCTGGACCCGGCCGCCCAAGGTTGTAGCCCACCTACTCCTGCCCTTTGCTCTCCTGTGGAGCCTCGGCAACTCGGCCACTTCCAGCGTCACCTTTGGCCTGGCCGTTATCTTTTACTTACTGGCCGTTTTCTCAGACCGTTTAGCACAACTGCGTTGGATATATTTGTCAGGGCTGCCAAGAACCTCCACGCCCAGAAGCCGCTTTCTCTATCCGGCGGCCGTTCTCGTTCCGGTCTGGGGTGTTTATCTGCTGGATTACTTCTCGCCCGGTGCAACACGGTCAACTTTCGGCATTTTACTGCTCTCTTTCTCGCTGCCCTATCTGCTGTTGGGGCGTTGGGTGGAATGGCGGCAGCGGGCCTTCACCCCGCCCTTATACCTGGTTGTGCTTCTTACGGCCGTCATCGGCACATTTTTAGTAAGCCAGAACCAACAAATCCTCATCGGCGCTCTGCTCTTCAATGCCCTCCTCGGCCTCCTCACGGCTCGCTTTTTCGCACAACCAGCCTGGCTGTTCGTCACCGTCGCTGCCCTGCCCACCGCCTGGCTGTTAACCTTAGATGAATGGGGGGTTCCTCCAAACCGCTTCGGGTGGGGGCTGCTGGCCTTGAGTCAGGTGTACCTGATTATCGTTTGGTCGCTCTCCCGATGGAACCGCTCAGAAAAAGAAAGGCTCGTCCAACAGCTTACCGCTAACGCCGTGCCTTTCCTGGTTGGGGTATTTGGCTTACTTTTTATCGCTGTCCCGATGTCAAGCCAGGATCGGTTGGGCATCCAGATAGGTTACAGCGCGGCCGTTTTCCTCTTTGTGCAGTTGGCCGTCTGGTTAAGGCAGCCTATATTATCGGCCGTTGCCGCCGCCCTGGTTACAGTTCCATACTGGGTTACTGTTTCTAATATGGGTCTTGAGCCTCTAAACTATGGTCTGGCCCTTTGGCCGCTCATCACCCTCTACTTGCTGCTCGGCTATGCCCTGGATAAGTTCGTGGGGAGCAAGTCGCCCATATCTGGCGAATCTACCGACGATCCATTTGGAGTGCTGGAACCCTTCCCCTGGAACGCGCCCGACAAATGGGCCGATGCCGCGATAGGACAGCTGTTATATTGGTGGGCGCTGCCCTTTTATGCCCTGGCCCTCGGTGGGGCCGCCCTGGCTGTCTTGCTCTCCCTGGCCGACCCGGCCCGGCTGACAATAACCCTGCTGCTGGCGGCCGTCACCTTCGGCTGGTCAACGGCCTATTTCCGGCTGCGCGGCTGGCTGTTGGCAACCATCGCCACCCTGCAGTTGGCTGTCCTGTCCGGATTCAGTTGGCTTGACTGGTGGGAACGGCCGCTTACCCACATTGCCCTGCTTTTCCTGCCCGTTACCTTTGCAACCGCCTTCATCGGCATGGCCGTTGAACGGCGCTGGAACCGGCAACCGGCAGAACTTCGCGGGCCAAATTGGTCATCGCCCTTCTTCGTCATGCTGGCCGCCGATGTCGCCCTGGCCCAAATACTCAGCTGGAATTTCGGCCTTATATTCCTGACCGATGCTGAAGGTATCGCCATCACCGTAGGCCACACCTTATTATTAGCCATATTAGCCGTCTGGTGGTCATCAAGCGGGCTGGCCGCATTCACAGCCATACTGGCCTTCGTCGGGCTGCTTCAATACCTCTTCTTTAGTGAGGCAGAACTGACAACCTGGCCGACGGCGCTGGCTTTAACGGCCGTCGCCTACGGCCTGGTCGCTTATCTCCTCCGTTACCTGAGAATCAGAGAAATCCTCTGGGTGCAGCGCCCGGCCCTAAAAATTTGGGAACAGCCGCTCTTAACCGGCGGTTGGTCTATTTCCGGGCTGAGTCTGCTGGCTGCGTTCGCCGTTGGTTCGAACGTTATGGGGTTGGCTTTCCGGGCCATCTTCCGGCTGCCCCTGCTAACCCCGAACGATATTGCCCAGGTACAAATGGTAACGGCCGTTCTCGCCCTGTTAGGTCTCTTTTATCTGGCGGCGGCCGTTGTAGACCGGCTGCCCCGCCTGGGCTATATCGCAATGGGGATGCTGCTTACCGCCTGGAGCCTGGAGTGGCTCCTGGTTTGGGGCCAGCGCGAGGTGCAGTGGTACGCCGTTCCCGCCGGAGCCTATTTACTCGTTGTCGGCTACTTGGAATGGCACAACGGCCGCCGCTCTTTGGCCCGCTGGATTGACTACTTGGCCCTCTTGCTGCTCCTCGGAACCAGCTTTTGGCAGTCGTTAGGGGCGGTCGGCTGGCCCTATGCCCTGCTCATGGGCTTCGAGGGTCTGATGATTACCTGGTGGGGTAGCACCCGCCGCCTGCGCCGCTTTCTGTACGCCGGGGTGGTCGGCGTCACCGTTGACGTTGTCGGCCAGCTTATTCAACCCCTGTTAACAGCCACCAACCGATGGATCGTTTTCGGCATTGTCGGCATTTTCCTGGTCAGCCTGGCTATCCTGGTTGAACGGCGGCTGGAAAACGTCCTGGCTCTGACCAAAGACGTTCGGCGGCGGTTGGAAAATTGGGAATAAGGAACCGCAACGATGGCTAAAAAAGGGCTGTTTCCTTTCTTCAAAAGAGGCCGGCACTTCTGGATTACGGTGCTTTTGCTGGTAAGCAATGGGTTGGCCTGGAACGCGGCCGTCAGCACCAACTTGCCCGAACCGGAACCGATCCTGCGTCCCGAAATTGCCGAAATCCGGGACAACTGGCGCTCTGGCGAAGCCTCCGGGGAAACTTTTACTGTCGTGGTGACGGATCAAATGGCGGCCGAAGCCATCGCCTGGTTCCTGGAACGCTACCCCGAAATCCCGTTCAGCCATCCCCAGGTGCATTTTGATCCGGAGGGCGTTGTTACCGGCCGGGGACTGGCTCATCTTTTGGGGCTGCGGACGCCCGTTTTCGGCCGAGTCAGCGTCCGCCTCGTAGACCAGGTTCCCAGGGCCACTCTGGAAGAGATCGGCGTCGCCAGCGCGGCCGCCCCGCCCTTCATGGTAGACGCTTTGCGGGCCGAAATAGACCGCCAGCAGCAAAAATTTTCAATCGGCGCACTGCCGATTGTGATCACCAAAATCGAATTTCGGGAAGGGGAGGTGTTGGTGGAGGGAGTTTACCGCTAACAACTGGGTAGAGAAACCGGTTTTTTTTAATGTATAACATCAAGTGAGCCAAGTGAGCCAAGTGAGCCAATAAAAATGTGAGTTTTTTCTTGGCTCACTTGCTTTCCCATTAGAAAATCGACTTATCTTTGCCTTAATCGAGTCCGGCTGGAACAATAGGGTACTATGGCGATACATGAGCAAATAGACACTATTTATCGCAGCGAGTCGCGCCGGATTTTCGCCACCTTAATTCGCCTGCTTGGTGATTTTGACCTGGCTGAAGACGCCCTTCATGAGGCTTTTAGGGTAGCGATGGAGCAGTGGCCCGAAGACGGCATCCCGGCCAATCCGAGAGCGTGGCTGGTTTCGACCGGCCGTTTCAAAGCCATTGACACCCTCCGGCGGCGCACCCGCTTCGATGCTTCATTGGGGGCGCTGGCGGAGCAGCTCGGCCGCAATGCCAACGACGCCGGTTACAGCGATGAGGAAATCAAGGACGACCAACTGCGCTTAACCTTCACCTGCTGCCATCCCATTCTCTCCTCAAATGCCCGCGTAGCCCTGACCCTGCGGGAAGTCTGCGGCCTGACCACCGAAGCCATTGCCCATGCCTTCCTCACCAGTCCGGCCACCCTGGCCCAACGCATCGTGCGGGCCAAAGCCCAAATTCGTGATGCCCACATCCCCTACGAAGTCCCGTCGCGGGAAGAGCTGCCCGAACGATTATCGGCCGTCCTTCAAGTTATCTACCTCGTCTTCAACGAAGGCTACTCTGCCTCATCGGGCGAAACTTTGACCCGCCCCGACCTTTCCGGCGAGGCCATCCGCCTGGGGCATTTGCTGGTCGAACTGCTGCCGGAGCCGGAGGCGGTCGGACTGCTGGCCTTAATGCTGCTCCATGAATCGCGCCGCCCGGCCCGCACCTCGCCGGAAGGCGATCTCATTCTATTAGAAGAGCAGGATCGCTCCCTCTGGAACCGCGAGCAAATCGAAGCAGGGACAATACTGGCAAGACAGGCCTGGCGCTCCGGCCGGATTGGGCCGTATACCCTCCAGGCTGCAATTGCGGCCGTCTACGCCGCCGCCCCCACTTTTGCCGCTACCGATTGGGAGCAGATTGTCGGCTTATACGACATGCTGCTGCAAATAGCCACTTCCCCCGTCATCGAAATAAACCGCGCCGTCGCCGTTGCCATGCGCGATGACCTTGCCTCCGGCCTGACCCTGGTAGACGCCATCCTGGCCCGCGGCGATCTGGCAAATTATCATCACGCCTACTCTGCTCGTGGGGAGTTATGCCGCCGGTTGGGAAAAACGGCCGAAGCCCGCACCGCCTACCAACAAGCCCTCGCCCTCGCCGAACAAGAACCCGAACGCCGCCACCTGGAAAAACAACTCGCCGCCCTCTCGCATTAACCCCAATCTACGAATCTCTCTCTGTGAATCTCTGTGTCTTCTCTGTGTATCTCTGTGTAACTTCCTTAATTCGTTGACCAATTTGTCGAATTCGGCCTTCCCCAAACGATTACTTAATATAACAACCATTTTACAAGGCCAGATTGATACCGTTCTGGCTTCTAACTAACAAGGAGAAAAAACATGCAATACTTTGTGTACGACCCCAATTTTGACCCGGAAACAGCGGCCGATCCGGAACCGGAGATGATGGTCGAGATGGGCAACTTTATCGGTGAAGCGATGCAGGCCGGGGTGTTGGTCGCCACCGGCGCTCTTACACCGCAGGGAAAGCGCCTTCGCCTGGCCGACGGCAAATTCACCGTCACCGACGGCCCCTTTATCGAATTAAAGGAACTAATGGCCGGCTTCGCCATCATTGATGTTGAAAGCATGGATGAGGCGGTCGAATGGTGCAAGCGCTTCCGCAAGATCGTCGGGGACGGCGAATCTGAAATCGTCCCCCTATTCGGGGCGGAAAACTTCGACCACGCCGGATAAAATGCAGTCTGAATAAAACGAGCCGGACGTTCTCTGCCAGAGGTGACAGTCACTTGCATTCGCAGAATGCCGCATTCGCAGAATGCCAGTGACTGTCACCTGAGATCCAAACGATGAACTATATAGCTTTGGCATATCAAGATGAGATACAGTGGGCCAACATCTCTGCAAGGGAGCGGGCGTTAATCGAGGAGGCTTGCCTGCTCTATGAACAGGAACTGCGGCAGAGCGGCTACCTGTTCGCTGCCGAAGACTTCCAAAACAACCAGACAGCGATCACCATAGAAATAGTCAACGGAAAAGTATCTTTAACCGACGGCGCTGCGGCCGAAACAAAAAAACAACTCGTCCAACTCTTCCTCATCACAGCCAAAGACCTCAACGAAGCCATCCAGATAATTTCCAAAATGCCCCAAACCCGCAGAGGCCCTATCGAGGTACGATCCCTCCCGAAACTCGACTGGCAGCAGTTCCAAATATAGAAAGCAACCCTTCAGGTGCGTTGCACTGCCCGTCGAGACATGCATCAACCAAAACTTACAGGCAGTGCATTGCACCTCTGAGCGCAGCATCATTTCAATATTAATAATGATGTTTCTTTGGCAACAATCCGTTATAATCATGGGTTGTGATGAGCAAAGTAACACCTACAGTTAACCTGCAACCCGGGGCCGGGGAGGTTTTGTCGGCCGTTGCTCAAGGACAATTCCAAGACATACGGGCCTATCGGCTCCAACTGACGGCCGAACGGCTGCTCCTTGTCGGCGGCTTTGACGAACTCATCTGCCTCGATTCCCTCAACTTCGATCCCTTTCCCTACCAGATCAAGGCCGCCCGCTCTGCCCTCCGCCGTTTTCGGGGAAGAGGTCTGCTGTGCGACGAGGTAGGTCTTGGGAAAACCATCGAAGCCGGTCTCGTTGTCAAAGAGTATCGAATGCGCCAGATGGCCGAGCGCATTCTTATTGTCACCCCGCCCGGCCTGGTGCAACAGTGGCGCGAAGAACTGGCCGAAAAATTCAACCTCCGCGACTTCGTAACCAACACCGATGACGCCTTCCGCGCCGCCGGAGATGAAGCCTGGTCCCGTTTCCCTCGAATAATCGCTTCCCTGGCTGCCGCCCGCCTGAAAGGAACCCGTGACATCATTTCACAGGTAAATTACGATCTCGTTATCGTAGACGAAGCCCACCATCTGAAAAATCGCAGCAGCGTTTCCTGGCAGTTCATCAACAATCTCCAAAAACGATACATTCTCTTTCTAACTGCCACCCCCGTTGAAAACCGCCTGGAAGAACTATATAACCTCATTACCATTCTCAAACCGGGCCAATTAAAGACGCCCCAGGAGTTCCGCCGCCAGTTTGTCGTGAGAGGCGACCCGCGCTCCCCTAAAAATCGCGGCCTGTTAAGAGAACTACTGGCCGATGTGATGATTCGCCACAGCCGGGGCCAGGTCAATGTCAAGCTCCCACCCCGCCGGGCGCACACCGTTCGCTTAGAACCAACTCCGGCCGAACAGCAGTTGTATCGAGACGTCAGTACCTTCGTCCGGCGCTCTCTGGCTGCGGAAGAAGGCGGAGCCAGAAAGCTGACCCTCGGCATCTTGCAGCGGGAAATAGGCAGCAGCCCGGTGGCCGTCGTCGGAACCCTCCGAAAACTGGCCGAGCAGTCGGCCTGGAAAAAGGAGAAAAAGGAGCTGTTGAAACTGGCCGATTCGGCCGAAACCATCACCGATTGGGCCAAAGCCGACGCTTTGGAAAAACTGGTTCGCTCCGCCGGAAAAGATAAGATGCTAATCTTCACCCACTTTCAAGCCACCCTCGACGCCCTGGCGGAGCGACTCACAGCAATGGGGGTGGACTTCATTCCCTATCACGGCGGCCTGACTATAGAACAAAAGGATGACGCCATCCGCCGATTTGAAGAAGAGGGGCAAATTCTGCTTTCCACCGAAGCGGCCGGTGAAGGGCGGAACCTGCAATTTTGCAATATCATGGTCAACTTCGACCTTCCCTGGAACCCCCAACGGATCGAGCAGCGCGTCGGCCGTATTCACCGCGTCGGCCAGAAAAAACGAGTCGAAATCTTCAACCTCTCTGCCCTGGGAACAATTGAAGACCATTTACTCAATATCCTGGATCGCAAACTCAATATGTTCGAGTTAATCATTGGCGAGATGGAAATGATCCTGGGCTATCTGACCGAGGAACGCGATTTTGAATCCCTCTTAATGGAAGTCTGGCTGGACAGCGAAGATGAAAACAAACTGGAAACCAGCATGGCCCAACTAGGCGACCGTCTGGTCGAAGCCCGCCAACGGATGCAAAAGGTTCAAGAATTTGATGAGACTTTGTTTGGCGAGGATTTCGAGGCGTAAATCCCAATGAGTGAACTTAAAACCTTCGTCCTGGACTACCTGGAACACACCGGGGGCATTATCGAACCGGCCGCTTTTGGTATTCACGAAATACTGCTGCCGGAACCGGTCGCCGAAAAGTGGCAAACGGCCGCCTACCAGAAGATCACCTTCGACGATGGTCAAAAAGATTCATCCGTAACCCACCTTGGATACAACCACCCCTTTGTGGATCAGATTGTAACCGAAGCCCACGACCAACCGGCCTCGACTCGCCTTTATATTAACCGCTTGCGCTTAGAGAAGGGTGGACTCGACGAAATTGCCGCCCAAAATTGGTCTGTTCTTAACGGCCGTGTCGTCCCCCAAAAACGAGCCGTCGTCGCCCGCGTAAAATGCTCCTAC